>Ga0247667_1000121_pt1 | contig 39227 bp, 36 predicted proteins | sample CNK08_metaG_FD_183027 | JGI IMG/M metagenome (GOLD analysis project Ga0247667, IMG submission 183027) | Soil microbial communities from Purdue University Martell Research Forest, Indiana, United States - CNK08 | ecosystem: Environmental > Terrestrial > Soil > Temperate forest > Bulk soil... | reverse complement strand
TGAGGACCTTGTAGCGCATGGCCGACCAGCGGCTGGGCTTGCGCCCGTCGAACTTCGAGTTGTCGTCCTTCTCCTGCGGCTCGTACCGCAGCATCAGCACGACTTTTCCCTTCACGTCGATGCCGTCAAAGTCGTTATATCCGATCGGCGTGGCGTCGATGCCATAGCCGGCGAAGGCCAGCGGTCCGGAGAACGCGCCGGCGCTGGAGAAACCGAGCGGCGTCCAGTCGCCGTCCGCCACTCCCTCCAGCTTGTTCCGGTCGCCGAGCGAGACGCCCATCTTGACGGGAAACGGCTGTCGATACGACTTGCCGAACGCCGGTTGCAGCCCGAGCGCGCGCAGCCGCCCCTCGATGTAATTCGCCGCCAGGCCGATGCCCTTCGTGCCGAGGCCGCGGCCTTCCATGTTCGGCGCGGCCAGAGTGCGGATGTCGGTCTCGATCGATTTCGTCAGCTTTGCATCGTCCGCAAAGACGGTGGCGCAGACCAGGAGCAGCAGGGGAAGGGCTCGTTTCATGAGCGAATAGTACTGCGCTGCGCGCGTTGTCTGCGGCTTCGCCGCGTTGTCGGTTGTCTGCGCCGCGGGCGCGTGGTCAAAAGGCTAATGCGACGCGAGTTCCTGACGACGAGCCGACAACTGGCCCAGGCAACGCTGCAACGCGTAAACGAGGCAACATCTCGCGCCGGATGTGACTCCTTGTCCACGCGCCCGCGGCGCAGACAACCGACAACGCGGCAAAGCCGCAGACAACGCGCGGCCGGCGCGCAAAGCGCGCCAGCCGCGCAGTATCATCGGCCATGCCTAGTCCGATCAGAGATTTCATTCAGCATCACTATCGTCACTTCAACGCGGCGGCGTTGCGCGCGGCGGCGGACGACTACATCAAGCACCTCGAGGGGGGGAACAAGATGCTGGTCACGATGGCCGGCGCGATGTCGACCGCGGAGCTGGGGATCTCGCTCGCCGAGATGATCCGGCAGGAGAAGGTCCACGCCATCTGTTGCACCGGCGCCAATCTCGAGGAGGACATCTTCAACCTCGTCGCGCACGATCACTACGAGCGTGTTCCGGGCTACCGCTACCTCTCCGCGCAGGACGAGAAGGCGCTGCTCGACCGGCACATGAACCGCGTGACGGACACCTGCATCCCCGAGGGGGAGGCCATGCGCCGCATCGAATCGGCGGTGCTGCGTCACTGGGTGGCGAAGGACAAGGAAGGGCGCCGCCTCTTTCCGCACGAGTTCATGTACGAGATCCTTCGCGATGGCTCGATCGCCGAGTTCTACCAGATCGATCCGAAGGATTCGTGGATGATCGCCGCGGCCGAGAAGAATCTCCCCATGTTCGTCCCCGGCTGGGAGGACTCGACCCTCGGCAATATGTACTCCGGCCACTGCATCTCTGGCGATGTGAAGAATGTGCACACCGTCCGCACCGGCATCGAGTACATGATCGAGCTGGCCGATTACTACACGAAGACGTCGCAGAACGGCACCATCGGTTTCTTCCAGATCGGCGGCGGCATCGCCGGCGACTTCCCCATCTGCGTCGTCCCGATGCTGCACCAGGACCTGCAGCGGACCAACGTCCCGTTGTGGGGCTACTTCTGCCAGATCAGCGACTCGACCACGAGCTTCGGCTCGTACTCCGGTGCCGTGCCGAACGAGAAGATCACATGGGGGAAGCTGGGCGTCGACACGCCGAGCCACGTGATCGAATCGGATGCGTCGATCGTGGCGCCGTTGATGTTCGGGTATGTGCTGGGGTGGTGAACGAAAAAACAACCACTGAGACACAGAGACACAGAGAAAAAAACTCTGTGTTCTCAGTGCCTCTGTGGTTGAAGCCTTTCCATGAATTCGCGCGGCTTCTGCCAGGGAATGCGATGGCCCGCGTCCTCGATGATCGCGAGGTCCGCGTTCGGCGCCAGCGAAACGGCCCGCTTCGCCTCGGCGACATATTTCACATCCAGCGCGCCGGCGATCCACAGCGTTGGAATCGTCAGCTCGTGCAGGCGTGAAGCTACCGGTTGCAACGAACCGGACGACCACTCGCGGAGAGCACGCGGGTCGTAATCATCACGTGTGCGAGTAAGCGCGGGCCCGGCAAGCACCGGCTGCGCGTTCCATGCGGCCATTACCGAATCGAAATCCTCCGTCTCGAATCGCCGTGCCCATGCCTCATCCCCGGCGCGACGTGCGGCACGCGCGTCATCGCCTTCTATGCCGAGGCCTGTCGAGACGAAGATGGCGCGCTTGTACTGTGCGCCGGCCAGGAGCGCGTGCAATGCCAGGCGGCCGCCGAGGGAGTAGCCGAGGAGGGTGTCGCCTTGTGGGGGGATGGCGTCGAGGGGAGGGGTTTCGATGGCGAGGCCGGCGTCGCGGAGGAAGTCCCAGTCGTGGGGGTTGCCGAGGAAGCCGTGGAGGCAGGTGATCACCATAGGGCGTCGTAGCGTTCCCAGGCGCGGCGGGTGGAGTCGGCGTCGGGGCGAAGCTCCGTGACGCGGTCTTCGATGCTCCACATCGCGGCCCAGTGATCGAAGCGTAGCGCGTGACTGTTCTCGATCATCCGTTCGCGCATGGCGGGATCGAGTTTGCGGAGGGAGGGGACGCGGCTGAAGATCCGTCCGCCGCCGTTGTTGATGATGACGATGCGCCAGTCGATCCCGGCATCGAGCTGCGGGACGATCCAGGGGGCGTTGCTGTCGTAGATCGCGGTGAGATCGCCGACGACGCAGATGTTGGGGCGCGACGGATCGCACTGGCCGAGGAATGTCGAGAGCTGTCCGTCGATGCCGTTTGCGCCACGATTCGCTTCGATCGCAAGACCGCGCCAGTCGCGTATGGCGGCGAGATCCCACTCACGGATCGGAAGCGAATTGCCGAGGTAGACGCGGGCGTTCGCGGGAATCGTGCGCGACAACGAGCGGACCATCGCCAATTCGGATTGAGGCTCGTCATCGAGGATTGCAGCGATGGATGCGGCCCGTGAACGGTCGTCAGAGAAGAAACGCTCATCCCGTTCGCGCGGCGTCACATCGACCGGCAGCGTTTCGATCGGATGAACCTCGCCGCGGCTGCAGCCGGTGAACGGCAGATCGCTGAAACTGACCAGCGGCAGATCGCGGCGCGACTCGTCGAGATCGCGCCAGAAGCGGAGCGACGGCACGTTGCCGATGCGGATCACGCCATCGAAGTTGCTCCGCCCGATCATCCGCTCTCCCGCCGTGATGAGCAGATGCGCGAGCGCCGGATCTTCACGCAGACCGGAAGGCGGCTCGGCGTATACCGGCGCGTTCAGCGCCAAGGCGAACGCGCGGACGCGATCGCGGTGGGTGGGTGCCAGGCCGCCGAGGATCACGAGTGGGCGCGTGAAAGGGAGGGGTTGCGGGGTCTCGCGGTTGCGCGGTCTCGGGGTGTCAGCATGATTGGCCGCGTCGTCGGTCTCCTGCCGCGAGACCTCGAAACCGCGCGACCCCGCAACCTCGTCGATCAGCGGCTCATCAAACTCAATATTGATATGAAGAACCGACCCGCCCGCGTACACGCCGAAGATCTCTTCCTGCTCGATGGCCTGCGGAGCGCCGGTGCCGCGGTATCTCGACGGGCGGTCGGCGGTGATGAGGATCAGCTTCGTTCCCGAATAGTGCGCTTCGACGGCGGCGGGGAGGAGCTCAGCGACGGCGGTGCCGGAGGTGGTGACGACAGCGACGGGGCGGCCGGTCAGCTTGGCGCGGCCGAGGGCGAAGAAGGCGGCGGAGCGCTCGTCGACGAAGGAGTAGATTCTCAAGTTTGACGCCCCGAGAACGGCCAGCAGAGGCGCATTGCGCGAGCCGGCGCAGACGCAGAAGTCGGCGGCGCCGAGTCGGCAGGCCTGCTCGATGACGCGCCGCGCTTCGGCGATGTTGGTCATGCGAATGCTTCGACGTGCGCGGTCACGCCGAAGAGCGCCTTCACCTGCTCGCGTTTCTCGCGCAACTCCTCGAATTCGCGCTCCACGCGGCTCTCCATCAGCATCCCGGCGCCGGAACCGACGCGCACGCGCTCGCCGCTCCACTCGAGATTGCGGATGGCCACCAGGGCCAGCGCGGAGCGGTCTTCGCGCTCCAGTCCGAACGGCGCGCCGAACGTCCGCCGCTTCACGCCGCGGTCGGCCTCGCGCAGCCAGCGCTCGCCGGCCTCGCTGCGCGGGGAGACGCCGAGGGCGGCGGTGGGGTGGAGGCGGCGCACCATTTCGGAGAACGACATCCGCTCCGACCCGCCGCTCTCGCTGAAGAAAATCGGCGTGATGAGGTGCGCGATCTTGGGCAGGCGCAGCGTCCCCAGCGGGCCGATCTCGATGTTCCCGAACGGCGCCAGACGCCGCACGATGTCGTCGACGACGAAGCGATGCTCGCGAAGCTCTTTCGGATCGCGCGCCAGCTCTTCCGCACGGGCGACAGGGCGCGTTCCCGCCAACGCCATGGTCCGGTAGCCGCGCGCGTACGCTTCGAACAGCAGCTCGGGGGTCGCTCCGATCATCCCATGGTTCTGGTAGGAATAGCCGTAGGCGCGCATGCCGGGCGGCAACAGGCTCAATCGCGTGAAGAGCCAGCGCCACCAGTCGCCGCGCTCCACGAAGCGCCCCGATTCGAAGATCACCGGAACGATCTTCTGAAACTCGCCGCGGACCATGGCCGCGTGCGCGGAATCGAAGAGCGCAGTGAAGTCAGGGAGCGAGGGAGCATCCCACGCCACCCGCGGCGCGCCGCAATCGTCGAAGCGCATGGCCAGCTCGTCGAACGTCAACTCCTCCCACGCCGCCGGATGCCGCCACGGATGGGGATCATCGAGAAAAAAATCAGCGATGAAGAATGCCGGTCGCTCCGGCCGCCGGAACGGCAACTGCTCGAACGGCCCCCATCCGACGAAGACCCGCCCCGGCGCGGTGTGGATGAAGGCGAAGTCGTGGGACATGTGGGGGATTGTATCGGGGTCTCGCGGTCTCGCGGTTGCGGGGTCTCGGGGTTGCTTCGTTGCTTGGTTGCTGTGTTGCTGAGAGGAATTGCTAGGATGCCGGGCGTGAACCGTTCCGAGACCGCGAGACCGCGAGACCGCGAGACCGCGCAACCCGACCCAGCAACCGAGCAACCGAGCAACCCAATAACCCCCTACACGGGCCCCGACCCCACCCGCATCCAATCCATGTTCGGCTCCATCGCCGGACGTTACGACCGCGCGAATACTGTCATGTCCGCTGGCGTGCATCACCTCTGGCGGCGCAAGGCGGTGCGATGGTCGGGGGCGAAGGATGGCGATGCGGTTCTCGACTGTGCCACCGGCACGGGCGATCTGGCGATCGCATTCAAGAAGGCCGTCGGCAACGGGCGGGTGGTTGGAACCGATTTCACGCCGGAGATGATCGCGCTGGCGCGGAAGAAGTCGCGCGCGATCACCTTCGACGTCGCCGACGTGACCGCCTTGCCGTTCGACGACGCTGCCTTCGACATCGCCAGCATCTCCTTCGGCATCCGCAATGTCGGCGATCCGATGAAGGCGATCGCCGAGTTGGCGCGCGTGGTCCGCCCCGGCGGACGGGTGATCGTGCTGGAGTTCGGCCAGCCGTCCGGCCGCCTCGCGTCCGCTCTCTACGATTCCTACCGCCGCCATTTCCTCCCGCGCCTCGGCGGCGCCGTGACCGGAGAGCGCGACGCGTACGAATATCTCGAATCATCGGCAGCACGGTTTCCGTGCGGCGAGGAGTTCGTGGCCATGATGCGGGGAGCGGCGCGGTTCACGTCGATCGACGTTCGGCCGTTGACGTTTGGTATTGCGTATCTATACCGCGCGGTGGTTTAAGTGTCGGAGCGCTCCGGGTTCATCCTGACGGTGAGCGAAGCGAACCTGTCAGGATCTCCAGTGAGACCGCGCGGCAGTCGGTTCCAACAGAGCCCTCGCGATTCCACCGGAGATCCTGACAGGCTCGCTGCGCTCGCCGTCAGGATGAACTTCCAGGGGCCGCGCGGCAGTCGGTTCCAGCAGAACCGCTCGCGATTCCACCGGAGATCCTGACAGGCTCGCTGCGCTCGCCGTCAGGATGAACTCCAACGCGGGTTATAGTCGCCTCGATGTGTGGCATCTATGGAATGGTCGCGGAGGGGGCGGCGCTGCGGTACCCCGAGGTCCTGGGATTCATGGGCGAGGCGTTGCGGCATCGGGGGCCGGACGGGCACGCGGAATTCACGCGTCCGCAGGCGGTGATCGGGACCGAGCGGCTGCGCATCATCGATCTTCATGAGCGCGCCGACCAGCCGTTCGCGGCGCCGGGATCGGAGGTGTGGCTGGAGTGCAACGGGGAGATCTACAACGCCGCGGAGATCCGGGCCCGCTATCCGGACTATCCGTATCGCTCGAAGTCGGACGTGGAAACGATCCTGCCGCTGTATCTCGAGCGCGGCGTGGCCGCCATCCCGGAGCTCGATGGGATGTTCGGCCTGGCCATCTGGGATGCGCGGACGCAGCAACTGATCCTGGCCCGCGACCGGGCCGGCGAGAAACCTCTGTTTTACGCGAAGCCCCGCGGCGAGGTGATCTTCGCCTCGGAGCTGCAATGCCTTCTGCGGCATCCTGACATCAGCCGCGAGCTCGATCCGATCGCCATCGGTGAGTACCTTCGCCTCGGGTACATCCCCGAGCCGCGCACGCCGTTCCGCGACGTCCGCCGCGTCGAGGCGGGAACGTTCATCCGGTTCCGCAATGGCTCCGAGGAGACCGTTCGCTACTGGGATGCCGGATCCTTTCGTATCGAGCGCGTCAACGCGCGGGACGCCGTGGCCGAAACGCAACGCCTCGTCGAGCGCGCGGTCGAGAAGCAGGTCATGTCCGATGTGCCGGTGGGCGTCTTCACCAGCGGCGGACTCGACTCCTCGATCCTGGCCACGCTGGCGGCGAAGTTCATCGGCGTCGACAGGGTTCACACCTACTCCGCCGCCTTCGCCGAGCAGTCGTATGACGAGAGTCCTGTCGCCGAGGAGTTGGCGAGGCGGATCAGGACGCGGTATGTGCCGGTGCGGACGGATGCGGAGACCTTGCTGGAGGCGCTGCAGTGCGTCGTACGAGGGGTGGCCGAGCCGCTGGCCGATCCGGCCATCCTGCCGACCTTTCTCCTGGCGCGGGCGGCGCGGCAGCACGTCAAGGTCATCCTCAGCGGCGAAGGTGCGGATGAGTTGTTCGGCGGCTATCCGACCTACATCGGCCACAAGGTCGCGCCGTTGTACGACGCCTTGCCGTCGTTCGTGCGCGCGTCCCTGCGGCGGATTGTGCAGCGCGTGCCGTCATCGACGAAGAAGGTGACGCTCGAGTTTCTGCTGAAACGATTCGTCTCCGACGCCGAGAAGCCGTGGATCGAGCGGCATCTGGCGTGGTTCGGGACCGGGCTGTCGCCGGCCGTCTACAAGCTCGGAAACGACATGCCGGATCTGCCCGTCGCCTCGAACGGCGATCCGCTGACCGGGGCCATGCTGCTCGATTACCGAAGCTATCTCCGCGATAACCTCCTGGTGAAAGTCGACCGGGCCACGATGCTGTCGTCGGTCGAGGCCCGCGCGCCGTTCCTCGACCGCGATGTGACCCGTTTCGCGCTCTCGCTCCCTCCCGGCCTGCGCCTCCGCCGTTTCGAGACGAAGTGGGTCCTGAAGAAAGCGTCGGAACGCTGGCTGCCGAAGAGTGTGATCTATCGCCGCAAGCGGGGACTGAGCGTCCCCATCGCCAGTTGGATCAACGAAGGATTGCGCAACGAAGTCGATCGTCTCCTGGCGCCGGAGCGGCTGCGTTCGCAGGGGCTGCTCGATGAGCGTCGCGTCGGCGCGCTGCTGTCGGCGCATCGAAGCGGCCAGGCGAACAACGCCAAGCCGCTCTGGGCGTTGGTTATTTTGCAGTACTGGATGGAGAACTGGTCCGCGTAGGACGGTTGCGCGGTCTCGGAGAGTCGAGAAGCAATTCACCGGTTTTGGAACCGATTCTGAAATCGTCATCTACTTTTTTATGCCAAAGGATTCCTATTTCGAATAAAAGATTCGGATTTCGAGCAAAAGATTCGGATTTCGAACAAAAGATGCAGATTTCGCACGAAAGATCAGGATTTCGAACAAAAGATGCCGATTTCGAACGAAGGATCAGGATTTCGAACGAAAGATCAGGATTTCGAACGAAAGATCAGGATTCCGGACAAAAGATCAGGATTCCGGACAAAAGATCAGGATTCCGGACAAAAGATGCCGATTTCGAAGAAAACGTTCGGATTTCGAAGCGAGACCGTGCAACCTTGTCCTACGAATCCTCTCCGCGAACGAACGTTCGAATGGCCCGGTCCTTCGAGACGAAAAGCTGATGCCGCAGCTCGTCGTTGAATCCGACCACACAGGCGCGGACGAGGCTGCCGAGCTCGGCCACTTCGAAAGGCTTGTGCAGGACGCCGGAGACGAGCTCGGCGTCGACTTCCTTGAACCGTTGATCGGCGTAGGCGGTGATGACGACGGTGATCGGCTTGATCAGCGGCGGATTGCGTTTCATCCAGTCGATGACGCCGAACCCATCCATTCGCGGCATCATCAGATCGAGGAGGATGACGGCGTACTGATGCTTCTTGAGGTACTCGATCGCTTCCAGGCCGTCGGCGGCGATGTCGACGGCGAGGCGCTCGCGCTTCACGATCGTCGAGACGAGCTGCCGGATGGACTGGTCGTCGTCGGCGACCAGTACCCTCTGGAGTTGCTCTTCCTGACTCTGTGCCATGTCATTACCCGATCTGCCTCTTCTGTTAGAAGAAGTGTGCCATTCACTCGACGAGGCGCTCATCGATACGGATCTCCGAGGTGAGCGTTTTGTGAACGGGGCAGCGCCTGGCCACCTCGAGCATCCGTTCCCTCTGCGCGGGCGTCAGGATCCCGATGAGCTTGATTGTGACGGTGAAGCGATGGATGTAGCCGGAAGTGTTGAGGCAGTCGGCACAGTCTTTGGCGTGCATCCGGTCGTTCTCGACGGTGATCTCGACCCCTTCGAGGGGGATGTTCTCCTTCGTGGCCACGACGCGCAGCGTCATCGAGGTGCAGGTGCCGAGGGCCGCGGCGAGGAAGTCGTACGGCGTCGGCCCGGCCTCGGTGCCTCCCGCGCTTGCCGGTTCATCGGCGATCATGTGATGCGGACCTGCTTCGATGTCGTTGCGCAGCGACTTGCCGGAACGGACGATGACTGGTTGCATGAGGGAGCCTCCTGGTTTGTAGAGCGTAGCCGATTCCGTAGGGTGCCGGGTTGACTGGTTGCGGGGTCTCGGGGTCTCGCGGTCTCGCGGTAGGGTTGCGATGGAGAAACACCGCGAGACCTCGCAACCGCGAGACCTCGCAACCAAGTACCACAGCAACCCAGCAACCCCGTTGTACCATCCCCGCCATGAAACGAATCTTCGTCGCGTTGTTGTTCGTCGCCGCGATCGCGCAGGCCCAGCGCTGGCAGCCGTCCGACCGGCTCCGCATCGCCAATCTCAACGACCCGCAGATCTCGCCGGACGGAAAATCGATCGCCGTCGTCGTCACGAGAGCGAACGTGAAGGAGAACCGGTACGACGGCGATCTCTTCATGATCGACGTCGCCACCGGCGAGCAGCGCCAGCTCAGCTATGACAGGCGAGGGGTGGCCGCGCCGCGCTGGTCGCCCGATGGTTCGCAACTGGCCTTCCTGGCCAACGCCTCGAGTGAGCGCGACGCAAAGCGGCAGATCTGGATCCTGCCGGCGCGTGGAGGCGAAGCACGGCGGATCACCGATGCCGCGCGCGGGGTGCAGCAATACGCGTGGAGTCCGGACGGCGCCCAACTCGCGTTCGTTACCTCGGACGATCCGGTGCCGAACGAGGAGAAGGGGAATCGTTCCTTCGAGATCGGCGACGACGACTATCTCAACACCACCGCGCCCACGCCATCGCACATCTGGCTCGTCACAGCATCGCTTTCGTCAGGGGGCGACAAAGCGCGCCGTCTGACCAGCGGCTCGTGGAGCCTGCCGGTGGCCCATCCTCCCGGTCCGGCACCGTCGCCTCTGGCGTGGTCGCCGGACGGAAAGACCATCGCCATCACGCGGCGCGACACGCCCCACGGCGGGACGCCGAACAGCAACCGCATCGCTCTCGTCGATGTCGCCTCGGGGGGCGTGCAGCGCCTGACCACGCGCGATCTCGACGAGACGCAGCCGGTCTTTACGCCGGACGGCACGCACATCGCCTACTGGCATGCCCGCGGCAGCGAGCCGGGGAGCGAGAACTCCATCTGGCTGGCTCCGGCCGGCGGCGGCATGGGCTTCGAAGTCACCAAGGGTCTCGACCGCAATGTCTATCGCACGGTCTGGCTGCCCGACGGCAAGGCCTTCATCACCGGCGGCCACGATGCGACGTCGACCGCCTTCTGGCTGCAGCCTCTCGATGGTCCTGCCCGGCGCATCAACCTCGGCGAGGTCGAGCCGTACTTCAGTTACTGGATCGACGTCTCGGTGGCGAAGAACGGAACGATCGCCTTCACCGGATCGACGCCGTCGCACCCTCGCGAGCTCTACGTCATGGCGTCGCTCGATGCCGCGCCGCGTCAGCTCACGCTCCTCAACGATGCCGTGGTGGCCTCGATGCAGCTCGGCCGCACGGAGCCGGTGACCTGGAAGTTCGAGGGCTTCGACGAAGACGGCGTGGTTACATATCCGCCCGACTTCGACGCGACGAAGAAGTACCCGCTCGTGCTCTACATCCACGGCGGTCCGCGCTCGGCATCGACCGTGTCGTTCGCCACCATTCCGCAGTCGCTGGCGGCGAAGGGGTGGGTGGTCTTCCAGCCGAACTATCGCGGCAGCGACAACCTCGGCAACACGTACACCCGCGCCATCCGCGACGACGCCGGCGCTGGTCCCGGCCGCGACGTCATCGCCGGCGTGGAGGTTCTGAAGAAGCGCGGCTTCATCGACGAGAACCGCATCGCCGTCGGCGGCTGGTCGTACGGCGGCTACATGACGTCGTGGATGATCGGCCACTACCCGATCTTCAAGGCCGCCGTCTCCGGCGCCGCGGTGAACAATCTCCTCGACGAGTACGCCCTCTCCGACAGCAGCCTCGGGCGCCGCCTGACGTGGGGCTCGCCGTTCGTCGGCGACAACATGAAGAAGTACGTCGAACAGTCGCCGATCACCTACGCGTCAAAGATCCGGACGCCAACCCTGATCATGAGCGACACCGGCGACGTCCGCGTGCCGATCACCCAGTCGTATCAGATGTACTACGCCCTGAAGGACAACGGCGTGCCGGTCAAGTTCATCGCCTTCCCCGTAAGCGGACACTCCCCCGAGGACCCGATCCACGGAACGGAGATCGAACGGCAGTACGTGAACTGGTTCGCGCAGTATTTGAAGTGAGGGAGGAGCGCTGGCGTCTCGCCGGCTGGCCCCGCGTGCGTCCCGTCGCCGCGGTTAACCTCGGTTAACCTTCGGTTAACCTGCATTTCTCACACGCTCACTTGAATTTGTTCCCTCGAGGGCATTGCCACTCCCTTTGTCGAGAGCCCTTCTCCCACCGCGGTTTCTTGCGGGGGGAGAAGGTGGCGAAGCCGGATGAGGGGGGCGCTTTACGAGATATGGGCGATTTACCGACGCTGATCCGAGAGCGCTCGAAGGTGCGCGAATGACGTACTCGTGAAGCGCCCCCTCATCCGCCTTCGGCACCTTCTCCCCCAGCAAGAAACCGCTGGGGGAGAAGGACTCTCGATTGGAGGTACTGCCGAGAACGAACGCGTTACTTCGTTTTCATGTACTCGATGATTGCCCAGCGTTCGGCTTCGGACAACTCGGGGCCGAGGACGCCGGGGCCGCTGGTGTTGCTGAATTCGTGACCGCTGTTGCTGTTGCCTCGCAGCGAGGTGTCGAACTTTGTGGCGCCGGCCATCCGGTGCGACTGGTAACCGAGGTGCTTCGGATCGAAGTCGCGGTTGGCGGTATAAAACGTCTTCGAACGCTTCGCCGCCGGGAGGAGCAGCTCGTACAGGTTCGGGACGGAGCCGTTGTGCAGATAGGGCGCGGTTGCCCAGGCGCCATCGAGCCGCCGCGTGCCATAGCCGAGCGGCGCCTCGAGGAGGCTGGCGCGATAACCGTCCATACGCAGCCGCTCCTCGGGAGTCAGGTTCATCTGGTTGTACTGCAACTTGCTGACGCTGGTGGAGAGCCTGTTCACGATCTCGTGCGCCGGTACATTCGTTCCCCAGCCAAGCGAGGAGGCATCGACACGGCGCTTGTTGAAGTTCGTTGCGTCGATTGGATCGGTACCTATCTCGTCGAACGAGTAGACCCGGGTCTTGATGAACTTGTGACCGTTCTCCTCCACCATTTCGGTCATGGCGTGGCAGCTCGCGCATTTCGCTTCGTAGATCAGCCGGCCGCGCTCCGCCAGGGCCCGGTCAATCGGACCAAAGAGCGACTCAGGCCATTTCGGTGGCTGCAGTTTCTCGATCTGCTGCTCGATCCAAAAAAGGGAGTTGACGCTCACCGATGAGCTGAACTGCGGAAGAACGCCGACGGGTTGCAGAACAAGGTCGGCGTTGACGCCGAGAGCCTCGGCCATGTTGCGCGTCATCGGCTGGGCAATCGAGCGGTTCCACTCCACCCAGTCGTACCGCGGAGCGATCCAGAGATGCGGATAGCTGACGTTGCCGTCCGCGGGGGCATAGTTGACGTCGCCGGGCGCGAGCTGCGGCAGGATGAGATTGCTCCCGCCGCCTAGGGCATCGAGACGCCCGTAGCCGTCCGCGACCGGGAAGAGCCGCAGGCGTTGGGCGGTCATCGCGGTAGCGATCATCGAGTTTGCGAATTTGGTCACGTCAGCGTAGAGCTGGTCACGGGTTTGATCGGTGTAGTTTTTGCCGAGGACCCGCTCGGCGAAGCGGCGGAATTTGAAAAGATCGATCAGCGTGGCGCCGAGGGATAGCCCCATGTACTGTGCGAATCGGTTGACGTGCTGCAGGCCCGGACCGCCGTCGATGCGGTATCCCTGACCGTGGTAGTTGATCTGAGCGGTGTGACAGCCGGCGCAGGTGAGGCCTACCCATTCCTCGCCCTTAAGGTCTTTCGTTTTCGTGAAGCCGACAGGGAGTAGATCGGGATTGAACTGCGTGTTCGCATCGGGGAGGAAGCGGAATCGCGCCATGTACTCAGGGTCGCGTAACAGTTGGCTGCTGTCGGGCTGCTCGAGTGCCAGGAACCATTTGTAGGGCAGCAGCCGCGTCCCCTGCGACTCGTGATAGAACTGCTGGCGTTCGGCGTCCGTCCATCCCTGATCGGCGAAGGTGAAGGGGACGTTCTGAGGCACGGGAAGTTTCGTGCAAGCGACGGTGAACAAGAGCAGTGCGATGCATGCGCGTTTCATGACGTCTCTCCCTTTTCAGGCGGTTTGATGGAATAGATAGCCGAGGCTGAAGTAATTTCCAGAGTTTATTCGGAAAAATCCCCCAAAATCGCTTGTTCTCAGCGGCTACGAGCTCGTCGCGCCGCCGATCGGGAGCCGAGACGGCCGCCTGGCCAGCCCTCGGGAGGCCACCGCGCTTCGTTGGCACGGCTGAAATAATTGCTCCCACCCACCCCTTTGCGTATCCTTGCCGGCCCGGTCCATCCGCGGCCGGACATTCTTTTGACAATCTGGGCAGCTCCTTGAGCCATCGCAGAAGGCGAGGCTCCGCTAGGCCAGAAGGAGGATTTATGAGGACTTATGAAGTCCTGTTCATCCTTTCTCCGCAAGTACCGGAGGAAGAGGCGACGACGCTGACGACAGAGTTCAAGCGTATCGCCGAGGGGACAGGCGCGAAGCTCACGCATGAAGAAGCGTGGGGGCGGCGCCGTCTCGCATATCCCATCCAGAAGTTCAACGAAGGCAACTACCAGCTCCTCGTGTTCGAGACCGAGGCCGGGCTCAATGAGCTCGACCGCCGGATGAAAAACTCGGACCGGATCCTGCGGCACATGATCGTGCGCACGGATCTCGACCACAAGCGCGCCGAGAAGCTGGCCAAGCGCAATCCGAAGAAGGAACGCCTCCGGCCGGCCCCGTCGTTCGCGGCCAGCCCTTCGGCCACGGCTCCCGCCGAGGCCATGGAAGCGCCCGCGCCCGACGAAGCGGCGCCGGCTGAATAAGGAGAGGAGACCAACATGGCAACTGAAATGAGACGACCTGGTGGTGGCGGCGGTGGCCGCGATTCCGGTGGCCGCGGCGGCTCCGGCGGACCCGGCGGAGCGCAGGGCGGCAAGAAGAAGTTCTTCTTTCGCCGCAAGCGCGTCTGCAAGTTCTGCGTCGAGAAGCTCGAGTACATCGACTACAAAGACATCAAGACGCTGCAACAGTTCATCCCGGAGCGGGGGAAGATCCTTCCGCGCCGTATCTCCGGAACGTGCGCGCTGCATCAGCGCAAGCTCCAGAACGCGATCAAGCGCGCCCGCATCGCGGCCATGCTTCCGTTCGCGACCGACTGATACCAACACGTAGATGACCGAGACGTCTTTGCAGCATGACCAGCCGGCCACGATACCGGCGCGGTCGTTCGGAAAGCGGGTCCGCAGCATGGCCGGCTACACGATCGTCACCGCGCTGATGTTCGTTCCACCGCTGGTGGTCTTCCTTCCGGCGTCGCTGCTCCATTGCGGGCTCCGCAACGGACGGCGCGCGGCCTGGCTGCTGCTCGTGCTCTCGGCGGTTGTGGTGGCGCTGCTGCTTTACCCGTCCGCGGCCGGCGTGACGCCGGCCGAGAGGTTGTCGACCTTCGCCTCGCTGCTCGGATTTTCTCTGGCCATCGGCGTGCCCGCTCTGGCCGTTCTGCCGATGGTGGAGCGCGGCGAAAAGTTCGGCCGGGTGCTGCTCGTCGCGCTGGTGTTCAGCGTCACCGGCCTGGTGGCCACGGAACTGGCCATGCGGACGGCGGCCGGATTTTCCCCATACGCGACGCAGATCGCGGACCTGCACGACACGGCTACGAAGGTCGTGGCCAACTATCAGAAGGCTGGACTTCCTCCCGATGCCGTCAGTTTTGTCCGAACGTGGATGGAGCTCGCCTCCTACTGTCTGCCGGGCATTCTGCTGATCTACATCACGATCTTTTTTGTCTTCAGCCTGGTCATGCTCGGACGGCTCCGGGCCTGGCGCGACGTGGCCCTGCGGCGTACCGCGGAGCCCACTCCCTATCGTTTTCGTTTTCTCTCGCTCCCCGAATGGCTGCTCTTCGTGTTCGTCATCGGCGGTCTTACGCCGTTGGCCAGCGGGATGGCGCGGCAGATCGGCGCGAACGTTCTCACCGTGGTCGCATTTCTCTACTTCCTGCAGGGGCTGGCGATCGTTCGATCGTTCGTCGCGGCGACGGGAGCGGGAGTGATGGGATCGCTGTTCGTGTGGACGATTCTCGGCGTGCTGACGCTGACCGGAATCTCGATTCTGCCGCTGTCCATCGTGGGGCTATTCGACTCGTTTTTCGACTTCCGACATTTCAATCGAAAGGATCACTCTGATGAAAGTCATTCTCATTGACGAAATCCGCGGCCTTGGCAGCCGCGGCGACGTCGTGACGGTCAAGGATGGCTACGCGCGCAATTTCCTGCTGCCCAAGCAGTTGGCGCGCGAAGCAACGCCCGGTAACCTCAAGTCGATCGAGCAGGAGCGCAAGAAGTGGGCCGCGCTCGGCGACCAGGAAAAAGCCGCGGCGCAGAAAGCAGCCGACAGCGTGAAGGGGATGAAGATCGTCATCCACAAGCGCGTCGGCGATCACGGCAACCTCTTCGGCTCGGTGACCACCAACGACATCGCCGATGCGTTGACGGCCAAGGGCATCGAGGTCGACAAGCGCCGCATCGAGCTGGCGCATCCGATCAAGAGCGTCGGCACGCACGACGTCGAAGTGCGCCTGCACCGCGAAGTGGCCGCCCACATTCAGGTCGAAGTCATCCCCGAGGGGAAGGAATCGATCATCGAAGAGGCGCCGGCTCCGAAGGCCGCGGCGGCTCCGGCCGCCGAAGCAGAAGCGTAGGTAATCTGAAGGGCGCACAGCGGTGTAGCCGCAAATAAACCTGGATGCAGGTGAGGGAGCGGCAAGTACGGCCCCCTCATCCGCCTTCGGCACCTTCTCCCCCAGCTGAAAAGCGCTGGGGGAGAAGGACTCTCGATATCGGGAAGCGCAAGCTCTTGTTCTCTCTGGGCAAACGCATTGCTGCTGTATCCTCCGCACCCATGAGCGACGACCGTTTCGTCGATGCTCCGCCGTCGGGTGCCGATGGGTGGCGCGATGTCTGGCTCAACGATCGCCGGTTTCGGCCGCGGCCGTCGCGCCTCGATTTTCTCTTCCGGTTTTTTCGCCGTCTGGTCAACCGGTCGGTGGAGGCGGAGGAGGAGCGGCAGCGCAATTTCAACGTGGTGCTGCTCGATCTCCTCACCGGCCTGCGCGACGACATCGCCCACGGGCGCCTCGAATTGAAGGGTGACATCGAGAACGTGCAGCGCGACGTCCGCGCCGCAGACGAGTCGCTGGCCGCGGAGCTGAAGAAGATTCACGAGCTGATCCCGATCGCGGCGAAGCGCAACGATTCGCTGATCGCCGCGCTCGATCAGAAGATCGAAACCGTCGCGGTCCGGGTATGGGATGTGACCAATCCGATTGTGGCCTCATCTGCCACATGCAGCGACGTTCTCTATCGCCGTCTGGAGGACGGGCTGCGCGGTCCCGTGGACGTGGCCGATTACGTTGCCCTGGCCCGCGAACAGCAGCCGGTCATCGACGTCGGCTGTGGCCGCGGCGAGTTTCTGCTGGCCTGCCGCGATGCCGGCATCGCGGCGCGCGGCTTCGACACGAACGAGCGCTCGGTCGCCGATCTCGTTGCGCGCGGCATCGATGCTTCAGTGGCCGGCGTGCCGGGGTGTTTCGCGGACATCACCGACGCATCGGTCGGTACGGTCGTGGCGATGCACGTCGTCGAGCATCTCCCGGTCGATGCGCTTTTTGCGCTTTTCGCCGAGGGGGCGCGGGTATTGCGTCCTGGGGGGCTGCTGATCATCGAGACGCCGAACGCCGAGTCGCTGGCCGTCAGTGCCTCGGAGTTCTGGCGCGACCCGACGCACCTCGCGCCGCGTCATCCCGCCGCACTGGTTCTGCTTGGGCGGGAGAATGGGTTCGCGGTCGGCGACATTCGCCCCATTCATCCCTTCCCGGAAGCGAATCGGTTCGTGGCGACGAACGAAGAGATGCGAGGGCTGGTCGACGCGCTGAACGAACGGGTCTTCGGCGGGCAGGATTTGAGGCTGATTCTGCGGCGGAATTGAGGGCGGTTACCCTGCATTTCTCACACGCTCACTTGAATTGTTCCTCGAGAGCTTGCCACTCCCTTCGTCGAGAGCCCTTCTCCCCTCACGGTTTCTTGTGGGGGGAGAAGGTGCCGAAGGCGGATGAGGGGGGCGTTTACGGGAAATGCGCGATTTACCGATGCTGGTCCGAGAGCGCTCGAAGGCGCGCGAATGACGTACTCGTGAAACGCCCCCTCATCCGGCTTCGCCACCTTCTCCCCCAGCTGAAAAGCGCTGGGGGAGAAGGACTCTCGATTGGAGGTACTTCCGAGAACGAACCGCTCACACAACTCCACATCGTCGCAAGTTCGCCACCAACAGGGTGGCGGCAATTTCACTCAGCGTGTGAGAAATGCGGGTTACGATCTCGGGGTCTCGATTGTTGTGCGGTCTCGCGGTGTCTGGACGCAAGGACGCTGCCTGATTGCACAACCACCGCGAGACCGCGCAACCCCGAGACCGCGAGACCGCGTACCTACTGCGCCGGCTGGTCGAACGTCCCTACATCGATCACGCTGTCCCGCGGAGGAGGCGGCGGAACGCGGTGAGGGATCAATCCCATGAGCAGGCCCGAGATCAGGCCGCCCATGTGCGCCACGTTGTCGATGAACGGAAGCGAGTAGCCGATGGCGATGTTGACGACGATCCAGAAGACGAGCTGGCCGATGAGGCCGCGCGTCCACGGCTGGTGACGATAGACCGGCGATCGCCGGATGGAGAAGATGAAGGCGCCCAGGATCCCGAAGATGGCGCCGCTGGCACCGACGGCGGGTCCGTGGTTGTACATCGAGCTGGCCAGGCCGGCGATGATGCCGGTCGAGAAGTAGATCAGGGCGAAGCGTTTCGAGCCGAAGAGAACTTCGTACAACGTGCCGAGCTGGTAGAGGGCCCAGGAGTTCGCCAGCCAGTGCAGCCAGCCGCCGTGAAGGAACATCGAGGCAATGAGGCGCCACAACTCGCCGCGCTGCACGAGGCCCGGCACGATCGCTCCCATCGCCACCATCGTTTCGTCGCTGGTGTACGCCTTCGTCAGCACCTCGTAGGCGAAGACGATGGCGATGATCACCAGCAGCGCCATCGTCACCGGAGCCTTGCGCTTCATCAATGTTTCTCCAGCACCGACGAGACGCGCCGCATCAGCACGTGGGCGATCCGGGGGAAGGCTTCTTTGAGTCTCATGAACAGGGCCGCTCCAACCGGCAGGATGCGCCGGTACTTCCCGTCCTGGGCGGCCCGGACGATGGCCCGGGCCACGTGCTCCGGCTTGATGGCCAGGATCAGGCGTGATGCGCCCGGCATCTTGCCGCGTTCGGCCTTCACGAAGAACTGCGTTTCGACGGTGCCGGGGCAGACCATGGCCACGCGCACGCCGCGCCCGAGGACCTCGTCGCGCAGCGTCTCGGAAAAGCCGATCATGGCGAATTTCGTTGCACAATAACCGCCCATCCGCGCGTACCCCATGATCCCGGCGATGGAGGCGACGTTGACGATCGTTCCGCTCCCTCTGGCCAGCATCTGCGGCAACACCGCCTGCGCGCACCAGACCGCACCGAAGTAGTTCGTCTGCATCATCGCCTCGAGATCGTCGGGCTTGGCTGATTCGAATGGATCGAAGATGGCGAAGCCGGCGTTGTTGACGAGGACGTCGACTTGGCCGGCGACGTCGATGAGGTGCTGGCAGTCGGAGCGAAGGGTGACGTCGGTGACGACGGTCCGGCAATCGGCGCCGAGCGCACGGCAGGCGCCGGCTACTTCGTCGAGCAGCTCCTGCCGCCGCGCGGCCAGCACCAGATTCGCGCCGCGGCGGGCGAATTCCAACGCCGCTGCCCGGCCGATGCCGCTCGACGCGCCGGTGATGACGACGGTCTTTTGTTCCAACCTGGAGGCCATGCCGGTGCACTCATATCACGTGCTACGCTTCGCGCCGATGCCCAGGCGCCTACTCCTCCCCGCGTTCCTCCTTACTCTTGCCTGCCACCACGAATCCGATCTGCCGAAACTCTTTCCCATCCCTGAGGCCCAGCTCGTCAGCGAGGCCGGCAAACCGGTGAGGATGAGCGAGATGAAAGGGCAGGTGGTCGTTTACGACTTCATCTTCACGCATTGCTCAGGCACCTGTCCGATGATGACGGCGACGATGCAGAAGCTGACCAGGAAGATCCCGAAAGAGGCGCCGGTGCGTTTCGTCTCCATCAGCGTCGATCCGATCCGCGACACGCCGAAGGTTCTCCACGACTACGCCGTCTACGCCCGCAACGATCCGCGCTGGATGTTCCTCACCGGCGAGCGCAAGACCATCGTCGACCTGTCGATCAACGGTTTCAAGCTCGCCGCCGGCGATGCCACCGACTCGGCGAACGAGTCGGTGCTGCACAGCGTGAAGTTTGCGGTGGCCGACAAGAAAGGTGTCATCCGCGACTACTACGCGGCGACGAACGATGATGCGGTCGCGCATGTCGCGGGAGTGATCAACGCGCTGCTGCGCGAGGACTGATGATCGAAGTTGCGGAGTCGCGCGGTTACGCGGTCTCGGGGTGCGGTTTGCTGGCTACACCACCGCGAGACCGCGCAACCGCGAGACCGCGCAACCGCATGCTACAGTCCTGCGCCGATGCAAACCATCCTCCCCGCCATCAACGCCACCCTCAACGGCACCAGCGGTGTGCTGCTCCTCATCGCCTACATCCTGATCCGGCGGCGGAAGATCCAGTGGCACAAGCGGTTCATGCTGGCGGCGTGCGTGACGTCGCTTGTGTTCCTGGCCTGCTACGTTCTCAATCACATCCTGCGGCATGGGGTGGTCACGCATTTCACCGCCACCGGCTGGGTGCGGCCGCTCTACTTTTCGATTCTCATCTCGCATACGATCCTGGCGATCACCATCGTTCCGATGGCCATCCTCTCGGTGCGCAACGGCCTGAAGATGCGCGTGCCGCAGCACCGGCGCATCGCCCGATGGACGTTTCCGCTCTGGATGTATGTCTCCGTGACCGGCGTGATCGTCTATTTTTTTCTGTATCAGTGGTACCCGCCGGCATGAGCGTGCGATATCTTCCGCGGAGGAGCACTCAGTGACGCCGTTATTGGAGACCGATCTCGACCCCGATCCTTTCGTGCAGTTCGGACGATGGTTCGACGCCGCGAACGCCGCCGGCATCGTCATGCCCGAGGCGATGACGGTAGCCACGTCAGGACTCGATGGCGAAGTCTCGGCGCGGGTCTGCCTCCTCAAGGCGTTCGATCATCGCGGCTTCGCCTTCTACACGAACTACTGCAGCCGAAAGGCCAAGCAGCTCCATGACAATCCTCGCGCGGCGCTGGTGTTCTGGTGGCAATCACAGGAACGGCAGGTACGGATCGAGGGGGCGGTGGTGCGAACGACGGAGGAGGAGTCGGACGAGTACTTCGCCACCCGTCCCCGCGGCAGCCAGCTCGGCGCCTGGGCCTCGGAACAGAGCCGTGTCCTGGCGGGACGCGGTGCGCTGGATGGCCGCTTCGAGGAGCTGTCGACGACGTATCGCGATGTCCCCATCCCGCGGCCGCCGCATTGGGGCGGCTACCGAGTCATCCCGCTGCTCTTCGAGTTCTGGCAGGGACGCGCCGACCGGTTGCACGACCGGTTCTGGTACCGGCTGCGGAACGATGTGAAGGATTGGGTGGTGGAGAGGTTGTCGCCCTAAAGGCAATGTTGAATGTTCAGTGTTGAATGTTGAATGTTGAATGAAGTTTGCGGGGAGCCGCGAAGCCCATTGAACATTCAACATTGAACATTCAACATTCAACATTGGGTGTTTCCATCAGTTCCTCAATCCGCCGCCGAAGCTCATCCCTCGTCGCCGCAAACCGTGCCGCTCCATTTTCATCGCCAAAGGTCGGATCCTCGATCGGCCAGTGCTCGATCCGCGCCGCGCCGGGCCAGAGGGGACAGTCCTGCGCGGCGGAGTCGCAGACGGTGACGACGACGTCGAAGCGTTGATCGATGAACTGATCGGCTCCTTTCGATTGCGCGTCGCTGATGTCGATACCGATCTCCGCGAGCGCTCCGATCGCCAGCGGATGAACCCATCCCGCCGGCCTCGAGCCGGCCGAGACGACGTCGACCTCATCTCCATGAAACGCCCTCATCAATCCCTCGGCCATCTGGCTCCGCGCGGCGTTGCCCGTGCAAAGGAAGAGGATGCGTTTCCTGGTCATGCTGGCGATTGTATTCCCCTGACGAATCCACTACCTCACCGCCTTCAACATCTCGATCACTACCGGCTTGAGTCCATTGATGATGAACTGGATACCGATCGCGCCGAGGAGCAGCGACATGATCTTCGTGAAGACGGCGCGGCCGCGGTCGCCGATGATGCGCGAGAGCGGCACGGCGGAGAGCAGCACCAGCCAGGAGATGGCGCCCACGGCGACGATGGCCACGATCACGGCCAAGCGCTGTTCGATCTCCGGATAGAGGTTCACCAGCACCATGACCGACGTGATCGCGCCCGGACCGGAGAGCATCGGTACGGCGATCGGAACGATGGCGATCGACGACGGATCCATATCGGCCTTCTCCACGTCGCTGTCCTCGATCCGTTTCTCACCGCCGGCGTTAAAGCCGCGCCGGTCATCGGAGATCAGGCTGCGCAGCGCATTCGTCAGAAAGAGGACGCCCCCCATGATCTGAAACGCCGGAACGGTGATGCCGAAGAATTTGAAGACGTAGTTCCCCGCCAGAAAGAAGACGGTGAGGACGGCGATGCAGGAGATGCCGGCGACGAACGCAACGCTCGCTCGGGTCTTTCGCGAGGCGCCGTCGGTCAAGGCGATGAACGACGGCGCGACCGCCAGCGGGTTCACCATCGTGGCCAGGGCGACAAAGGAGAGGAGCGCGACTTTGTACAACGGCATGCGGGGATTGTAAGTTGCGGCGAGCACCGGCATAGACAAGAGTGTCTGTGCTATCCACGTCGTCCCCACTGTCATCCTGAGCCGCCGGAGCTGCGAGTCGCGAAGCGATGAAGCAGCGTAGGACGGTCGAAGGACCCCCAAGTTGTATCCCGGTTGGGCGGTGGAATAGTCGACATTCCGCCGCCCTCTCCGGGTTTCAGGTTGGGGGTCCTTCGACCGTCCTACGCTGCGCAATCGCTTCGCGATTACGCAGCTCCGGCGGCTCAGGATGACAGTGAAGACCGTTGCGGTACTTCGATCGCTTCATCTACATCCACATCGATGTACCAGAGCAGCCCTCTGCACGGCTTGCCGGTGATCGCGCTCATGGCCTGGCAGTACTGCGCAACCTGTTCGCGGTCCAGCGTCACCCGCCTCTCCGTCGGTCGTCCGCTCTTGTAATCGACGATGAGATCGGTCCCGTTCTCGCGCAGGAATCGATCGATGCGGCGCTCGCCGGCGGGTGTCAGGAGAGGAAACTCGCGGCCGAGCGTCTCGGCGCTGGCAATGCGGAGGAACGTGTTCGACTTGCTGACGGTGGCCAGGCGCTTTCGGACGAGTGCGGTCGTGTCGGCATCGGCTCCCTGTTCGATGGCGATGGAGGCGAGCAGTGGCTCGATGGGAGAGTTGCCATCCCAGAGCTCCAGGATGCGGTGCAGAAGAATGCCGGCTCCCCGTTTCTGCGAGGAGGCGCGGCGGATGAGCACATCACCGCGAAGGAGCGTTTCCGGGAGTGGGGCCGGCGCCGGCAATGACGGTTCAACGATCGGCGAGGCCGCCAGCTCCGCTTCTAGCACGGCATCCGCCAGCCTCCTCCTCGTACGCGTTCCGGTGCCCTCGGTGGGCAAACGCTCGAACGCGATCGGAACGGTATCGCCGCCGATCGTCATCGTTTTGATCACGCGTCCATGATCGAGCGGCCACGGCGCGTTGGGAAGGTCGAAGATCTGCTCCACATAGCGCGCGAACCCTTCCTTTCGCGGTCTTGCGTTCGTCACGAACACGACCTCGGCTTTCGCGCGCGTGACGGCGACGTAGAAAAGTCGCCGTGTCTCCGCCTCCTCACGCCTGCTGCCGATCTCTTTCAGCGCCACGTCGCCGGCTCGCCCGTAGTGCGCGGAAAGCGTCTCGACCTGCCCGCGCAAGACAAGGCTGCGTGGGTCGTCGACCAGAAAAATCTCGGCAGACTTCAGAGGGAACTCGAGGTCGGGGAGGATGACCGTGTCGAACTCGAGCCCCTTGGCCGCATGAACCGTGAGGATGCGGATGGCGTCGCCGGCCTCGTCGATCAGCGACGGCTCCATCTCGTCCGGATCGCCGCGGCGTCGCGAGATCTCATCGACGAATTGCCGCACCGACCCGCCGATGCGCTGGTCGTAGGCAAAGGCGATGGCCCGGACATGTTCGAGATGCCGCATCGACCGCAATCCGTCGGCCGCCGCCGCGTAGACCGCCTCGATGCCGCACGTGCGGATGACGAGGTCGATGAGCTGCGCGACGGTGAGGTGTTGTGCGGCGGCGCGGAGGGAGCCGAGAACCTGGAGATACCGGGTGTACATCGCATCCCCGCGGACGATCTCCGCGTCCGTCAGGGCGAAGTAGGGTGTCCGCGCGGCGGAGACCTCGGCGCCGCGGTCGAAGGCGAAAGCAATCGCGCGCAACACGGCCAGAAGGTCGACCGGTGCCGGACGATCGAGAAAGAGACGCGTCGGCGGGAGGACGTACGGGATGCCGCGCCGTTCGAAGACGTCGAGGTAGTCGTCGAGCTTCGTCGTCCTTCGGAAAAGGAGCGCGTACCGGCGCAGGTCGCCGCCGCGCGCCGCGATCCACGCCGCGATCGATTCGGCCTCGGCTGTGAAGCGGTCGTCGCGCGCGCCGAAGGGAGCATCGATGACGGTGATGGTCGCATCGGCAGCGGGCGAGTCCGTCCTGGCTGCCCGCAGCCGGTGATACTCCGGGCGGAACACATTCGGATCGCGCGCGGCATCGGCGAAGAGCTCGGTGAAGATGGCGTTGACGGCGTCGAGCAGCGGGGGATGGCTGCGGAACTGGTCGAGGAGCTTGCGATGCTCGGCCCCCGCCGCGATCAGCTCGCGCGTGAAGGCGTCGTAGGTCTCCGGGTCGGCGCGTCGGAAGCCGTAGATCGACTGCTTCGGATCGCCGACGACGATCGTCCGGCCGTCTACGAGCGCGCCGCTCCGGTCGCGCGCCAGGCGGTCGATGATCCGCGCCTGCACGCGGTCGGTATCCTGGAACTCGTCGACGAAGATGAAATCGAACTGGCCGCGCACGCGCTCGATGACGGTCTCATCATCGAGCACGGCCAGAGTTCGCAGCAGGAGATCGTCGAAGTCGACCACGCCGCGCTTGCGCTTCTCAGCATCCAGATAACTCAGAAAGCGGCGCATCATCGATAGCAAGGAAACCGCGGCGCGGTGGGAGGAGAGGCGGTCGTAGACGGAGTTGCCCTTGTCCTTATCCGCACGCAGGACGCGCACGGCCTCGTTGAACTCGGCTTTTCTCCCTTTCGGCAGGTCGCTGGTGCGGATCACGTTCGCGATCGGCTTCAGATACTCCAGCCACGTCTCAATGTCGCTTCCTCGGCGCGGCGACGGATTGGCGCGCAGGTAGTCGCAGATGCCGGCGACCGAATCGGCATCGCAGACACGCAGACGCTCGATGGCGATGAGCAACTCGTGCTCGACCAGATCGAGCGCGCCGAGGTCGCAGGTATCATCGAGAAAGAGATCGCGCCGGTCGATGAGCGGCAGGATGATGTTGCGGACCAGGAAAAGGTAGCCGACATGTTCGAGCAGCACTTCCCAATCCCTCCGCGCCTCGGCGGTGGGGTGGAGGCGCGTTTCGTCGTCGACCCAGGCGTCGTACAACTCGCCGTACAGCAGCGAGCGCTCGAAGCCTTCGATGATGGTGAATTGCGGGTCGAGTCCGGCCTCGATCGGGAACTGGCGCAGGAGGCTCTGGCAGAACGAATGAATCGTCTGCGACCGGAGCGACTCGATCCGCCCGAGTTGCGCGACACAGGCGCGCCGGTAGTCGTCGCGCCTGCCCGGCGGCACTTCGAAGAGCGGCGTCGCCGAGCCGATTGGCCAGGTGACCTCGTCACCGGCATCGAAGCGGAGGGCGAGCTCTGTGAGTGCCTGGTGAATACGGTCAGCGATCTCGCCGGCCGCCTTCTCGGTGAATGTGACCAGGACGATGCGCTCAGGGGAAAGCGCCTCGTCGCCGAGCAGCAGCTTCAGAACCTCCGCCACGATCGCCGTCGTCTTTCCCGTTCCGGCGCCCGCCTCGATGACGACATTGCGGCGCCGCGGCTTGTCGAACGCGAACGCTGACTGAACGGCGATTGCGCTCAATCCGAGCCTCCGCCGAGGAGCGTGCGCGGCTCGCCATGGCGTGTGACGAGGTACTTCTCGGCGAAGTCGTGGCGCGTGCGGCAGGAGTGATTCACCGGACAGTACTTGCAGGCATTGAAGTCGGCGTCATCGTCCGCCGGAAAGGCCGGAAAGATGCCGTTGAGGATCGAGGTGACGAAGAGATCGAGCGTCTCGCGCAGCGCCGCTTCCTTTTCGGCCAGCGCGAAGGCGAATTTTCTGGCGTTCGTCTCGCTGGTGACGAGCGGCTTGATCGCGCCGCTGACGGATGACGCGTCGGCGCCGAAGAACTGCGATACCGCCAAGGCGTAGAGAGCGAGCTGCAGGCGGACGCCGCGATCGATCTTCCCGCCGAGGTCCTTGTGCCGCGTGGCCTTGCCCCCTTTGTAATCGATGATGCGGTAGCCGTCCGGGCGGGCATCGATGCGGTCGATGGTGCCGTCGACGCGGAGATCGAGGGAGGCGGGGGTCGGAGGTCGGGGGTCGGAGATGGATACGACGTTGCTCCGACCCCCGATGTTGATCACAAACGGTTCCGGGTGATCGGACTCGATCGCATGGCGTGTCTTCCCGAAGCGGTACTCGAAGTGCTTCGGGCGGAATCCGGTGGCTTCGAGGTCGGCGAGATCGTGTGCGACGAACTCGCGAAGGATGCGCTTGGTGGCGGCGCGCTCGATCTCGCGCATGGTGATGTTGAACGGTGGGATGTCGCGGGCGATGGCGGCGAAGGCTTCGTCGACGAGATCGTCGATCCGCCGGCCGATGGCGGCGTCGAGCTGCGGCAGCGCGGCAGCGGCGCGGTCGAAGTCGTCGTCGTCCAGCTCGCGGTAGAGGCGCTCCAGGATGCCGTGATCGAGCTTCCCCTTGTCGCGTGCGTTGAGCTGCAGCTCGTGCTCGGGGTCGTTGATGTCACGAACGCCGAGGACGTGCTTGTAGAGAAACTTCTGCGGACACTCGCCGAAATCTTCGAGCTGTGTTGGCGAGACACTCGTCAACGCAGCGGCGAGTTTCGCGCGGATCGTTTCGTCGCCCTGCTCGGCGAAGAGGTACCCGTCGAAGACTGATTGGGTGCCCGCTTTGGCGATGAGTTGTAATTGCCGCAGGCGGAGCGCTGGCGTCTCGCCGGCTGGCCCGGCGGCGTCTCGCCGCCGCGTGAACGCAGCTCCAAAGTTCTTGAGCAGCTCCGTCTTCCGCTCCGGCTGCCGCTCAATCACAAAGTTCTTAAGCAACGGCGACGGCCGCAACGTTTTCCCAAACCCATCCCCGCCCGAGAACGAGAAGTGAATCGCCTCCGCCCCGTCGAGAAGTAGCTGAAACAGCATCCGTTCCTCATCGCGGCCATCCCCGATCTCGCGCACGCCGAGCGTGCGGCGATCGTGATCAGGAAGGAGCGGATCGTCGAGGCGCCGTTGCGGAAAGAGATCGTCCTGCATCCGGACGGCGAAAAGATGCGCGAAGGAACGGCCGCGGAAGCGCATGACGTCGGAGCAGAAGACTACGGGTTGTCGGTTGTCGGTTGTCGGTTGTCTCAGCGTTTCGTTCTGGAGTGCGTCGATGATGGTGGCGGCGTCGAAGCGTACGTTCCACTTGCCTGTTCGCTGGAAGGTCGCCGCGATTTTGTCGATGGCCTCTGCCGCGGCGAGATCGAGCTCCGTCTCGATCCGGAATCGCGCCATGGCGCCGGTCATGAGCTCAGCCGCTTCGGTTGCGCTGAGCGTCGCCTCGGGTGCGAGCGATTCGATTTCGGCGAGAACCGCGACGTACGCCTCGATGGCGGCGTTGCGCGCCAGCCCCTTCAATTCGTCGCTCGTGCCGCCGGCGATTCCCGCGCGCCGCGTTGCCTGATCGATGTTGTCGATGTCGACGGCGCGCTTGGGCATGAACCCGTCCCGCACCAGTTCGATGACCTCGCCGCGCGGGAAGCCGTTCTCGCGCAGACGAAGGAGCGTGGCCATGGCGCGCCCAAGGCGGTGCGCGGCGAGCGAGGTCTCGTCGCCGTTCGATAGGGCGAAGCCTTCCGCTGCGGCGAAGCGGTTGAGAAGAGCGATGTCGTACGGCTCGAGCGTGCGGGCCACGATGCCGATCTCGCGCGCCTCGGTTCCCGATCGCAGCAATGCGGCCACCTCGCGGCAGGTTTCGCGAAGCTCGATGGTGCGGGTGTCGTATTGGGAGACGTCCCAACGCGGTTGCGCGGTCTCGCGGTCTCGCGGTTGTGCGGTGCCGAAGTTGCTGATGAATGGCTCAGCGAAACGGTAGGCATCCCCCTCGGCGGCGGGGATGTAGACGGCTTCGAGTCTGCCGGCCGCGCGCAGCGCTTCGATGACGCGGCGCTGGGCGCCGGTCATGTCGTAGAAGCCGGCCACGATCTGCGGCGCGATCGTCACCCGGCCGCTTTCGATGATCGTCGCGGCGCGGCGCAGCAGGTCGGCGGGATCGATGGCCTCGAGCTGTGCGATCAGCCGCTCGTACTCGCGCCACGCGCGGATGACGAGCTTCGTCCGCGCGCTGTTGCGCAAACGCGCCCTACCCGCCCGCGACTCGAGCTCCGCCAGCGTCCACCCGCCATCGCGCACATCGCGCCACGACCGATCGATCATCCCCGCGATCCCGCGGCTCTCCATCATCGGATCGTCGATGCTCCGCACGGCGACCCGCATCGCCAGCCGGCGTTCTTCATCCCCAGCGACGCGGGGATACTCTCCCGCGGCGTTGACGATGCGGCGGGCGAAGGTCTCGATGGTTTCGAGGCGCAATCCGGCGACGCCGGCGGGTTTTCGCCGCAGCAGTTCGGCGGCAATGGCGTTGGCCACGCCCGCCGAAGCAACGAGAACGTCGACATCAGCCGCACTCAGGCGTTCGGCAACCTCGGCAGCAATGTTGCGATAGTGGAGAAGACGGAGGAGAGGCATCGGAGGTCTGCGAATATTATCTCTCATCGCTCAGCCCGCAACGTGGCGATCCCGTCGGGACAGACCTATATTTACTTGGCAGAATCACGCAGGAGGACGTATGGGCAACGTCATGGGATATATGTGCACGAGTTGCGGATTCGATACAGACATCGCCAATTGTGACGACTGCGATGCGGTCCTGAAATGGGATGGCGAGCCGAATCAGAGCTCTGTCCACTGCACAGGCTGCGGCCAAGAGATTACCGTCATCACGTGTCGAGAGTGCGGCAACAAGTTCAGTATCTAATGGACCTGTGCCGCTGAAGTGTGATGTGCCAGGACGACATGGGTATGCGTCCAGAAACCAAAGGTGCTCTTCTCCACTGGCTGGATGTCATCCAGAACAACTTGATGGTTGGCATCGCAGCCAGTTTTGTCTTCGAGCAACCGGACACTTGGGACCTGATGAATGGCGCATATGTTGGCTTTCATCCGCCGGGCACCGAAGCCGTTGACGAGAATCTGTCATACAAGCTGCCGATCCATCCTGTGGGCGAAGGACTTCGTGACGAGACGCTGCGCAAAGGGCTTCTTTCCGACTTTCGAAATATGCTGTTTCGAACGGTCTTGGCAGAAACGATGGAGCATGTGAGCGAATATTGCCGGGGCACGAATCAGACTGAGAGGCTTCTGAAGAGTAGCTGGTACAACTTTGCGCGGCTCATCCGGAATGCAGAAACTCACGACGGGGTCCTTCGCTTCGATAAGAAGGCGCCGCCTCCAGTGACTTTCCAACGGTGGTGCCTCGAAGCTGCGGATGAAGGAAAACAACTGAAAGAACTGATCGGTATCCCAAACACCACGTCGATTCCGATCATTGAGAGCGCTCGAGCATTCGTTCAAGACGAAGTATCGTAGCTAATGAGAGGTCTCGCCTAGGTCTAGGCCTGCAGTTCTCACAGCCTGCGGGAAACTCGCACACCGGACACCTTGATTGTCTTCCACCACAAGCCGGGGACGACGAGAACCCGCCACAGACAAGTGCCATCCCGTCTCCCGATTGGCTCATCACTACTGCGGTAAGCATGGATTTTGGGACGATGTGCCTACGCAAAAGGTTGTGGACGTTTATCGGGTGAGAAAATGTGATAGCTAATTAATTAACTCGGCGCTTCACGGATTTGGTCCCGATGCACCACACGCGGAGCCGCAACGTACTAAGCGACTGAGCCGTAGTACCTTGCCGCCAAGCACCTGACGATTTAGCAGGCTTACTCCCCCTCGTTCGGATCGACCACCGCCGCGGCGGTCATCTCCGCTGACGCCGCGGCGTACGCCGGCAGCTCGGACGAGGTTGGACGGATGTACTTCGCCACGATCTCCTTCGTCCCAAACACTCCAAGCTTCTCCATCAGAAACTCGAACTTCGCCTCCAGTTCGTCGATGATCGGGCCTTTGTGGGCATCGTCCATCTCCCACATTCTTTGTTTGAACGGTCCGAGGGCTTTCTTGCGGGTGGTGTAGACGAATTGTTCGTCGGTCTGGCCGGGCTTGCGTTCGTCGAGGCAGTTCTCGAAGCAGAAGTCGCGGATACCGTCTTTGATGTCCTGGGGGAGAGTTGGGGCGTCGAGGATCATGTTCTGGAAGCCGGTGGCGAGGTGGATCTCTACCGCCTCGGCCTCGGGGAACTTGTTGAAGACTGACTCCGGAAGCGTCGAGGCGCCGTGCTGGACGGCGCCGGCCATGCCGTACTCCGCGCGGCAGATGTGCGTGGTCTGGCGGAGAACTTCGAAATCGATCTTCGCCAGGGCGATCGTGCCGTCGGCGAGGGGGACGCCGCCGTGCGAAGTGCCGGTCTGCACGGAGATCTTGCTGATGCCGGTGATGCCGCCGAGGAGGCGTCCCAAGCCGTCGGCGTAGGCGCGGACCTCCTCGGGGTGCGTGTTGTACTTGCCCACCTCGCCGATCTCGCCGCCTACGGAGACTGTGATTCCTGCCGGCTCGCGCTCGCGGATGTACTTCGTCAGGTGCGCCGTCCCTTCGTAATTTGCGCGCTGCTGTTCATCGCGCGTCGGGAAGTCGAGGTTCACGAGCGTGGAGGTGTCGATGTCGATGTTGTAGAACTCGGCGGCCAGCGCTTCGTCGATGAGCGACTCGAGCGCTTTCATCTCCGCGGCGCGCCCGTCCTCGGTTGCCCATTTCTTGGCGCTGGCCTGGAAGTGATCGCCCTGGATGAAGACCGGCCCCTCGAAACCCTCCCGAAGGGCGGCCGCGAGCACGCAGGCGGCGTACTCGCCGGGCCGCTGTTCCGTGTAGCCGATCTCGGAGCGGGCGATTTCAAGAATGAAAGCTCCGACGTCGTGGCGCATGGCGACGCGGAAGAGAGCGCGCGCGGCGTCATACGTCAGCGCGCGGATGTTGAAGGCGGGAACGGTGAAGAGGCGCCCGATCTCGTTGCGTCCGAAGGCCATGTACAGCGGATAGATCGACGACGAGACCGCGCCGCGGCGTCGCGCTTCCATGTGAATCGTCCTGCGCGCGCCGGCTTTCGCATCGCCATCGCCAAAGACAGCGGTGTGAACGAGCTGGTCGACGTTGATGTCGGTCATCGGGTGTCGCCTCCGGCGCGGCACTTTAGCAAAGTACGGCGTCAGGCGTGCTGCTCGGCGGCGACGAACGAGCGGAGCTGGGCGATCAGGTGGGTGATGTCGAACGGCTTGAGGATGGCGCCGTCCGCGCCGAGGGTGGCCAGCTCGGCAGGAGACACCGCCTGTCCGCTGATGATGAGAATTGGTAAACCGTCGAAGCCCGGCTCACTACGCAGCGCGCGAATGAGCTCATCGCCGGACATCCCGGGCATCTTCCGGTCGATCAGCACAGCCGCCGGCCGGTGCGCGCGCGCTTCGGCGATGGCCTGTTCGCCGCTCTCCGCGGTCACGGCTTCGAAGCCGAATTCGCGCAGCAGCGTGCGCATCAGAGCGAGGATCGGAAGGTCATCGTCGACGACGAGGATGATAGGCTTGGACGGCATCGTGAGGTTTCAGTGTAAAGGATGTCATTCCGCGCAACAAACGTTTTGCAGACAGGACTTTGTATAACACGTAAACCATGCCCATCCGTCATGACCGCAAGGTTTCGATCCTCGACGTGATGGGGCCGGTGATGGTCGGCCCTTCCAGCTCGCACACGGCCGGCACGGCACGGCTGGGCCGCGTGGCCCGCGAGATCCTCGACGAGGATCCTGTCGAGGTCCATTTCTTCCTGCATCCGCCGCTAGCGGCCACCTACCGCGGCCACGGTTCCGATTTCGCGCTGGTCGGAGGGTCGATCGGTCTCAATGTCGATGACTCGCGTATCCCCGAGGCCATCCGCATCGCCGAGCAGATGGGCGTGGACGTCACGTTCTCCGATGAGGACCTCGGCGATGTGCATCCGAACACCGTGCGTATCGAGATTCGTGGCCGGACGCGCCAGGCGGAGATCAGCGGCTCGTCGATCGGCGGCGGCGTCATCGAGGTATTCAAGATCAACGGTTTCCAGACGCGATTCAAAGGTGATTCGCCGACGCTGCTTCTCTTCTACCGCGACCGGCCGGGGATGATCTCGGAGGTGACGAACATCATCGCTGATGAGGGAATCAACATCGCCTCGCTGTCGTGCTCGCGGAAGCAGCGCGGCAAGGATGCCTTCATGCAGATCGACGTCGACTCACCGTTGTCCGAGGCGGCGCTGGAGCGCATTCGTGCGACGGAGGATGTGGAAGAGGCGAGGTATCTCGATCGGATTCCTTAGCGTGCGATCACCCCTTCCGCGTGAACACGTTCGTGATGACGTCGTTATAGAGGACAACGACCATCAGGGCGGCCAGCACGGCGAAGCCGACTTGCTGGATGCGTTCCTTGACGCGCAATGACAGGTCGCGGCGGGCTACGCTCTCGACGAGCAGGATCATGATGTGGCCGCCGTCGAGGACCGGGATCGGCAGCAGGTTCATGATTCCGAGTTGCAGCGAGATCATGGCCATCAGTGCCACGATGTTCATCCATCCGCGGCGCAGCATCTCGCCGGAAATGCGAGCGATCGACAGCGGGCCGCTCAGCTCCTTGACGCTTCCCTCGGGGCGGAAAAGACGGCCGATGGTCATGAAGGCGTAGCGGAGCATCTTCCAGTTCTGTTCGACGCTGTCTTTGATGGCAGGGATGAGCGAGAGTTTGCGGATCACCGTGGGGGGGATGATTCCCCGGTACGGATCGTTTGGATCGGTTTTCGCGGCGGGAAGAACCGTGTGGAACCGTGCCGGTCCTCGGGTGACATCGAGCGACAGCGCGGCGCCCTTGGCGGCATCGAAGGCCGTGTTGAGCTCCGAGAGTTGCGTGATCGGTTTTCCGTTGATGGCGACGATGCGATCACCCGTGCGCAAGCCGGCGACGGCGGCGGGTGTGCCGGCCGTGATCCTGCCGATGGTGGTATCGAAATACGGCAGGATGCCGGCGAAGCCGACCGGTCCGAAATCGCTGTCCTTGCGGTCCGGCGTCATCGTGGTCGTTCGAAGCTGACCGTTGCGGAGATAGTCGACGCGCAAGGCCGTGCCGCTGTTCATGCCGATGGCGAGCTTCAGGTCGTCGAAATCGTCGATCTTCTCGCCGTTGACGGAGACGATGCGGTCGCCGGGCAGCAGCCCCGCGCGCGCGGCCGGTTTTCCCGGCGAAACCTCGCCGATGATCGGCTGGAAAATGATGGTTTCGGTACCGACCATGCTGATGATGGTCATGAAGGCGATGGCGATCACGATGTTCATGAAGGGGCCAGCCACCATGATCAGAAAACGCTGCCATTTCGGTTTGGAGAGGAACTCGTCCGGATTGCCGGGCTGGTTTTCTTCCGGGATGTCGCCGGCCATCCGAACGTAGCCGCCGAGGGGGATCAGCGAGACGCGATAATCCGTCGGGCCCTTGCGGAAGCCGAACAGCCGCTTGCCGAAGCCGAAGGAGAAGACCAGCACCCGGACGCGGAAAAGCTTGGCGACGAGGAAGTGCCCCGACTCGTGCGCGAAAATCAGGAAGCCGAGAACGATGCCGAAGCCGATGAGGTTGGTGGCGAAGTTTTGCATTTGTAGTGGATTCGTAGATTAGTCGATCAGTGGATCAGTAGATTGGGAAAGCAAACGAGAAACCACGAATCCACTGATCTACTAATCCACTGATTACTGCCTCATCGCAACATCAATTCCGCGCGCTTCTTCCCGGGCCCATCGATCCCACGCCAGGGCGTCGTCGACGGAACCGATCGGAGCGGTGCGGCCGGCGTGCCGGTCCAGCACGCGCGACACCATGTCTACGATCCCGGTGAAGGGAAGTTCCCCGGCCAGAAAACGCTCCACCGCGATCTCGTTGGCGGCGTTGAGCACGGCCGGCACCGACCCACCGGCGCGGCAGGCGGCGTAGGCCAGCTCCACGGCCGGGAAGCGCTGGGGATCGACGGCGGTGAACTCGAGTGTGCGGATCCGGGCCAGGTCGAGCCGTGCGAACGGCGCGGCGACGCGCTCGGGATACAGCAGGGCGTACTGGATCGGGAACTTCATGTCGGTGGTGGAGAGCTGGGCGATGAAGGAGCCGTCCACGTACTCGACCATCGAATGAACGATCGATTGCGGATGGATGAGGATGTCGATGGCGTCCGGGGGCATGGAGAAGAGGTGATGCGCCTCGATGACCTCGAGGCCTTTGTTCATCATCGTGGCCGAGTCGATGGAGATTTTGTTTCCCATTTTCCAGGTGGGATGAGCGAGCGCGTCGGCGATGGTGACGTTGGCGAATGTGCCGAGATCGCGCGTCAGGAATGGCCCGCCCGAGGCCGTGAGCACAATCCTCTGAACCTCGGCGTGCCCGCCGCAGCGGAGGGCCTGGTGTACGGCGTTGTGCTCGGAGTCGACGGGGAGGATCTCTCCTCCGTTTTCGGCGGCGGCGCGGGTCATCACGTCGCCGGCGGCGACGAGCACTTCCTTGTTGGCGATGCCGACGCGCTTGCCCGCTTTGAGCGCCGCGTAGACCGGCGGGATGCCGGCCGCGCCGACGATTGCGGCGATGACCGCATGCGCCGCGGGAAGCGAGGCCACGGCGGAGGCTCCTTCCGCACCGCAGACGATCTCCACATGCCGTTTGACGCGCGCGCGCAACGCGGCCACGTCGTCCGGATTGCGGACGGATACGATCTCCGGCGCGTAGCGTTCGATCTGCAGCGCCAGTAGATCGAGATTCCCGCCCGCGGCGAGCCCCACGACGCGAAGCGCCTCGGGAAACGCGTCGACGACGTCGAGCGTCGAGCGCCCGACGGAACCGGTGGAGCCGAGGATGGAGATGTTTCTCATTTGGAAGTCAGAAGGCTGAGGGCAGAAGGCAGAAGTAGGAACGCTGAACCACTTCTGCTTTCAGCCTTCAGCCTTCTGCCTTTCATGCAGACATGATCTTGAAGCTCTTGAAGTCATGAATGATCAGGAACCAGTACACGTACAGAATCGGCGTGGTGTAGAAAATCGAATCGAATCGGTCGAGGAAGCCTCCGTGGCCGGGGAGCAGCGTGCCGGAGTCTTTCACATCGGCGGAGCGCTTCCACATCGATTCCGCCAGGTCGCCGATCACGCCGGCAAGCGAGAGAATCACGCCGGCGATGATGACGTGGAGGAGCGGGAAGTTCCGGAAGAACGTGAAGTGGATGATGACCGCGGTGGCGACCGCCGAGATCACCCCGCCGATGAGCCCTTCCACGGTCTTCTTCGGGCTGATGCGCGGCGACAGCTTGTGCCGGCCGAAGGTGCGCCCGAAGTAGTACGCCCCGCTGTCGCCGAGCCAGACCACGAGCAGGAGGAAGAAAACCAGTTTCCAGCCGTCTGCGAAGTCGTCGTGCAGGCGGATCAGCGATCCCCCGAGCATGCCGACGTAAAGCGTGGCCAGTACGGCGATGGCGCTCGAGGGCAGGGCCTGTTCGAGGTTTCCGCCCGAGATGACGTACCAGCCGGGGATCACCAGGAGCGTCACGAAGACGCCCATCTCCACGGAGATCGGCTCGAGGATGAACGCGGCGATGATGAAGAGCATCACCACGATGCAGAGCGGGATGGGGAGGTGGTAGCCCTTGTGCCGGCCGAGGTCGAGAAACTCGTAGAGTGCGAGCGCGGCCACGAGAGCCATGGCCGCATCGAAGACGTAGGGGTTCGCCCAGCGGATCATCCAGATGGCCAGTGGTGCGGCAACGAGTGCAGTCAGCTCACGTTTCATGTTGAAAGGGCAGAAGGCAGAAGGCAGAAGGCAGAAGGCAGAAGGAAAGTCATCGAGTCTTGCGAGATCGTAAGGCTGCGGTGAGAAGCCGGGGCCGAGAGCATCCAACCTTCTGCCTTCAGCCTTCTGACTTCTGCCTTCACTTCAGCCCTGGTTTCCATCCGCCTCGATGAACATCTGCGCGTCGGACTCATCGACTCCGCCGTAGCGCCGGTCGCGCGATTGGAAGTCGATGATGGCTTCGAAGAGATGGCGCCGCCGGAAATCGGGCCAGAGAACTTTCGTGACGTGGATCTCGGCGTAGGCGATCTGCCAGAGCAGGAAGTTGGAGACTCGCAGCTCGCCGCTGGTGCGGATGAGGAGGTCGGGGTCGTCGATGTTGGCGGTGTAGAGATGATCGGCGAAGAACTGCTCGTCGATCAGGGCATCGCTCATCTCCCGCTCGCGCAGGACAGCCATGATGCGGTTGACGGTGTCGACGATCTCGGCGCGGCCGCCGTAGTTGAGGGCGATCTGGAAGAGCAGCCCGCTGTTCCTGGCAGTCTGGTCTTCGGCGTACTTCAGCTCGCGCTGCACGGAGGGATCGAGCCCGTCGACGCGGCCGATGGCGGTGAAGCGGATGTTGTTGTCCATCAGCGTGGCCAGCTCTTTGCGCAGATACTCCTTGAGCAGCATCATGAGCGTGGCCACTTCGTAGCGTGGGCGCTTCCAGTTCTCCACGGAGAATGCATAGAGCGTCATCACGCCGAGCTCGAGGCGGGCCGCGGTCTCGACGATCTCGCGCACCGAGGCGATGCCGGCCCGGTGCCCCTCAACCCGAGGCAGGTTGCGGGCGCGGGCCCAGCGCCCGTTGCCATCCATGATCACGGCGATATGCCGCGGCATCCTCTTGAAGTCGACACGGTCGAGGAGCGTCTCCTCGATCGAGCCCGGTTCAGCGAGTTTGCGGAGGTCGATCATCTGACGCGCGGGATGTTATCGCAGACTGCGCCGAAGGCGCGTCATGCGTCCAGGGATCCTCGGGCGGTCGTTGCGCGGTTCAGATCCGGCTTGGCCGCGAAGACGCCACTTCCAGGCGTGTTACCCGGGTGTCGAGGTCGGAAGTGATTCGATCAATCTTGGCTTCGAATCGGTCGATCTTTTCGGTGTTCGTTACCACGCCTTCAGCTACGATCCGGATCTCGTGCCGGAGCCCTTCGGCCGTGATTTCGAATTGCTCCCGCAGGTCATCGGCCATCGTCTTGAATAGTTGCCGCGTCTCGGCGTGTGCTGCCGCGTTTTCGACCTGGGCTGCTTCGAACTTGGCCAGCGTTTCGGCCTGTACCGCTTCCAACCGCCGTCGCGTCTCGGCGTGTGCTGCCGCGTTTTCGACCTGGGCTGCTTCGAATTTGGCCAGCGTTTCGGCCTGTACCGCTTCCAACCGCCGTCGCGTCTCGGCGTGTGCTGCCGCGTTTTCGACTTGAGCCGCTTCGAACCGCCGTCGCGTCTCATCGTGTGCGGCCGCGTTTTCGACTTGTGCCGCTTCGAACAGCTGTCGGGTCTCGGCGTGTGCGGCTGCGTTTTCGACTTGAGCCCCTTCGAACCGCCGCCGCGTTTCATCGTGTGCGGCCGCGTTTTCCTCCCGGATCGCGTCCAGTACCTGCTTCAGATCGTCATCCATCGCCGGAATCTTACCTCGGCCGATAATTCAATTAATACTCAACCTCCCACAACGTCAGCCCCTTCGCCGGGGCAGTCCATCGCGCGACGCTCCAGATCGACTCCGGCTCCAGCTTGCCGCGGCCGATCTCGATGAGAGAGCCGGCGATACGGCGGACCATGTAGCGCAGGAAGCCGTCGGCGGTGACTGGGATGGTGATGGCGTTCCCGTCGCGAATGACGTTGATCGACGTGATTCTCCGCTCCGTAGAGCTGACCTCGGGGCCGGCGACCGTGAAGAGGGCAAAATCATGGTGCCCGGCAAGCGTCCGTGCGGCGGCCAGCATCCGATCGACGTCGAGCGGCTGAGGGACGAAGGCGTGCGTCTCGTTGGCAAAAACGTCGGCGACCTCCGCGTTCCAGATCCGATAGATGTAGCTTTTCGACTTCGCCGCGAAGCGGCAGTGAAAGTTGCCGGCGACGGTGTCGACGGCTGTGACACGGATGTCGTGCGGCAGGAGGTTGTTGAGCCCCTGGCGAAAGCCGCGCGGCTCGATTTCGAACGGGATGTCGGCATGTGCCCGCTGCGCGCGCGCGTGGACGCCGGCGTCGGTCCGTCCGGCTCCTTCAATCCGGATTGGATTGCCGAACATCGTGGCCAGAGCAGCCTCGATGACGTTCTGAATCCCGGTGGCATTCGTCTGCGACTGCCATCCGGCGTAGCGGGTGCCGAGGTATTGGATCGTGAGGAGAACGCGCACGGCGAACGGCTACTTCGTGCTTTCGAGGTTCGAGATCGTCGCTTCGGTAAGGTGCAGGTTTTCGTAGACGAGCGTCGCCTCGATGCGGACCGGCTTCGTGCGTGGGAACGCCACCTGGCCGCCAAAGCCCGCGGAGGCATCCTCGACGTCCTCGCCGGCCACGGTGCACGACGATCGAGGGAGTAGCATCGAAAGCTCGTACTGGCGCTTGCCGCCGGGCAGGTCTTTGGCGCTCTTGATTGTGAGCTCGAGAAAATCGGTCAGCGAGGCGAAGGTGGCATCGTTGAAGGCACCGTTGGCCAGCGGCTGGGCGATCCGGTGCGTCCTGATGAGATCGTCCTTCATCCGCGCGATGAGTGCCGGATCCTGGGCGACCTGTGGAACCGGCGGGTTCCCGACGAGAGAGGCATAGCGGCAGAGCGCCGCCTTGTCCGCGCCGGTTGCGAGGCGGAACGTCACCCGGGTAGCGGTGCCTGAGGGCTCGGCGTTGACGTCGAGGCCTTCCGCCTTGAGGCTGCCTTTGTCCGGATCGCTCGACCGCATCGAGGCTCCGGCGGCGATGAGCATCCTCGGAAGCCGTTCGATCACCGCTGACGGAGACAGGCTGGTCAGGACGAACGTCTCGGCCGACTTGCCGTCGGAGTGGTAATTGGCAGCGCACTCCGGCTCCTCCGCGAAGAGCGTGGCGGCGATGAGGCAGGCGGCGGCAGCGAGAGCGATTCGGCGATAGGACATTGTCACCGGCAGAACCTTCCGGCGCCGCGTCCTAATCCACGCTTTACAATCGCACGCATGAAATTCTGGCTGATGAAATGCGAGCCGGCTGCATACACGATCGACGATCTCGAGCGCGACGGTACGACCAGTTGGGAAGGGGTGCGCAACTTCCAGGCGCGCAACTTCATGCGCGACGAGATGAAGCGCGGAGACCGCGTGCTCTTTTACGCCTCGAACGCCGACCCTTCCGGCGTCAC
>Ga0247667_1000119_pt1 | contig 39973 bp, 41 predicted proteins | sample CNK08_metaG_FD_183027 | JGI IMG/M metagenome (GOLD analysis project Ga0247667, IMG submission 183027) | Soil microbial communities from Purdue University Martell Research Forest, Indiana, United States - CNK08 | ecosystem: Environmental > Terrestrial > Soil > Temperate forest > Bulk soil... | reverse complement strand
CCAAGGTCCATGACGGCATCGACGACGGCGGGCGGCGCCGGCGCCCCCACCGCTGCCCGGAGGGCTTGCAGCGACATCCCTGGATCGAGCGGATGCTCCTCGTGGTGACGCCGGAGCACGTCCACCAGCCGCGTTGCTTCCGTCGTCACCGCGTGCTGCTGGACGACGGTACCTCCCAACGATAGGAGGTCCCGCCCTGCTTCCGCGATGACCGCCGTCACACGCCGTGGCGGCGCGCCGAGGCGCACGGGCAACGTATCGATGGAGATTCCCTCGAGGCGGCGCTCTCCGACCAGCGCCGACAAGCGCGCCACGGCGGTCTGGCCCGCATCGATTCCGCGGCGCCGTAATCGGGACCGTGCCGGTGGAAACGGATCGAGTACCACGCCGCCGCCGATGGTCGTGACGGGAGAGAAGGAGCGTACCACGAATCGGTCCCCAGCCCGTGCCACCAGCGGGCTTTCGAGGATCAGGCGCGCCAGCCCGCGCTCTCCCGGGACGATCGCCGACGTCTGCGCCACGCGCGCCAGGACCTCGGCGGTCCCGAGGTGCACCCGTATCCGGGTCCGAGACGCGATCGGCCGGCGGCTGGAGGGCAGAAGCTCAACCGCGGTATCGAGCACGGTCGCCGCTTCCCAACCCGGCCCGGTTACCGCCACGTGACCGCGGGCCAGCTCGCTCTTATCGACGCCCACCAGCGCGAGCGCGGTGCGCCGCCCCGGCACGGCGCGCTCGGCGGCCTGGCCGTGGACCTCGATCGAGCGCACGCGCGCCTCGCGTCCAAGCGGCAGGAGTCGCACGGCGTCCCCGACCGCGACGGTGCCACTCCAGGTCGTTCCGGTCACGACCGTGCCCGCCCCCGCCACCGCGAAGACGCGATCGATCGGCAGCCGGAACAGATCGTCGGCCGGGCGCTCGGCGAGGTCGGCGGCGACCCTCCCCAGTGCTTCCCTCAGCTCCTGCAGCCCGGCGCCCGTCGTGACGGAGGTGGCCACGGCGGGCTCCCAGCGGATTCGGCTCGCCGCGAGCCGCTTGGCCACTTCGCCTTCCACGAGCTCGAGCCAGTCCGCGTCCACGAGGTCGCGCTTGGTGACGACGGGAATCCCGCGGCGAATGCCGAGCAGCTCCACGATTGCGAGGTGCTCCTCCGTCTGCGGCATGATGCCCTCGTCCGCGGCAATCACGAGCAGGGCGACATCGATCCCGGTCGCACCGGCAAGCATGTTCCGCACGAACCCTTCGTGGCCGGGCACGTCCACCACGCTCGCCTGGATCTCGTCGCCCAGTGGTAAGGGCGCGAAGCCGAGGTCGATCGTGATGCCGCGACGCTTCTCCTCCTCCCACCGGTCGGTATCGACTCCGGTGAGGGCCTTGACGAGCGCCGTCTTCCCGTGGTCGATGTGACCCGCGGTGCCGATTACGAAGCGACGGACGGGACGGGCGTCGGAGCCCACGAGCGTCGCTCCCAGAAATCCAGGGCCGAGAGGGGGCCGGCCTCGCCGAGGTGATACCGGACGAAGCGGCCGACGAGGCGGCGGTGTGCAGCCGCATGAGGCAGATCGAGCACGGGCAGGGCCGCCGCGGGATCATTCAGCGCGAGGAGATCGCGGTACGCCTGTGGAGGTAGCCGCGTCGGCGGCTGGGCCAGCGTAGACGTGCAGCGGGCGCATAACGCGCCGCCTTCCGACACGCTGAAGGCCACGGGACCGTCTCCCACGGCCTCGATCGCGACGCCGTCCCGCACGCAGGTGATGAGCGAGGGCTCGAACCCGAGTACCGCGACGAGCCGCCAGACGGCGCGAATGGCGGTGGCATCGGTCTGATCGGGGGACGCCGTTTCGAGCGCGTCGAGCGCGGCGAGGAGCGCGTCGTACGCCGCCGGGAGCGCGGCGGGGGGCGCCATCTTGAGCATGACCTGCGCGAGGGCCGCGGCGCCCGCGAAGCGGCCCACGTCGGCGGCGAGGTCGCGACGGAGATTGACGAGATCGAACGCACCGAGGGTGTGCAGCTCACGGGTCTCGCGGAAGTAGAGCTGGGCCACGCCCTCGCTCAGGAGCTCGAGCCCGGCGCCGAAACGGCTGTTGGGTCGCAGCGCGCCCTTGGCGATCGCACTCTGCACACCGAGGTCACGCGTCGCCAACCGGACGACCTTCGACGTCTCGCTGTAGCGGTACGTCTGGAGAACGACCGCAGGGGTGGTGACGAGGGACATGCTAGGGCGTCGCGGCGACCGCGGCCGTCGCCGGACAGACGCCCACCGGGACGGCGTTGATCTCATTATAGCTGGGCGGGGCAGTCAGCACGTGCACCGTCCCCGCCGCGACGCACGCCCCCGCCCCCGTCCCCGGATCGACCGCGTACACGCGCCCGCGGAGATCGATTGCGAGACCCGAGACGCCATGCCCCCCGGGCTTCACGCCGTTCCCCGGACCACGGGTGACGCTCCGGATCGTCGTGTTCACTTCGAGAATTCCCTCGGTCAGCGAGGCGACGAGCAGGCGTCCCCCCGACGGGTGGAATACGGCCGCACCCGGCGATTCCCCAAGACCGTTCAGGACCGCCACCTCGGTGCGGCTGACCGGGTCCACGATCGACAGCTTCCCGTCCGCAGCGCCCGGGTGACCGGCGTCGACGACATACAACAGGCTATCGCCACCGACGACTGCGAAGCGCGCGTTCGTCCCGGTCAGCGGAATGGAGTCGGGTGTGCGGGCACCACAGCAATCGAACGACGTGAGCCAGCTCGGACCCGCCGGCGAGCCACCCACAAGATTGCTATTGACGACGAACACGCGCGTACCGATGATCGCGACCGCCTGGGGGTACACACCAACCGCGACCGTCGCGGTGTCGCTGCTCTGGTAGTTGACGCGTGTCACCCGGTAGGCATTGGGGTTGGCGATCCAGGCGATCGAGTCGTCCTGAATCGCGACCCCCGTTGCGCCTGCTCCCGGGGCGAGCGGGATGACGTAGTCGGGTTGGGGGCATAGGGTGGCGGGGCCGCCGCACGACCCGAGCAGAAGATCGACACCGACCGCGTCCGCGGCGCCGAGGGGGACGACGAACGTGTTGCCGCTCCCGTCGATCGTGGTGGGGCTCGCGCTCCCGCTTTGCCAGGAGCGCGTGGTGACGGTGAAATCGGTGGCGGAAATGAGCGACAGGGTGCGGTCGCTGGAGTTGACGACCCCGATCACCTGGCCCGCCGAGCTCGTCTGCTCGAGCGCGTCGCTGCAGGCCGCCACCAGGACAAGTGCGAAGACGATAACGCGCTTCATGGGGAAGTGGTATCCACAAGATCACAATATACGAACCGATTGTCCCGGAGCACGACCGCCCCGCGCGCGTGCTCAACCGGCCGCCGGAGCCCTGGTCCAGCATACACGAAGGTATGAAACTCGCCGTTTTCGCCGCACGGATCTACGGCTGGCGGGAGGTCGTGCAGCAGCGAGGCATCGAACTCACGGCCCACGAACTCCCGCGAGAGCTGCGTCGTGTCCACGCACACCAGCACGGCGCGGTACCCCATCCGAACGAACTCATGCGCCAGCGCCCGTGTGTCCCGCAGCCACAGCGGGAACAACCCCTGCATCCCGATCTGTCCGAGCATGCGCTCGCGGTACGAGCGGATGTCGCCGAGGAACAGGTCACCAAACACGACCGTATCGAGCCCGGTGATCCGCCCTCGGAGCACCTCGAGTGTGGCGCGCATGGCAGCTTCGTATGCGTCGTTCGAGGCGCCCGGCGAGATCGGCACTTCCTCGAGGGGCAATCCCAGAGATTCGGCCTGCCGGTGCAGCAGCGTGCGGCGAACACCGTGCATGCTGATACGGTCGTATTGGGTGGTCACGGTCGTGACGAGCGCCGCGACGCGGTAGCGTGCGTCGCATTGGATTTCACGCAACGCGAGGGCGCTGTCCTTCCCACCGCTCCACGCGACCACGACGGGCTGCCGTATCTGGGCTACGTCCAGACCGCCGCCCTCCCCGCGAGCGCCGCGGTTGGAAACGCGGCAGGATGGAGGAGCGCGGCGAGGAGCTCCACGCCTTCCGCGACCCGTGGCCCCGGCCGGCTGAAGTGAGCCGAGGCGTCCATGACGAACGCCCCTCCCGCGGCGATCGCTCGTGGTGCCACGGCACGGAGCGCGGCACGGTAGCGGTCGGCGTCGGCAAGGGCTGCCGCGAGACTGAAGCCGCACGGCATGACGATGAGCACATCGGGGTCGAGCCCAGCCAATTCTTCCCACCCGATCGCGAACGAGGGTCGCCCCGCCGTGCCCCGGAGCAGCGATCCGCCGGCCAGCGCCACCATCTCAGGCACCCAATGCCCCGGGATGAACGGGGGATCGAGCCACTCGAGCGCCAGGACTCGCGCTGCCGGTCGACCCGCGACGCGCCCTTGCACCGCCGCGATGCGACGCTCGATGCAGCGCACCGACCGTTCCGCCCGCGCGGGCACGCCGGCGGCTCGCCCAACCGCGCGAATCGAGCTGAGCACGCCACCGAGGTCATGAGCATCGAGGGCAAGGACCGTGGGACAGCAGGCGAGCCGCGCGGCCGCGGCCTGCGCGTCGTGGGTCGGCACCGCGCAAACTTCGCACACGCCCTGGGTCAGTAGCAGGTCAGGGCGTACTCCGGCCAAGCGCTCGGCGTCGATTTCGTACACGCCTCCGAACCGTTGTAGCGCACTGCGCACGGCTGCGTCGACGGCGCCGCTTGAGAGCCCGTCGGCGCTGAAGCGAGGACGGCTGAGAACCGTTTTGGTACACGCATCCGCCGGATAGTCGCAGCTGTGCGAAACGCCTACCACGCGATCACCCAACCCCAGCGCGTAAACGATCTCGGTCGCGCTGGGGAGGAGGGAAGCGATGCGCCCGACTTCCCTCACGGGCGACCGAAGCGGAGCTCCCCCCCGACAAAGACCGTGCGCCGCCGGGCGGGGAAATTCTTCACTTCCTCGTACGCGTGGTCGAGCAGATTCTCGACACGCACCGAGAGGGCGAGGCCGGGCGTGCCGTGACGCGGCGGCACCACGTCGAGCTGGGCCGCACCGTCCACTCGCACGTAGGACGGGAGCGGGACGCGGACCGGGGGAGCGGGGAAAGGCGGAAAGATCCGGTCCAGCCGCTCACCGACGTAGGTCGCGGCCAGCGAGACCGTACCCCGTCCGGTCAACCCGTACCCCACATCGAGCCGCCCGGAATGTTTGGGCCGACGCACGAACGGTTGCCCCGGGGCAAGCAGGGCGCCCGATGTTGAATCGAAGCCGGGGTTCGTGACATCCGTGTGGAGATACGTGTAGCTCGCGGCGGCCCACACCGACCCGACCGGAGCGTAGCGGGCGTCCAGCTCCACGCCGTTGGCGGTGGCGGCCGCCACGTTGGCGTAGTTGGGCGAACCGGCCGGGACGTTGGGGTTATAGTCGATCATATCGAGGAATCGCTGGTCGAAAAAGGTGGCGGAGAGGCTCGCGCGCCCTGCCGCGAGCGACTGCTCAAGCCCCACTTCCCAACTGCGGGAGTGCTCGGGCTTCAAATCGGGGTTCCCGGTGGTGAAGCCCGTCGAATAGTTCTCGAAGAACGAGGGCTCGCGAAACGCGCTGCCGGCCGTAGCGCGAACGCGGGTACCGCCGGACAGGCGGTAGGCCACGCCAACGCGGTACGTCGCGTAGGTCCCGAACCGCTGATTGTCCTCGAGCCGTACCCCGATGGTCAGGTCCACGCCATCGAGGAGGCCCGTGACCGCCTGGGCGTAGAACGCGCCGTTCCAGCGCGCGGAATCGATCGGCGGAGTGGTGCAGTCGCCGAACGACGAGCTGCACACGTTGAAGCTCCGGTCGCGCTCCTGCTCGAGGGCGGCGCCCGCCGTCAGCACCGTCCCCGACGGCAGGTGCAGGTTGGCTCGCAAATCTGCACTGAGACGCCGCACGTTGTCGAGATTCTGGAACAGCGTGCTGTCCGCCGCACTATCGGGGCGATTGTCGAATCCACCGTCGGTCTCGTTCGCCGCCAGCAACAGCCGCGCGTCGAGCCGAGGTGTGAAGGCATGGCCGATGTCGAACGCGAGCGTAGGGCCACTCTCGAAGCTGAACTGATTATGGTCGACCGGATTGCCGTTACCGTCGGTCGGGAAGTGATAGGTGTTGTCGTGGTAGCGGAGCGAGAGGACCGCGTCGGTGCCATCGCCCGCCGCGACACGCACGAGCCCTGAAAACACGGCATTGCGGTACTCGTTGTTGAACGCGTACATCCCGTCGCTCGTGAAACGGGATACCGACAGCGAGTAGCTCGCGGTCTCGGTTCCGCCCATGGACTCCGCGTCCCACGATGCCGTTCCGTACGTGCCACCGCCTGCGTGCGCGCTCAACTCGGTGCGGGCGACACTGGCGGGGTGGCGTGTGAAGATCTGGACGACACCGGTCACGGCGTCCGAGCCGTACAGCACGCTCACGGGACCGCGCACGACTTCGATGCGCTCGACATTGTCGGTCGTGAGGTTCGCAAAATCGAAACTGCCGCCGGGCTGGTTCACCGGCACGCCGTCCACCAGCACCTTGACGTAGTTGCTCTGCCCTCCGCGCAGAAACAGCGACGCTTGCCCGCCGAACGAGCCGGTCTGCACCACGACCGCCCCGGGGACCTCGCGCAATGCCTCGAACACCGTGTGGATTCCGCTGGCGACGAGGTCACTGCCACGCAGCACCGTGACGGCAACCGGCACCGCGGACGCTGGGGTAGGCACGCGCGTGGCCGTCACGACGACCGGGTTGAGTGCGACAGTGTCGCTCGGTGTCTGGCCGGCGAGCGACCTGGCGAGAGGGAGAACGAGCAGGACTGCGCGCACGCTGAGCTTCATGGAGCGTCCTTTCGCTGCCGTAAGGGAATCATCTGCGGCCGGCCGTCGAACGGCTTGATCGCCACCGGCCATGAGAACACGCGCTCGACCGTGTCCCGCGTGAGCGCCTCGGCGGGTGCGCCGCGGGCGGCGGCGCGCCCATCGGCCAGGATAAGGACCTGGTCCGCGAACCGCGCCGCGAGATTCACGTGGTGGGTGATCATCAACGCGCCCAGGCGCCGCGCGTCCACCAGCTCACGAACCAGCTCGAACAGCTCCATCTCGTGGCGCAGGTCGAGCGACGTGGTCGGCTCGTCGAGCACGAGAAGCCGGGGTTCTTGCGCCAGCGCACGCGCAAGTCGCACGCGCTGGTACTCGCCGCCGGAGAGCGTCCAGAGCCAGCGATCGCTCAGGTCGCGGACATCGCACGCGACGAGCGCCCGCTCGACGGCGGCGCGGTCGGTCTCGCGCACGCTCCCGAAGAGGGAGAGGTGCGGGTACCTGCCGAGCAGCACCGTCTCACGCACGCGTTGGGGGAAGAGATTATCCTCGCGCTGCGGCACGACGCCCACCACGCGCGCCAGATCGCGGCGCGACCACTCGCTGGCCGCGCGGCCCAGGATTTCCGCCCGCCCGCCGGTCGGACGCAGCAGCCCCAGCGCGGCGCGCACCAGGGTGGTTTTCCCGCTGCCGTTGGGCCCGAGCACGGCGTGAAACTCACCGGCGTTGACCTCGAGCGAGACCTCGCGCAGCGCGTCGCGCGGAGCGTCCGCATAGCGGCAGGTGAGGTCGCAGATCGCGACGATCAGCTCACGGTCCATCGGCGGAGCAGGAACGCGAAGAGCGGCACGCCGATGAGGGCCGTGACGATCCCCACCGGGAGCTCGCGGGGCGCCACAGCCGTCCGGGCTAGCGTGTCGGCCGCAGCCAGCAGAATGCCGCCAGTGAGGAACGAGGTCGGGATAAGCGTGCGATGCAGCCGGCCCCAGACCAGGCGGCACACGTGTGGCACGATGAGCCCCACGAACCCGATCACGCCCGAAATGGCAACGGCGGCGGCGGTCAAGAGTGAAGCAGCGAGGTAGACGAGCTGCTTAAGGCGCCGCACGTCCGCGCCGAGGTATTGCGCGGGCTCCTCGCCCAACGCCAGCAGGTCGAGCGGCCGGGCCGCCGCGGCGATCACGGCAAGCGGCAGCGGAGCGTAGACCAGCATCACCAGGACCGTGGTCCAGGACGCGGCCGAGAAGCCGCCCCACAGCCATAAGAAGGCGTTGCGCAGCTCGGTGGCTTCGGCGAGCGACACGAGGGCGGTCGTGATGGCCGCAGCGAACGCACCCACGGCCACGCCACCCAGAAGCAGGATGCGTGGGTCGAGCTCGCCCCCAGCCCCGCCGGTCCCGCCGATGAGACCGAGCCGATAGACCAGCACCATGGCGCCCACCGCCCCGGCGAACGCCGCCAACGGGAGGGCCCACGGACCCGGGAGATGAAGCGCGATCGCGACCACGGCGCCCAGGCCGGCCCCGCCCGACAGGCCGAGCAGGAATGGGTCGGCGAGCGGGTTGCGGACGAGGGCCTGGAGCCCGACGCCCGCGACGCCGAGGGCGCCGCCCACGAGGTAGGCGAGCACCACGCGCGGCAGGCGGAGCTGCCACACGATTGGCGAGCGCAAAAACTCGCCGGCTGGCACGCTCGCGGGACCGAGGAGCAGCCCTGCGGCGACCGTGGCCAGGGCGACGCTGAGGAGCGCCACGTACTTCACGGCGCCCCCCCTTCTCCGTTCAGGCGATTGCGCAACTCACGTATCGCCTGCGCGACGCGGGGGCTCGGGCGCCCGAACAGCTGGCCAGGCAGCAGCAGGAAGTGCCCGCGCCGCACCGCCCGCACGACCCGCCATTCGGGGCGGGCCGCAAAGCTCGGCTGCGTGGCGCTGTCGGAGAGCACCGCGACGAAATCTGGATCGCGTGCCGCGATCGTTTCGATCGAGACCTGGGCGGAGGGCGAGCCGATGTCGTGGAACACGTTGCGGGCGCCGGCGAGCGCGGCAAGGCGGTCGAGGTAACTCCCCGCGCCGATGACGATGGGCGGGTTGTCCCAGACGATGAAGGCGAGGGAATAGGTGCTGGGGGCGGGGGGCTGGGAGGCGACACTGTCCATCGCCTGCCCTAGTGAATCCGCCGACCGCTCCCTGCCGGTCAGCCGGCCCAAGATCCGCGCAACGCGACCGAGATCCGTGAGCTGATTCAAATCGAGGACCACGACATGAATATCCAGGCGCTCGAGCTGCGAGGCGGCGGGCGCGTTCTGCGCGGAGCGATACAGGACGACGAGATCGGGACGGCGCGCGGCGACCGCTTCAATGTTCGGCGGCATCCCGTCGCCGACGTTGGGGACAGCCAGCGCCGCGGGTGGATAGTCGCACCAGGCGGTGCGGCCCACGAGGCGGTCTCCCGCGCCCATGGCGAACAGCAGCTCGGTGAACGACGGAAGCAGCGACACGATGCGGCGGGCGGGACGCGCCAGCGTGACGGCGCGACCGGCGTCATCGGTAACGGTGATGCCGCCGGACGGCAGGGCGCGGTTCCCCGTCCCGCACGCCGCGGCGATGCAGGCGAGGAAACCCGCGAGGTGGGTGCGATGTGCCCAGCGGCGCATAGCAAAAAGGCCCACCCCCGACGGTGCGGAGATGGGCGAGCGCCTGCGCCGAGATGCGCAGCGCCACCATCCCTCCCGCGAGGGATCTGCAGGTGGCGCGAACAGAGAGGTCTCCTGGCTCCGGGCGAGCGGCTCGCCTTCCCGAGAGGGGCAAAGCATGCCTTGCCGCACATCTCAGTGGCGTCGAGCCGCTACACAATGCCCGTTACAGTGGCGGGGCCGCGCCGGATTCGCACCGGCTTCCGTGAATCCCCATTCGCTTGTAACGACGGAGTTCAGTCTATCGAGGTTTACGGCGGAGCGCAACCACGAATCCCAGCGCGAGGACCACGCCCGCCACGCCGACGATGACGGGCACGAGCGATTCGGGCGCGAACCGCCGGTCGCTGAAGGCGATCGCGAGCGGCGCGCCCGCCGCAAGCGCGGTGGACCGATATCGCGCGAAGCGACGGCCCTCGATGTCCTCAATGCCGAGCGAGTCGAGCGTCCTCGTCGTCACGACCGCGGTCGTGTCCTCGAGCAGGAGGTCCATTTCGTCGATAGGCTGGTCGACCGGGACGCTCACGCGACGCACGGTCGCCGGGAGCACGTACGTATAGCTCAGCTGCTTGCGGTCGCGCGGTGGTACGGGACCGAAGATCGCCACCGAGTCCCCGCGTTGCGTGACCGCTTGGGGCGAGATGTCCCCCTGCCCCACCCGGAACTGAATGGCCACCGAGGGAATCACACTGGCCCACGTGGGTCGGAGGGAGTCGGCGGCGATCCGCGTCGCGGTCCCCGGGTTCTCGAGCTCGACGAGCTCGAGCACATCGCGCGTGCGGTCGCCCTTCAGCTTGGCCACCGTGATCAGTCGTCGCGCGACTCGCACGGCCGGTCCGACGGAGCTCGTGTCGTACACGTACAGCGGTGCGAGCCGGACGTTCGGTCCGGTCCGAGCGGTGACCGCCTCCGAGAAATAGGCGATCCCCGCGCGCCAGCTCGAGACGACGTAAATGGAGCCCGAATCCGCTCGAGGAACGGTCAACCGATAAGCGCCGGTGGCGTCGGTGCGCGTCGAATCGATCGGCTGGCCGCCGCCGCCCATCGACACCTGGTGCAGCACCGCCCAGGTGCGCGCCACGGGTCGTCCACCGGTTCCGAACAGGACCCGGCCCGTGACCACGATCCGCTGCGCCTGAAGTCCCCTCCCTGCACCTCCGCCCCCACTCAGGCCGGCGAGAGCGATCAGGAGGGCGGCGCTACGGAGTGAACTTCCCGAAGTCTTCAGGATTGAGGTTCTGTAGGTAAGTCTTCAGCGCTTCCGGATCGAGCGCGCCGCCGCCGGGCGTGCCCGGCGCTCCCCCGCCTGCTTCGGCGCCGGGCTCGCCGGTTTCCACGGAGGTCAGCGCGAGCAGGCTATCGCTCGTGTAAATCGGGGCTTTGAGCCTGAGCGCGACGGCGATCGAATCGGACGGCCGGGCATCGATCTGGATCACCGCGTCACCGCGATAGATGTGGAGCTCCGCGTAATACGTGTTGTCCTTCACCTGCGTGATGATGACCTTCCGCAGGTCGGCGCCGAGGCCGAGGATCACCTGCTTCAAGAGGTCGTGGGTGAGCGGCCGCGCGAACTTGACGCCGGCGAGCTCCATGGCGATGGCGCTCGCTTCGGCCGGCCCGATCCATATCGGGAGCACTCGCTCTCCCTCCTGCTCCTGCAGGATCACGACCGGCGTGTTGGTCGTGCGATCGAGCCCCAGGTGCGCGACCCGAACCTGGATCTGGTTATTCGCGCTCAGGTCCCCATCTCCCACGAAGCGAGATATTTCTGCTGTTCGGGGGTCAGCGTGTCGATCGCGACGCCCATGGCCGCCAGCTTGAGCCGGGCGATCTCCGCATCGAGCTCACGGGGGATACGGTGCACGTCCTTGCCGAGCTGCTTGGCGTGCTGCACGACGTGCTCGGCCGCCAGCGCTTGGTTCGCAAAGGACATGTCCATTACGCTCGCCGGATGACCCTCGGCGGCCGCGAGGTTGATCAGTCGGCCGTCGGCGAGCACAAAGAGCCGCTTACCGCCGAGTCGCCACTCGTCCACGAACTCGCGCACCCGCGTCGGACCCTGGGCCGTCTGTTTCAGACCGTCCAGGTCGATCTCGACGTTGAAATGCCCCGAGTTGGCGAGCACCGCTCCGTCCTTCATGGCTCGCATGTGCTCCACGCGAAGCACGTGCGTATTCCCGGTCAGCGTCACGAATACATCGCCCACACGAGCCGCCTCCGCCATCGGGGCGACACGGTAGCCGTCCATCTGCGCTTCGAGCGCCTTGAGCGGGTCGATCTCGGTGACGATGACGTTTGCACCAGCCCCACGCGCCCGAAGCGCGAACCCGCGCCCGCACCACCCATACCCCGCCACAACGACCGTGCTCCCCGCCACGAGCAGGTTCGTCGCGCGCAGGATGCCGTCGAGCGTCGACTGGCCGGTGCCATACCGGTTGTCAAAGAGATGCTTGGTGTCCGAGTCGTTCACGGCAATCACGGGGAACTGCAGGACGCCGTCCCGCGCCATCGCCTTGAGCCGGATCACGCCGGTCGTGGTTTCCTCGGTCGACCCCTCCACACCGGCGACCAGCGCCTGTCGATCGGACCCGGAGAGTGTTTCGACCCATTTGCGGACCGGAGGGGCGAGGTCATCGAGCCGGTTGAGCGCGATCATGTGGAGCGCGCTCACGAGGTCCGCGCCGTCGTCCATCGTGATGTCGGGACGGTGGGCCAGCGCCGCGCTGATGTGCTCGTAATAGGTGGTATGATCCTCGCCCTTGATCGCGAACACCTTGATCCCGTGATCCTTGACGAGATGCGCGGCGACGTCGTCCTGGGTAGAAAGGGGGTTCGACGCGCACAGGGCGACGTCCGCCCCCCCTGCCTGCAACGTGACCGCCAGGTTCGCCGTCTCGGTGGTGACGTGCAGGCACGCTGAGAGGCGCTTACCCGCGAGCGGCCGTTCCCGGGTAAAGCGTTCCCGGAGCAGGCGCAGCACCGGCATGGAGCGCTCCGCCCACTCGGTGCGCCGGCGTCCCTCCGCTGCGAGGGCGAGGTCTTTGATATCGGAGGCGGCGGTACGGGCCGTCGTCGTCATGCGGTCGCTTTCTTGGAGGCGTAGTGCTTTGAGCGCTGGACGGCGAGGCGCAGATCTTCCACGCGGTTGGCGCGCTCCCAGGTGAACAGCTCGATCTCGCGGTCGACATCCTTGTCTACGTAGCGACGGCGCTCCGGCGTGCGGCCGAAGTGACCGTATGCCGCGGTGGCGCGAAAAATCGGTTGCCGGAGGTCCAGGGCTTTGATGAGGGCGAGCGGCTTGAGGTCGAACACTTCGCGAACGGCGTCTTCAATGGCTTCGTCGGGGACGAGTCCGGTCCGGAAGGTGTCGATCATGACCGACACCGGTTCCGCGACGCCGATGGCGTAGGCGACCTGCGCCTCGCAACGCTGGGCGAGCTTCGCGGCGACCACGTTCTTGGCGACCCAGCGCATCGCATACGCCGCGGAGCGATCGACCTTGGACGGGTCCTTGCCGCTGAAGGCGCCGCCGCCGTGGCGAGCCATCCCGCCGTAGGTGTCCACGATGATCTTGCGGCCGGTGAGTCCCGCGTCGCCCTGCGGACCGCCGACGACGAACCGGCCGGTGGGGTTCACGAGAAGATCGACGTCTCGAACCTCGAATCCCGCGTCGCCCAGGACCGGCCGTACGACCAGGGCGGTAACGCCCTCTCGCAGCTCCGCGTTGTCGATCTTGTCGGAATGTTGGGTGGAGACCACGACCTTGCTCACGCCGACCGGGCGGGCCCCTTCATACACCACGCTGACCTGCGTCTTGCCGTCGGGCCGGAGCCAGGGAAGGTCCCCCGCCTTGCGCACGATCGCGAGGCGTTCCGCCAGGCGGTGCGCCAGCACGATCGGCAGCGGCATGAGGGAGGGCGTTTCGTCGGAGGCGTAGCCGAACATCATCCCCTGGTCACCCGCCCCCCCGCGGTCGACGCCGAGGGCGATGTCGCCCGACTGGCGGTCGATGGTGGTCAGGATGGCGCAGGTCTGGGCATCGAAGCCGAAGCTCGCGTCGGTGTAGCCGATGGCGCTGATCGTCCCCCGGACGATATCGGGGATATGCACATACGTGGATGTCGTGATCTCGCCGGCCACAACCGCCATACCGGTGGTGACGAGGGTTTCGCAGGCGACGCGGGCCGCCGGATCCTTGGCGATGATCGCGTCGAGGACAGCATCCGAGATCTGATCGGCGATCTTGTCGGGATGACCTTCCGTCACCGACTCGGAGGTAAACACGTGGCGCAGCGCTGGCATCTCTCGATCCGACCGGAGGTTATGCGTTCAAACTAGCGGCGCGCCGGGCCCTGGGCAACCGTGCGTGGTGGTCGAGCAGCTTCAAGTCGACGGCTTCGGCGAGCGCGAGTCGCAGCACGTCGAGCACATCGTCCGCCGTGCGCGCGGCGAGCGCCTGCTCGGCGGCCGCGCGCGCGCGCGCGGCGCTCACCTGCCGCACCGTCCACTTCACGAGAGGCAACGCCGGCGGCGCCACCGAGAACGTTTCGTATCCGAGTCCGATCAACAGGAACGCCGACAGCGGCTCCGACGCCATTTCGCCGCACACGCTCGCCGGTTTGCCGGCCGCGCGCGCCGCGTCGGCGATCTGCTTGAGGAGTCGCAACACACTCGGATCGTGCGGCGTGAAGCGATCGGCGAGCCGGGCATTCCCCCGATCCACGACGAGCGTGTACTGCGTCAGGTCGTTCGTGCCGACAGACAGGAAGTCCGCCTCGGCGGCGAGCCGGTCCGCGATCACTGCCGCCGCGGGCGTCTCCACCATTACGCCCACCGGCAACGACGTCGCGGCGGGGATGCCCTCACGAGCGAGACGGGCTGCCTCGTCCGCCACGATGGCCCGCGTGCGGTCGAGCTCTTCGAGACGCGTGATGAGGGGCGCCATGAGCCACACGTCGCCGTATTTGGCCGCCCGGAGCACCGCCCGCACTTGCGTCCGAAAGAGCTCCGGCCGATCGAGACACACGCGGATCGCCCGCCAGCCGAGCTGCGGATTCACCTCGGAGGGCGCGCGGAACTGCGCGGGGAGCTTGTCGCCGCCCAGATCGTACGTGCGTATGACCACGGGATTGCCTGGAAACGCTTCCGCCACGCGTCGGTAATAGCCCGCCTGCTCGTCCTCGGTGGGCAGGGTGCTGTGACCCGTGATCAGGAACTCGGTGCGGAGGAGACCGACGCCCTCCGCCCCGTGCTCGCGCGCCGCGACGATCTCGGCCGGCAGGTCCACGTTGCCGCGCAGGACGATCCGCGTCCCGTCGAGGGTGACCGCCGGCAGGTCGACGACCTCTTCGAGCTGCGCGGCCAGCTCGCGGCGGTCCTGCTCGAGCGCTCGTGCCTCGGCGATCTCGTGGGGCGTGGGAGCGAGCAAGACGGTTCCGCGGCTGCCATCCATGACGATTGTCGTACCGGGCTCGATGCGCTCGATCGCCCCGGCGACGCCGAACACCGCGGGGATCCCGATCGAATGGGCGAGGATCGCCGCGTGCGACGTCCGCGTCCCCTCCTCGCTCACGAGCCCCACCACATGCTCGCGATCGAGCTGTACGGTGAGCGCCGGGGACAGCTCCTTCGCCACGACGACGGATGGCTGGGTGATGCCCTCCCACAGCTCATCGGAGCCGCGGTGCATGAGGTGTTCGATCACCCGCATGGCAACACCCGACAGATCGACCAAGCGATCCTTGAGGCGCGGGCTGCCGGTCGCGGCCCACATGTCGCGCACTTCGAGCGCCTTGAACTCGTAGGCCTTCTCGGCCGTGAGGTGGTTTTCGCGAATCAGGTTCGCGACGGCGGTGAGAAACTCCTTGTCCTCGAGCATCAAGATCTGCGCGTCGAAGATCCGAGCCTCGTCGAGACCCGCGCGGTCTTCGGCTTTCACCTTCAGCGCTTGGAGAAAGCGCTTGATGTCGCGCACGGCCGCGCGCAGCCGGCGTACCTCCTTCTCGACCTGCGACCGTGGCACCACGCGGTGGGGCACGTCCGGCATAGCCCAGCGGACGACGACCGCCTGCCCCACCCCGATGCCGGGCGACACGCCGACGCCCTTCAGGTGCCGGTCGCTCATCCGGCGCCCTCGTTCTCGCGCTCCTCCGCATCCCGCAGCTCGGCCTCGCGCAGCTCAGCCGTCAGATGCATCTCGTGGAACCCGTCAGCCACGAGGGCGAGGAGCGCCTCCATGGCCTGCTCCGCGTCCTCGCCGTCCACGACGATGGTCAGGGAGGAGCCACACTCCGCCGCGAGCATCATCACGCCCATGATGCTCTTGCCGTTCACGGTGAGGTCGTCCTTGCGCACCTGGACGGTCGATTTGAACCGGCTCGCGAGCTTCACGAACTCGGCGGCCGGGCGCGCGTGCATCCCGAGCGGGTTCACGATCTGGGCCGAGCGCTCGATCAGTGCCATAGCCAGCCCCCGAGCGTGGCGAGCGCGAGCAGCACCAGCCCGAAGCGCAGGCCCGTCAGCCGGGCGCGCCGCCACCACAGGAGCGCGAAGCCTCCGGCGGCGACCACCGCGAGCGCGGCGCGCGTCCAGCCGACGAATCCACTCGCCAGTGACTGCGCGACGAGCGGGAGGGCGGCTCCCGTGACGAGGGCCATCGCCGGGGCGGAGAGCGCCGTTGCACGCTGCAGGACCGGCTCTCGGAGAGCGGTCGCCACCCGTCCCCCGTATGTCCATCCGGCGCGCAGCGCCCACCACCGCAATGCGACGTGCCCGATGTTGTAGACGATCAGGAATCCGAGCACCGCCCGGACCCCGAGTCCGAGCGCGACGCCGATCAGGGCGAGCCCCGACGTCAGGGGCAGCCAGCCCGCCCACACGAGCCGGTCGCCGAGCGCGCCGAGCGGCCCGCACAGCGCGGTCCTAAGGCGCACGACCTGCTCGGGCGGGACGCCGTCGTGCTCGGCGCGCGCCGTCGCACCGACGGCAAGGCCACACAAGTACGGGTGCGCGTTGAAGAACTGGGCCGCACGCGCCACCGCCGCGCGGTACGCCGTGCCGTTGCCTGCCAGGTCACGGATCAGGGGCTGCTCCGACACGCCCATCCCGATGCCCTGCATCCGCTCGTAGTTCCACGATCCCTGGACGGTAAACAGACGCAGCAGGGCGCGGCCCAGCGACGGGCGGGCGGGAGGAGCGGCAGTGCTCATCGCAGCCACACCGCGGCTGCGCCGCCGACCAGGCCGACGGCAAACCAACGGAGACCCGGCCCGCGCCCGATCAGGCGGAGCGTCCCGGCCGTTCCGGCCGCCAACGCGGCGCCCACCGCCGCGACGTTGAGGAGCACGACGCCGCGGGGCGACAGCGTACCATGGAGAGAATCGCGGGCGAGCTGCGCGAGCCCGAGGCCGATCGCGGTCACGATCGCGGCACGCGCGGCATCGCGAAGGATGCCGGCGACGTGCAGGCGCTCCAACGTACGCGGCTCGCCGCTCTCCAGGGCGGCCGCGGCGCGGTGCACGGCCCGGGTGTTGAGGCGACGCACCGCTTGCAGGCTCGCGCCGCCCGCCATCGCGGTGATCAACCCTACCAGCGCGCCCACTCCCAGACCGAGCGTTCCGGCGGCGGCGTGGGCGGCGCTGACGGCAGCGACCGTCGCGGGTCCGTACTCGGGATACCGCACCGCTCCCACCGGGAGGATGTCGTACTGGAACAGCTCGAACAGGACGCCGAGCTGCAAGCCGGTCACGGCGTCGCCGAGGATGGCGCCCGCGATCGGTCCCGCGACGATGGGGCGCGCGATCATCATCTGCGGCACGCTCACCAGATCGAGACCGACCAGGGTGCCCCACGCGAGGAGGATGAGCTGGACCTCGGGCGAGATGCTCACGTGAAGTCCTCGAGGGGGACGGGGCGCGCGGTCGGGACGTCCTGGGCGGTCACCTCCACGCCCCGCGCCGCGAGGGCTTTGAGCTGCGCCGCTTCGGCGTCGGTGAGATAGACGTAGCGGAGCCGCTCCGAGCGCCCGGGCCGGTGATGCAGGCCGCCAATGTTCACGCGGCTCACCCGGTGGCCGTTGCCGGTGAGCGCGGCGACGGTCGCGATGTCCCCCGAGACCAGGATGCCGACGCGCCGATCGCGCTCCCACTCGGGCAGGCGGTCGCGCGCCTCCGTGGTGGACGCGAACACGACTTCGATCTCGGGCGGCACGCCCATGCGATAGAGTTCCTGCTCCGGCTCGCTCGAGCGGACGCCGTCGTCCACGAGCACGATGAATTGCACGTTGAGCGGCTTCCCCCAGCCCACGACGACCTGGCCGTGGATCAACCGATCGTCGATGCGATACAGGGCGATACTCATGCCGCGGGCGTGCGGATCGCCCGGCTGCCGGCCTCGGCCGCGCGCCGCGCCGCGTCCGCGGGCGAGAGATCGCGATGGAACACGAAGTCCAGCAGCATCGCGAGATTCACCCCGGTGACCACCGCGACGTCGGCCCGGCCCCGCGCGAGCCGCACCGAGCTCGTCAGGCAGGAGCCCCCGGGCAGGTCCACGAAGAGCACGGTGGGCCGGCCCTCGATCGCGCGCGTGAGGCGGTCCGTGAGCGCCCCGCTGTCGCACCCGTCGTTCGACACCGGCACCAGGGCGTCGCTCACACCGGTGATCGCCGCGACGGCGCTGAGCAGCGCCTGCGCCACCGCCGCGTGCGACACGATGACGCCGCGCAGTGGGTCACTCATTGTCTTCCTCGAGGTACTCCTGCAGCTGGCGGCGGTCGGTGAGACGCTTGATCAACCGATCGTTGAACGCGCGCGCCGCATCTACGCCACTGTAGCGCAGGAGGTGATTCATCGCCACGACCTCACAGACTACGGTGAGGTTCTTGCCGGGGTTGAGCGGCACGGTGACCAGGGGCAGGGTCACGTCGAGCACCTGGGTGGTCTGGCCATCGATGCCCGTCCGGTCGTACTCGCGCGACGCCTCCCAGTCCTCGAGCTGGACCACCACCTCGATCCGCTTCTGCTGGCGCACGGCGCGGATGCCGAACAGGGCCCGGATGTCGATCAGTCCCACGCCGCGGATCTCCATGTGATGCTGGGCCAGCTCGTGCCCGCGCCCGATGAGCACGTCGTTCCCGCGCCGGGTGATGTGGACGAGATCGTCCGCCACCAGTCGATGGCCGCGCTCGACCAGATCGAGCACGCACTCGCTCTTGCCGATCCCCGACCGCCCCAGGAACAGCAGGCCCACGCCGAACACATCGGCGAGCGACGCGTGCACCGTCGTGGCCGGCGCGAACGCGTCGTCGAGGAACGGCTTGAGACGGCGATAGAACTCCGCCGTCTTGAGCCGCGTGCGAATCACGGGCACACCTTTCTTGCGCGCGAGCTCGAGCAGCTCGCCGGGCGCGTCCTGCCCCTTGGAGATGACCACGCACGGCAGATCGAACTGGAACAGGGTCTCGATGGCCCGGCGGCGCGCCCCGGCGTCGAGCGACGACAAGTACGTGACTTCCGTCTCGCCGAGGATGTGAATGCGATGCGCCGCGAAACGCGCGGTGTAGCCAGCGAGCACGAGCCCGGGGCTCGATGCCTCCGGCGTGGGAATCTCGTTATCGAGCCCGAGATCCCCCGTCAGGGCCTCGAGCTGCAAGGGATCGCCCTTGCGCTCGAGCAGGTCGCGAACTTTCGGGAGGCTCATCGCGGCTCGCGGGGGGAGGGGCGCGCGCGGCGGCTCGCGCTGGCGCGTCGGCGGATGGGAGACTTGTCGAGCTGCCGCCGGACCTTGGCCACCGCGGCGTCCAGTGCGGTCCGGTGATCGCCGCCACGCGCCTTCCCCACGTGCAGGACGCCGCGCCCCGCGTGCAACCGTACTTCCACCAGCGGGTGGCCGTTGTCGGCGACGAACAGGACCCGCGCGTCGTGCGGGCGGAGCGCGAAGCGTTCGAGCCGGGCGAGCAGGTCCCGGGCTCGCGCCCGGAGCTCGTCGGCAACGTCGCAGTGGCGCGCCGTGATCGTGATCCGCATGCTCAACCGCTCCCCCCGCGCGCGATGACCCGCTGGAGATGCGCTTCCGTCGCCTGGGCCGCGTGGTCCCACGACAACCGCTCGGCGAAGGCCCGGGCGCCCACCCCGAGCCGCGACACCAGCGCCGGATCGCCGGCGAGCGCGAGCATCCGGTCGGCCAGCGCCGCAACGTCGCCATGCGGCACGAGAAACCCCGTCTCGCCGTGCCGTACCGACTCCCGCAGGCCGGGGCTGTCGGAGGCGATCGCGGGCGTACCGCACGCGGCCGCTTCCACGTTCGAAATACCCCACCCCTCCTTGGGACTCGCCAGCACCACGCACCACGAGCGCCGCAGCAGTCGCCGCTTCTCCTCGTCGGACACGAATCCGCGGAAGCGGGCCGCGGTACCGAGCCCGAGCCGAAGCGCCAGGCGCTCGAGGCGCCCCCGGTCGTCCCCCTGACCGGCGATGTCGAGCACCACGTCGGGACGACTTTGCCGCGCGATGGCCAGGGCTCGGAGCGCGATTTCCACTCCTTTATAACGCTTGAGACGCCCCACGTACAAGAACGTCGGCTCGCGGGTCCGCGACACGGCGGCGTCCGGGGTATACCAGGCCGCGTCGACTCCGGGATGAATCACCTCGATCCGCTCGCGCGGCACGCCCCGTCGCGCGAGATCGTCGCGCGTGCTTTCCGAGATCGCGTGAAACCAGGCCCGGCGGTAGGCCCGCGGAATAAGCCGCTCGGCGGCCCAGACGACGGCCGCGACGGGCCAGCTCGCCTCGCGGAAGGCGGTGGCCCCGAACAGATGCGGCACGAGCGCCGAGAACGGCGCCTCCGTGAGCCCGGCGAGGAACAGCGGCAGCTTGTTGATGTCCTCGACCACCACGTCGTACGAGTTCGCTCGCAGCAGGCGCCGCACCGCACCGCGCGCGCGGAGCGCGAAACTGTACCGGCCGCCGTAGCGGCGCACGCGCATGCCGTCGAGCTCCCCTTCGGGCCTCGCGCCGGGCCAGCCGCTCGCCACGAGGTCGACCGAGTGACCGCGACGGGCCAGGCGGCCGAAGATCTCGTGGATGTGGATCTCCGCGCCGCCGGCGTGAGGATTTTCGCGGTCGTTCCAGTTCACGAGCAGAATCTTCACAGCGCGCCCGACGCTCGCGCCACGCTGTCGAGCACGCCGTTCACGAACGCCGGCGCTTTCGCGCCGGCGAACCAATGCGCGAGCTTCACCGCTTCGTCAATCACCACCCGGGACGGCGTGGCGCCCTCGGCGAGCTCCGCCAGCGCGAGTCGGAGGATGTTCCGCTCCACCACGCCGACACGCTCGAAGCGCCAGTGCTCGGAGGCGTCGGCGACGCGGCGATCGAATTCGGGAAGCCCGGCGATGGCCTGGGCCGCGAGATCCGCGCCGCGGTCGAACCCTTCGGGGGCATGCCCGTACGCCGTGGCGAGCCGGGCGACGATGGTCTCGATGGACGGGTGGCCGGACAGGTCCCACGCGTAGAGCAGCTGGAGCGCGCGCGCGCGGGCCTTAGTCTCGGGGCGCTGCACGGGTGAGCCGGGCCAGGACGTCGGCCGTGGTGAGGGCCGCGTCGGTCGCCTCGTAGCCCTTGTTAGGCCCCTTCCCGCCTGCCCGCGCCAGCGCCTGCTCGAGCGTCTCGGTCGTCAAGACGCCGAAGCCCACGGGGAGCCGGTGCGCCAACGCGACGTTCCCCAGCCCGCGCGCCGCTTCGCCCGCGACGTACTCGAAGTGCGGCGTCTCGCCGCGGATGACGCACCCGAGCGCCACGAGCGCCGCGTACCGCCCGCTCGCCGCCGCGGCCTCGGCCGCCACCGGGAGCTCGAACGCGCCCGGGACCCAGATCACGTCCACGCGCGCCTCGGGCACGCCCCTGGCCCGGAGGCACTCCTGCGCGCCCTCGAGCAGGCGCGTGGTGACGACCTCGTTGTAGCGGCTGACGAGTACGGCGACCCGACCTGCTCGCTCGGCCACGGTCAGTGGGTCAGGAGGTGGCCGAGCTTGTCGCGCTTGACGTCGAGATAGGAGCGGTTCTCGTCGGAGGGCGTCATCACGATCGGCACGCGCTCGACGATCTCGAGGCCGTAGCCTTCGAGCCCGACCAGCTTCATCGGGTTGTTGGTGAGCACGCGGATCGAGGAGAGTCCCAGATCCAACAGGATCTGGGCCCCGATGCCGTAGTTGCGGAGATCCGGCTTGAAGCCGAGCTCGCGGTTCGCCTCCACGGTGTCGTGACCGGCATCCTGGAGCTCGTAGGCCTTCAGCTTGTTGAGGAGGCCGATCCCGCGGCCCTCCTGATCGAGATACACCACCACGCCGCGACCCTCGGCGGCGATCATCCGCATCGCGGAATGCAGCTGCCAGCCGCAGTCGCAGCGCCCGGAGCCGAACACGTCGCCCGTCAGGCACTTCGAGTGCATCCGGACCAGCACGTCTTTCCGCTTGCCGAGATCGCCAAAGACGAGGGCCACGTGCTCCGCGGCGTCGACGTCGTTCGAATAGCCGACGATGCGGAACTCGCCGAACGGCGTCGGGAGGCGCGCCTCCGCCACGCGGTGCACCAGCCGCTCGTGGGCGAGCCGGTAGGCGACGAGCTGGGCGACGGTGATGAAGGTGAGCCCGTGCGCCTTGGCGAACGTCTCGAGATCCTCTTGCCGCGCCATCGAGCCGTCCGCGTTCAGGATCTCGCAGATCACCCCTGCGGGATAGAGGCCCGCGAGGCGGGCCAGGTCCATGCTGGCTTCCGTCTGGCCCACGCGCTGGAGCACGCCGCCGGGCCGGGCGCGCAGTGGGAACACGTGACCGGGACGGCGCAGGTCGGTTGGGACCGTCACCGGGTCGATCGCGACACGGATGGTCGCGGCGCGGTCGCCCGCGGAGATGCCGGTGGTGACGCCGAACCGCGTAGCCGCGTCGATCGAGACCGTGAACGCGGTTTCGTGCGCTTCGGTGTTGTGTTCGGCCATCTGGGTGAGCCCCAGGGCCTGGCAGCGCTCCGGCAACAGGGTGAGACAGATCAACCCGCGCCCGTGCGTGGCCATGAAATTGATCATTTCGGGGGTGACCCGCTCGGCCGCGCCGACCAGATCGCCCTCGTTCTCGCGATGCTCGTCGTCGGCCACGATCACCAGCTTGCCGGCGCGGATGTCCGCGATCGCCTGCTCTATTTTGCGATGCTGCATAATTGCCTCACGTACTTTCCGAGAACGTCCCCCTCCACGTGAACCCGATCCCCGGCGCGCAGCGTCGCGAGCGTCGTGTGCTCGCGCGTGAAGGGAATCAACGAGATCTGCACCCGATCACGGCCGGGCAAGTCATTGATCGTCAGGCTCACGCCGTCGACGGTGATCGCGCCGTGCGGAATCGAGATCTCGCGCACGGCGTCCGGCACGCGCAAATCGTACACCCACGCGTCGCCACGCTGTTCCGCTCGCTCGACCACGGCGACGCCATCCACGTGTCCCTGGACGAGGTGACCCCCCAGGCGATCCGTGGCGCGTACGGCGCGCTCCAGGTTCACGCGACGCCCCGTCCCGTACTCGCCGAACAGGGTGCGCCCTTCCGTGGTCTCCACCACGTGCACCGTGAACCCGCCCTTCACCACCCGCTCGACCGTGAGACAGGCGCCGTTCACCGCGATGCTCTCCCCCTTCTTCAGGCCCTTGTACGGCGCACGGATGGTGAGCGCGAGTCCCGTTTCCCGTTTCCCGTTCCCTGGTTCCCGCGTCGCCTTCGCGACCCGCCCCACGGCGCTCACGATTCCGGTAAACATATCCGCCTGTCCAATACCAATAATGTATCAGAGCCCAATACGCGCCGCTCCACGGGCGTCCAGCGCGGCGCGGCCGCGAGTGGCTGCGGCGGAACCCCCGGAAAGGCCGGAACGGCGCCTTCGCCGAGCCACACCGGCGCCTGCACCCAGTAGAGTCGATCGACGAGGCCGTCCGTCAGGAGGCGCGCGCCCAACGCGCCGCCGCCTTCGCACAAGACCGATTCGATGCCGGCGTCACGCAACATGCGGAGTCCGCTGGCGAGCGAGTCGGGGCGGAACACGCGGACGCCGTTCTGCTCGAGCGCAGTGACACTCGAGACAGGCGCTTCGAGCGACGACATGACCCAGGTGGGAACCTCGCGCGCGCCACTCACGAGTAGTGTGCTGGGGTTCAGCATCGCGCGCCGGTCGAACACCACGCGCACGGGCGGCCGGCGCGGGGTCACGGGACCCCGGACGGTGAGCCGCGGATTGTCCTGCAACGCCGTGGTCCCGCCAACCGCGATGGCATCGAACCCCGCGCGCAACCAGTGCACGTACTCGCGCGCCGCCTCGCCCGACACCCATTGCGAGCTTCCCGCGGCATCGGCGATACGCCCATCGATCGAGGTCGCGAGCTTGAGCGCCACCCACGGCCGCTCGCGCTGCTCCCGCGCGAACAGGAACGGGGCGTTCAACGCGGCGGCCGCTTCGGCCAACAACCCGATCGAGACGTTCACGCCCTTGCCGCGCAGCAGGCGGGCCCCGCCCCGCGCCTCGGGGTCCGGGTCGGAGAGCGCCGCCACCACGCGCGTCACGCCTGCTTTCACGATCGCGTCGGTGCACGGGGGTGTCTTGCCGTGGTGGGCGCACGGCTCGAGGTTCACGACCAGCGTCGCGCCGCGCGCCCGTTCGCCTGCCACCTGGAGCGCGACGACCTCGGCATGCGGCCCGCCGTATTCGGCGTGGTAGCCTTCCCCGACTACCGCGTCACCGGACAACACGACGGCCCCCACGAGGGGATTTGGAGCAACGCGCCCCCAACCTCGGCGTGCGAGGTCGAGGGCGCGTTGCATCGCCGCGCGCTCGGAGTCCTTAGAAGCCGAACCGGACGCCGACACCTCCGAAGACATGGGCCGCCTTGGGATCGAAGTCCTGGAACTGCGTGACAAAGGCCTGATCCTTGCCCGCCTGCAGGCCAATCTCGCCCACGAGCTTCACGACCGCGAGGGAGAGGCCGGCGTTCACGAACGCCAAGGCCCGCGTGTTGGTCGGGTTGATCACCACCGTCCGGACGCTCGTCGGGGTCGTCCCGTCGTGGAATTGAATGTTGGTATTGTTCGACTTGTAGCGGTCGACCCCGACACCGGCCGCGAGATCCACGAGGACGAATTTCCAGCCCGCGACGGCGCGATAGCTGTCGCTCGCCAAGTCCATCGTGAATTCGAATTGGTCCCCCGTCCCGAACGTGGGACCCAGCGTGCCGTAGCGGAGTCGGGGTACGGTCCGATGCATGTAGCTCACGGACACGGCGGGAATGGGGAAGCCTCCGTTGAGCACGCCGACGCGAAGACCGTACCCGATCCCGAGGGCCGCGTCGCCGATGTGCGCCGCGTTCGAGTCCACGGTGAGATGGTTGATCCCCGTGGGCAGGATGAGTGCGGAGCCGAGCACGTCGACCGCCAGCAAGCCCCCGCCCACCCCCCTGAACAGCCCCAGCGCCCCTTCGACCATCGGCGCCGGGACGACGCCATTGAAGCTCGTCGGCACGGGCGACTGGTTCGCGGCGGTCGGGTCGGGGAGCGCGGCCTTGATCCCGTTCACCCGCGCGGTGAGCGTGAGGTGTCCGAGTCCGCCGGTGGCGCGGGCGGTGCCGATCACCGGGTTCCCGCCGGTCACGATCATGCCGGCGAGTGGATAGAACGCGCGCACCGCGTCGACGGCGGTGTTGCACGCCGCCGTGGCGTTGGGGATCGGCATGTTGCACTGCGGCTCCTGCGCGACCAGCGGCACCGCGCCGAGCATCATTGTCAGTGAGATCATGATATGACGCATATCGCCTCCTACCGTTCCGCGAATTTGACGGCCGTGGTTCCCGGCCGGATTTCCCCGATGATCCACGCCTCGACGCCGGCGCGCTTGGCGGCCGCGATCACCGCTTCCGTGTCGTCACGCGCAGCGATCGCGATCATGCCAATCCCGAGATTGAACACCCGGCGCATCTCGCCGAGCGACACCTCGCCGGCCCGCATCAAGACCCGGAAGACCGGGGGCCACCGCCACGCGCGGGCGTCCACGACCGCCTCGCAGCCCTGCGGCAACACACGCACGAGGTTCCCGGAGATGCCGCCACCGGTGATGTGCGCGAGGGCGTGGAGGCGCGGGAGCACGGGGCTCACGGCCGCGGCGTAGCTGCGGTGCACGTCCAGCAACACCTGGGCCACGGTCCGACCGGTCTCCGGAAACTCGTCACGCACGTCCAGCCGCAGGCGCTCGAACACGATCCGCCGTGCCAGGGTGTACCCGTTGGTGTGCAGTCCGTTCGACGCGTATCCGATCAACACGTCGCCGGGGCGCACCAGGTCACCGTGCAAGGCGGCCCGCTCCTCCACGACACCGACGATCGTCCCCGCCAGATCGTACTGCCCCGCCTGGTAGAGGTCGGGCATTTGCGCCGTCTCGCCGCCCGCCAGCGTCATCTCGTGGCCCTTGCAGCCGCGGGCCACGCCCGACACGATGGCGGCGGCGGTTTCCGGATCGAGCTCGGCGGTGGCGAGGTAATCGAGGAAGGCGATTGGTCGCGCACCGTGGACGAGGATGTCGTTCACACAGTGGTTCACGAGGTCCTCGCCCACCGTGTCGTGAATGCCCGCGCGCGCGGCAACCAGCACCTTCGTGCCGACGCCATCGGTCGAGAGCACGAGCACCGGCCGTTCGTACCCCGGGGGCACGCGGACCATACCGCCGAACGCGCCGATGTCGCCGACGGCGAGCGCCGTTCGCGTCGTCTTGACGAGGGCGGCAATGCGGCGCTTCGCCTCGTCGGCCGCATCGAGATGGACGCCGGCGGCGGCGTAGCGATCCTTCACCGCGTCCTCCGCGGAGCCTCGTCCTCGATGTCGAAGTGGACGAGGTCCTTGAAGGCGCGGACCCGCGCGTGCACATCGGCCGCCGTGACCTTCTCGAAGCCCTGGACGCCGAAGGCCTCGACGGCGAACGACCCCATCGCCGCCCCGTACACCATGGCGCGGCGCAGGTTCGGTAGCGTCACATCGTCGGTCGATGCCAGATAGGCCATGAAGCCGCCCGCGAACGCGTCCCCCGCGCCGGTGGGATCGAACACTTCCTGCAACGGATAGGCGGGCACCTTGAACGTCGTCTCCTTGCTCACGAGCAAGGCGCCGTGCTCCCCCTGCTTGATAACCGCCATCTTGGGCCCGCGCTCGAGCACCCAGCGGGCCGCCCGATAGATGTTCCAGTCGCTCGAGAGCTCGCGCGCCTCCGAATCGTTCACCATGAGGATGTCGATGTGGCGCAGCAGCTCGAGGAGCAGGTCGCGCTTCGATTGGATCCAATAGTTCATCGTGTCGCAGGCGACGAGCGCCGGATTCGAGACCTGATCCAGCACGCCGAGCTGGAGCTCGGGATCGATGTTGCCGAGGAACGCGTAGCGCGCCTTGCGGAAGGCCGGAGGAATCTTGGGCCGGAATTGCGCGAAGACGCCGAGCCGGGTCTCGAGCGTCTCGCGGCTGGCGAGATCGTAGGAGTAGCGCGCCTTCCAGCGGAACGACTCACCGGCGGCTTGCTCCACGCCGGAGAGATCCACGCCGCGCGCCTCGAGCGACTTCAGGGCCGCGAGGGGATAGTCCGCGCCCACCACACCCACCACCTGCACCGGATGGAGAATGGCCCCGGCGGCGGCGAAGAATACCGCCGAGCCGCCCGGCGCATCGGCGGTCTCACCGAAGGGTGTGTACACGGAGTCGAGCGCGATCGAGCCCACCACGAGCAGACTCACGTCACATCCGATCCGGGGCGCTGATCCCCAAGAGGTGAAGGCCGTTGGCGAGCACCTGCCGGACGGCCGCGGCGAGCACGAGTCGCGCGGCCTCCTCGGGCTCGCCGAGTACCCGGTACTTGTGGTACCACGCGTGGGCGAGGCGCGCGAGCCCATCCAGGTAACCCGTCACGCGATGCGGCTCGAGGGTTTCGGCGGCGCGCGCCACGATGTCCGGAAACGCGGCGAGCTCCTTCAGAAGGTCGGTCTCCTCGGGCTCGACCAGCACGCCCAGGTCCACGCCCGCGGCCTGCACCGACTCGGGCGCCCGCGCACCCACGCGGAAAATGCCGCTCATGCGCGCGTGCGCCATCTGGACGTAGAACACGGGATTCTCGTCCGTCTGGCTCTTGGCGAGGTCGACGTCGAAGAGGAACTGCGAGTCGCCCCGCCGCATCAGGAAGAAGTACCGCGCCGCGTCCACGCCCGTCTCCTCGAACAGCTCGCGCAAGGTGACGAATTCCCCGGAACGCTTCGAAAAGCGCACCTCTTCCCCACCCCGCATGACGCGCACGAGCTGCACGATCTCGGCGTGAAAGAAGCTCGGCGGGTAGCCGAGTGCCTGCATCGCCGCGCGCATCCGCGAGACGTACCCGTGGTGATCCGCCCCCCAGACGTCGATCGCCCGCTCGAATCCGCGCTCGTGCTTGTGGCGATGGTAGGCGATGTCGGGCACGAGGTAGGTATAGGAGCCGTCCGACTTCCGGAGCACGCGGTCCTTATCGTCGCCGAAGTCGGTGGTGCGCAGCCACAGGGCGCCATCCTGTTCGTAGGTGAGCCCGCGAGTCGACAGGTCCTGGAGGGTCCGCTCGATCAGCTGTGGCTCGTACAGCGACGATTCGAAGAAGATTACGTCGAACCGCACGCCGAATTCGGCCAGGTCCCGGTCCTGCTCGGCGCGCTGGGATTCGACGCCGATCGCGCGACAGCGCCGCACGCCCTCCTCCGGCGGCAGATCCGCGAACGCGCGGCCCTCCCGTCCCAGGATCGCCTGGGCCAGCTCCACCAGATACTCGCCGTGATAACCACCCTCTGGAATCTCGCCCGTACGACCGACTGCCTGCTGGACTCGCGCCCAGAGCGAACGGGCGAGCTTATCGATCTGGGCACCGGCGTCGTTGACATAGAACTCCCGGCTGACGCTGTGCCCGGTCCATTCGAGCAAGGCGGCGATGCCATCGCCCAGGGCGGCGCCCCGCCCGTGCCCGACGTGGAGCGGCCCCGTGGGATTAGCCGAAACAAACTCGACGTTGACCTTGCGACCGCGCCCGACTTCACTCCGTCCATACTTCGTGCCCGCCGCAAGCACAACCTGAAGGACTGCGGCGCGCTGCTCGCGCTTCAGAAAGAAATTGATGAACCCCGGACCGGCGATCTCGACGCGCTCGACCAGCCCCTGGGGAAGTTGGAGCGCCTTCACCAGCGCTTCCGCGACCGCCCGGGGCTTCTTGTTCAGGGATTTGGCGAGCACCAACGCGAGATTCGTGGCCAGGTCGCCGTGCGCGGGGTCGCGCGTCGCGACGACTTCCGGAACTCGGTCCCCCGCAGGCGCGCCGATCCGCAGCGCGGCCTCGGCCAGCGCTTGAGGGAGCACCTCGTGCGCGTTCACTTGTCGCCGGATTTGTGCTTCTTCTTGGCGCTATCGGCGGGCTTCGTCTCAGTCGCCGGCTTCGGCTCCGCCGCCGGCTTCGACTCCGAATCCTTTTGGTCCGTCTTTTTCTCGCCCGCCCGCTTGTAGTCGGTGATGTAGAAGCCCGACCCCTTGAACACCAACCCGGTGCCTCCCGAGATCTGCCGCTCCGCCATCTTGCCGCAGACGGGGCACTTCACACGCCGATCGCTGTTCATGGTCGGGGAGAACTTCTCGAACACGTGCCCGTTCGGGCACTTGAACTCGTAGGTGGGCATCGCACAACAACTTAGCGGCTCCCTCCGGGAGGGTCAATGCACCGAGCGGAGCATCAGCCAGGCCGCCACCGTTGCGGTCTTCTCGTCCGCCCGCCACGGTCCGTCCACGGCACGCCCCAGCTCCGCCACAACGCCCTTGATGGCGGTGGCCGGACGCTTGAGTCGCGCCGCCGCGGTGTCATACAACGCGCGCTCGACGTGCGTCGTGCACGGCAGGCGGTCGGCCCGCGCCGCACCCTCGAGGGCCGTCCGGAATAACTGGCCCTCGAGCGCGTGTGCCCGGATGTGGTCGTTGCCGATGGTCGCTGGATCGATCGTGCTCCCGACGACGAGCGCGACGCCGCGAATGCGTCGCGTACGACGGTACTCCCGCAGCAGTGCGGTGAGCGAACGGCGAGTGACCCGCTGTACGATGCCCCGCAGGCGCCGCTCCACCTTGGAAGCCTCGCCGGTCCGGGCGCCCATAACCGCGTGGTAGGGCTGTCGGGAGGTAGGGACAGACGCGTCGGAGAGTTCGATAGTACGCCGATCCACGACGCGTGGCGCGCGGGGCGAGCCCGCCAGCAACACGACCGTGGCCCAGCCAGACTTGACGCGACAGCCGAGGACGGCCCGCTCTAGAACTCGCGCTTCTTCATCTCCGAAAAGAAGTCGCGGAGCTCGACATCTTCCTCTCGCTCTGGCTGCAGCGTGTCGTCATATTGACGGCGCTTGTTGGGTTTGGCCTTGGCCGCCTTCGCGGCATTCTTTCGGGCCAGCGCCTCCAGCTTCTTGTCGTCACCCTTCGCCATCGCTCCGGCTCCTGTCTGAGTGAGGAACTTCTCAGTACCCGTAAGTTAATGCCGGCGCCGCAGGGGCGCTTTCAGCGCCACTCCTGCGCGACGCGCGCGGTCTGGATGTAGTCGAGCCGCGGGTAATTCCGCTCCAGATAGGCGTTTCCGTCCAGCTGGATGGCGTCCTGGGACGGCGCTTCGCCATACTGCCCGTTGAGGGCGTCGATCGCGGGCATGCCGGCGGTGACCGCGCCGATCGGGGGAAAGCCGACGTGGCCGAAGGTATCGAGCCGTGGGTTGTCGGCGAGATTGATGAAGAGCTGCGTGGTCCGGCTGTTCGGCCCCGCGCTCGCGAACACGAGGGTCCCGCGCCGATTGGAGTGCCGAACCGGATCGTCCGGCATGGTGCGCGTGATCCACGCCCGGCCCACCTTCGGGTCGGCCGGCAGGCCGAACTGCACCACGAACCCCTTCACAACGCGAAAGAATCGGGCACCGTCGAAGAAGCCGGCCTGCACCAGGCGATAGAACCGCTCGGCGCCGAGCGGGGCCCAGTCCTTATGCACGAGGACCGTGACAGGTCCGCGGCTCGTCGTCAGCGCGACGACGAAGCTGTCCGGCACGGCGGGGGGGGCGACCGTCGCGGGCTGGCTCGTGTGAGGTGTCGCGTCGCGAGCCTTGCAGCCGAACGCGAGCAGCATGCCGAGCGGGAGCATCAGACGTCGGATCATCCGTAACTCTCGGTTGGGGGGTTCTCAGCTCGCAGGTGACGAATCAGGTACGCCACCACCGCGAGATTCACGATCAGCGTCGCGACGCGTGGCACGCTGATGTGACGGGCCAACGCGTAGACCTCGACCGGTACGAGGAGGGCCGTCGCAATCACCGTCAAAAGGGCCGCCCAGCGCGTACCCAGCCAGAGTCCCACTCCTTCCACCGTGAACAGCACCGCGTACGCGAGGGCGCCGATCGCCACGAGCTCGAGGCCTTGTGGGCTCGCGCCCGTGATCAGCCCCAGCACGTGTTGCAACGCACGCCGGTCGGCGCCGCTCGATGCGAGGGCGTCGACCCACCGCTGGGCGCGGGCCAGCACGTTGGGCTGTAGCAGCTGAAGCACGCCGAGACCAACGATCAGGAGCAGAATGGCTTTGCAGAACTTATAGACGGCGATGATGCGAAGTCCCATCACTAGCGAACCGTCGACGGCGGGCCGACCACAGACCAATGCGCGTCGCGGAACCGCCAGCCCTCCGCCCGATGCTCCGCCAGACCGGTGAAATAGCCCATCTCGTCCACGCGATGTCCCGCGGTGTCCGCGCGCATTTCGGTGTACGAGGCCCCGACCACGGCGAGTCCGGGACCGAGCGGATCCACCCGGACGTCAGCTCCCCACCGTAACTCGATGCGCGCGATCATGTGTGTGAGCTCGTCGATACCCTTGCCTGCGGCGGCCGCGCTCGAGAAGATCAGGCGGCCCTCGGCGGCCATGAAGAACGCGGTATCGTCAGCGAACTGGCGTCGCCACGCCGCGGGACCCTCTCGCGTCACCTCCCGTGCGACCGTTTGCATAAACGCGCGAACGCTATCGGCGACGTTCCCAGCGCCGGCGGCATCGGATCGTGGAACCGATGTGTGCGTGGCCGCAACTCGCCACCCCTGGCGGGGCGTGCGCACGAAGACGACCGTCGCGCGGATCAGCTCGCGGGATTGGACGCCGCCCTCGGTGGCCACCTCGCGCACCAACGCGGACCCAACCGCCAGGTCCCCATCTACCCGGACGGTCATCGAATCGAGCGTCAGGGTATCGATGTGCGCGTGGAGCTCCGCCACGATCTGCAGGCGGTCGGCTTTGGTGCTCAGCCGCCCGGTAGCGCCGTCCGTAAAGAGATATCCGTCGGTCCAGAGCCGAGCGAGCGTCGCGGTGTCCTTGACCCGGAAGGCGTCGAGGAGCCGCTGGTAGAGGTTCGCGAGCGCGCGCTCCTGCGCATCAGCGCGGGACGCAAGAGCGGTCGCCCCGAGCGCTGCCACTACAAGGAACGCACCACCCAGCCGGCGCATAGCGCTCAAGCTGTAGCCCTCGTGGCCGCTGACGCAAGGCACCACGCGAGGGCCTTTCAGACTCCGGGATATCTGCCGAAGAAGAGAAGCACGAACGCGGTCGTGTCCGCTACTCCATGCGCGATGATCGGCGCCCAGAGATTGCGGCCACCAAAGATGTAGAGCACGCCGAACACGAGCCCCGCCAGCGCGGTGTCGATCACGCCCGATGCGCCCTGGTACCCGTGGCCCAGACCGAACAGCACCGTGGTCGCGCCCAGCGCCGCGAGCCATGCGCGGCGCTCACCGCCGAGCAGTTGCGCCACCCGATTGAGCAGGTAGCCGCGATACACGAATTCCTCGCCGAACCCCGCCAGCGTCCAGGAGACTCCAGCGTAGACGAGGAGCAAACGGACATTGCCCTTGAGCACCGCGAACATGCTCACGTCGGGGAGCTTACCGATGAAGCGCGCGGTGAGTGGCTCGACGGCGTACAAGCTCAGGAGCTGATAGCCGAGCCCCACGCTGGCCCCGAGCAGCACCACCCGCCGCCATCCGGGAGGGGGGTCGCGTCGCAACCCGACGCCGCGCACGCCATCCCCACGCAGCCACAGGGAGAGCGCGCCGAGCGCGACCAGGACCGGTGTGCCGCCGAAGGGAATGAGGCCCTGCAGGCCGCCGGCGAGCAGCCCGAGAGCGATCGTTAACTCGAGGAGCAGGAACCGGCCGCCCGCTAGGCGGCCCGGCGCTCCATCGCTTCGCGTGTCGTGCGGTAGCCGAGCCGGATCCAAAGGATCCACAGAGAGGCGTTGAGCGCGAGCCCCAGGACGGGCTGCTTCAGGGCCACCAGCGTCGAAACAGCGTACACGAGCGGACCCGCCACGTAGGCGCGCTGAATCCGCTCGATGGTGGCGGCATCGACATCCGACCGGTACAACCGGCCTCGCACGATGGTCCAGAACAACAGGCCCCACGCGAGCGCGTTGATAATGAATGTGCCGCAGTAGAACGCCGACGCCGCGGGCGCGTCCGGCGTTGCGAGATGCTCGGCGAGGACGGCGGTCGGGAACGGCACGAACGTCACCGTGAGCAGCAACAGCCCGTTGGCAAAGAGGAACGGGTAACCCACCGCCCTCACCAGGCGGATCAACTCGTGGTGGTTGACCCACATGATCAGGATGACGAAGAAGCTGAGGACGAACGCCACATAGGACGGCCAGAGCGCCACGAGACCCGCCCACAGGCCATGTTCCGCGCCCGCGTGCGGCACCCGGATCTCGAGGATCAGCAGCGTGATCGCGATGGCAAACACGCCATCGCTGAACGCTTCAACACGGGCCGTCCCTTCCGCCATCAGCGCTCCGCGTTGGCCAGTCCCGTGACCGTCGTGGCCAGCGTGCGCACCTTCGCGGCATCGGCCGCGGTCGATGCATCGCCATTCAGCTGTGTGGCCAGCTGCGTCAACGCGCCGCGCCGATCCGCGCCGGAGAGCTTCTCCGCGCGGGCGAGGGCATCCCGCGCCCCCGCCACGCGAGCCGCGGCCAAGCCGTTCGAGCGGGCGAGCTGATCGAGATAGGCCCGCGCGAGCACGAAGCTCGCCGGCCAGACCAGCTTCGGCTGGTCCTGCACGTTCAAGAAGTCGAAGTGGATCAGCTTGGCCGCATCGATCTCGTTTTGAGAGAGGAAGGCGCTCGGCTGCAATTCGAGGATGTCCAGCCCGCGCGCGATCTCCGAGCTCACGATGTATCCGTTGTACCAGTAGGCCGACCACGAGCCCGCGCCCTCGAGCTTGGTCGAGTCCATGGGGCCCCGGTCGAAGAACGCGATCTCCTTCGGGTGCGCAGGATCGGTCCAGTCGAAGATGGAGATGCCACCCTGATACCAACCCTGGGCCATGATGTCGCGCCCGGGGATCGGGATCAGCGATCCGTTGTGGGCAACGCAATTCTCGTTAGCGGTCTGCGGCGCAGGGAGCTTGTAATAGCTCTGGAACGTCATCTTGTTGTCGACCAGCGTGAACAGCGCGTCGGCCCCCCACTCGTGCTTGTCGGTCACGCGGCAGCGCGGCGCCAATCCCCCGCCCCATTCGTCGGTGAACAGGATCTTGGTCCCGTCGTTATTGAACGTTGCCGAATGCCAATAGGAGAAGTTGGAATCGGACACGGCGGCGATCCGCTTCGGATGGGCCACGTCGCGAATGTCCAAGAGCATCCCGTATCCCTCGCAGGCGCCGCCAGCCAGGCCGATCTGCGGATACACGGTGATGTCATGGCACTGGGTGCCGAGGGGGCCGATCCGCTTGTCCATGATGCCCTGAATGGCGCCGCGGAGCGCGACGCTGTCGGCGGCAGTGGGCGAGCCGGTGCCTTGACGGGCCTTGACGATGCTATCGAGCAGGGGGTTGACCAGGCCGGGGGGCAGTGGGCGCTCGAAGCCGAAGATCTTCGCCGTGAACGCGCCCTTGGCGCGCGCGTCGGCCGCCGCCTTCGCGGCCTGGGCGACGTCCTCTGGAGCTTCACCGTGGCGCGCCGGCGCGATCAGATTGCTGAAGATCCGAGGCGAGCTCACGATGTGTGCCTTTTCCGGGGCCGCCAGCGGCACCTGGATGACCTCGATGCGGAAGAGGGCGGATGCGGAATCCAGGTCCAACAGCGCGCCCGAGCACCCCGCCAGCTCGTTGGGCGAGCGCACCGGAGCGGAGCCGGAGACGTAGATATAAACGTTCGCCGAGTCGTGAGGATCCGTGACGACGGTATGGGTGTGCGAGCCGCGGCACGTCTGCACGATCGTGATCGGCTTGGGATGCGCGATGTCGGAGATCTCGAAGATGCGGATCCCGCGCGCCCGGTCGTGGCTCACCGTGTCCGACACGCCCTGCGTACCGCAGTCCATTCGGCCGTTCGGGGCCTCGTCGGAGACGAACAGCAGGTTGCGGTACACCGACACGTCGCTCTGCGAGCCTGGGCACAGGTACGCGGTGTGCAGCGTCGGTTGGCTCGGGTCGGAGATGTCCCACACCTGGTAGCCCGAAAAATTGCCCTGGATGACGTACTTCCCGTCGAACGAGAGGTCCGAGTTGATGAACCGGAAGTCTCCCGGCGTGCTCGGCATGAAGTCATGGGACGGCGGTGTGGCCGAGACCAGGCGGAGGTTCCAGGCCGCCTGACCCGCGTCCATCCAGCCGGCGCGCAGACCCACGCGCGGGTCGCGGTTGGGGGAAGGCGTGGACGACGCGACACTGCTGCTGTGGGCGCACGCCCCGAGGGCCAACACACTAATCGTGAGGGATACCGACAAACACGAACGCATCAGGGACTCCTTTCACCGGACGACATCGCCGCGAGCATGCGGCCCATCCGGTTGATCTCGGTGGTCTGGTCGACGTTGACGTCGGACGCGTACTTGAAGATGAGGTCGTCCAGGGTGGCGCCGTTGGCGCCGAACAGCTCATTCACCATGGTGATGGCGCCCTGGTGGTGCTGGATCATGAACGTGAGAAACAGACGGTCGAACTCGGGACCCCGCGCCGCGTCCAGCTGGGCGAGCTGGGTGGGCGTCAGCATCCCGGGCATCAGCGCGGTGGGGTGATCCATACCGGGCATGGCGTGGGCGTGACTCGCGTCGCCGTCCGGAACGGGAAGCCCGCGCTCGCGCAGCCAGCGCTGCATGAGCCCGATTTCGTCGCGTTGCCCGACGACGATGCGCTCGCATAGCGCCCTCACGGACGCGCTCGCGCCGTGGCTCGGCGCCCACCCGGCCATCAGGATCGCCTGGGCATGGTGGTCGATCATGCCGGACATGAACCGCACGTCTGCTGCGTTGAAGGGGGGCCGACCGCTGTCGGCGGCGGACGCTTGCGCAGCCCCGACGCCGGGCGCCAGCGCGGCGACGGCGAGCGCGGCCACGATCGATACGTAGCTCATGAGAGTTGCTCCAAACGGACGGCGCATAAGCTGCGGGCGAATCCACCGGCTCCGCAAGGGAACCACACCACCCCACGTGCCAGCGGGAAACGCTGTGCCGCCGCGACGATCGGTCAGCACTGTGCGTGCCGGGCCCGTATTCCACGGTGCCCGCGCCCTGAGATGCGAGTAGTGCCCCTGCGTCTTCGACAGCTCTCGTTGGTCTTCCTGCTCGCCACCGGTGCCACGCCCGGGGCGATGGGCCAGGTGGGCTCCGCCACTGATATCATCACCGGCACCGTCACGGGACCGGACAGCCTCCCACTGGCCGGCGCCCAAGTCCAAGCGATCTCGATCGAAACGCAGGTGTCCCGCCAACGTACCACGGACGCGCGCGGGCGGTTCACGATCGTCTTCCCGGACGGTGGCGGGCAGTATCAGCTGATCGTGCGCTTCATCGGCATGGCGCCCGTCCGGACCACGATCGCGCGGCAGGCGGATGAAGATCGACTGGTCGCGAATATCCGGCTGGGACTCGCCTCCGTTCCACTCGAGCCCGTCACCGTTACCGCTCGCCGCGGCCAGCGCGGACAGGACCGGCCTACCCCGGGGTCCACCGAGCGCGACTTGTCTCCGCAGCTCCTGGCGCGCCTGCCGATCGACGCCTCCGATTTGAATACCCTTGCCACGCTGGCGCCCGGCGTGGTCGGCATCGCGGGCACCGACTCGACGGACGCGGCCTTCTCGGTGGCGGGCCAACGCACCACCGCGAACGACATCACCCTCGACGGGCTTTCCTTCGGTTCGGGCAGTGTGCCGCAGGATGCGATCCGCTCGACGCGCGTGGTGACGAGCACCTACGACGTGGCTCGCGGCCAGTTCTCGGGCGGCCTCGTCGCGTCCACCACACGGAGTGGTACGAACGTGCCGCAAGGGTCTTACACCTACACGCTGCGCGACCGGGACCTCGCCTGGGGCGGCGCGACCTCCACCCCGTTCGGCCAAGGCTACACGCAGAATCAGCTCGGTGGCGGCATGGGCGGGCCCATCATCCCGAACAAGCTGTTCGTGTTCGGCGCGCTGCAGGGACGGTGGCGCGACCAAGGGCTCACCTCCCTTATGAGCGCGGACCCCGCCACGCTCGCCCGGCTGGGCGTGAGCCCCGACTCGGTCGCCCGCTTCATCGCCCTGACGCAGCAGAGCGGTGTTCCGATCACCGTCCCCGATCTCCCGGACGACCGCGCGACCGACAATACCGTCGGCCTGGTGCGGTTCGACTGGAACATCTCGGACGTGCAGACCTTGATGGTGCGGCTCGACGGGCGCTGGACTTCGCAGGTGCCCACCCGCCTCGGAACATTGGCCCTCCCGCCCACCGGCGGCACGAGCACGCAAACGGGCGGCGGCGTGATGGCGTCGCTCACCTCGTACTTCGGCGGCAACTTCATCAATGAGATCCGCGGTTACGCGTCGACCAGTAAGCGCGATGCGGCGGCGTACGTCGCGCTCCCGGCGGGCCGGGTGCTGGTCGGCTCGCCCCTGGGAGACTCCGCACAGAGCGTCGCGAACCTGAGCTTCGGCGGGAACATCGGCTTCCCGCAGCACTCGAACGATCGCTCGCTCGAGATCACCGACGAATTCTCCTGGTTGCCCGGTGCGACGGCCCATCGCATCAAGCTCGGGTTGTACCTGAACGGGACCCAGATCAACGAGAATCAGAACATCAACCAGCTGGGCACGTTCACGTACTCGTCGCTGGCGGCGCTCGCGGCCGATAGCCCGTCGACGTTCACGCGCACCCTCGCGCCGCTCGACCGCCGGGGCACGGCCTGGAACGCCGCGCTGTACCTGGGTGACACCTGGCGCACGAGCGGCGCCTTGCAGCTCACCTACGGCGCCCGGCTCGAGGGGGCGCGCTTCAACGGGGCGCCGGCCGAGAATGTCGCCGTCGGCTCGCTGTTCGGGCTGCGCACCGATCGCATCCCCACGGAGGTGCACGTGTCCCCCCGGGTCGGCTTCACGTGGATGTTCGGAGGAGCAGACGGTCCGCCGACCTACATCGTTCGCGGCGGGGCCGGAGACTTCCGCAGCCTCACGCCCACCGGGTTGTACAGCGCGGCGCTTGCGGCCCCCGGCCTGGCCAGCGCCGAGACGCAACTGACCTGCATCGGTGCGGCGGTGCCGACCCCCGACTGGACGCTGTACATGCAGGATCCCTCCGCCATTCCCACGCAATGCACGGACAGCGCGGGGGGAGGGGGGGGCCCGGTAACGATCACACCGCAGCCGAACGTCACCGTGTTCGACCCCGGATTCACGGCACCGCGCGCGTGGCGCGGCTCGCTCGGAGTGCAGCGCCGCATCCAGGGGACGTATACCGTGTCACTCGACGCGAGCTACGCCCGGGGCATGAGCCAATACGGCTTCCGCGACGCGAACCTCGTGGCGACGCCCGCGTTCACGCTCGCCAACGAGCGCAACCGACCGGTGTACGTCCCGGCCGATTCCATCGTCGCCGCAACCGGTGCGCTCTCCTCAGTAGACTCGCGGCTGCATCCCGCGTTCGGGCAGGTGCTGGTGATCGGCTCGGACCTCCAGTCCGACACGAAACAGCTCACTCTTGGGTTTGGCGGCCTGACGGTGCGCGGCATGACGTTCCAGCTCTCGTATACCTACACCCGCGCGCAGGACCAGTCGTCGTTCGGAACCGGGGCCGCTTCGCAGGGCTTCGCCGCCGCGAGCACCGCGGGCGATCCCAATGTCCGTGAGTGGGCGACGAGCAGCTTCGAGCGGCGCCATTCGTTGCTCGGCACCGTCACGTATCCGATCACCGGGGCGCTCGAGATCACGGCGATCGGGCGGGTCACCTCGGGCGCGCCGTACACACCAATGGTCGGGTCCGACATCAACGGCGACGGCTCGCGCAACGACCGGGCATTCGTATTCGATCCGGCCACGACGGCCGATACTTCGGTCGCCCGCGCCATGCGCGCGCTGCTCGCGGGAGCCCCGTCGGCTGTCCAGAGCTGTCTCACCACGCAGCTCGGCGAGGTCGCCGCGCGCAACTCGTGCACTGGTCCGTGGCAACCCTCGCTCGATCTGCAGGTCAACTGGCGGCCCGACTGGTTCGGGCTCGACCGCCGGCTCACCCTTTCGCTCGTGACCGTAAACCTGCTCGGCGGGCTCGACGAGTGGCTCCACGGCTCGAACAACCTGCGCGGATGGGGCTTCAGTGCCGCTCCCGACCCGGTGCTCCTGTACGTGCGCGGGTTCGATCCCACGACCCAGACGTTCCGCTACGCCGTCAACGATCGGTTCGGCGCCATCGCCGGAGCGAACGGTGGGATCACTGTCCCGTTCCAGATCGGCATCCAGGCCCATCTCACGATCGGGCCCGACCGCACGCGGGACCGGCTGCGGTCGGTGTTCGGCGGAGGACGCCGAGGAGGTCAAGGAGCGGCCGACGGCGCCGGCCCACCCGACTTCACCGCGCGCTTCGCGCAGATCCTCCCCAACCCGATCAGCGTCATGGTCGGCATGAAGGACACGCTCAAGCTGGACGACGCACAAGTGATTGCGCTGAAGGCCATCTCAGATTCGCTGGACGCGCAGAACGCGATCGTGCGGGACTCGTTACAGGCCGACGTCCAGAGGGCCGGCACCCGACCCGACCCCGGCATCCTGTTCGCGCGGATGCGGCCTCGGTTGCAGGTCGGCCGAGAGAACATCCGCAAGGCGCTCGACCATGCGCGCGCCGTGCTCACACCGGATCAATGGAGGCAGCTGCCCGACGCGCTCAAGACCCCAGGGTTCGGGGGCCGGGGTGGCGGGGGTCGCCGCGGTCCAAACGACTAGGAAGGAGTCTTTGATGAACCTCAGGACGATGAGCATGCTGGCCGGGGCGACGCTGGTCACCCTCACCGCGTCGAAAAGCGCGACGGGCCAGGCCGCACAACACCCCGACCTCTCAGGACGGTGGACCTACAACGCCGCGCAG
>Ga0247667_1000118_pt1 | contig 40128 bp, 34 predicted proteins | sample CNK08_metaG_FD_183027 | JGI IMG/M metagenome (GOLD analysis project Ga0247667, IMG submission 183027) | Soil microbial communities from Purdue University Martell Research Forest, Indiana, United States - CNK08 | ecosystem: Environmental > Terrestrial > Soil > Temperate forest > Bulk soil... | reverse complement strand
CGAAGGAGCCGCCGACGATGACATTGCCGGCGCTGTCCACCGCGAGGGCGTAACCAGATTCGTCACCCTGGTTATCGCCCGAGGTGGGACTGCCAAACTGTTTGGACCAGAGGCAGACGCCGGCGGGAGAGTATTTCGCTACAAAGATATCGTACCAACCCGCGCTGGTCATCGCGCCGGAGGGCGCCCCGAAATTGATCGTGTTGGCGAAATACCCGGTCACAAACACATTGCCGTTGGTATCCACCGCCACGGCCTGTCCCTGGCTTACGCCAGAGCCCGACGGCGCCACGGCCCACTGATAGGTGCCGTTGGCCGCGTACTTGGCCAACATCACGCTGGTGCCGGAAGTCCCCGAAATCGTGGCACCCCCGAAGCTGACGGACCCGCTGAAGTCCCCTGTGAGCAGGACACTGCCATCGCGTTTGTCCACGGCCACGGCGCGGCCATCGTCTTGCGAGGCTCCGCCATGGACCCAGGACCACAAGTACTTCCCGGGTGTGCTGCTGGTGGAGGTGAAGTTGGCGACCAGGTTGCGGTTGGCGGTTGCGGTAAAGCTGTAGGTCGGGGTGGAGGACACGACAGAGCCGTTCTCCGTCCAGCTGCTGAAGCTGTAGCCGGAGGCCGGGTTGGCGGTCAGGGAAACGGTCGTGCCGCTGATGAACAGGCCGTTGCCCAGGCCGGAGATCGTGCCACCGTTGGACGGGCTGGCAGTGCCGGTGATCGTGTAAATTGCCGTGAAGTTGGCCACCAGCGTCACATTCCCATTAAGTTGGAAGCTGTAGCTGGGAGAAGTGCTGACCGTTGTCCCATTCTGGGTCCAATTCACGAAGCTGTAGCCGGCATTGACCGTCGCCTGGGCGGTGACGGTGGATCCGCTCGAAAAAGTGCCATTCGGGGTGGTCGTACCGCCAGCCACGGGGCTGGCGCTGGTGGCGACCGTGTAATTGACGGCCGCCGCGTTCACCGTCAGGCTGAATGTCTTGGTGATCGTAGACCCGCCGGTGCACTGTACCGTGAAGCTCGCGGTTGTCGCCGCGGTGGGTGTGCCGCTGAGCACGCCTCCGCTGCTCAGGGTCAATCCCGCCGGCAAACTGCCCGCACTGATTGACCAGGTGTAGGGCGTCGTGCCGCCGGTGGCTGTGAACGTCCCGCTGTACGCCGTGCCCACCGTCGCCGACGGCAAGGGTGAGGCCGTTGTAATAGTCAGTGCTGCTTGTGTCGTCGCTAACACCGCCGCGCTCTGCGCCGAGGTGTTGCCAGCGTTGTCGTAGGCTGCGACAGTGAGGGAGTAGGTCGTGCTCGCCGACAGACCCCTGAGAACGGCACTGGCGGTCGTCGAAGACGCGATCACAACGCCGCTGCTATAGATGTTATAGCCGGCCAGGCCCGAGCCCCCGGAATCGGTCGAAGCGTTCCAACTCAGGCTGATCGTGCTGGAAGAAACTACGCTTGCGGTCAGTCCGGTCGGCACACTCGGGGGTGTCGTATCCGTCGCCGCCTGAGTCGTAACCGAAACCCCAGTGCTCTGCGCCGAGGTGTTGCCGGCGTTGTCATAGGCTGCCACGGTAAACGTGTAGGTCGTGCTCGGCGACAGACCGGTGGCCGAGTAGCTGGTGCTGGCTGTGGTGGTCAGCAGCACACCGTTCTTATAGATCTTGTAACCGGCCAGACCCGAACCGCCCGTATCGGTTGACGCGCTCCAACCCAGGTTGACCTGGCTGGAGGAAACCGCGCTGCCGGTCAAGCCCGTCGGTACGGTCGGGGCCGTCGTGTCCGCCGCTGCTGGCGTCGTGGCTGAAACCGTGGTGCTCTGCGGCGAGATGTTGCCGGCATTGTCATAGGCTGCCACAGTGAACGAATAGGTTGTGCTGGGCGACAGGCCCGTGACCGAGTAACTGGTGCTGGCCGTGGTGGTGAGTAGCACACCGTTCTTATAGATCTTGTAACCGGCCAAACCTGAGCCGCCGGTATCGGTGGAGGCGCTCCAACTCAGGTTGATCTGGGTGGAGGAAACCGCGCTACCGGTCAAGCCCGTCGGTACACTCGGGGCCGTCGTATCCGCCGCTGCTGGCGTCGTGGCGGAAACCGTGGTGCTCTGCGCTGAGATGTTGCCGGCGTTGTCATAGGCTGCCACAGTGAACGAATAGGTTGTACTCCCTGCCAAGCCGGTGTTGGAGTAGCTGGTGGCCGTCGTTGTGGTAATCAAAACGCCGCTGCGGTAGATCTTATAACCGGCCAGGCCCGAGCCGCCAGTATCGGTCGAGGCGCTCCAACTCAGGTTGATCTGGCTGGAGGAAATCACGCTCGGCGTCAATCCTGTCGGCACCGTCGGGGCGGTCGTGTCCACAGCCTGGGTCACTGTGTAAGTCGCAACGGTCGCCGTCCCGTTGAGAATCGTGATTGTACTGGATCGTCCCGCCGAACTGCTGTTGAGATCCACCGTATAGTTGACCGTTGAGCCGCTGACGGTTGGATGGATCCAAGTGGCCGGGGTGCTCGTCGTCCAACTGCAACCGCCCACCACGGTCACGGTGAAACTGCCGGAACCGCCGGTCGAGGCAATCGTTGGGCTGCTGGTGGCGGACAGCGTGTAAGTACAGGGGATGTCGACGACGACATTGACTGGAGTAGAAGCCGATGTGCCGCCGACGCTGTCATACGCCTTCGTGGTCCAAGTGTGCGAGCCGTTATTAGCTGCCGTGATCGGCCAGTTTAGCGTGTACGGACTGGTTGTGACGGTGCCCATAAGTGCCCCGCCGTCATAAAACTCCGTCTTGGTGATCGCGGCATTGTCGGTTTGATTGATGGACGCGGTCGCTGAAATCGTTTGCGCAGAAGTGTAAGTACTGCCGGAGGTCGGGCTCACAATGGCAACACTGGGTGTGATGACGCTGATCGACGAAGAAGTATAGCGTGCCTTGGTCGCCGCCACTGAACTGACCTGGTAGTAGTACGTAGCCCCGGGCGTGACAGCCGTGTCGGTATAGCTCGTCGCGCTCGCCGCCAACGTCGCTATGTCGACATAGCCGGATGTCGCTTGCAGGCTGCGGCTGACGACGACGTTTTTCTCGCTGGTCGAGTTATCGGTCCACGCGAGAGAAACCTGCTGAAAAGACTTGCTCGTGACGCTGAGGTTCGTCGGGGACGTGGTGGCCGCCGACGCGCTCACAACGAACATCCCGGTTAGACAGAATGCGAGAAACCACCTGGCGGCAGTAGATGTGAATGCCGACGGAAGATCGGGCTCGCAAGAACCATAAATGGAGCGTTCAGAAACTCTAAACGACTTGGGCGACTTCGTTTGCAACTGGTGTAACTCCCTCTTCACTGCAACGGCGCTTCAACGCACGCAACGTGGCGGCGATTTGGCCGAGCTGGGCTTGCTCCGTCAGGGCGAGGAGTTCCCGCGCGGCCCGGTTCAACTGCTGGGTTTCGCATGGCCTCATGACCACGACATCGACTCCGTGCACGGCCGCCCGCAGCCGGGCATCGGCATCCGCGGTAGTGGCCATGACCGGCAAGTGAGGTTGACTGGTGTTCAACTGTTCCGCGAGCTGCCAGCCATCTCCGTTCGGCAAATCCAAATCAACCACCACCAGGTCGGGCCGGCGACCAAACCGCAAAGCTTGCGCCTGTTCAGTGTTGCCGGCGGTTATCAACTCGTAGCCGTCGGCGGCAAGAGTGTCCGCGAACGAGTTCCACGCCGGGCTTGCGTCGGTTACCAACAGAATTCTCTTTTGCTCTGGCATTGGGTTCATTGTATGATGTGGCTGAGGTTGAGCGCTTGCTTAGCAGCCAGCATGCCCATTGAGAAAAGATGCATTTTCGCCCATGAAACTGACGATTCTGCCTGATGGGAACAGGGAAAATGGCAATTGGGTTTGCACTTGTGGCAAAGTTTTTGTCAGTTTTTCGCGTTTCGCCCTCATCCGGCGTTTATCATTCGCATCCTTGCAAGCCAGTATTTTGCTTGGCTTGGTGGTAACCATCTGATGACGTTTTCCCGCAAAAACCGTTTGATCTTGCTGAGTGCGGTCACCTTGGCGGTGCTCGTGTTCGGGGTTCAGGCAGTCTATCGTCTCTTCACCACGCGCCGCAGCGCGATCGACGAACTAATCTGGCTGGAGCAAATGCAAGCGGAGTTCGCCTTGATCGCGTCCAACGTTCCACCGGCGCTCGCCGAGTTGAATACGGACTGCCTTGCCTTCGCGGCGGACAAAGACCGGTCCGCATTGGCCCGCTTTCAAGGACAGAGTCGGCAACTTGCCGAATGGATCGAACACCGTCGTGCCGTCGCGCCGCGGATGAAAATCGTCGTGTCCCACCCCTTCGAATTCACGGCAGATGTCGGGCACCGCTACGATGAAATCCACGACTTCTACCAGCAGTATTTGTCCGCTGCGGGTGGATTGACCAACACAGTCGCGCGGTCCGTCGATCTTGAGCAACGCCTGAAAGCCTACCAGCCCGTCGAGCAGAGCACATTGCAACTCCTGACGGCCGCCAGCGAGGCGGGTGCGGACGCGCACGCAATCAGCCTCTTCATGCATGGGTCGCAGCAATGGTTTCCGCGATTGCGTTCCGTTGCGGCAGCGGTCGTGCTGTTGGCCACCTTGAGTGGTCTGTGTCTCCTGCTAATCCTGGAGGTGTACCGGGCCGTCATTCGACCGCTACGGAAAGAACTTGTCGAGAGCGTAAGCACGATCGAGCAGCAGCAGCAGCTTGCCCTCCGCGGCGAACATGCAGCCGCCGTAGCCCACGAAATCAAGAATCCGTTGACCGCGATCAGCGTGCGGCTCCACACCTTGCAGCGTGCCCTGCTGGAAGGCAGCGCCGAACACGAGGACGCGCTCGTCATTCGCGACGAGATTAACCGGCTCAATCGCATCGTCGGCGATTTCCTGCAACTCGCCCGACCGGCGGAGCCGGAGCTGGTCACGGTGTCGGCTGCCACCGCGCTGCAGGAAGTCCGCGACCTGTTCGCCCCGCAATTCACCCGGCAGGCCATCAACCTGAAGCTCGACGCAGTGACGGACGCCCGTTTTCGCGCGGATCCGCATCAGATCAAGCAGGTCCTCATCAACCTCGTCAAGAATGCCGGCGAGAGCATCGGGCGCAACGGGACCGTCACCCTGCGCGCCCGCAAAGCTACTGAAACGTTGAAGGGAAGGCCAACCGGCGTGGTGGTTCTGGAGGTCCAGGACGACGGCCGCGGCATTACTCCAAAAATGCAGGAGCGCCTCTTCGAACCATTCTTTAGCACCAAGGAGGACGGCACGGGACTGGGTTTGCCGATTGCGTGGCGGATCGTGGATAAACATGGTGGCGTGCTGGATTTCCGAACCACCGAAAATCAGGGCAGCATCTTTCGCATCGTGCTACCCTGCTGCGAGGAAGGCTAACGATGCCCAAAGTTCTCATCATCGAAGATGACAAAGTGATGGCCGCCACGCTGAAGCGCTTCCTCGAAGCGGAAGCGTTCGAGGGCGTGGAAGACTACGTTGTCGACCTGGTTGACCAGGCCGATGTGGGCCTGGCGCGCGCGCGCAGCGAATCTTTCGATATCGTCATCACCGACCTGCATCTTCAGGGCGATTTCGGGTCCACCGACGGCCTGCGAATCATCAGTGAACTGCACGCTGCCAAACCGCAACTGCCGATTATCCTGATGACCGCCGACAGCGCGACCCGGTTCGCAATCGAGGCCATCAAACTTGGCGCGTATGAATATGTGCTCAAGGAAACGCAGCAGTTTGTCGCCAACCTGCTTTCTGCCGTCACGCAAGCGGTGGATGGTTACCGGCGGATCTCCGAGCCGGTCGGTTTCGGGCACGCCACAACTGCCAGGCATGCGATTATTGGCACCAGCCGCGTGATGCAGCAGGTTTACAAGGACATCGGGCGCTTCGCAGGGTCGCCGGTCACCGTCCTCGTGCAGGGGGAAACAGGTACCGGCAAGGAGCTTGTGGCGCGTGCGTTGCAGCAACACAGCTCCCGCAAAGACCAGCCGTTCGTCACCATCAACTGCGTGGCGATTCCAGAAACGTTGCTCGAAAGCGAACTCTTCGGGCACGAGCGCGGCGCGTTTACCGGCGCGGACGTGCGACGCATCGGGCGCTTCGAGCAAGCGCATGGCGGGACGATTTTTCTCGACGAAATCGGCGATATGACGTCGGGCACGCAGGCGAAACTGCTCCGTGTCTTGCAGGAAAAGTCCATTTGCCGGCTCGGCAGCAACGAGGTCCTGCCCGTGGACATCCGCATCATCGCCGCGACGCATCGCGACCTGACGGCGGCGATCAAGGAAAACAAATTTCGGGAAGATCTCTACTACCGCCTGAACGTCGCCGCGATCCGACTGCCGCCGCTCCGCGAGCGTCCGGAAGACATTCCGGCATTGTTGAACCATTTCATCCAGCGTTTTGCCACCGAATTGGGCGCTACGGTGTGCGGGGTTCGGCCGGAAGCCATCGTCGCCCTGCAACAGCACCCGTGGCCCGGCAATGTTCGCGAATTGGAAAACGTCGTGGCCAAATTTATGTTGCTGGCGCATGGCCAGACAATCACGGCGGACATCGTTCACAGCGCGCTCGGTGAACGCCGCCAGCCTCCGCCCTCACAGGACCAAACGATCTCGCAATACGTCAGCGATCTGCTGCACCGTGCCGCACGCGGTGACATAAAAAACGTTGAAACCGCGTTGACATGGGACGTCGGGTACGAACTGTACCGGCAAGCCATCGACCTCGCCCGCGGCAATCAGGTTCGGGCGGCCAGGTGGCTCGGGGTATCGCGCCCGACGATGCGGAAGAAGCTTGCCCTTTACGGACTACTGGGCAACGAGGGAACGGGCTTGCCGGATGAATCGGGAAACCAGAAGAATCACACGGCACCTCACTCAGGGTGAGAGCGGTTTGACGAAGCCCCATTTTGCGGCGCCGGGACCTTTGGGGTGCAGCGTGACTGTTGAGGTGACCGGTTTCCACGGGTTGCCGAAGACACAGAAAAAGTAGACGTAATCGGTTGGCTGGGCGCCGGTGAATTCGACGGCCGGCACGTACAGGAATACGTCGACGCCCGATGGCTTCGGGTTGCGGTGCGGATCGATTTGCACGACGACATCGTCCCAGGATGGATCGCAGTCTGTTCCGGTTTGCGTCGCGTAATCCCAACAACTCTTGTCCAGGTCCCAGCGCTTCACGCCAATGTCACCGAGATCGGTGGTATTCCGCGCCGGCGTGGCCGCGGTAAAAATTTCAATCGTATCCAGCGAGAGAACGGCCCCTTGCACGTCCAATGCGAATTGTAGGAAGTCCGTGCCGTTCAGCGACACGACCGGCACGTCCTGTACCTGTACGATCTTCTTGCGATTGTAGTCGCCGGCGATCCCGGTGGCGTTGATCTGCAAGAACGGTACGAAGCGTCCGTTGGTCACCGTCGCGCTCGACACCCACTGGAGGATGGCCCCGTGAACTTCCGCGATGTCGTTGTTGATGAGGTCGACCTCGACGACGCCCGCACGTCCGGCCGACGGTAAGATGAACGCCAACGCCACCAGCAAACGCTGCCACCGGGCAGCGCCGCACACTGTTCGCACAATACTCGCCTTCACTTGGCTAAACGAACTAGCACCGTGTGTGCCACAAAATTACTGGCCTGCATGGCAATTATTGCAAGCTGCTTGGGTGGAAAGACAAGCCTACGAATGGGGGAGCCGCGGCCTTGATCGAGATGGCGCCGCGCGCAGCAATGCTGAGAAACATCGCTTGCAAGAATGCTGGAAAGCAGTATCGGTCGACTCAATCATGCGTCGCCGAGATTGAAAAATTGAGCGACTCAGACGACACTGGGAGGCACGTTTGTCCGCGCCGTTTCGCCGCGGGCTTGGCGAACATTGGAGACGAATGAAACGAGAAACCCTGGCATTGGCAATCTGGCTCGGTCTGGCGGTCGCCCATGGACGGGCAGAAGGCAAGCCGCATATTGAGTTCGACAAGACGGTCTACGATTTCGGCGCCAGCTCGGAAGGAGCGTCGATCACGGGTAAATTCTCGTTCCGAAACGCAGGAGATGGCGTTCTGAATGTGCAAAAACCCGATCCTTCGTGTGGTTGCACGGTTGCCCAGGTGCAGCCGGATACATTGCCCCCCGGCGCGAAGGGTGAGCTGGTCTTTACGTTGGATCTGACCAATGCCCGCGGCGCCGTCGAGAAACACATCACGGTCCCGAGCAACGACCCCGCATTTCCGGAGCTGCTTTTAACAATCAAGGGGCAGGCCAAGGCGTTGTACGATTTCGACCCGCCGATGATATTTCTTGATGGGGTTGCCGCTGGCCAAACGTCCCGCGCGGCTGTGAACGTCAAGCGTCTCGACGGCAAGAAACTCACGATCACAAAAGTCGAACCCGGCACAGAGACACTCAAGGTGGTAATCGACAAGGAAGACGCTTTGCATCCGCAGGCAGCCCGGTTTGGCGTCGAAGTCGCCGGCACCGGCGTGTCGGGAGATTTCTCCGACATTCTCAGCGTGTACACGGATGATCCGGCGAAACCTGCGTTCCTTGTCCCCGCGGCCGGGCGATTTCTCAGTTCGATCGTCCTTGCACCCCAGGCTGTGGATTGGACCATACCAGACGCCACTCACTGGCCCGCGTCGACCTCGAAAGAAGCTGTCATCCAAAAGATTATTGTCACCTCAAACCGGTCCGACAAGCCATTGGAACTGGGGGACATCGCCAGCACGTTGGAAGATTTGCTTGTGAAAGTAACGGAGCTTGAAAAAGGCCGCAAGTTTGAGGTGACGTTGAAGCTGGACAACCCTCTCAAGGAGTCAACGCGCGGCCGGCTCACGTTTGAGACAAATTATCCGGAACAACCATCCCTCGAGGTTCCGCTAACGATCAGAGTAGCCGCTCCCTGACACGCCGGCTGTGCGTGTCATCCGGTGCGCCCAATCAATATATTGATCGCGATTGACCCGCGCCGCAGAACCGGTTAGAACACTGCGGCGATTGTCTGATCGCAAGATGGCTATTCGCCCTTAAATCGTTATATTTGCCTGGCAGAATCAGATGTGGAGAGGTACCGAAGTGGCCAAACGGGGCAGACTGTAAATCTGCTGGCTTACGCCTTCGGTGGTTCGAATCCACCCCTCTCCACCATTTTTTTCAGCCGCCACCGCCAAAGGCTGGTTGAAAAGAAACCCCGCTTAAGTCAGAGTGCAGCATGCGATTCGCCTCGGCGCTGACAACCAAAACGGATTGGGCAGAAGCTGCGGAGGACCTGGGCCGCCAGGTCGCCACGCAACTCGGCCCCGCCAAGACCGAACTGGCGGTGCTTTTCGCCCACCCAAAGTTTGTGCCCCAAATCAACGGCCTCGTCGAGGCGGTGCAAAAGGCGGTGGGAGCCCGACATTTGGTTGGCTGTACCGGAGCGGGAATCATTGGAGTCGATCAAGAGGTTGAACAGCAGCCGGCGATTTCGTTGCTGGTAGGGGAGTTGCCCGGCGTCGAAGTCGCGCCGTTCCACCTGGACGAGAAAAACCTGGAGGAATCGACCGGCCCGGACTTCTGGCATTTCCAGCTTGAACTTGAACCCGATGCATCGCCCCAGTTTCTCATGTTCGTCGACCCGTTCACGACGCATGCGGTCCAGCTTGTCGATGCGTTGACGGAAGCTTATCCGCGAGCGCCGATCATCGGCGGACTGGCCAGCGGTGCACACCAGGCTGGCGAGAATCGGCTGTTTCTTGATGGCAAGGTTTATGAGGATGGGGCAGTGGGCGTCGGTCTGACCGGCAAAATCGCGTTGCGAACGGTTGTCTCGCAGGGTTGTCGGCCGATCGGCCAACCGTTGGTGGTGACGCGCGCCGAAAAGAACGTGGTGTTCGAGCTCGGCGGACGGCCGCCGATGAAGATTTTGCAGGAGATGCTGCCGCAGTTGCCCTCGAAGGATCGGCAATTAGCGCGCTCGGGCCTGTTGTTTCTGGGCCGCGTGATCAACGAGTACCAGGAGGAATACGGTCGCGGCGATTTCCTGATTCGCAACCTCATCGAGAGCGATCGAGAGTCGGGCGCCCTGGCTGTGGCCGATTTGATGCGAACGGGCCAGACCGTGCAGTTTCAAGTCCGGGACGGCGAGACAGCGGACGAGGATTTGCGACAGTTGCTGCAACAGGAACAGCGCTTACTGGTGGGGAAGCCGGCGCGCGCCGCGCTGCTCTTTACCTGTCTCGGACGCGGCGAGGGCATGTATGGCTCGGCGCATCACGACGTCCGCGCGGTGCAGCAAAGTCTTGGGCCACTGCCGGTTGCGGGGTTCTTCTGCAATGGTGAAATTGGCCCGGTCGGCCAGCGCGCCTTCGTCCATGGTTTCACCAGCGTGCTTGGGCTCTTCACAGAGCCTGCGCCGTAGGGGTGGCCCCGGGCAGAAAACGAAACGCCCCGGCGTCGCAATGCCAGCCGGGGCGTTTCCCATGATCCCGCAGGCCGGGATCAAACCGCCTGTGCCAAAGCTCCTTCCACGGCCTTCACCAACTTCTTGCGGTCGACCGGGGTGGGAAAATAGTCAACAACGCCTTCGCTCAAAGCCTGCGCGTATCCATTCCAATCGCCGTCACGTGTGACGACGAGCAGGGGCAGATCTTTGCGGCTCAATCGCGCCGCGTGCACCAACTCCATCCCGCGCCGGCCACGCATGGCCTCCTGGATAATGACGAAGTTGTATTGCTTCGCCCAGTCTTCCACCGTGCTGAAAGCGCGTTCAGGATCGCTGATGGTGGTGACGGAATAACCCTGGGCACTCAAGACATCCTGGACAACCTGCTGATCTTTCGGACAGTCTTCGATTAGGAGAACAGTACCGTGCTTCAAAATATTCCTCCTCTCTCCCCCAACAACTCGCCTCCCCAACACTAGGACTGAATCGCGCGATGTCAATCGCAATTCCGGAAATTCTGAATCTCACCGATCATTGAGCGACCGGCACTCTCTTTCACGGCCATTGTCCGCACACTGGATTCTGCCGTTGCACTCCGTCTGCCGCAAGTGGAAGACGGACCGATCCGGTCCCACTGTTCTCATCTTCGTGCCGTTAATCGGCGTACCGCTTATTGGCAGTTGACTGTCGTCGTGCAAGTGCTGCTCGCAGTGATCGGGTTGCCGAACTGGTCCTTCGCGCAGGTGGTAACGTTGCCTGCTTGAATTTCGGCAACTTCACCACTGACCGTCAACGTATTGACCACGGATACCGGCACACAGGTCGATGGTGTGCAACGCACGCTGGAACCGGAGACGATGCTGATATCCAGGCCGCCGATGATTTCGCCATTCACCAGGCCGGGACTCAGCGCGATGTTTCGGAAAGGCGCCAACAGCGTGCCGTCAATCCTGGCAACGCAGCAACCTGTGCCGCCGCCGCCACCGGTCATCGAAACCTGCTGTCCAGTCCCGATGATGTTGTACAGCACGTGGTTTCGCGTCACGCCGCCAGCGACCTGAATTCCATCGGCACTCCCGCCGCCATTGATCGTGAACTGGCCCGTGACGTTGAAGATAAACGTCGCGCTGGACGGACCGGTGATCGTGACCACATGCCCGCCATTGATGTTGACGTTCTTGACACAAATCACGTTGAGGCCGGCAACTCCGGTGATCGTACCCTGGCTCAAGGTGTTGATGGTCTGCGTGCAAGGCTGGTTCTTGGCGGAGTTATACGTACTTAGCGCCGCGTTAATCTCCGGCGTTAAGTCCACGTTTTGGAGCACGGAGCCGATGGACCCGGAACCGCTCTTCGAGAACGTCGCCCCCGGAGCCAGACGGATATTACCGTTCACGTACTCACTGCCCGTCAGCGAAAGCTTGCTGTTGGGCCCGATGCTAATGTCCCCGAGAATACCACCGGCGGGCCCCGTGATAGAAACCGAATGGCCGCCGCCCAACTGCAGCACCGTGGTGTCCGCCGCCTGTCCCAGTATCGGGTTGGCGCAGTCGCTGGCGCTACCGCTGCCCGCACCGCAATCGACAGTGACCGTGCACAGCGTCAGGTTGGTGGAGTCGCCCGCGCCAAGGTTGAACGGCAACGGTAAGACGCAGCCGTTGCTCGATAAGCTTGGATCGCTGATCGTGACCTTGGTCAGGTCCGCTTCACCCGTATTCGTTACGAGCACGCTATAAGTGACCGGATGCGGACCGCTGCCGCAGTCGAACGCCGATGGCGCCGCCGTCTTTGTGCAACTGATGCTGGCTTGGAGCACGAGTGCTGTCGCACTGGCGCTGGCGCTGACATTGGACAGCGTGACCACGGTCTTGCCCATGGCGGTCACCACATTCGTCGTGTCATGGCCCAATTCCGTCATGAATGTGAAGTTCGTGGTCGCGCCAGTTGGGAACGATGGAATGGTTCCCAATACTCCGAAAACGGTGTCCGTGATGACGACACCCGTGAGGTTGAGTTGACCGCAGTTCAGCACGTTGATCGTGTAACAGAATGCGGAAGTCTGGGTGGCGCTCGTAAAACCGATGGCGCTGCCGCTGTACACGCCGCAAGTGTCATTGGACACCACGCAGGCGACCTGTTTGGTCACACAGATGCTCCCGGGGCAGATCACGGTGCAGGTCGTGCCGGCCTGGGCGGAAACTTGATTGCCCGTGCATTGGTCGCTGCCTTTTGCCGTCACGGTATCGCTGAGCGGCCCGCAGCCGCTGGACACATAGCTGCCGCTGTAGGTCGCCGACGCGCCAGGCGCCAGTGTCGTAGCCGACAACGAGGCCGAGACATCGCCCGCCACGCTGTCCGTAACCGTGATGCTGACCAAGGTTACGTTGCCAGTATTGGTCACCGAACCTTTGAACTTAATCGGCTGGCCAGCCGCAAACGGCCCGCCATCGCAAACCTTGGTCACAGTGATACCCGGTGCAGTGACGACCGTGCAAACGGACTTCGCGCTGCTTTGCACTGTGCCGCCGGTGCAGGCATCGGCTCCCGTTGCCACCACCGTATTGGTAAATGGCCCGCAGCCACCGCCCGAGGCGTAGCTGCCGCTGTAGGTGGCCGAGGCGCCAGGCGCCAGTGTCGTAGCCGACAACGAGGCCGAGACATCGCCCGCCACACTGTCTACAACCGTGATGCTGACCAGGGTTACGTTGCCGGTGTTGGTCACCGAACCCTTGAACTTGATCGGTTGACCAATCACAAACGGTCCGCCATCGCACGCCTTGGTCACGGTGATACCCGGTGAGGTGATGACCGTGCAGACATTCGTCGCGGTCGCCTGGATCGAATTGCCGGGGCAAATTCCTTCGGTACCGGTCGCCACCACCGCGTTGGTGAACGGTCCGCAGAGGTTCCCCGTCGGAGTGTAGCTGCCGCCGTAATTCGTCGAGGCTCCAGCCGTCAACGTCACACCGCTGAGCACAGTCCCTGCGCGATTATCCACCACGTTGACGCCTGTGAGTGTCACGCTGCCGGTGTTGGACACCGTGCCCTTGAACTTGATCGGCTGGCCGATCACAAACGGCCCGCCGTCGCACTGTTTGGTTACTGCAATTGATGCAACCAGAACCTGCGCCGTGGCGCTTGACGAACCAGAAATGGCGCTCTGATTGATCTCCTCCGTGCCCAAGACCGTAACGGTATTGGTTGTGTCAGCAGAAAGCGGAGAGGAGAGAAAAATCCTTCCGGAGCCGCCAACTGGCAGGGAGTTCCCACCAAGTGCGCCGGTCTGATTCGTAAAATCACCTGTAATATTGCCAAAAATGCTATCGGTCACGTTGGTAATGGTCAGATTATCTGTTCCGCAGTTGGTAACGGTGATGCTGTAGCAAAACGTGGGATTCTGGTTTCCGGTCTTCGCGCCGGAGGCAAAACCGCTGTAGGAAGCATTCGTGCAATTTCCATTTGCGGGCTGGCAAGCGATCTGTTTGGTCACCTTGAGGCAAGGGGTGAAAATGAAGACGAAGGTCTGGCAGGATGTGGACGTCGCCAGATTCACTCCCGGCGAAAGATTCTCAGTGCCGGCAACATCTTCTTCAACGACCAGAAAACCTTGAACTCCGTCAGCCGCATCTGCGACGGTGGTCGACGGCACATTGGTCGTGGAGGTTCCCTGGCTCGGATCGCAACCCGGAAGGGTAAACTGGTGGGGGCTCGAGAGGAGGTTCGGCTGCACCTCCGTAACGTCGCCATGAAATATCCTGAAGTGGACATTCGTTACGGTAACACCAATGTCCGTGCAACCCGGAGTGTCGCTATTTCCAGCAAGAGCCCTTAAGTCAATTGTATTGCCAACGATGGCCCTGGCAGTTTGGAAATTGTGATCCGGTCCGGCCGCTCCCGCTGCGCAACAGATGCCGCGCTGGCATTGGGCGTTGGCAACTCCTGAAAGGACCGTCGCGATGGTTGCTACGACCAGACCAAGCAGCATCCATGACCTTTGAATCGATCGACACATACCCCCTCCTTTGTTTCCCTGCGGGTCGTTTCCAAATTGCATAATCGGTTGCGAATCTCTTGCTTCATTCTATCGCGCCCCATGTCCGCCAAACACTGGCACTTGCCTCAATTCGCTCGCGCTAAATCGTACTGGCGCTGCGTCGCCATCGCGCGCCATGTGTACAACGTCCTAGCGGGGCAAACCGATAACGAAAAATGTCCGGGAAAGCGAGCTTTTTCTGCGATTGCGGCTGACAGAGTGGGGGTAATGGCACGAAGCGGGAGGATTAAACTACAGAAGCACAGAGGCTTGAGAGTGAAACGTGCGGCGTCTGACCAACCGCGTCTTTTTTTCGCCGGTCGCCCGTCGACCTTCAACGCGCGCAACCAGATGGCCGCAGATTCTGAGGGCCCGATTCGGGAAACTCTTCCCGGCAGTTCCTACTTCGAAAGCTCAGGCTTTGGACCGTCGCGATCGCTGAAGAGCAACTGGGCCACTTCAGATTGGTAGGTGTGAAACGGGTCGTTCATGACCAGTGGGTCTTTGTTCTCCACCGTAATGGAGTCCCAATTGATGATGTAGCTTCCGACCTGATCGCGCAAATGCCGGACGGCAATGCCGCGCGCCTGCGCCCGGGTGTTCTCCGGCGGATTCTGCGTGCAGAACGCGATGCGCTCGGGGGTCACCACGTGTTGCGAGCGGCCTTGCTGCGCCAGCGCGAAATATAGGCCGCGGCGCGGATCGAGGTTGTGATACTCCAGGTCGAGTGACTGCAGCCACGGATCATCCCAACCAAGGTGCTCCTGTTCGAGGAACATCTGCAGCATCCACTTCTTCGCCACCCAATCGATTTTGTCCGTCTGCGACATCGGATCGCGCTCCAGCCCGTCCAAAATCGCCTCCCACTCGCGAATCACCCAGTCGTTCTCGGGACTCACGCCGGCCAGGTAGTGCTTCGCCAGGCCCAGGAACGAATGCTGGATCTCCAGCGCCGTGCGCGTCTGGCCGTTTTCGAGCCGGACGATCCAGCGGTAATGCGGGTCGCGCGAGATATCCCGGGTGGCTTGCACGGGATCCATCAACCCCACGCGTTTCGGGAGGATGCCTTCTTCCAGTAAATCCAGGACAAGCGCCGTGGTCCCGACTTTGAGCGCCGTCGCGTACTGGCTCATGTTCGAATCACCAATGAGCAGATGGAGCCGGCGGTACCTTCGGTAATCCGCCAGCGGCTCATCCCGGGCGTTGATGATCGCCCGGTTAAACTGGACCCACTGGTAGATGTCGTTCACGATGTGGTCGGCCCGCTGCGAAATCTGGAAGTGCACCGGCTGATCGTGCCGATTGTGATCGAACTCGAAGGCGAGGGGATTGGCCTGGCCCACTCGGCCCGCCCCGGAAAAAATCTGGCGCGTGGCGAGAAACGAGAGCAACGCGGACAGCACCTGCGGCGTGAATTGCGCGTTGCGCTTCATCAGGTAATTCTCATGGCAACCGAAGGTCGCGCCCGTGTGGTGGTCGATGTTGTTTTTGACGAACGACACGCGGTCAGCGAGGCCCATGCTTTCCAGCGCGCCTTGCAGGAGAAGGTCGCCCGCATGGTCGAAGGAAACCACGTCACGCAGGCTGAGACACTCGGGCGTGGAATACTCGATATGCCCCATGTCGAGATAAAGTCGTCCGCCGTTGAGCAGAAAACCGCCGTTGCGCGGCGGTTCTTCATAGTCCCGGTAGTGCAGGTCAATCGCGCCGAGTCGCGCGACGTTGAAGAGGTGGTTCTTGACCCGGATCGGGAACGCGTCGGGCCCGCCCTGCCGGTCTTCGTTGCTCACCAGGCAGCCGTATTCGGTCTCCAGCCCGACGATGCGGTTCATAAATCCTTCAACGCGCCGCGGATTTCCTTTTCGTCGAGCAAGCGAAATTTCCTGGTGGGTGGCCGGCTGCGCTCCAGCACGGCGGCCTCCACGTGGCGGGCCTTCAGGTATTCCTTGAGGACTTTCTCGGGTTCAATCTCACGCTTCCCGGGTTCCTCGCCCTCCTTGCTATCACTTTGCTCGGCCATCTCCATGCCGACGGCCCAGGTCTTCGCCGCGAGCTTGAGCGCGTCTTCCAACGAGCGGTGTTCATCGCCGTTGTGTTCGACAAGATAGTCCAGCATCGCTTTTTGGGCGTCGCCCGTGCCGGCCAACACATCGAACGGCTCTCGCGTCTCAATTTCACTCCGCGCGAAGGAACCGTCGTAGTCCAGCTTGACGATGGAATCCTGTTTCGGTTCGTCGCCGAGTTCCGCCAGCAGGATCTTGACAATGTGGGGCGCGCTGAACACCTGCTCGAACGCAGTCTTGAGCGCGGGGCTCATGCCGAAATTGACGAGACGGCGGAGTGAGACGTCGGCCACCGCCCGGTTGAAGCCCTCGATGTGCGCCAGGTCAATGGCCACCAGCCGCATGCGCTCGATGTCGGCAGGATGTCCCAGCGCCGCGAACGCCACGCGGTCGTACACCTCGAAAACCTTGCGGGTCTCGCGGCTGACCGTTAGCAACAGCAGGCCGTCGGCGTAGTCCAGCGCGACCACCGGGCTGCCGTGACGCAGCTGGTCCTCGATATACTCGCGCCGATTGGCAATCGCCTCGACCCAACGATAAGGTTCTTCAATCATGGCTCAGTGGCTTCATTTCGCGGAAGCTAGACCTCACTCTTGTACACGCGGCCCAGCTCGGACTCCGGAATCTCCCGGACGCCGTCCTCCGTGATGACGCGGACGATCGGAAAAATGTCGGACTTGGGATTGTAGCCGCTGGTGGCCGTGTCACTGTCGGCAGCCGTGTCGAGCACACGCAGGGCTGTGATGATGATTTCCGACTCGCTGAATTTGGCCAGCGGCTTGCCACCCCACGTATTGAGATAGTGCAGCACACTGCGCACGGCGAGCGAACCGGAACCGCTGGCGGAGTAATCCACGCCCTCGAATTGGGCGCCGAGCGCGTCGTAGAAATACACCTTGCCCCCGCCGTCTTTGCCGTTCGCAGTCTCGTACGTCGCAAAGATCGGCACGACCATGCCCACACCCTGTAATGTGAGCGGCAGGTTTTCCTTCAGCAGTTTCGACAGCGAGCGCACCTTGCCGGCCGTGCTCATTTCCTGGAGCTGGCTGCGTTCGAAATACTTGAAACTGTGTTCGAGAACCCGCGCCATTTCAAACGCGACCGCGGGCACGCCCGCGATGGCGAGAATGGACCGTTCATCGATATTGATGAGCTTCTCGGCGCGCTCGTACATGACGAGATTGCCCGCCGTGGCGCGTCGGTCGCCCGCGACGAGCACACCGTCCTTGTATTTGACGGCGAGGACCGTTGTGCCTTCGGTGGCGATGCTGCCTTTGCCCATCTCGTGCTCGAATTTGGCAGCCGCCTGGGCCAGACGGGGCGCCGCCTCATAGCCGTGGGCTTTCAGCACGCTCAGGAAATCGCCATCATGCAGGAATTGCGGAATCGGTAGGGGATGATCCATGGCGATTGCTCGCGGGGCCGGTGCGCCGACTCACTGCCCCGTGCGTTGGCGATAGCGCTTGGCCTGGTTGGGGTCGACCCGTCGCATCTTTTTCAGGAGTTCCTTGGTGTCGGGAGTTTGCGTGTCCGGGCGGCGCGGCCCGCCTTCGTCGGCTTCCTTCTTTTCCCACGGAGCGGGGGAAGTGGGTCGATTGATGCGTTCGGGAAATTGTGCGTTGGAATCGGCCATGGCCTTTATCTCCGCGTTAACTTCAAGTTACGCAGTAATGTCTCCACATCCGGCGCATTGTCAATGGCGGCATTATAGCGGCGCACGTCTTCATCGTCAAAAACATTCAGGAGTCGGACCACTGATTCATGCTCATTTTCGCCAAACGTGATCTCGTCCCATTGCACGGAACTCATCTGCTTCCCGAACTTTTCGATGCAGCGGCCGCGAAAATACGCGCGCGTATCGCGTGGCGGCTGGCGAATCGCGAAGCGGATTTCGTCGTCGGTCACAAAACGCCGCACTTGCTTCTCGCGGACCAGTTCCGCGTACAAGCCCTCGTCCTGCCTCACGTTGTGGTACTCGAGGTCGAGCGACTGGAGCCATGGATCGTCCCACCCCACTTTCTCGACCTCCACGAAGGCGTCGAGCATCCATTTCTTGGCCACCCAATCGAGCCGGTCGCGGCACAGCATCGGGTCGCGTTCCAGATCGGTCAACACCTGCTCCCACGTCGCCAGCACCCAGTCGGTTTCTTCATCCCGACCGCGCAAATGCTTGTGGGCCGCCGCCAGGTACTCGCGCTGAATGTCGATCGGCCCAATTGTCGGCCCGCCGGCCTGACGGAGCGTGGTTTTCAGGGTCGGGTCGCGCGAGACGGCCTTCAAGGCCGCAATCGGCTCGGCCAACTCAATCTGCATGGGGCACAACCGCTGTTCCAACAGGTCGAGCACCAGCGAGGTGGTGCCAATTTTCAATGCCCCGGAGATTTCGCTCATGTTCGCGTCGCCGATAATAACGTGCAGGCGGCGATACATGTCGCTGTCGGCATGCGGCTCGTCGCGGGTGTTGATGATCGGGCGGCGGTTCATCGTGTCGATGGACACGAGCACGCTGAAGAAATCCGCCCGCTGGCTGATTTGATACACATTGGCGGGCGCGCCGTCCTCGGCTTCGATGCCGACCTTGCCCGCGCCGGCGACGATCTGCCGCGTGACGAGGAACGGGGTGAGGCCGCGAATGACGAGATCGAACGGAATGTCGCGTCGCATCAAATAATTGTCGTGGCAGCCGTAGCTATGGCCGACGAAATCGGTGTTGTTCTTGTACACCTTCACGACGCCACCGGTCGTGTGCCGGTTGCGGCGGCGGACGCATTCCTCGATGATCCGCTCGCCCGCCTTGTCCTGCGCGATGATGTCGCGGAGGCGCTTGCACTCGGGGGTTGCGTACTCCGGATGGGCGTGGTCGTTGTAATAGCGCGCGCCGTTGGAGAGGACGAGGTCGCTTTTGATTTCCTGGAAGCTGAGTTTGCGGTTCTGGTCCTGGACGAAGTAACGCGCCTCGTCGAAGTCCTGCATCAATTCCGCGACGCGAAAGCCGCGCACGTCCTGGTGCGGATCTTCGAGGTCGTAATCCCACTTCAGCGCGGAATCCTGCGAGGGCGGTTCGACCTGCGTATAGCTGCGCACCAGGCGATCGACTCGGCCACAACGTCGACGCTTTCCGATCCATCGACAGTGATTCCGTATTCGGTTTCAATGCCCAGGGTTCGTTGCATTGGCTGATTGGCGGCAACGGTGGCGCGCCGCCTCCTTGCTCGCCGCCTTAGACGACGGCACTGACTCCCTTCGACCGGGGTCCCGACAGGGGCCGGATCGGGGAAACCTTTACGACGTTTTCGGGATCGTAATCGAGCAACATCAACCAGTCCTCCGTGATGTCGGTGGGCGGGAAGATGTCGTTTTCCGCGTATTCAAGGTCCAGCGCGCGGAGCAGGTCCGCCTCGCTGATGCCCTCATCCTTGCGGGAATCGATGCTGCGTTTGATGGCCATTTCCTTGGCGCGCTCGACGATGCTGGCGATGATCGCGCCGCTGATGAGGTCGCCGCGATAGAGCACCGCGTTGCGACCGCTGCGCAACGACACTTCGAGGAAACGGTTTTCATCGCGGTGCGCAAAAAGCGTCTTGATGACTGTATCCACCAGGGCTGTTACCGTGGTTTTCGCGTCGCCGCCGTGCGCCTTCAACGTGGCGGGATCAAGCGGCAGGTCCGCGGTCAAATAGATTGAGAAAATCTCGTGCGCACCATCCTTATCCGGGCGGTCAATCCGAATTTTGCGGTCGATGCGGCCCGGACGGAGGATGGCCGGATCGATCAGGTCCGCCCGGTTCGAGGCAAGAATAATTACGATATCGTTCAGTGACTCGATACCGTCCATCTCGGAGCAAAACATCGGCACCAGCGTCGAAAGAATGTTCGCGTAGCGGCCCGCACGACGGGTGCCTAAGATTGACTCGGCCTCGTCGATGAATAGAAAAGGCATATAACCCTGTTTGCGCTTCTCCCGGGCGATGCTGAAAATCTCGCGCACGATACGCTCGGACTCGCCTACCCACATATTAAGGATCTCAGGGCCCTTCACGTGCATGAAGCATTCCTTCATGTCGTGGCCGGTCTGCTCCCGCAATTTCCCGGTCAGGTTGAAGGCCGTCGCCTTGCCGATAAGCGTTTTGCCACAGCCCGGCGGACCGTGGAGCAGAAAACCCTTCGGCTGCGCATAATGAAAGCGGCTGAAAAGATCCGGATGCAGCAAGGGCAATTCAATCGCGTCCTTGATGGCCTGGATGGCGGAAGTCTGGCCGCCGACACGCGACCACGGCAGTTCCGGTACATCCTCCAAATAAAACTCCTGTTTGTCGGAGGACGCGAGCAGTTCAATGGCTACCCGAAACGCCGGGTCAATCCGGATTTCATCCCCGGTCTTCAGGTTGGCGCTGAGTAAATCGCTGGAGCGCTGCAAAATGACCGAGTGCATTCCGTGCTCCTGGCCGACGCGGAGGCGGCCGTCCTTTAGCACGTCATTGATCTTGCCGACGGGTCCCGAGTTGTCATAGCCGAGATCGCCGACGACCACATACGCCTCATTCACGAGCACGCGCGTCCCAATCTTCAGGGCCTGCGGGTCAAGTCGCGGATCGACATTGGAAAAGTAATCGTGACCGCCGACGGCAATCTGTGCGATGTCCTTTTTCGGGAACCCGAGAAAAGTGCCGATACGGTTTGCGGGTGAAGTCACCTTCTTGATGACCTCGTCCATCTTTTCGATGGCCGCGCGCGCCTCGGAAAGCGTCAGCTCGTGCTCCTGGATCTGCTGTCGCAGGCGAAAAAGATCAAAGCGGGACGGATCGCCCTCGGGTAGGGTCGAAAGCAGCTTATCTACCAATTCGATCGGGGTAGACTCGTTGCGCGGTCCCCATTTGTCTGTGAAATCCAACGGACCTCCCGGAGGGGTCGGTTTCTTATAGCCTGAATGGTCGCTCATACCCTACATCTCCACCACATACCGTCCGTCGACGGCATAGTATACCGCGAATGAAACATGACTGCAAATCGAAACGCTTAATCCGTGCCAAATTTGTGTAAAAAATGCGGTTGACTATGGTTGATTGAGACGTTGGTTACGTTTGCAGGAGCGATCTGCGACCGCCGAAAGTCCGACAAGTCGACGTCCCTAAGACTTTCGGGATGCCGCTATGGCAGCAATGGGAAGTCCTAATTTCAGCCGGCCGACATGACAAGTTCGCGGAAGTCGACGGTCCCTTGGTAACGGAGGCGACCACCCGGAACCCCAGGACCGGATTCGATGCGGGAAGGCTGCAAGCGAAACTTTGTCACCGCCTGGCCGGGCTGGAACGTGATCAAGGCAAATGGGCCTGCGGCATCGCGGTTCATGGGAAAGAGACGATAAGCAGTCGTGAAAGGAAACTGAATGGCGATCTCAATGAATTCGTCGAGCATAGCGCCCCGTTGGTGTGATGCGACAAAATTGAAGCAGAATTGACGGAAGTCAAGGGCCGGAATTCTACCTCAAAATTGACGTTGACAGGGGTGGAAGCGGTCAGTTACGTTACCCCGCCTTAGGCATCCCAAGATAGGACATTAATGAGTACGTTTTTCGCTAAAAAAGAAGAGCAGAAGCCCCGCTGGTACGTCATCGACGCCAGCAATCAGGTGCTCGGCAAAGTGGCCGTGCGCGCCGCCAATGTCTTGCGTGGCAAGATCAAACCCACGTTTACGCCGCATGTCGATGCGGGTGATTTCGTGGTGGTGGTCAACGCCGAGAAGGTCGTCCTTACCGGTAAGAAGGAAACGGCCAAGGTGTACATGTCCTATTCGCAGTACCCGGGCAAAGAGAAACGCCGCACGGTCAAGCAGGTGCGCGCGACTCATCCCGAGAAGCTCATTAAGCACGCGGTGAAGGGTATGATCCCGCACAACCGCCTGGGTCGCGCAATGATTACGAAACTCAAAGTCTACGCCGGCTCGGCTCACCCGCATGTCGCGCAGAAGCCCGAAGCCATCACCCTTTAGTCTCTCACTCCCATGGCAACAGCATCCGTTCAATCAAACGCATTCCTCGGAACCGGCCGTCGCAAAACCAGCGTCGCCCGCGTCCGTCTCGTACCCGGCTCCGGCAAAATCGTCATCAATGACCGCACGGCCGATGAGTACCTGTCGGTGCCCAACCAACGCACCATCGCTTTCCAGCCGCTCGCGGAGACGCAGAACGTCGACAAGTACGACATATTTGTCAGCGTCCTCGGCGGCGGCGTCTCGGGCCAGGCAGGCGCCATCAGTCACGGCATCGCCCGCGCACTCTTGAAGGCCTCACCCGACTTGAAGGGGATCCTCCGCAAGAAGGGTTTCCTCACACGGGATTCGAGGATGAAGGAACGCAAGAAGTACGGTCAACCGGGCGCACGCAAGCGCTTCCAGTTCTCGAAGCGTTAATCGACCCAATAAATCTCTACTTGCAAGCGCGAGCCCCGGGTTTAATATTCGGGGCTCGTTGCTTTTACGGGTAAACTGAGGCTGTCTACGCAATGAAAAAAACCAAAGCCGCCATCGTCGGCGCGAGTGGCTACTCGGGTCAGGAATTGATCCGACTGCTGTTGCGACATCCTCACGTCGAAATCACGCACTTCACCTCGCGGCAATATGCCGGCAAAGCTGTTGCGGAGATTTTTCCACGATTCCGCGGGCAGATCGACGCTACGTTTGTCGAACCGAACGTCGATAGCATCGATACCGACGTCGTTTTTCTTGCCTTGCCGCATGGCGTGGCGTCCGAGTATGCGCCCGCGCTGTTGAAGAAAGGAATCAAGGTGCTCGATTTGTCGGCGGACTTCCGGTTAAAATCGGCGGCCGTTTATCAGGAGTTCTACGACCATCAGCATCCCGCTCCGGAGTTACTGAAAGCTTCCGTGTACGGCCTGCCGGAGATTCACCGCGACGAGATTCGCAAGGCGAACCTCATCGCCTGTCCCGGTTGCTATCCGACGAGCATCATTCTCGGCGTCATGCCCGCCCTCCGGAAGGGACTGGGCAAAGCCGACAGCATCATCGCCACAAGCCTCAGCGGCGTCAGCGGCGCGGGGCGAAAGGTGGCGGACGAGTTCTTGTTCACGGAGTGCAACGAAAGCGCGCGCGCGTATGGTATCCCGAAGCACCGCCATATCAGCGAAATTGAGCAGGAATTGACGGCGCTGGCTGGTTCGCAGGTGACGATTTCCTTTACGCCGCACCTCATTCCGTTGAATCGCGGAATCGTCAGTACCATATATATGGCGCTTGCGGCGAAGGCGGAGGATGCGTTGGCGGTCTATCGCGACTTCTACAAGGGTGAACCGTTTATCCGCGTGACGCCGTCGTTGCCGGATACGAAGAATGTCGAGGCGACCAATTTCTGCGACATTTCCGTGCGCATCGACCCGCGCACGAATCGGCTTGTCGTGGTCAGCGTGATCGACAACCTGACCAAGGGCGCCGCCGGCCAGGCCGTGCAATGCCTGAATCTGGTTTGCGGTTATGAAGAAACGGCGGGACTTTTACCATGAAGACTTCTTTCATTCGGATTAGTGGTTCGGTCACCGCTCCGCGCGGTTTTCGCGCCGCCGGCACCGCAGCGGGAATCAAGACGCGCGGCAAGAAAGACATGGCGCTCATTGTTTCGGACAAACCCGCGACGGTGGCGGCGACGTTCACGACAAATCAGGTTAAGGCCGCGCCGGTGAAATTGAGTATGCGGCATGTGAAATCCGGCAAGGCCCGCGCGATCGTCGCCAACAGCGGGAATGCGAATGCCTGTACGGGTAGCGATGGCGTGATCCACGCCCGGGCCATGGCCTGCGCGGTTGCGCGTCGTCTCGGATGCGCGGAAAACCACGTGCTTGTCTGCTCGACGGGTCGGATCGGCGTCAACCTCCCGATTGTCAAGGTCGAGGGGGGCATCAAGCAGCTTCTGGGCATCCTTTCCCCGCGCGGCGGAATGTCGGCCGCGCAGGCGATCATGACCACCGACACGTTCGCGAAGCAGGTTGCGGTGCAATTCAAGGCGGGCGGCCGGACGATTCGCGTCGGCGGCATCGCCAAGGGCGCCGGCATGATCCAGCCGAACATGGCGACGATGTTGAGCTTCCTCACGACGGATGCCGCCATTCCGCGAGGGGCCCTGCGGAAGGCGCTCACGCATGCCGTCAATCATTCCTTCAACCGCATCAGCGTTGACGGTGACACGAGCACCAACGATACGGTGATCCTCCTGGCCAACGGCGTGGCCGGTGCGCCGCCGTTGGGGAAGTTTCAGGAAGCGCTCGACTTCGTGTGCCTCGAACTCGCGAAGATGATCGTCCGCGACGGCGAAGGCGTATCGAAATTTGTGACTCTTAACGTCCACGGGGCCGCTTCCGACCGCGACGCGGTGATTGCGGCACGGTCCGTGGCGAATTCCGTGCTCGTGAAGACAAGTTGGTGTGGTGGCGATCCGAATTGGGGCCGGATCCTCGACGCGCTCGGCTACAGCCGCGCCAAAGTCGACGAGGATCTTGTAGAGGTCGCTTATAATGGCGTACCCGCGTTTCACGGCGGCATGGCCACGCGAACGCCGCTGGCAAAGCTGCGGAAGATCGTCGCCCAACCGACGTTCACAATCGACATTCACCTGCATCTCGGCCGTGGCCAATGCACGATGCACACCTGCGATTTGACGGAGAAATACGTCGAGTTGAACAAGGGGGAGTAAGCAGCGTCGATGCAGGACCTCATTAAAAAAGCCGATGTATTGCTGGAAGCGTTGCCGTACGTTCAACGCTTTCGCAGTTCGACCTTTGTCGTCAAGTACGGCGGCAGTTTTATGGATTCCCCCGACGCGAAGGTGCGCGAGGGCGTAGCGGCGGACATTGTTTTCCTCGAGGCCATGGGCATCAACCCCGTGGTCGTTCACGGCGGCGGCAAAGCCATCACCAAAGCGATGGAAAAGGCGGGTATCAAGGCGCAGTTCATCGAGGGGATGCGCGTGACCGATGAGAAGTCCATGGACATCGTCGAGGATGTGCTGGGCAACGTGATCAATCGCAACATCGTCGAGACGATCCAGAAGTTGGGCGGCAAAGCGCGCAGTTTTTCGGGCAAGGATGTTTTCAAATGCCACAAACTTCTTACCGGCGGCGTGGACCTCGGATATGTCGGTGAAGTCACTGACGTCATTATAGACAAGATTCGCAAGGCCCTGCATGCGCAAGTCGTTCCGATCATCAGCCCGATGGGCTTGGGCGAGGACGGCCACGCGTATAATATCAATGCCGACGTGGCTGCCGCAAAGTTGGCGATGGCCCTCGATGCGCGACGACTCGTGTTCATGAGCGATGTGCCCGGTTTGATGCGCGACCCGAGCAATCCCGAGACGTTGATTTCCAGCCTGCACGTGAAGGAAGTGCTTGATTTGAAACGCGAGGGTATCATCGATAAGGGCATGATTCCGAAAGTGGACAGCGCCGTCGAGGCCGTGCAAGCCGGGGTGCGCCGCGTGCACTTCGTGGATGGTCGCATCCCGCATTCGATCTTGCTGGAGATCTTCACCGACAAAGGGATTGGCACTGAGATCGTGAAGTGACCACGTCGTCCACTTCGCCATCATCCCGTTTACTCGCGCTGGACTGGCTGCGCGGTATCTCGGTGCTCGTGATGGTCGAGGCGCACGTCTTCAATGCGGTCTTGGCACCCGTCTATCGCGAAGCCGCCTGGTTCGTCTTCTTGAATTGGCTCAATGGCTTCGTCGCTCCGGCATTTCTGCTGGTCAGCGGCGGTGTGATCGGCATCAACCTGCAAAAACGGTGGCAGGATGTGCTCACATTTGGCAAGGGGTGGAGCCGACTGTGGCGACGCATCGGCCAAATTTTCATCGTCGCCTATCTGTTGCACCTGCCGACGCCGTTCCTTTGGCAATTCTTCGGACCGACCGGTCCGCATCTGGTCGCGTTGTGGACGAAGATGGACATCTTGCAGTGCATCGCCGGATCACTTTCCCTGATCCTCTTGGTCGCAGTACCGGCGCGTAACGCACGCGTCCACCAAATCATCTGCGCGACGCTTGGAGTTATCTCTGTAGCCGTGCTGGGCCACGTCACCAGTTGGGGTAGGGGTTCCACGTTGCCAGTTCCCTTGCTCAGCTATCTCTGGCCAACAGGCGTTGGATTATTCCCGCTCGTGCCTTGGGCAGCGTTTCCACTTCTGGGAGTTTGGCTTGGTCCGGCGATTTTTTCCACCGAGAAGATCTCACAACAATGTGTCCGGGCCGTGATGGCGGGTGTCGCCTTTCTAGTAGTATCGCGATTCGCTCCTTCGAACGGCTGGTACGATGGAATCTTTGTCTTTAGCAGATTGGGGTGGGTGCTCTTTGGATTGGCCGCATGCTGCTGGCTCGGCGAACCGGTGCGCGGGACGCGCTGGCTCTTGGAATTCGGACAACTCTCACTGTGGTCCTACACGGTGCACCTGATCCTCGTGTACGGATCGGGCCTAAGCTTCGGGATTGACGCATTGCGCACGTATAAAATTCCGCCGTTCACGGAAGGTTTCCCACCATGGGCCGCGCTCGTCTGCCTTGCTATCGTGCTGTCAGTGACAGCCCGGGTGGTACGCTGGCGCGCAAAATCCTTGCAACGACAGGCCGCACTTCGCATGATGCCTGCGCAATGAACCGAGCCGAAATTATTGGATTGTTTGACCGTTATGTCGTGCCGAGCTACGCGCGGTATCCGCTCGTGTTTGCGCACGGCAAAGGCGCACGGGTCTGGGACGCCGATGGCAAGGAGTACCTCGATTTCGGCGGTGGCATCGCGGTGAACCTGCTCGGCCATTCGGCGATGGCAGAGATTTTGGCGAAGCAAGCCAGCGTTCTCGTGCACGCCTCGAACCTTTATTACACTGAGCCGCAGGGACGCCTCGCGAAACGTCTCGTCGAGTTGGTGGGTGTCGAGGGGAAATGTTTTTTTTGCAATAGCGGGGCCGAGGCGAATGAGACGCTCTTCAAACTCGCCCGCAAGTTTGGCAACGAGAGCGGCTCGCGTTACGAGATTTTGACCTTCCAGAACAGTTTTCACGGTCGCACGCTTGCGGGGATCAGCGCGACGGGGCAGGAGAAGGTGAAGCATGGGTTCGAGCCGCCCGTGGACGGATTTCGTCACGTCCCGTTCAACGATCTCGATGCCGTGGCGAAGGCCGTCGGGCCGAAGACCGCGGCGATCCTGCTCGAACCGATCCAGGGTGAAAGCGGGATTCGACCCGCAACACCGGAGTTTCTGCGCGGGTTGCGGCGGCTTTGCGACGAGCGAAAACTATTGCTGATGTTCGACGAAGTGCAATGCGGACTAGGACGCACGGGAGACTTTTGCGGATTCCGCTCCATTGCCTCCGACGTTCAGCCCGACGCGATCTCGTGGGCGAAGGGTCTCGGCGGCGGATTTCCCATTGCTGCGGCTTGGATACGCGGGCCATACGCGGACGTGTTGGGGCCGGGTACGCACGGCACGACGTTCGGCGGCACTCCGCTGGCCTGCTCGGTTGCGCTGGCAGTGCTCGATGCGCTCGACCGTGATGACCTACTGCGCAACGCGCGCGAAGTGGGCCAGTATTTCATTGGCAAATTACAGGCATTGGCAGCAAAATGTCCGGCCATTCGCGAAGTGCGGGGGCTGGGATTGATGATCGGCGTCGAGTTGACGCTGGAAGCGCGTCCGGCGGTGCTGAAACTTGCCGAGCATGGATTGATTGGCATCGCGGCCGGCACGAATGTCGTGCGCTTTCTGCCGCCGTTGAACATCACACGCGCGGAAGTGGATGAAGCGGTCGAAAAGATGGAGCGGGCCTTTTGTCAGGACGGGAACAGCAAGTGAGATAATAATGGATGGCAAGGTTGGCAAATGTTTGGAGACGGTGGATGTCGAACGGGTGTTGCCCATCGACACGGCGCAGGAGAAGAAGTTGCGCTTTGCATGGGAACAGAAACCTTCGGAACATTTTTTGATGATGTGGAACCAGTACATGGAGCCGAACAGCATCTTCCTGGAGGACGTCAGCAATGAAGACATCACAGTCACAGTGCGCTGGGCGTTGATGAAGGAGACGCCCGAACAGATTGCCGCGCGTCTCAACCGGTGGTTAGAACAGATCGAGGAGGGGAAGTATCGGCAGAGCGGAATCAGCGGACGACACCTGTGAGAGTTCAGCAGACCGGCGAATCATGAAACATTTACTGACAGTGGAACAACTCAGCGGTCGCGAGATCGCGGACATCTTCAAGCTGGCGCGGGAATTCAAAAAGGGCCGCGGCAAGGCGAAGCAGAAGCAGCCGCTCAAGGGCCAGTCGTGGGCGCTGATCTTTAACAAGTCCAGCACACGCACGCGGGTCAGCTTTGAAGTGGGCATCCGCGAACTCGGCGGTTCGTCGCTGTATCTTTCGACGAATGATATCCAGATGGGCCGCGGTGAAACGGTGGCCGACACGGCGCGTGTGCTGTCGCGCTACATTCACGGCGTCGTCATCCGCACGTACGCCCAGAGCGATGTCGAACAATTCGCCGGAGCGGGGTCCATTCCTGTGATCAACGCGCTTACCGATGACGAGCATCCCTGCCAGATCCTCGCGGACCTTTTCACCGTCGTGGAGAAACGCGGCGCATTGAAGGGCAAAAAAGTCGTCTTTTTCGGGGACGGGGCGTGCAATGTAGCCAACTCCTGGCTTTTCGGCGCGGCGAAGACGGGCATGGAGATTTGGGTGGCGGCGCCAAAAAACTTCCAGCCCGGCAGTGAATGGGTGAAACGCGCGGGCGGCAACGTTCACGTGACCGAAGACGTCGACGCGGCGGCGAAGAACGCCGACGTGCTTTACACCGACGTTTGGGTTTCGATGGGCAAGGAGGCCGAGGGGGCGGTCCGACTCAAGATTCTCGCCCCGTACCAGGTGAACGCCGCAGTGCTCAAGCAGGCCAAGCCCGACGCGCTCGTAATGCACTGCCTGCCGGCGTATATCGGCAAGGAAATTACGGCGGATGTTTTTCAGGCGCACCAGAAGACAATCTTCGACCAGGCGGAGAACCGCCTGCACGTGCAGAAGGCGATCATGACACTCCTGGCAAAATAGTTGTCGGCGACCTTCGCGGACAACGGCATCGCGATCATATGAACCAGAACCGCCTCCAGCGCAGCGTTCGGGCCACGATGGCGGGCCTTTCTGTGAATGTGGCGCTGGCGATTGTCAAACTGCTGGCAGGAATCTTCGGCCGGTCGTATGCCCTAATCGCCGACGCCATCGAATCCATGGCGGACGCGGCCAGTTCCGTCATCGTATGGCGCGCCGTGGTCATTGCCGAGAAACCAGCCGACAAGGATCACCCGTACGGCCACGGGAAAGCCGAGGCCATCGCCACTGCGGCGGTAGCAGTGATGCTGCTGGGTGCGGCGCTGTTCATCTGCGCGCGGTCCGCAGGGGAAATTCGAACGCCGCATCGCGCACCCGCCGCCTACACGCTGTTCGTTTTGCTCGGCGTCGTTCTGGTCAAGGAGGGACTCTTCCGCTTCGTGGGGCGGGTGGGGGAAGAGGTTGGAAGCGGCGCGGTGAAAGCCGATGCGTGGCATCATCGCAGCGACGCGATCACTTCCGCGGCGGCGGCCCTTGGCATCAGCATCTCGCTGGTGGGTGGCGAGGCGTATCGGGCGGCGGACGATTGGGCGGCAATTTTTGCGGCAGTGATTATCGCGTTTAATGGATATCGGCTGTTGCGTCCCGCGCTTGATGAATTAATGGACGCCGCCCCGAAGGAGGACATTGCCGGTTTGGCGCGCACCGTTGCTCTGCGCGTGAACGGCGTGCGGGGAGTTGAGAAATGTTTTGCGCGGAAGATGGGCTACGGTTACTGGCTCGACATGCACGTTGAAGTGGACGGCGGGCTGACGGTGGCGGTAGCGCATGAATTGTCCCACACCGTGAAGGATGCCATTCGCGCGAAACTGCCGCGCGTTCTCGACGTGACGATTCACATTGAACCTCACGCGCATTCTGTAGTAACACATTGACGGGCGTGAAATACTCTCGGTTTAATTGCGTCGTTGCCTTGTTTCTGCTGACGGCGTTTTTGCTGGTGCAGGCGGATCTTCCCATTTCACAAGCGGCTGCCATTCGCCCCTCCGCTCCGCCTCCATGCTGCTGTTCCCTCGAAATGCAGAAACACGGCGCATGTTGCTGTTGCTCGATGGGAACTCAAACGAAATCCGGATGTTCGTTACGGGCCTCGCGGTGTGGCGAAAATGGACCGAGTAACGACATGGTAATCGTTGTGAAGTTCCAGGTTGTGTTGCCCGTGCTACCTGTCGCGTTGTTACCTGGCGTTGCGTGGAAGCCGGTGCTACCGGCCGTCACCCGCGCCAGTGCACGTCTTACCGAACCACCCGTCCCACCTCCGAGACTCCTCATTCCCGCCTGAGCGCAGGAAACAGGACGGACCTTTGGCCTGTCCGAACGGAATTCATTAACGAGGAGAGATTCTGTGCAGAAGTTTATTGTGGTGTGGTGTCTTTTGGGTCTGTTATACGCGGGTCCAGTGATGGCTTGCGATTTGTGCGCCGTGTATGCCGCGACGGAGGCGCAGGGTCGAGGCGACGGGGGATGGTACGGTGGCGTCGCCGGACAATTCACATATTACAATACGTTGCAGTCGGGCGGTCACACTGTGGGGAATGACGGGGAATACATTGACAGCCTGGTCTCGCAGGTGTTCGTCGGTTACAACATCAATGACCGGTTTGGCGTGCAAGCCAATCTGCCGGTGATTTATCGCGCCTATGGTTCATCCGCTGGCGGCAACCATGACGAGAGCGGCATCGGGGACCTGTCCTTGATCGGGAATTATCTCATCTATCAAAAAATCGAAGAGGACTTCACGTTCAACTGGACGGCGCTGGGCGGGATTAAGTTCCCGACCGGCAGCGCGGAACATCTCAACCCGAACGAGCCCGATTTTTCGACCGGTATCGGTGGTCATGATCTGACCATGGGATCGGGGTCGTACGACGGGCTTATCGGCACGGGTGTGTTCGCACGCTGGAAACGGTTGTTCCTGACCGCGAACATGCAATATACGATCCGCTCCGCCGGCGCATTCGATTATCAAATTGCCAACGACCTGAGTTGGAACGGTGGGCCGGGTATTTATTTGGTGCTTGGGCACAAACACACACTGGCCGGGCAGTTTGTCGTTTCCGGCGAAACCAAAGGTCAGGACACGGTGCAAGGTGTGCCAACCGATGACACGGCGGAGACAATTGTCTATGTTGGCCCGCAAATCAACTTCACCTGGTCCACCCGGCTGAGCGCGCAAGTGGGCGCCGATTTACCGGTGAGCATTCGGAGCACCGGCGACCAACTCGTTCCCAATTACCGCACGCACGCGGCCCTGACGTGGCGATTTTAGTTTCATGCCAGAGCAAACTTGCCTCTGTTGCTGTCGCCCGGCATAATCGGCGGGGATGAGCGTCAGCCTGGAGGAATCGTACGCGCGCTGCCGACGGATCGCGCGACAGACGGGGAAGAATTTTTATTATTCCTTCCTGGTCATGCCCCGCGAAAAACGGGCGGCGATGTGCGCGATCTACGCGTTCATGCGCCGTAGCGATGACATCGCTGATAGCACGGCCAATCCTGCAGTGGCGTTGGACGCCCTGCGGCAGTGGCGCGCCCAGGTGGACGCGGCCTTCAACGGTGAGCAAACGACAGACCCGACCTTGCCGGCGCTGGTGGACACTGTGCGCAGGTACAAGATTCCTCAAAGTCATTTCCATGAACTTCTTGACGGTACGGAGATGGACCAGACCACCACACGCTACGCAACGTTTGACGATCTGTATAAGTATTGTTATCGGGTCGCGTCGGCGGTGGGATTGGTGGTGCTGCCCATCTTCGGTTTCCAAGATAAGGCCGCGCTGGCGCCAGCCGAAGCGTGCGGGATCGCTTTTCAGCTTACTAACATCCTCCGCGATGTGAAAGAGGACGCACGCATGGGGCGGATTTACCTGCCGCTCGAAGATTTACGGCGGTTCGGCGTCTCCGAGGACGACATCCTGAACGCTCTCGCCACACCGCAGTTTTTGGAGTTGATGAAGTTTGAGGCCAACCGCGCGCATGGGTTCTATAAAAAGGCGCAGCCGCTGCTCAACATGATCGATGCCGACAGCCGGGGAACATTGGCCGTGATGATCGCGATTTACGGCAGAATCCTGCGAAAGATAGAGGAGAGCAATTTCGCCGTGTTCGATGGGCGGATGCGGTTGAGTGCAGCAGAGAAACTTTGGATCGTCAGCAAAAACTGGATGGGACATCGACCATAAAAGCACTGGCTCTTCTGCTAATGGCGACAATGAGTATTGGTGTGGCCGCGCGCGCCGAAGGTCCGCGGCCGTTCCTGTTTCTCAAGACGGGAGAGAAGTTTGCCACGCAGGAAATTGCCGCGCCGACGGTGTCCGGATTGACAGCGTACATTGGAGAGAAAGTTGCCGGGGCGACGAACGCGTTCGAGCCGCGGGTGATGAATGATCCCGTGAAAGCCGCGGAGTTCAGCGGGAAAAGCAAACCGGCACTGGGCATCGTCACGGCCGGGTTTTACCTGACGTACGCGAAGGCGCTGGGAATGGAGCCACTGTTGGAAACCAAGCGCGCGGGTGTGAAAGAGGAGCGTTACGTCCTGGTCACAAAGAAGGACGGGGCGGAGGATCTGGCGAAGTTGGAGGGGAAGACGATTACGACACCCCTGGCCGGCGAGCAGCGATACGTGATCGGTGTGGTCCTGCAAGGCAAACTAGGCGAGGAGATTCGACTGCAACAGACCCTGGACGTGGAAGGCGCGGTGTTCGATCTGGCGGAGAGTTCCAAGAAAGCGGCGGACGCCGTGTTGCTGGAAACAGGCGCGTGGGCCCTGTTCAAGGATGATCCTGATTCCGGCCAGAAACTGAAGGTGGTTTATCAGTCGGAGGAGTTGCCGCGTGATCTTGTGGTGGTGTTTGGTCCGAAAAGCGAAGCGGTGAACCTCGACAAACTGAAACAGGTGTTGAAGGACATGAACGGTGGCGAAGAAGGGCAGAAGGTTTTGCAGAGCATTCGTGTCGAGTCGTTCACCGACATCGACTCCGGCAAGCTTTCAAAGGCGGAGAAACTGTTTTATGGCAAGTAGGCGCGCGGTGTTGTTGTTGGGAGCTCTGATTGTGGCAGCGTGCGGTTGCTCGTCTGTGGGGAACGTCCACACTACTGATTCCCAGCAGCCGCTGGCTCTCACCACGGAAGAAGCGCAGAAGGCGCACACGGACGGACTGGCGTTGTACAACCAGCAGCCGCGCGGACTGGCATCGGTCAGCACCGCCGCCCGTCTGCTCGAGCAGGCGGCCCGGACGTTACGCGATGATTACGACGCGCAATGGCAGGCGGCGCAGGCGCTGGCATTCCTGGCTGAGAACGAAACACGCGAGGAATTTCGAAAGGAAGCAGCCCGGCGCGGGGTGGTGCTCGCGCGACAGGCGCGCGCCTTGAAGACCGATGGCGTCGAGGGATGCTACTGGTACGCGCTGAATGTCGGATTGCTGGCCGACGTGGATCGTTCGTATGGGCTGAGTGCGGTGGGGGAGATGGAAACGGCGCTGAAACGGGCGATCGAACTCGACGAGCGTTATGATCTGGCCGGGCCGCCGCGCATCCTGGGCATTTTGCATTTGCGCACGCCGCCTCCACCCACGAGCGTCGGTAGTTCGCGCAAGGGGTTGCGGTTGTTGCAGCATGCGGTGGAATTGTTTCCCGACTATCCGGAGAATTACCTTTATCTGGCCGAAGCGTTGCGCGACAATGATCGTGCGGACGAGGCGAAAGAAGCGCTACGCAAAGTCCTGGAGGCGAAACCGTGGCCGGACCAACAGTTCGAGAGCCAGCAGTGGAAAACGGAAGCACTCAAGCTACGCGACCGCCTGGACAAACCCTGAAGAGGAAGCCAGCGCTTTTCTGGGTCGCGCTGTCCGTATTGATCCTTGGCGCAGCCGTCGTGGGAGCGTTCACCGTAGCCCACGTTAGCAAACACTCACAAGCCCGACACGACGTGCAGGTCATGGCACTGGCGCTGGATGGTTTCGCCCTCGAAAACGGTAGTTACCCAAAGGGCACGCGGGGCGAGATTTGCCGGTTGTTGCGGGGAGAATCAATCAACGGTCAGAACCCCAAGAAACTCGACTACGTCGAGGCGCTACCCACTGAAATGAATGGGGCCGGGGAATTTCTCGATCCCTGGGGTGAACCGTATCGGATTTCGGTCGATCCGAAAGTGCGCGTCTACTCGTGCGGACCTAATCGCCTCGACGAGCACGGTGATGGCGACGACATTGCCAGTTGGAAATAGGAAGCGGGTCGTATCATAGAAGGCTAGAAGGAATGAGGTATCTAACGATCAGAGATTATGATTCCGAACTGGAAGCCTACCGGGATTGCTTGCATGAATTGCACGAGTTACATAGCAGATTTAAGGAGGCCATTGAACTAAGTCAGAAAAACCGGAAACATGCCTTATATCTTTTGGCTGGCACCGCGATCTCCGCTGGCGATGCGGCATTTGACCAGTATTGCAAAGAATTCGTCGTGGGCGTCCATCAACTCGCCCGATTCATCTTGGAGATTCATTCGCTCGTAGAGTATTTCCTCGTCATTGATGATGAGGCGGGTGGTGAGATAGAACGATGGTTCACCGGAGAGTTTATCAAGACGCGTTACAATAAATTCACGAAGAGTAAGATTGAGGAAGTGATCGAGAGAAAAGCAGATATCCCGTTCAAAGGACTGCCCATGGATGAATTGCTAGAACGGGAAAGAGTAATCCAAAAAAATTTCGCCAAGTTGTCTGATTTCTCCCACCCCACGATTCATAGTACCAAGCAGCCGAAAGCGTGTGATTTTGGCCAGTTAATACTGATGCCAATCATTCACATTCTTGTCGACACCCAACGCATGTACTTCTTTCCGGAGGATTCGGTGACCGGCCTCATGTTCAGTGAATTCAGATTGCTCTTCTGGAATTTCAAGAAGGGGAATTGAGACCCGGTTGTGGCGTGGCACTAGTTGTAAGTCCTCACCGCGCACGCTGCGAAGTGAGCAACCCTACTACTGCGCGCGGATTTCGTTGCCTTCGTCGATGTCAAGGAGGTCGAAGAAGGTTTGGATGTCGTCACGGTTGGAGATGCCGAATTCCTTCTTGCGTTCCGCGAGGCGCTGACTGGCATCGTCGCGCCAACCGCGTTTGCGCAGGAAACTATTCCAGATCTCGATTTCCTCCGGTGACGGCTTGCGGCCGTTGGTGAAACACCATTCGAGGGTATCGACGTCTTCGCCGCCCAACTTTACGCGCGCGACAACGTCCTCATATTTCACGCCGAGAAAACTGCAGCAACGACCGTCGAATCCGCCGCCGAGGGCTTTGTGGTAATCCTCCGGCAATTTGCCCTGCGCGTGGAGCCGGATTTTGTCGAGCATGCGGCCAAAGTAAACGATATCACCAAGCTTTTCATGCGGACTGCGGAGACCGGGAATTTTCATGGAGAGATTGTAGCGTGTGCTGGGATTGCTCGCAACTAGGGGGTTAAAATTTCAAATTCCACGCGTCGGCGGCGTATTTGTCCTGTACAAGGTGTTCCACGTGTTTCTCGGGGATCTTCTCTAGCACGTCGACAGCATTCCAGGCGTGCTTCATGGCTTCTTTAATGTCGCCCGCTGGTAGATTCAGGTTTGTGAGGAAGTCTTTGTGTGCGCGACTCCGGCGATACTGCGGCTGTTTGGAGGGCATCGGTAGCACCTGTTCCACCAGTGCGAGATCAAGATTGAGCAGGAAGGAGCCGTGGAAAAGGAGGTAGTGCCGTTTGCGGCGTTGCGAATTGCCGGAGAATTTCACTCCTTGCAGCGTCAGGTCGGTGTGGCCCTGAATGAGTACCTTGCGATCGAGCAAGGAATTCAGCGCATTGCGGTTGCGGTTCATGATGAACGCGTTGGCCTCGGCGATGTTCGTGAGGGGTGAGTCGCCGTGAATCTTGAGAATGAGCGCGTAATTCAGGCAACCCGGCCCCTGCAAGACCGTCCCGCCGCCGCTACACCGGCGCAGCACCGGGACGCCCAGCATTTTGCAGGAATCGAGGTTCACTTCTGCGCGAGTTCTGTTAGAATAACCGAGTACGACGAAGTGTTGGTGAGGCTCCCAAAAGCGGAGGATTTCGTCGCCCGGCCCTTCCTCGCACCAATCGAGCAGCGCCTCGTCGCCCGCGAGATTCTCTTGCGGAGTGTGCAGGGTTCGGTCTAAGTATTTCATGGCACTTGGATTCGGTCGGAAACGCGCTATTATCCAATTGATGGATAGACTGGTAACATTGTGAAAGCAGACGCAAAAGAACAACAACAAAGTGCGCCGTCAACGGGGCGGCTGGAAACGCCCGTCGTTTCGGCCTCGAACAAGAACGGGGGCGAAGACCAGCGCTGGGTGGACTCGCTTGAATTCATCCTCGAATACGTGCTGAAGAACCAGGGTACGGAGCACTCCTCGGTGGTTTTGAGCAAGCTGCTGAAGCGTTTGCGGGACGCAGGGATCAAGCTGCCGTCGACCGTCAGCACGCCCTATGTGAACACGATTCCCCCCGAGGACGAGCCGGCATATCCGGGTGATCGTGAACTCGAACGCCGTATCAAGAGCCTCACGCGGTGGAATGCCATGGCCATGGTCGTCAACGCCAACCGGGAGCACGCGGGGCTCGGTGGTCACATCTCCACGTACGCCTCGTGCGCCACGTTGTACGAAGTCGGCTTCAACCATTTCTTCCACGGCGGCGATGGCAATCGACTCGGTGATTTGATTTATTTTCAGGGCCACGCTTCCCCCGGCAACTATGCGCGAGCTTTCCTGGAGCGGCGGCTGGACGAGCATCATCTGCAGCATTTTCGCCAGGAACTCGCTGAGGGTGGTGGGTTGTCCTCGTACCCGCACCCGTATTTGATGCCGGATTTCTGGCAGTTCCCGACGGTGTCGATGGGGCTGGGTCCGATCATGTCGATTTACCAGGCGCGTTTCAATCGGTACCTGCGGGCGCGCGGCCTGGTCCAAGGGGAAGAGCCGAAGGTGTGGTGCTTCGTCGGCGATGGGGAGAGCGACGAGCCGGAAACGCTGGGCGCGTTGACGCTGGCCTCGCGCGAGGGACTCGACAACCTGGTTTGGGTGGTGAACTGCAATCTTCAGCGATTGGATGGTCCAGTCCGCGGCAATGGGAAGATTATCCAGGAACTGGAGGCGGCTTTCCGGGGTGCTGGCTGGAACGTGATCAAGGTCATCTGGGGCTCGAATTGGGACCGGTTATTGAAAGCGGACAAGACGGGGTTGTTGGCAAGGCGCATGGAAGAAGCGGTCGACGGTGATTATCAGAAATACTCGGTCGAGCCGGGCAGCTACACGCGCAAACATTTCTTCGGCAAGTATCCTGAATTGCTCGAATTGGTGAACGGTCTGACGGACGACCAGATTCACAAGCTCGTGCGCGGCGGTCATGATCCGCAGAAGGTTTACGCGGCGTTCAAGGCGGCGGTGGAGCACAAAGGCGCGCCGACGGTGATTCTCGCGAAGACCGTCAAGGGCTACGGCCTAGGGGAAGCCGGTGAAGGCCGCAACATCAGCCACCAGCAGAAGAAGATGAACGAAAAAGAGCTGCGCGAGTTTCGCGAGCGCTTTGGCGTGCCGATCAGCGACGAGGATGTGGCGCAGACGCCGTTTTATCGTCCGGCCCCGGACAGCCCCGAGACGAAGTATTTGCTGGAGCAACGAAAAAAGCTGGGGGGATTTTTACCAGCGCGGGTTGTGCGCGCGCCGAAGATTGAGATTCCGGCCCGAAGCGAGTTCGCCGACACATTTAAGGGCTCGGGGCAGACAGAAGCGTCAACGACGATGGCATTTGTTCGATTGCTGACCGCGTTGTTGCGCAATGGCAAAATCGGCAAACATATCGTGCCGATTATCCCTGACGAAGCGCGCACCTTTGGGATGGACGCGCTCTTTCGCCAGATTGGCATCTACGCGCCGAAGGGGCAACTCTACGAGCCCGTGGACAGCGAATCGCTGCTTTATTACCACGAGACGAAGGACGGACAGATCCTCGAAGAGGGCATCACCGAAGCGGGGTCAATGTCATCGTTCATCGCGGCAGGCACGGCGTACGCGAATCAGGGCGTGAACATGATTCCGTTTTACATTTATTATTCGATGTTCGGTTTCCAGCGCATCGGTGACCTGATGTGGCTGGCGGGCGACATCCGGGCCAAGGGTTTCCTGCTGGGCGCGACGGCGGGACGGACTTCGCTGAACGGCGAAGGACTGCAACATCAGGATGGCCACAGCCAGTTGATGGCAGCGACAATCCCGACGTTGATGGCGTATGATCCCGCGTTCGCCTACGAGATCGCGGTGATCGTTCAAGACGGGATGCGTCGCATGTACCAGGAAGGCGAGGATGTGTTCTATTATCTCTCGCTGTACAACGAGAATTACCCGATGCCGCCGATGCCCGAGGGCGTTGAAGACGGCATTCTCAAGGGACTCTACAAGTTCCGCAAGGGCGCGGAGGGCAAGAAACACAAGGCGCATATTTTCGGTAGCGGCACGATTATCCGTCAGGCGTTGCGGGCGCAGGAGATTCTTGCGGAACGGTACGATGTTTCCGCCGACGTCTGGAGCGCGACGAGTTACAAGCTGCTGAAGACCGATGTGCAAGGCGCCAGCCGTTGGAACATGCTGCACCCGACCGAACCGCCGCGGAAGTCTTATTTGGAAACGCTCCTGCAGGGTGAGCAGGGTGTGTTTGTAGCTGTTTCAGACAACATCAAGCTCGTGCCCGACCAAATCGCGCCGTGGGTGCCCGGCGGGCTCGACACGCTCGGTACGGACGGTTTTGGCCGCAGCGACACCCGCGAAAACCTGCGCCGCTTTTTCGAGATCGACGCCGAGTGCACGGTCATCGCCACGCTCTATTCACTGGCGAAGAAGGGCGCGATCGAGATGACGGTAGTCGCGCAGGCGATCAAGGATCTGAAGGTTGATCCTGAAAAAGCGTACCCGTTTACGGTGTAGGCGCGTCGATCCCGCCAAAAGGAAACTCGAATGGACATCAAATTACCGCGTTTGGGCGAAGGGGCTGAGTCGGGGACGGTCGTTAGCATTTTCGTCAAACCGGGCGATCAGGTCAAAGAGGGCCAGACGATCCTCGAATTGGAAAATGAAAAGGCCGTGGCGCCGATCCCGGCCAGCGCCTCTGGTCGTGTCGCAAAACTCTACGTCAAGGAAGGCGACAAGATCTCGGCCGGTCAGTCGATTCTCGCATTGGCGGATGAAGGCGCGGGGGCGAAAACAACGGACGCGCCGCGTGAGGGCACGCGGCCTACAACGCCCGCGGCAGTTGTCGCGCAACCGCGGCGTCCGGCTCCAGAGAGTCCGGGTACTGCAGTCCTGGGCGAGCCTGTGGCGGATGGAGCTGTAGCTGCGTCTCCGACCGTTCGCAAACTGGCGCAGGAACTGGGTATTGATTTGACCCGTGTG
>Ga0247667_1000117_pt1 | contig 40248 bp, 36 predicted proteins | sample CNK08_metaG_FD_183027 | JGI IMG/M metagenome (GOLD analysis project Ga0247667, IMG submission 183027) | Soil microbial communities from Purdue University Martell Research Forest, Indiana, United States - CNK08 | ecosystem: Environmental > Terrestrial > Soil > Temperate forest > Bulk soil... | reverse complement strand
TTCCTCCATCGCCTTATAGGCCGCCTCGCGTGGCGCAAGGCCATGCTCGATCCAGCGCTGGACGTTCTCGACCACCACGATCGCATCGTCCACGACGATTCCCACGGCCAGCACAAGGCCGAACAGTGAAAGGTTGTTCAGCGAAAAGCCAAACCCCAGCAGCACAGCTAACGTGCCGATAAGCGACACCGGCACCGCGATGAGCGGAATGATCGACGCCCGCCAGTTCTGGAGAAAGACAACCACCACAAGGACGACCAGCAGGACGGCCTCGAATAAGGTTTCGACGACCGAATGAATCGATTCACGCGCGAAGATGGTTGTGTCGTAGATGACCCGGTAGTCCACACCAGCCGGGAAATTCTTCTTCAACTCCGCCAGTCGCGCGCGCACGGCGTCGGAAGTCTGGATCGCATTCGACCCCGGTAACTGGAAAATCACTAGCGCGGCGGCGGGCTTGCCGCTGAGTCGCGAGGAAACGGTGTAGTCCCGTGCCGCCAACTCGACGTACGCCACGTCGTGCACATGGGTGACCTGCCCTTGCGGGCCCTGTTTGACGATGATGTCACCGAACTCCTGTTCGTCCAACAGCCTTCCCTGCGTGCTAATGGTCAGTTGGAAATCATTGCCCGCCGGCACGGGCGGCTGCCCAATCGTACCAGCGGCCACCTGAAGGTTTTGCTCCTGGATCGCGCGGACGACATCGCCGGCCGTCATGTTGCGCGACGCGAGTTTTTCCGGGTCGAGCCAAATCCGCATTGAATAATCGCGCGCTCCGAACACGGTCACGTCGCCGACGCCGGGGATGCGGGCGAGCTGGTCCTTCACCTGCAGGAAGGCATAGTTACTGAGGTAGAGTTCGTCGCGCGAGTTGTCCGGCGAAACGAGATGGGCGACCATCGTGAGATCGGGCGACCTCTTTGTGGTGGTCACCCCGAGACGGCGCACTTCTTCGGGCAACTTGGGCACCGCAATGGCCACGCGGTTTTGGACGAGCACCTGTGCGGTGTTCAGGTCCGTGCCCAGTTTGAAGGTAATGGTCAACGCCATGATGCCGTCGCTGGTCGAGGTGCTCGACATGTAGAGCATGTTCTCAACGCCGTTGACCTCCTGTTCGATTGGCGTAGCGACGGTTTCGGCGAGCACTTTGGGATTTGCGCCGGGATAGGTGGCGCGCACGACCACGGTCGGTGGGACGATTTCGGGATACTGGGCGATGGGTAGTTGAGTCATCGCGATCAATCCGGCAATCACAATGACGATGGACAGCACCGCTGCGAAGATGGGACGCTCGATAAAGAAGCGGGAAAAGTTCATTTCGTCTCCGGCGGCTTCGCGTCCACCACGACCCCCGGTCGCACGCGCAGCAATCCTTCCACGATGATTGGCTCGCCGGCCTTGAGCCCGGTCTTCACCACGCGCAAGCCATCGATGATCGGGCCAATCGTGACCGGTCGGAACTCTACCTTCTTCTCCGCGTTGACGACATAGACGAACTTCAGTGCTTGGTCTGAGCCCAATGCCCGGTCGGGAATCAACAGGGCCGGATACTTCCCGCTGCCGGGGATGCGGATGCGCCCAAAGAATCCCGGACTCAAGCTGTGGTCCGTGTTGGCAAATACGCCGCGGGCGCGCATGGTCCCGGTGCTCGGATCGACCCGGTTATCCACAAAATCTATGAAGCCTTTGTGCGGAAAACCGGTCTCGTCGGACAATTCCATCTCGGCCGGGATTTGTTCGTCGCGCGCGCTGACCCGGCTGCCTTCCCGACGAAGCTTAAGGTATTTCAAGATGGCGCGCTCGTCGGCGTCGCTATAGAGATAAAGCGGATCGAGCGAAACGACGGTGGTCAGAAGCGTCGCGCCTGCACCCGAGACGCCGCCACTGATAAGATTTCCTTGCGTGACCAGTGCTCGGCTGATGCGTCCATCAATAGGCGAGTGAATTTCCGTAAATTCGAGATTAAGTCTCGCGGAGTCCTCCGCGGCCTTGGCTGACATCACAGCCGCTTGGGCTGCGGTGTAAGTCTTGCCTTTCGTGTCAAAATCCTCCTCGGAGATGGCTTTGGTCGCGATCAGTCTTTGGGCACGCTCAAAATCATTCTTGGCCAACTCTGCCTGGCTCAGCGAGCGTTGATGGTCGGCGTCGGCGCGGTCGTATTCCGCCTGGTACGGACGCGGATCAATAGTGAACAAGAGGTCGCCCTTCTTCACCTCCTTGCCTTCCTTGAAATGCACTTTGTCGAGATAGCCGCTGACGCGCGCCCGGACCTCGACCGTCTCCGGCGATTCCAAGCGGCCGATGTATTCGTCCCATTCGACAACTTCGCGCGTGATTGGCTGAACGACGGTCACCTGCGGAGGCGGCGGGGTCCGTGCGGGTGACGCCTTCGAACACCCGCTGGCAACTAGCAGCAAAACAGTGCTGATCGCTACGATTTGCTGTTTGAAATCAGAATTCATGAAACCTGATTTTAGGATAAGGCCTTATAGTCGAGGTTTTCCGTCGTGTAAAGGCTATGCTCTTTGACAGACTCCACCAACGCGGTGCGATGGGGGCATAAACCGGCGCGGTGCCATGCCGTTGGGAATGCTCCGGGCTTTCCCACCACTATTGATGGAGACGCCTTCGACAGTGTCCGATTCTCCAGGCATCCTGCCTCCCTCAAGCGGTTCCGTGCTCCTTTGAGGACGCACTTATACCTACGCAGAACGCGCCTGAAAAGCCGCTGGTTTGGCGGTGTACTCACAAGTGGGGCGCTCGAAAAAATTTGAGCATGCGACCCTCCCGACGGACATCTGGGCACGCGACGCTATTCTACCTTCGACCATTTAGAAAAATGGTCGGGACGGCGGGATTTGAACCCGCGACCTCTTGGTCCCGAACCAAGCGCGCTAGCCAAACTGCGCTACGTCCCGACTTCGTGCAGCACACCAGTTAATCACACTTTCTTACGGTGACGCAAGAACTCAATCACCATCGGCAGCACCGAGATAAAAATGATCGCCAACTCCACAATACCGAAATGCTTCTTTACGAAATCCAATTGCCCGAACCAGTACCCGCCAAACGTCAGCAGCCCCACCCACAGCAAACCGCCCGCCACATTGTACGCCGTGAATTTCAGGTACGTCATGTGCCCCACCCCCGCCACGAACGGCGCAAACGTCCGCACAATCGGCACAAACCGCGTGATGATGATCGTCTCGCCGCCGTACTTCTCATAAAACGCGTGCGTCTTCTCCAGGTACCGCGGCTTGATGATTCGCGGGAAATTCGCCGCCAGCTTGTCGCCGAACAGCCGCCCAACGGAATAGTTCACCGTATTCCCCCCGATGGCCGCGACGCAGAACAATCCCAGCAGCCACGCCATGCTCAACGGACTGCCCGGCGTCGCCGCCAACGCCCCCGCCGCAAACAGCAGCGAGTCCCCCGGCAAAAACGGCGTCACCACAAACCCCGTCTCGGAAAAAATGATCGCGAACAAAACCGCATAGGTCCACGCCGTCCCATGCGTCTGCATCGCGTCATTCAGATGACGATCCAGATGCAGGAACAGGTCAACGAATTGATGTATCCATTCCATAAAGGGCCGCTACCTGTACCACACCCCCTCCCCCTTGTCAGCCCAGAAGACAATCCGCCGTCGTAGGTAGGGACGGGCTGGCCCAGCCGTCCGTCCGCGCCCGCCTGAACGTGGGAGGGTCGTCACCGTCGCGACTCCCCGGTGGCTTCGTTTCCTTGAAACGAACCCACTTCTCAATAAAATCGACTCCAAAAACCCCTCAAAATGGGTTCGTTTCGCAAAAACGTATATAGGCCCCCGCCCCTTATCATTGGGGTCATTGGGGTCAACTCACTACACTGTACATCTGACACACCGTCCCAACCCGGCCTCACCCCCTCCAATACTTCCGCACGAACTTGAAGAATCGTATCGTGTCCCGCGACGGATGGATGTGGCTCGGGCGACCGCTTTCGTAAATCGTGCGGATGGGAATACTGATGATCCTATGGCCGGCGCGCGCGGCTTGGACGAGCATTTCTGTCTCGGTCTCGAAACGCGCGGTCGAGAGCCGCAAATCTCCCAGGACGTTGCGTCGCAGCAATCGATAACCGCATTGACTGTCGGGAATTTGTTGGCGCGCCAGCTTGCCGGTGACCCACGAAGTGAATCGGTTGGTAAGTCGACGCACCAGCGGCATATCCTTGGTGTTGCCCATGCGCGTGCCCACGACGACATCCGCTTGCTCGCGCCCGGCGGTTTCGATGAACTTCACGATTTCCGCCGGGTCATGCTGGCCGTCTGCATCCAGGAGAATGGCGAACTCGGCGTCCGACCGACCAAAGTAGTCGAGGGCCGTGGCGATCGCCCCGCCCTTCCCGCGGTTCTGCTCGTGGCGGAGAACTTTGGCCCCCGCCTTTTCCGCCGCGGCGGCCGTGCCATCCTTCGAGCCGTCATCAATCACAATGACTTCGTCCACGTGCGGACGCGCCCCGGCGATAACTTCGCCGACTCGCGCCGCTTCGTTGTAGGCGGGAATCAACGCAATGACACGACGGGTCATGCTCCGGTCTTGTCCTGTCGCCGCGAAACTTTTTCAGGATTCTCCGCCGCGGGATCGCCCGCGGACGTGCCGAAGGCCGTGGCCGTGGCCAGCGCGCGGTCGGATTCGATGTCCCAAAGATCGTGAAAGAGGAACCACTGCTCGCTGTGCTGGCGAATCACGCGCTCAAGCGCCACGGCAACCTGCCGCATGATGTCGTCCAGGTTCTGTCGTGATTTGTCAGCCCAAATCGGTTCGTCGACGATGTACGCGAACGTATCATCAGGCAACCGAATCATGAAGGTCGGTATCAGCGGCGCCCCGGTCGCCAGCGCCAACTTGGCCGGCCCCTCCGGCAACCGCGCCGGTCTCCCAAAAAACTCAACCGTGCGATTCCCCGCCGAAAAATCGCGGTCGCCGATCACGGCCACGATTTCGTTGCGCCGCAACGCGGCGATACACTCCCGCGCCGCGCGGCCAAAGGGAATGGGACGGATGCCGCGGGACACACGATAATGCTGGTAGAGGCTGTTGAGCTTCTCATCGGGCACCCAGAGCGCCACGGCATTGAACTTGTACCCCAGCGCCGCCAGCGCTGCCGCTCCCAACTCCCAGTTGCCCAGGTGCGCGCTGACAAAAATGACTCCCTTGCCGTGCTCCAGCAGGCCGTCGAGCACGGACGGCAAATTGCCGTAATGGACAATCCGTTCCATGCGCCGGCGGTCAATGCGCAGGAACTTGAAAAAATCGACAAGATACTTCGCGAAGTTCAGGAAGTTTTCGCGCGCCAGCGAGTGGAGCGCGCGCGGGGACAACGCCACGCCGCTGTTCGCCTGGATCTGCTTGAGGTTGGAGATGACGCACTGGCGGCCGCGCTTGTCGAACAGGACGTAGAGGTCCGCCACACGGCGGGCCACGCCGTAGCTCAAGCGGCGCGGCAGCAGCCGGGAAAGCACCTCGGCAAACTTGAGCCCGTAATACTTCATGCGGCAGCAACAGCGGTTTTTGTGGCCAAAAGCTGGAGGATTTCCTGCGCCGCGCGGTCGGACGCGCGCGGACGACCCAACGCAGCGGCGGCCTCGCGCATCGCCCAGAGTTTGCGCGGGTCCCGCAGGAATTCATCGACGAACAACATCACGTCGTTGGCGTCTTCGGCTTCCACCGCGACATTTTGCGACAGCAGGTACTCCGTGTTCTTGGCCTCCTGCCCGGGAATCGGGTTGATGATGATCATGGGCAGCTTCTTCACCAGCGCTTCAGCGGTCGTAATCCCGCCTGGCTTGGTGATGATCATCTCCGCGATCTCCATCAGTTCGTTGATATTCTCAACGAACCCAAAAATCTTCGTCGTATGGCGCAGCTTGGGGCCTTTGCGCGCCAGCCGGTCCTGTAGTTCTTCGTTCTTGCCGGTGATGACAATGATGTCGAACGGCTGCGGTAGCTTGTTCAGCTTGCGGATCACTGATTTCATGGGCCCGAGGCCGAGGCTGCCGCCCATCACGAGGATTTTCGGGAGATCCGGCTTGAGCCCCAGGCTCTTGATCACCGCCGCCTTGTCGACCGGCTTTTGGAAGCGGTCGTTGGTCGGGATGCCAAAGGCCTTCACCCGATCGGGAAGCACGCCCTGCCCGATTAGCTTCTGGCGCGTCTCTTCGCTGGGGGCCACATACAAATCGACATTGGGATCGGCCCAGTAGCGATGCGCCACGAAGTCCGTCAGCACGCCGACGAGCAGAGGCTTCTTGAGCCCCGTGGCCCGCTTCCACGAAGCCATCACGCCACAGGCAAACGCCTGCGTGCAAACGATGGCGTCGGGAGCGAAGTCCTTTAGCAGCTTTTGCAACTTGCGAGAGTTACCGCGGTTCAGCAGCTCGCGGATTTTCGCCGTGCGCACCTTGAACTCGGGGTTGTCATACATCCACTCCCAGATTTCAGGCGCCGTCTTCAACGCGGCCAGATAGGCCCGCAGCGTCACTTTCGAGAGCACCGGATTGGCATGGCTGAAGGAATCCAGCAGCATCGACTCCACCGGCACGTCGAGGCTGCGCATGGCGGACTCGACCGCGACGGCGGCCGAGTAATGACCGGAATGCTTCGTCAAATAAAGGAACAAAATACGCTTCGTCATTGGATTCGCACCCTGCAGCATACAGAATGGCGCGAACAGGGGTCAATCAAACTATTTGCTTGCCTCACAACGCGCGCCCTGGGCTAAACTTCACCGGTGGCATTCGAGACTGAATCGCTTTGACCGACGATGACACAACCCATCCGCACCTGGCCCTGTCCCAATTGCTTTCTCTGCGGAGCAACTGGCGACCTTCTGTACTCAGATTTGTCCGATCGGCTGTCCGAGACCCCCGGCGTTTGGCAAATGAAGCGCTGCCCCCGGGAAGGTTGTGGTTTGCTGTGGCTTGACCCGATGCCGGAGGAACAGGACCTCCACTTGGTCTATCGAGACTATTTCACTCACCAGGATAAACCTCCGGCGGTTCGCGGACTCGCCCGGCGCATTGTCCACTGGATCTACCGCGCCTTGTTGCGGGTGTCCGGGTTGACACACCAACGCAACGAGTTGTTCTCTCTCTTTCTACACGGCTCAGAGCCCGGTCGGTTGCTTGACGTGGGCTGTGGCGATGGTGGCCGGCTCGCCCGTTGGCAAACCATGGGCTGGGAGGTGGAGGGACAGGAGGTTGACGCAATGGCCGCGGAACGGGCCCGCACCCTGCACGGGTTGCGCGTAAACCTGGGCGCGTTATCAGATCTTGCGTTACCCGATTCCACCTTCGATGTCGTAACTATGAGCCATGTGATTGAGCACGTGCCGGATCCCCTGGCCCTGCTGCAAGAGTGCCACCGCCTCCTGAAGCTCGGCGGCAGATTGATCGCCGTCACTCCGAACGTAAACAGCCTTGGTCACCGGCGTTTCAGTTCCGGCTGGCTGGGACTTGATCCGCCACGGCATCTCCATCTGTTTTCGTCGCTCACGCTCAACCAACTCGCGGTTCAAGCGGGATTCCAACGCGCCAGAACATGGACCACCGCTGCCAACGCGCAATTCTTCGCCGAAGGAAGTCTTTCCATCAAGCACACCGGTCGTCACCGCTTTGGCGTGCGCATGGGATGGGGACTGGTAATTCAGTCTCTGCTGTTCCAATTCCAAGCGGTGATTGTGCATCTTCTACGAAAGAACTCCGGTGAGGAGTGCATCCTTGATGCGGTCAAATAAGACATGGGCATGAACCTGCGACGCGTCGCCAAACGATTTGCCACCAACCTGCGCAAGTTCTCCCACTTCGTTGGCCGGCCGCTCGACCGCGATGTGATCGCCGCGGCGTATTTGCACGGCGCCGGCCTGGAAATCGGGGCCCTGCACAATCCACTGCCGGTTCCAAAATTGGCCCACGTCAAATACGTGGATCGCCTCTCCGTGGAAGATTTGCGCAATCAGTATCCCGAGCTCGCCTCCGAGCCGCTCGTCCACGTGGACATCGTCGACAACGGCGAGGAATTGGCTACGATCCCCGACGCAAGTCAGGACTTTGTCATCGCCAACCATTTCCTCGAACATTGCCAGAATCCGATTCGCGCCCTCCTCAATCATTTCCGTGTCCTAAAGCCCGACGGCATCCTTTACCTAGCGCTTCCCGACAAGCGTTACTCGTTTGATTCCGAGCGTCCCTCCACGGCTCTCGACCATCTGTGGCGTGATTTTCAGGAAGGGCCGAAGTGGTCGCGTCAGCAGCACGTAGAAGAATATGTGAGACTTGTTCAGAAGATTCGTGACCACGCTGAAATCGATAAAGCCATTGCGCACCTTCTCGAAACAGATTACAGCATCCACTACCACGTTTGGACAGAGATCGAGATGGTTGAGTTCCTTGCCTCCGTTCGGCAAAGGTTGCCCCTCGATTTCGAATTCGAACTCATCTTCAAGAACCGCCTCGAAATCATCTTTGTTCTCCGAAAAGCCGGTGCACCCGCGTGAGCTTTTGCATCGTCATCATTAGTTACAATGTCCGCGATCGACTCCGTGATTGCCTGCGCAATCTGTCCGGGCAGCGCGCGATCGTGGTGGACAACGCTAGCGGCGATGGCAGCGCCGCGATGGTACGCACCGAGTTTCCCGCAGTCGAACTGATCGCCAACACCAACAACCACGGCTTCGCTGCGGCTTGCAATCAAGGGATCGCCGCCAGCACGGAGGATTTTATCTTCATCCTGAATCCAGACACGTTGGTGACACCCACCGCCCTGCAAACGCTGTTGGACGTCATGCAGGCGGAGCCGCGCGCCGGCGCCTGCGGGCCGCGCATCCTCAATCCCGACGGTTCGCTGCAACCTTCCTGCCGTAGCTTTCCCACGCTGCCGCGCCTGATCCTTGATGAGTTGGGATTTGGAAAACTGTTCCCGCACTCCAAATTCTTTGGCGGCTATCGCATGACATGGTGGGCGCACGACCAACTGCGCGAAGTGGATCAATTGATGGGAGCGGCGCTGTTGCTGCGGCGCGCGGCCCTGGAACAGGTGGGCGCATTCGATGAACGTTTCTTCATGTACTTCGAGGAGGTGGATCTGTGCCTGCGGCTCCACGACGCGGGCTGGAAAGTGCTGTTCGTGCCCGGCGCCGAAGTCATGCATCACGGTGGGCAGAGCGCGCGGCAAGTGTTGCAGGAAGCGACACTCTACCGTTATCGCAGCCTGGTCGCGTTCTATCGAAAGCATTATCCCGCTTGGCACCTGACAGTGCTCAAAGTGGTGATCGGCGTGGCCATCACGATGCGTCTGATTCTTTACACCTTTCAACCCGCCAAACGGGCCGCCTTCAGTGCGGTCCTGCGCCACCTTTGTTCGCTGTGAGCGCTCGCTCCTTTTCAGCGTGGTTAGTGGTATTGAGTTGGCAAACACTGCCATTCAACGGTATGGTCAACGCGCAATCATTGGATTGATGAACCTGTGGGAACTGTGAAGGTCCTCTTCCTCACGCAAACCAGCGCGCTCGGCCCCTCCAGCCGCTACCGCGTTTATCAGTTACTGCCCTGGCTACAGAAACTTGGAGTCGAATGTGAAGTCTCTCCTGCAATTGACGATGCACTCTATCGCGGCCTCTATCTGGATTCGACCGAGCGCAGTTCTCGCTGGACGGCCTTCTCGGCCACCTGGCAACGACGTCGCACCGACCTGCAACATGTTGAGGACTTTGATGTGGTGTTCGTGCAAAAAGGCGTTTTCACAGGATTGTACTCCGGCTTCGAACGAAAGTTAGCCGCGCGCAAACCGGTTGTCTTCGATTTCGATGATGCGATCTGGCTGCCGCGCGTTGGCGGCTCGCGGGTGTTGCGCGCCTTACACCGCGAGTCCGCCGTGCAAGATATCCTGCGGCGCTCCGCAGCGGTTGTCGCAGGCAACAGTTATCTGGCCGACTACGCCACCCGCTTCAATCGCAAGGTGACTGTCGTCCCAAGTTCTATTGACCTTGCGGCTTATCGGCGTGCTGCCAACTCGAATGTAGTCGGCTGGATCGGCAGTCGTACCACGCTGCCCTACCTCAAGCCTTTGAAGCCGGTCTTCGAAACCCTGGGCATCAGACCCCGCATCATCGCATCTGGTGATCCAACCCAACTCGGCTTCGAGGTCGAGTTTCGCCCCTGGCGTCTGGAAACGGAAATGGAAGAATTGTCGCAGACCGGCATCGGGGTCGCGCCATTGCCGGATACACCCTGGGAACACGGTAAGTGCGGCGTGAAGATTCTTCAATACATGGCCTGCGGCATCCCCGTTGTCGCCTCGCCTGTCGGGGCGAATGTGAACATTGTTACCCACGGCGTGAATGGTTTTCTGGCAAAGAGCACCGAAGAATGGGTCACGCTGTTGCGCACGTTGATTGCCGACCCGGGCCTGCGTGAAAAATTGGGCGCCGCTGGCCGCGAGACCGTCGAGAAATATTTCACGGTTCAGCGCGCCGCTGAAACGGTCGCATCCGTGCTGCGCGATTTGGTCTGAAATGCCGCGACGGCCCAGGCGCACACCAAAGGCATTACCGGCAGGCTGAACCGCATATCGGCATAGCTCAACGCGTGAATCAGCATCACATACGCAATGAGCGCCAGCACCAGGACCGTTTCCGCCTCCCAGGGCCACCGCCGCCACAGGCCAATGCCCAACATCGCCAGATACGCGATCTGAATAGCAAACGAGATGACCTGTTCGCGCCGTGCCGCACTCAGGAACCAGAACCGTCCGCACTTGCGGACGAACATCCCCGCAGCTTGGAGGGGATTCCGCATGACCTGCTCCAGCGCGGCTACGTAGTAAACCCTATCAAGTTCGACTACAGATGCGTCGGGATGTTGCAATCGAATCTCTGCCACCGCGAGCATCCATACCGATTTCACGGGACCTTCCCAGAGGCCCAGCGTCGGTTGGTAATTCCCGATAAATGTCGTCATCCCCCCCTGCTCGGTCGCGACCGGGAGAAACGCTCCATTAGTGACCGTATAATTGCGCCACGTCCACGGAGCAACGACCACGACCATCGCGACGGCCAGGGCCGCGACACGCGAAAATGGCACACGATGCAGCAACGCGATGGCGAGAACCACCAGTGGCCATGCCAGAAACGTCGGCTTGCACAGATTTACAAGCGCAAGCAGTCCTCCTGCTGCCAGCCATTGCCAGAACTTCCCGCGACGTAGCGCCATCAACTGCATGAACACGTACGCCACCACCAGCAGCGTCAGCACCACTTCTTTATTGATGAAGGCGACGCGCCAAATCGCGAACGGGTACACCGCCCACAACGCCGCCGCCTTCCAATTGCGCCCAGCCAGGAGAAACACCAACCAGCAAGTCACGGTGTCCAGGAGCGACTGCAGGAATTTCACAACAGACGGCGAACCTGCCACTGCGACAAACATCGGATAGACAGGCCCCCTCGTGATGTCCGTGTACTGCCGGTCGCGGATGCTTTCGGCGATCACCCCGTAGCCGTCGCCATCCTCCCGCAGATGCCACCGTTGCTGCAGGATCGGGAATAAACAGAAAGCAAACACCAGGCGCGCAACGAGCGCGAGCAGGAGACAGATCCACAACGGTCGTAAGGCAAGTGCCCGCATTGAAAATGGTGGGCGTGACAGGACTCGAACCTGTGACCTTTCGGGTGTGATCCGAACGTTCTAGCCAACTGAACTACACGCCCTTACCAAAGTGTGCCGCAGACTACCAGCGCTCGCCGTGGTTTTCAAGTCTTGAGGAAAATAAGCGCGACAGGCTAAGCTCACTCCGGATGTTCACCACTTCGCAAATGAAACCGGGTTCCGTTCGCTGGTTCGCTCTCCTCGTGGCAATCACCGCCACCTCTCTTGCCGCGTTTTGGCTGCTACTCGGCCAGCGTTACTCCCCAGAGAACTACGAGGCGGCGCCCATGGTGCGAGACACCGTTGAATTCGCCTGGATCGGCGGCTCACTCGTTGCCGCTGTTTGCGGATTAGTTTTGTGGCTTCGCCGTCATGATGCCTGGCGGAGGTTGGCCTGCGGTGCGCTCCCTGTCGCGCTTGTTTCTCTTGCCATCCTCGCCAAGACGCTGCTGGGTGCGCAGGTTCGAATGTACGATATGTTCCTCTTTTGTGTCGCGTGCGGCTGGACGGCTCGCCTCTGGACGCCCACCCATTCCAGCTCCGACGCCCGGACAACGAGAATGCTTCGGACGGCAGTCTGGACTGCTGTGACGGCCCTCGCTGCCTGGCAGTTTTGGCAGCAGGTCCGTTATCTGAATGATTTGGCGCTTGGTTACGCCGATTGCGGTGAGAACGCGCGGCTGATGTTCAATTCAGTGACCAATCCACGGGAACTCTTTCTTCGCGTAAGCCCTCACAAGGTATTCCTCTATGATCACATGGAGATTGGCATCGTACCGTTCTTTCCCCTCTGGTTCCTCTGGCCTGACTTCAAGCTGACGATCCTGCTCCAGGTCATAGCTGTGTTCGGCGTGACAGTGCCCCTTTACTTCATCGGCAAACGAGCTTTTCGGGACGAGCCATCCGCGCTGCTGCTGGCGTTCTCGTGGGTGTTATACCCGATAACGTCACAGTTCGTTTACAGCGCATCTTATGGTTTCCGATGGGGCAATCTGTGTCTCCTGTTTTATTTCGTTGCCCTGGCCCTTTGGATCTACGAACGCCCCGGATGGGCGCTGGTCATAGCCATCTGGGCGATCCTGATCAAGGAAGAGGCCGCCATCATTGTGGGAATGTTCGGCTTGTATCTTGCCATCTTTGACCGACGCAAGATTATTGGAATCGCGCTGACGGTGGGCGCGTTTGGGTACTTCTTGCTGATGACTTCCGTTGTTCTCCCGGCCATCAGCGGCGCGGGGTATATCGGGACCAGGTTCTTTTATGATTTGGGCCACACGAAATGGGAGATCTTGCTGTCACCCCTGAACAAACCGGCTATCTTTTGGGGCCACCTTTTCGAACCGGCCACGCTCTACTTCGCAGCCGCGCTTCTGGCACCCTTGCTACTTCTTCCCTTGCGCAGGCCGGCCATACTCTTCACCGGGGCTCTGACTTTTGTCTTTTGTTGCCTGAATCCGATTTTCAAGAACATGTGCTTCCATTATCAGGCGGCCCTCTTACCCGTTGTCTTTTGGGCCCTGGTCTGCGCAATCCAGCGACCGGAAGATGTCACGCGCCGTCTCAGCATTCTTACCGGTGTGATCGTCTCGTGTGTCGTCACCTCGGTGTTCCTCGGCGCGCAACCCTGGAGCAAGCCCACATTAACTATCCACCGCTCACCGGGTCGGCTCGACTTAATTCAACGTTTCCGCGCGCAGATCGATCCGCATGGCTCGCTCTTCACCACGCAACGTGTCGGCGCTCACTTTGTCACGCAACGCTATCTTTATCTCGACCGTCCCGTGCCGCGCGGGATCGACCATGCGCTTCTCGACATGCGCGATTCCTGGCGCGGCGCGCTGGATAATCTCTATTGGCTGCAGGGATTGCGCAGCATCCAGCGTGAGGTCGAGGCCAATCCTCAACTCCATCTTGTGGCAGCAGAAGACGGCCTGCTCCTGTACTCGCGCGGCGGAGTTCGCCTCGACACGCGCAAACTTGTCGAGCACGACAGCCTGCCCGATGCCGCCAGGACGGCGAACTTGAAGTTGGGTAGTGGGGTCAGCCTTGTTGGGTTTACCGTATCGCCATTGCCACGGGCCCCTGGGGAGAGTCTGGATCGCGTGCGCGTGACTACCTACTCCACCGTCACAATGCCAACAAACGCCGACCTTGCGGTGCGCTGCGACGTCCACGCCGGCGGAGACCCGCAACACCCTGACAATTACGCCAGCGAGTTTCAGCCGTTGGGTCAGTGCATCTGGCCGATAGCGCGTTGGGAGACAAATAACCTCTACGCCGACGATTTCATCATCACGATGCCGTCGGGAGTCGCGGCGGAAATCTCAAGCGTCAGCTTTGAAGTGCTTCCGTTGGATTCCAGGAGCGTGGAATAAAGCTCACACCTTCCGCAGGGCCGTATCGCGTTTCCAATTCACGTTGTCGTGCTCCGGGTAATCAAGCGTGTAATGGAGGCCGCGCGATTCCTTGCGTTGCAGCGCGCTCTCAATTATCAGCTCCGCGACCAGCGCGAGGTTGCGCAACTCGATCAGGTCAGGCGTCACTTTGTAGTCCCAATAGAACTGGTTGATCTCGTGTTGCAGGTTCTGGATCCGGGCCCGCGCCCGCAACAGGCGTTTGTCAGTGCGCACGATACCGACGTAGTCCCACATGAGACGACGAATCTCCCCCCAGTTGTGGGTGATGACGACAAGCTCATCAGCGTCCGACACATCGCCGCTTTCCCACGGTGGCGGCGTAATGGGCGAGATTTCGATCGTCGCGTGTTGTCTGCGGACAACCCCGGCCGCCCGGTGTCCCACCACCAGCGCTTCCAGCAGGGAATTGCTTGCCAGCCGGTTGGCGCCGTGCAAACCCGTGCAGGCCACCTCCCCGGCCGCAAGCAGTCCAGTCAATTCCGTCTCGCCATCCACATTCGTCACCACACCGCCGCATTGGTAATGGGTCGCGGGCACGACCGGGAGCGGCTTCTTCGTCATGTCGTACCCGTATTCGAGGCATTTCGCGTAAATGTTCGGGAACCGCTTCTTCACAAACTCGGGATCTTTCTGTGTAATGTCCAGGGAAACGCAATCCGCGCCCGTCTTCTTCATCTCGGCGTCGATGGCCCGGGCCACGATGTCGCGCGGCGCAAGATCGGCCATGGGATGATAGTGTTGCATGAACGGCTCACCGTCCTGGCCGCGCAAGACCGCCCCTTCCCCGCGCACCGCTTCGCTGATGAGAAACGATTTCGCCTTTGGATCGTAAAGACACGTGGGATGGAATTGGATGAACTCCATGTCCGAAATGGTCGCCCCGGCGCGGTACGCCATGGCCACGCCGTCCCCACTCGCGATGTCGGGATTGGTCGTGTAGAGATACACCTTGCCGGAGCCGCCGGTCGCCAACAACGTGATCTTCGCAGCAAACACGTCGACGATACCCCGCTTCTTATCCAGCGCGTAGCACCCAAGGCACTGGTTCGGGCCACTGGCGCCCAGCTTCTGCGTCGTGATGAGGTCGACCGCCAGCGATTCCTCGAGAACGGTGATGTTCTGGTGTCGGGCCACCTGCGCCAGCAAGGCTCGCTCGATTTCGCGCCCGGTGATGTCGCCCGCGTGCAGGACACGACGCCGCGTGTGCCCACCCTCACGGCCGAGATCGTATTGACCGTGTGCGTTCTCCTTCTCCGTGAATTTCACGCCAAAATCAATTAACTCGCGCACCAGCGCCGGGCCTTCGCTGACAATTGTGCGGACCACGTCCTCCTTGCAGAGTCCGGCCCCCGCTTCGAGCGTGTCGCGCACATGCAACTCCAGCGAGTCATCCTTGGCCATGACCGCAGCGATGCCGCCCTGGGCGTAGTTCGTATTGCTGTCCGCGCGCTGCTTCTTGGTGATGATCGCCACCGTGCCGGCTTCCGCCACTTTCAAGGCGTAGGTCAGGCCCGCGATGCCGCTGCCGATAACCAGAAAATCGTATTTGCGTTGTGTGTTGTCCGCCATGACTTGCCCAAACTGAATCTATCGCCTACCTTGCGCATCATTATTACACATAAATGTCGTCGGAACAAAAATGAAACCTCGCTTTGAATTTATGTTTGATCGGGTTCAGTCTGACCCCGAGCGGCAGACCGCTTCGCCGCCCGTATCTTCGGACACGGAGTTTCTGGACGCCTATTCCCATGCCGTCGCGACAACAGCGGAAAAAGTAAGCCCCGCCGTCGTGAAAATCGATGTGGAACAACTTGGCCCGGGCGACCGGCTCGCTCGCGCCGGTAGCGGCTCGGGCTTTATCTTCACCCCGGACGGCTTCACGCTCACGAACAGCCACGTTGTGCATGATGCCGCTCGTTTGGAGGCCACGCTTACAGATGGCCGCACCGTGGACGCCACCCTGATCGGCGACGACCCGGATACCGACATTGCGGTGGTTCGCGTCGATGCACCCGACCTCTCACCGGTGACGCTGGGGAGTTCCAAGTCCTTGCGCGTCGGACAGGTGGCAATCGCCATCGGCAATCCGTACGGTTTCCAGTGCACTGTCACCGCGGGAATTGTCAGCGCGCTCGGGCGCTCGTTCCGCTCGCAATCAGGCCGTCTCATCGACAACATGATCCAAACCGACGCGGCGCTCAATCCCGGCAATTCCGGCGGGCCGCTCGTGAACTCGCGCGGCGAGGTCATTGGCGTAAACACCGCCGTGATTCTACCGGCGCAAGGATTGTGCTTCGCGGTTTCCGTGGACACGGCCAAATACGTCTTGAGCCATCTCATGCGCGACGGCGAAATCCATCGCGCCTATCTCGGCATCGCCGGCCAGAATATCGACCTGCATCGCCGACTAATGCGCTTCCATCAGCTGGCGAAGAATACCGGAGTCCTCATCATCTCGGTGGAGAAGGACAGCCCGGCTGCCGCCGCCAAATTGCAGGATGGTGATCTGATTGTCGCTCTCGAAGACCAGCCGATTGCGTCCGTCGATGACCTGCATCGTTTGTTGGGTGTCGACAAAATCGGCACGAAGAGCCGCTTGACGATTATCCGTCACTCGGAGAAGCTCGACGTCGAGATTGTCCCGCAAGATTCCAAACGCAGAGCTTGATGAAAGCGATCCGCGTCTACGAATTCGGCGGTCCGGACGTCATGAAGCTGGAGAATGTGCCCGACCCGAAGCCGGTCGCGGGACAGGTGTTGGTTCGGCTGCATGCTGTCGGCATAAACCCTGTGGATACCTATGTCCGCGCCGGCACGTATACGATCAAACCCACGCTGCCATTCACTCCCGGCTCCGACGGCGCAGGAGTCATCGAAGCTATTGGCGACGGCGTGAAACAATGGAAGCGCGGGGATCGTGTGTACATTTTCACGACTGCCAGTGGCATTCGTGAGGGCGCATACGCCCAATTCGCGCTCTGCACCGCGTCGCAGGTTCATTCTCTTGCCGACAACGCCACGTTTCCCCAAGGTGCGGCCATCGGCGTACCGTACAGCACTGCTTATCGCGCGCTTTTCCAAAAAGCACAGGCCGTCCACGGCGAAACCGTCTTTATTCACGGAGCCAGCGGTGGCGTGGGCATCGCCGCGGTGCAACTTGCCGTCGCACATGGCTTGCGCGTGATTGGCACTGCCAGCACTGAGCGCGGACAAGAATTGGTGAAGCAACAAGGCGCACAACACGTCCTTGACCATCATGCTCCGGACTATCTGGAAAAATTAACCACTCTCACTGATGGTCGCGGTCCGGAAGTGATCTTGGAGATGCTCGCCAACGTCAATCTCGGCAAGGACCTTGCCGTCCTTGCTCCCCATGGTCGCGTAGTGATCATTGGTAATCGCGGCACCATCGAGATCAACCCGCGCGCCGCCATGCAACGCGACGCGACGATCCTCAGCATGATGCTACCCAACGCCTCCGACACCGTACTCGCCAGCATCCACGCCGCACTGGTGGCCGGTTTGGCCACTGGCTCCCTGAAGCCGGTCATCAGTCAGGAACTCCCCCTGAAAGACGCGCCGCGCGCCCACGAATTGCTCATGCAACCGGGCGCCTATGGCAAAATCGTGCTGATTCCTTAAACTATTGCCGCCGCACACACCGGAATCCGCCGATGAAATTGGCTGTAGTGGAAGGCAATCCGAAACGATCGGCACAACGAAGGAAGCTGGCTTGACCGGTCCAGGAACCGTTGCGCTGGCAGCGGGTGGTTCCGTTTGTCGGTCCGCGTGGATCAGTGCTGCCCAAATATGGACTGCCCGCCGGAAACGGAGGCGCGGCATACCAGTCCCAACACCACTCCGCCGCGTTCCCCGACATATCGGTGAGTCCATAGCCGTTCGCGGCAAAGGAGCCGACCGGACTGGTAAAGGGTTGGACCCCGTTCGTAAAGGCGGCATTAAATCCGAATGGACCCAAATCATAAACCTGGTTCGTGAACGAGCGGTAGTTGGCCTGACTTTGGGAAATGGTATTGCCCCACGGAAACCGTTGACCGTTGACCCCGCCCCGCGCCGCTTTCTCCCACTCCGCTTCTGTCGGCAACCGATAGCCGCTATTGGTCCAATTTACATACGGCTCTATTTGCCCGGTCGTATAAACCTGCGTCAGCCCCGCATCGGTGAAATACACCGGCGCCAATCCCGCCAGTTGCGACCGCGCATTGCACCACTTTACCGTGTCATACCAGCCCACGGTCTGCACGGGATGATCCGCCGCCTTGCCCAAACCGACTTGCGTAAAACTATAACCATTGTTGGTGGCCCACGTGAACACCGATTGCCATTGGCTGTAGGTCACGAGATTCGCATCCATGTAAAATCCTGAGACGTTGACCGCGACGGTGGGAACGGCATCGGTCTCGTTATCCAGGTTATCCCCCATCGTGAATGTGCCCGCCGGAATCAACACCCCGCGAGCGACTCCGCGCACGCGATAAAACATGGGCACGCTCGCCGTGAACGAGCCGTTCGTATCCGTCATCACGGCAGCCAAACTCGTCCAATCCGTTTGCCATGGCCCCGACGCCGTCGATGCCCATTCCACGCTGGCCAAAGAGCCCTGCGCCAAATTGCTGCAGACCAACACCCCATTGCCGCCGAAGGAGGTCACGACCGGGTTCTGTGCCAGTGTCGAATGAACGCCGGCCAGCACGGCCAGCGCGATGAGCAGGGAGTTGAGTTTGGCTTGCATGTGTCCTTAAGATTGTTTTGACCCGACATTTCCCATACAACGTACCCCGCGACCATCACGGGACGTCGAGCGTCGCAGCCTTTCATTCTCTATTACCGCAGACAGCGCCCGCAAGCTTAATCCCGCCATCCCAAGCGATTCCTGGCCCGGGCGAGATTATTACTTACAGAATCAGATTATCGATCAGCCGCACCTTGCCGACGTGCGCGGCGATGAGCGCGATATTGCCGCGCTGGACATCGTTGACCGGTTCGAGTGATTCGGCGTCAACAATCTGGGCGTAATCGAGGCGGGCGGAAGGAGCCAGTTCCACGGCACGCGACATGGCGGTTTCGAGTTGGTGCACGTTGCGCTCGCCTTCGTTGAAGAGATCGTGTGCGATGCCGAGAGCTTTCCACAGCACGGTGGCTTCGGCACGCTCAGCTGTTGAAAGACGCTGATTGCGACTGCTGAGCGCCAGCCCGTCGGCCTCACGAACCGTCGGGACGGGGACAACTTCAATCGGGAAACGAAGATCGCGCACCATGCGCTGGACAACCTTCAGTTGCTGGTAATCCTTCTGGCCGAAAAGCGCGATGTCCGGCTGAACAATATTGAAAAGCTTCGCCACCACGGTGCATACGCCGCGAAAATGACCCGGCCGCCGCTCCCCCTCCAGCCGCCGCGCGAGCACGTTTTCTTCAACAAACTCGGTAGCTTGCACTCCCCCGGGATACATTTCGTCGTCCGATGGCGCAAAGACGGCATCCACCTTCTCACGCTCGCACAGTCGTGCATCGGCATCCAGATCGCGCGGATATTGTTTGAAGCCTTCCTGCGGCCCAAACTGTGTCGGGTTGACATACACACTGACCACGACCACCGCACCTTGCTCCCGTGCCTTCCGCATCAACGCCGCATGCCCCTCGTGCAGCGCCCCCATCGTCGGCACCAGCGCCACACGCCGCCCCGACCGCCTCACGACGATCGCCGCTGCCTGCATTTCTTGTGCGGTTTGGAGAAACTCCATGGTCGCGGGCAAAATAGCGCCCGCTGCGTATTGCGTCACGGACAAAATCAGCCGTGCATCCGTTGCACTTGGAATCGACTGCGGAATTGTGCTATCCACTCTGTTAGGTCATAAGATGCAACCAAACGAAATTGGCCGCAGTTACGACACCATTGCAAATGTCTGGCAGGAGCCTCACATCCAATCGAACGGAATTGCCCAGTTCGAGCGCGCGATCAAGTTCACGAAGATCCGTAACCATGCCCTGGATATTGGTTGTGGAAGTAGCGGACGCTTTTTCGACTTCTTACTCAAGCATGGGTTTCAAGTCGAAGGAATCGACATCTCGGAGAAGATGGTCGCGTTGGCCAGACAACGCCATCCGAATGTTCCACTTCACCAGGCGGACATCTGCACATGGAATCTCCCTCGAGAATATGACTTCATTTCGGCATGGGATAGCACGTGGCATCTCCCCCTTGAAAAGCAGGAACTCGTTCTACGGAAGATTTGTGAGGGACTGACCCAGAACGGCGTCTTTATCTTCACCACAGGAGGCCTTGATGAGCCTGGTGAGAAGTCTGACTCCTGCATGGGACCTCCGATGTATTACAGCGTTTTAGGCATACCAAAAACACTGGAACTGTTAACGCGGTTCGGCTGCATTTGCCGACATCTCGAGTATGACCAGTATCCCGAACAGCACCTCTACGTGATAGCGCAGAGGATCCAGCAGTAAGGCATGGTATCGGCACTGTTCACTCGTCAATACATATGGGTGGCCGTTCCGCTTCACCCCGGTTGACTTCCGAGGGGGTTATGTATAATCGTGCTGATATGACGGAATCGTATATTCAACAACTTTTCGCCGAGCGCATCGGGGGCAAGACGTTCGGCAAGAGCACGGCCATCTATAAATTTGAGAAGATCAAACGCGCCAAACGCGCGGCGCTGGACGCCCATCCACACGGCGAATTGATCGACCTCGGCGTCGGCGAGCCGGACGAAATGGCGTTTCCGCTCAGCGTGCGCGCGTTGAGCGAGGAAGTGCAGAAACCTGAAAACCGCGGCTATGCCGACAACGGTGGCCCCGAGTACCGCCGCGCCGCGGCGCAATGGATGGAACGCGTGTTCGGCGTGACGGGACTCGATCCCGAGTCGGAGATCACGCACAGCATCGGCAGCAAGGCCGCGTTGTCGCTTTTGCCGGCGACGTTGATCAACCCCGGCGACGTGGTGATCATGACGGTGCCGGGCTATCCGGTGTTCGGCACACACGCGCAGTGGTACGGCGGCGAGGTCCACAACCTGAAGCTGACCGCAGCGAACAACTTTCTTCCCGATCTGGACTCGATCCCGCACGAGGTACTCAAGCGCGCGAAGGCCATCGTCCTGAATTACCCAAACAATCCAACGGGCGCGAGCGCGACGGCGGAATTCTTCGCGCACACCGTTGACTTCGCGCAGAAAAACAAGCTCGTTATCATCTCCGACGCCGCGTATGGCGCTCTCGTGTTCGACGGCAAACCCCTGTCGATTCTGTCCGTCCCCGGTGCAAAGGACGTCGCCATCGAACTGCACTCAATGAGCAAGGCCTTCAATATGACCGGCTGGCGGCTCGGGTTTGTCTGCGGCAATCCCCGGCTCGTTGCCGCCTACAATAACGTGAAGGACAACAGTGACAGCGGCCAGTTCCTGGCGATCCAGAAGGCCTGCGCCGCGACGCTCGCGCATCCCGAAATTACCGCCAAAATCGCCGCCAAATACTCGCGCCGCATGGATTCGCTCGTCGCGTGCCTTCGCAAATATGGTTTCGACGCCACGAAACCGAGGGGTTCTTTCTTTCTCTACGTGCGCGCGCCGAAAGCGGTTGCGGACAGTGAAGGCAACCGCACCGCGTTCCTGTCCGCGGAAGACGTGTCGCAGTGGTTGATCACGCAGAAACTGATCTCGACCGTCCCCTGGGATGAGGCGGGGCCGTACTTGCGTTTCTCCGTGACCTTCGTGGCGAAAGGCGAAGCCGACGAGCGGCGCGTGGTCGGGGAAATCGACAAGCGGCTCGCGGGACTGAAGTTCGAGTTCTAGGGCTGATGAACCCGTCGCCCGCCAAATCCGATTCCACCTCTGACACAGTGAGCCTTTATGTGGAGGAGTTCCAGCGACGCTTTCGCGACTTCGAGCGCGCCCGCCAGGAGGAATTGCGGCACATGCGGCACGACTTCATCGTGCGCGCGATCGGTGATCATATTTTGCTCGGTGACAAGGTCAGTTACGATTGCATGTTGCAGGGCATGCTCAAGGAGGACGAGCGCGAACGGTTGGAGATCGATCCGCATTTCACCAGGGCGTGGCGCATCTTCGTCGATCTCTGCTGGCTGAAGCGTCAACTCCTTCGCGCCGCGCTGATCGTTGGGGGAATCGTCCTGGTTTTGCTGGCCACGCTGCTGTGTTTCTTCGCCCTGCCGTACGTCGCCGGTCCGGGCCACAAATAACGCTACTGGAAACTCTGCTCGGCGCCCGGGAACTTACCGGATTCAACATCGCGTTTGTACGCCGCAAACGCCTTGCGCATCTCTTCGGACAGGTTCGCATAACGCTTTACGTGCTTCGGTGTGAACCAGGTGAAGAGCCCGAGCATGTCATTGCTCACCAGGATTTGTCCGTCACAATGCGCCCCCCCGCCAATTCCAATCGTCGGCACGGCTACCGACTTTGTCACCTGCTCCACCACGCGGGTGACCGTCCCTTCGACGACCATCGCGAACACACCCGCTTTCTCCAGCACTTGGGCATCGCGCAACAGTCCCTCCGCCGATTGGGGTGTGCGACCTTGTATCTTGTAGCCGCCCGTTTCGAGGATGGATTGCGGCAGCAAACCAATGTGACCGAGTACCGGAATGCCGGACGCCACCAGCGCCCGGACCTGCTCGGCGATCGACTCGCCACCCTCCACCTTTACCGCTTCGGCGCCGGCTTGAATCAAGCGTCCGGCATTCTCCAGCGCCGTGCTCACGCTCGCATAACTCATAAACGGCATGTCCGCGACGACCAGGGCATTCGGCTTGGCGCGCGCCACGGCCTTCGTATGATGGATCATGTCGTCCATGGTCACGGGCAGCGTGTTCTCATACCCTAGTACTGCCATCCCCACCGAATCGCCAACGAGGATCAGGTGCACGCCAACCTCGTCCATGATTTTCGCGGTGAAGAAATCGTAGGCGGTCAGCGCCACGATCTTCTCGCCGTGTTGCTTCATCGACCGCAACGTATGGATGTTGATCTTATGCTCGTTCATGATGCGTTCACCAATCGTGCTGCACGAATTTAACCTCTCCGTCCCCGCCTCGCAACTCCCGCAAGAGCATCCGCACCGTCTTGCCCGTGCCTTTCACAATCATGTCCGGCTGGATCGTTGACAGCGGCAGCAACACAAACCGCCGCTCCGCCATACGCGGATGCGGCACCACCAGGTCTTTCTCCAGGATTTCCTTCTCGCCGAAGTAAAGAACGTCGATGTCGATCGTGCGCGCCGCATTCTTCGGCAGGTCGCGATCACGTCCGTGCGCGACCTCGTAGGCTTGGATCTTCTTCAGCAACGTCTTTGGCGCGCCGCCAAACTCGATTTCCAGCACAGTGTTTAGAAACTTCGGCGAATTCGGCGGACACCCCAATGGTTCCGTCTCGTACAACGGCGAGGCGACATGCCAGCCTTCGTTCGACAAGCTCAACAAGTACGCCTTGGCCTGCTGTAAGTGTTTCAGCCGGTCGCCGAGATTCGACCCAAGAGCCAGTCCGACTTTCATTGCTGTCCGTCGGAAACGGGAGCGCCTGGCTTGATAACAATCGCTCGTCCCATGATTGTCCACACGAGACCGGCTTCATGGCAAATCTCATCCAATAGTTGTTTCGAGGTGATGTTCTTCCGTCGCACGGTCACCTTGTGCGGTACGGGCGCAGGCGCAGCCGCAGGCACTCTGCGGGTCTCACCCGGTGCCGTCGTTTGCACCGTATATGTAACCGGGTACGAAATGACATGCGTGAACTTGAAGTGTTGCGGATGATAGGTGCGGCTCGTGTCGTCCCAAAACTTGAGCGCATCCTCGGCTTTCACGTTCTCCAGGTCGACGACCGGGATCACCGTTTGATTCATGGCCTTCCGTATTTCCTCGGCGCGCGGGCTGGACGACGGCTGTTCCGTTCGTCCCAGGTGCGAGCAGGACGAGAAAGCAGCCATCACTACGCAGCCGAGGATCAGTTCTCGTTTCATGGTTAGCGAAGTCCCAGCACGTCTTGCATGTCGTAGAGCCCGGGTTTCTGTTTGACAGCCCACTTCGCGGCGCGAAGCGCGCCGCGCGCGAACGACTCCCGACTGGCGGCGCGATGAGTCAATTCGAGGCGCTCCCCCGGCGTGCCAAAGGTGACCGTGTGATCGCCGACGACATCGCCGATGCGCAGCGCATGGGCGGGCGCATCTTTACCACGAACATGTTTCAAGATTTCCTGCAAGCGCTTCGCCGTGCCGCTGGGAGCGTCTTTTTTGGCGGTGTGATGAGTTTCGACGACCTCGACTTCCCATTCGTTGCCAACAATCTCCGCCGCCTTTTGCGTCAACCAAAACAACGCGTTCACGCCTGTGCTGTAATTCGCCGACCAAACGACAGGAATCGCCGTCGTCAACCCCCGCACGACCTTCTTTTCGTCGTCCCCATGGCCCGTGGTGCCGATCACCAGCGCCTTTTTGTGAGCGGCCGCCAACTTGGCGACCGTAGCGGTTGCCTCATGCACGGAAAAGTCGACCAGGACGTCCGCCCGTGAAATGACCGTCGCGAGGTCATCGCCTTGATCAACCTCAGCGACGAGGTGCAATTCGGGATCGTCCTGCACACACGAAATGAGTGCGCGTCCCATACGGCCCTTGGCGCCGCAGATGATGACCTTGATGGGGCTCACGCCTTCACCAAGCCGAGGGCTTGCAGCGTCTTCTTCAATTGAGCGCGATTTGCGTCACCCATGGGCACGAGGGGCAGCCGATACGTTTCTTCGCACAGGCCCATCATCGCCATGGCTGCTTTGAGCGGAACAGGATTCGTCTCAATAAAAAGATCTTTGAAGAGTGGAAATAGTTTCGCATGGATGCGACCCGCCCGCTCGAAGTCGCCCTTCAAGGCAGCGTGAGTCATTTCTGTCAACTCCCGCGGGATCATGTTGGAAACCACACTAATCACGCCAACCGCCCCAACGCTCATCATCGGCAGTGTCAGTGAATCGTCGCCCGAAAGGATGCAAAAATCGCGGTCAACCAGCCCGCGCAACTGACTGACGCGGTCCACAACGCCCGTCGCTTCTTTCAGCCCAACAATGTGTTTGGGCAAATCGCTTCGCAGTCGCGCAATCGTGTCGTTTGCGATGTCCACGCCGCAGCGTCCGGGAATGTTATAAAGGATGAGCGGGATGTCCGCCTGTTCCGCAATCGCGCGGAAGTGAGCGTAGAGTCCTGCCTGTGTCGGCTTGTTGTAATACGGCGCGACCTGCAGCGACGCGTCCGCGCCGACCTTCTTCGCGTATTGCGTCATAAAAACCGCCTCAGCGGTCGAGTTCGACCCCGTGCCGGCAATGACCGCGCACCGTTTCGCCGCAAACTTCACTACCAACTCGATAACGTGGTTGTGCTCCTCGTGGTCAAGCGTGGGCGATTCGCCGGTCGTCCCGCAGGGAACTAGGCCGTCGATGCCGGCGGCGATCTGCTGTTCGACAAGCTGCCGCAGCCGCGGCTCGTCGACCTTCCCGTCTTTGGTAAACGGCGTGATGAGTGCCGTATGGGTACCCGTAAACATAGCGGGGTTATCCTAGGGCAAGATGCGGGTTTTTCAAGTGCTAACCTGCTGCCGCAGCCCGGAGCACGTCGTGCGAGTGGTTTAACGCCGCGTCACTGCGACTAGACATAAACGATCGAGCCATTACGCCGTAGACTTCACCCCGCGAAATCTTGATGCGGTGTGCCGGACCAAGCGGGTTCTCAGTGCGCAATCGAGCCATGGTCATCAGCCCAATCCAGATCGGCCATACACACGCCAGCCGCAATCGGAGCTCAGATCGCGGAATTCGCATCGTGTATTGCCAGCCTGCGTCCAGATGCGCCAACGCCGTATCCAGCCAGTGTGCATAGACCGGACGAATCGTTTCAAAGTTCTTGGGGTCTAGCAACGCACTGGGCGCGCCCACGGGTAGATAGCAACGACCAATGCGCAGGTCTTTCGGGATGTCGCGAAGCACATTCACGAGTTGTAGTCCCTTCCCAAAACGCACTCCGAGTGCGCACATTTCCTCGGCTTTCCAGTCGTTCAATGCCGGTAGATGCGCCATGCACATCTTCGTCCAGAATTCCCCGACGCAACCGGCCACCATATATGTGTAGCGGTCCAGTTCTTCGTCGTTGGAGAGCGCCACCAACTCTTTCTCCGTCTCGCCGGGAAAGCGTTTGAGGTCGAAAATTTGGCCGCTGACAATAATCTTCAACAACTCCTGGATTCGACGACTATCCGCTTCATCAAACTGTCCCAGCGTGACAATGCAGTCTTCTAATCGTTCCAACAGTTGCCGTTCGCCATCAGAAGTTTGTTGTCCCGCGATGGCTCCCAACTCCGGCACATGCGACAAATTCTGAAGCTGTTGCAGCGCGAAAATGCGTTTCGCTCGCGGCACCGCTTTCGTGTCCGCGATCGTGTCGGTCGCCCGCGCCAACAGGTAGGCCAGCGAAACCTGCGGTCGAATCTCCGGCGGCAACACGCGCAACGTGAGATAGAAGGAACGCGACACGTCGCGCAGCAGTGGGCCGATCAGTTCAGTTTGCGTGGTACTCATCTGCGATTGCGCGCCACGATAAGCCTGCGCGATTCATGCTGCAAGACAACAAGACAACCTTGTGATTTCGCCCGCGGTGCCCGATAATTAACTCATGCCGATTCGAATGACCATTCGCGTATGTTGCTGTCTGCTTCTCGTTTCCTTCGCGGCAAACGCCTTAGCCGATTCCCCGACCATTACGCGCGACCCGAAGTACCCGGCATATTGGTGGACGCCAGTCTCGAAGGAAGGCGCTCCTGCGTGGGAAATCCTGCCGCAAGAAGCCGGGCCCGGCGAAGTGATTCTGTCAAAGCGCAACGAGCTTGGGCTGCTTTCCAATTTCGCGGCGACTCCGTTTGAATTTCATGGCAAGCGCTACGCCAGCCTCGAGGGATTCTGGCAGATGATGAAGTATCCCGAGGACACCAACGACCTGCGCGCAACATTTCCGGGGTTGGAATGGAAACTGACACGCGAACAGGTTGCGCAACTCACCGCGTTCGATGCCAAGCACGCCGGCTCGGTGGCTGACGCAAACATGAAGAAAATGGGCATCACGTGGGTCACGTTCGAAGGCAAGCGCATCGAACCCCGTTCCACCACATCAGACGAGTATTACAAACTCATTGTCGAAGCGACGCGCGCAAAAGTCGCGCAGAATCCCGAAGTACAGAAGGTGTTGCTCGCCACGGGCGATCTCGTGTTGAAACCCGATCACCACCAGGAACCCGACGCTGCCCCCGCGTGGCGCTACTACGAAATCCTCACAACCATCCGCACCGAGCTACAGAAGAAGCAGGAACCCATTACTCCCGCTGGAACGTCCCCACTAACTCCGCTTCCGCGATGATGTGGCCCTTCATCGCTGCTTCGAGCTGCTGACGAGTCGCACGGGATGCCAGTTTTAGTTCCACGTCGAGGGCGTATAGTCGGAAGTGATAATGATGCGCGCCGTGACCGCGCGGCGGACACGGCCCACCATAGCCGACCTTCCCGAAATCATTCATCCCCTGCGCCGCAAACCACGTCTTGGCTCCGGACGGGTTGACCATGAGCCGCGTTCCCACAGCATCGATCTTGGACGTATTCTCCGGCAATTCGGAAGTGTCCATGTCATAGATCAACCAATGCACCCACGTACCGCCGGGCGCATCGGTATCGTCCGCGATCAACGCGAAGCTCTTTGTGCCGGCAGGCGCCCCTTCCCACTTCAACGCAGGTGACACATCCTCGCCACCGCACGTATGTTTGACCGGTATCGGTTGGTTGTTGCGAAAACTCGGACTCGTCAAAGTTAATTGTGGCACAGTTGCCTCCTTGCCCTGCGCGTGCGCCCGAGCGTATGCGCTCAATAATATCATTACAACGCAGATGCTGGTTCTCATCGTGTCCTCCGTCACATATATTTTCCACGGAACCGGCGCACGACGCAAGTTCTGCTTGCAAATCGACCAGAAATCCATATACTACGTACAGCATCAGGAATGACCTCGATATGGATCGGGGCCTGCCAACCGAGGCGGGAGCGCCTACGGTGGCTTGCTCAGGGCAGTCAGCCTTGAACGATGTGCGAGCGGCAAATGGCCGTTCGAACAATCAGCTCCGCGCAACCGCGCTTCGCTTGATGCGAGTCGCGGTTTTTGTTTGTCCTGATGCGTGAACCGAAAGGAATACGCATCATGTCAGTAACAGCTACACAGCCAACAGTCACAACCGTCCGTTCCGAAATCTCCGCAATTCGTCAACCGCAACAGACTGGCCCAAGGCGCGACGCAACATCGCTTAGTGCCGCTTTCGCGGAGCAACCAACCCCGCGCCGACTGGACGAATGGGCGGCGGCACTGGATTTCCCGTTGGATTTCCAGATTTAATCACACATCAACGCAGGCCGGGCTGTCGCTTGTCATGCGGCAGCCCGGCTGCTAATGTATCGCCCTTGATTTTCACATGAACGACCGCGCTGACAGAACCAAGTTGCTGAAGTCGCTACTGGATGAACGCATCCTCGTGCTTGACGGCGCGATGGGGACGATGATCCAGCAGGTGAATCTTACTGCCGATGATTTCGGCGGCGCGGCACTCGAAGGTTGCAACGAGAACCTCGTGCTCACACGCCCCGATGTCATCCGCGACATTCACAAGAAATATTTCGAGGCGGGCGCGGACATTGTTGAGACGGACACGTTCGGCAGCACGCCCATCGTGCTAGCGGAGTACGCCTTGGCGGACAAATGTTACGAGATCAATGTCGCCGCCGCCAAAATCGCGCGTGAGGCGGCAGAGGAATTTTCCACACCCAGCAAACCGCGGTTTGTCGCTGCGTCGATTGGGCCGACAACTAAAGCCATCACGGTCACGGGTGGCGTGACGTTCGACGGACTGATTGAGAATTTTTATCAGCAGGTGCGCGGTCTGGCGGAAGGTGGCGCGGATATCCTGCTCGTTGAGACGTGCCAAGACACGCGCAACATCAAGGCTGCGCTCATCGGCATCCAGAAAGCCTTCGACGAACTCGGCTTCCAACTACCGATTATGGTTTCGGGCACGATTGAACCCATGGGGACGATGCTCGCGGGACAGGCGGCGGATGCTCTCGTCGCTTCCTTGCAGCATGTTGACTTGCTGAGTGTTGGTTTGAACTGCGCGACCGGTCCTGAATTCATGACTGATCACATCCGCACGATTCACAACATGGCCAACACGCGCGTCTCGTGTTATCCAAACGCCGGCCTGCCGAACGAAGAAGGGCTGTACCTGGAAACGCCGACCACGCTCGCGTCGGCCCTTGAGCGCTTTGTCAAAAACGGCTGGCTTAATATTGTCGGCGGGTGTTGCGGGACAACTCCCCCGCACATCAAGGCCATCGCGCAGATGGTCGAGGGAAAAGAACCGCGCAAATTCCGCGCGCAACGCAAATCCTGGTACAGCGGCATCGAACTCGTCGAAGCGACCGACGACAACCGTCCGCTCATCGTGGGCGAACGCACCAACGAAGTCGGCTCGCGCGCGTTCAAGCGGCTGATTACCGATGAGAAATTCGAGGAAGCGACGGAGATCGCGCGCGCCCAAGTCAAAAGCGGTGCGCACATCATCGACATCAATCTCGAAAACACCGACCGCGATGAGTTGGGCGACATCGACCGCTTTTACGAGAAGGTGATTCACAAGGTCAAAGTGCCGTTCATGATCGATACGACCAATTACAAGTCGGTCGAGCGCGCGCTGACGTATTGCCTCGGCAAGAGCATTATTAACTCGATCAACTTCGAGGATGGCGAGGAAAAATTCGACCATGTGTTGCCACTGGTGAAGAAGTTTGGCGCGGCGATTGTCATTGGTTCGATTGACGAGGACAAACAGCAGGCGCAGGCGATCACGCGCGAGCGCAAGCTCGCCATCGCCCAGCGCGCCCGCGATTATTGCGTCAAACACGGCATCGCTGAGGAAGACATCATCTTCGATCCGCTCGTGTTCCCTTGCGCGACGGGCGACGAGAACTACATCGGCAGCGCGGTCGAGACTGTCGAAGGCGTGCGATTGATCAAAGCGGCGCTACCGAAATGCAAAACCGTTCTCGGTGTGAGCAACGTCAGCTTCGGTCTGCCGGCGGCGGCGCGCGAAGTGATTAATTCTGTGTTCCTCTATCACGCGACGAAAGCGGGGCTCGACCTTGCCATCGTGAATGCGGAAAAACTGGAGCGTTACGCGACCATTCCCGAGCAAGAACGGAAGTTCGTCGAGGATTTGTTGTGGAATCGTCCATTCGAGGGATACGACGCGCCGCAGGATTATCGACAGCAGACGATGGTGCAGCGCATCGAGATCAACAACCATCACATCGAAGCGGTCAATGTTCATTTCCGCGGCGCGGAAAGTCGGGTGAAGAAAAAGACGTCCGACCTGCCGCTGGACGGACGGCTTGCCAATTACATTCTTGAAGGCTCCAAGGAAGGGCTCATTCCCGACCTCGACTTGAAGCTCAAGGAAGCCAAGCCGCTGGACATCATCAACGGGCCGCTCATGGACGGGATGAAGGAGGTCGGCCGGCTGTTCAACGCCAACGAGCTGATCGTCGCGGAAGTGCTGCAAAGCGCCGAGGCGATGAAGGCCGCCGTCGCCCACCTCGAACAATTCATGGAGAAGAAAGCCGACTCGACCAAGGGCAAGGTCCTGCTCGCCACCGTCAAGGGCGACGTGCATGACATCGGCAAGAACCTCGTCGAGATCATTCTCTCGAACAACGGCTTCAACGTCATCAATCTCGGCATCAAGGTGCCGCCCGAAGACCTGATCAAGGCCTATCGCGAGCACAAGCCTGACGCCATCGGCCTGTCGGGCCTACTCGTGAAAAGCGCGCAGCAAATGGTCATAACCGCGGGCGACCTCAAGAACGCGGGCATCACGGTGCCGTTACTGGTCGGCGGCGCGGCGTTGAGCGACAAGTTCACGCGCAGCCGGATTTCGCCGAGCTACGAGCGCGTCGTGGTGTATTGCAAGGACGCGATGACGGGACTGTCGATCATGAACCGATTGATGGACCCCGCCGAGCGCGACAAGGTGATGACGGAACATCGTGCGAGCGACATTCCTGTCGCGACCGGGACCGTAGAACAGCTTCCCGAGACGACCGAACGCAGTTCGCGCGTTCGCATTCTATCTCCATTGGCCGCGCCCTACCCCGAGCGCAAAGTGCGCGACGTGCCGCAACTTCGCGAAGTGTGGGAATACATCAATCCGCAGATGCTGTATGTGCGCCATCTTGGTTTCAAATCCAATTTCGAGAAAGCCCTGGCGGCCCGCGACCCGAAAGCGCTGGAACTGCACAACCTTGTCGAGGATGTGAAAGCCGAGGCCGCGAAGTTCATGAAGGTGAAAGCGGTGTGGCAGTTTTTCGATGCGGAAGCGGAGGGGAATAGCATTAAGCTATTCTCTCACCACGAAGGCGCGAAGGACACGAAGCCAGACCACATCTTCAACTTCCACCGTCAGCGGAAGCCGGATGGCTTGTGTTTGTCGGATTACGTGAATCCGCCGAGAGACAGCGTCGCCCTCTTCGTGGTCGGCGCGGGCGCGGGGATACGTCAACGCGCCGAGGAATACAAAGCGAAAGGCGAATACCTGAAGTCGCACGCGCTGCAAGCGCTCGCCATCGAGACCGCCGAAGGTTGCGCCGAGTGGTTACACAGGCGCATCCGCGAGGATTGGGGTTTCCCCGATCCCGCCGATATGACGATGATCGACCGCTTCACCACAAAGTATCGAGGCCGCCGCTACAGCTTCGGCTACCCCGCCTGCCCCGCGCTGGAAGATCAGGCCGGCATCTGGAAACTATTGAAGCCCGAAGAAATCGGCGTGCAGTTGACCGAAGGCTTCATGATGGATCCCGAAGCCAGCGTCAGCGCGCTGGTCTTTCATCATCCGGATTGCACGTATTTTGGCGTCGGGGATGTTACTGATTCTGCGGAATGAACTACGGAGCGGCTTGACCTTCTAACGTAAGCGAACGATAATTACACGTCATGGCCACGGCAAACATCAAGCTGGACTTGAAGCAGATCGCTGAGCATCTGCCAGCGGGCGCTTCGTACGCTGACGCGATGTATGAATTGTACGTTCGCATGAAAATTGCAAATGCGAAGCAAGCAGCCGATGAAGGCCGGGTCATCCCTCACGAGGAAGTGAAGCGTCGGTTTGTGAAATGAAGATCGTCTGGACCGAACCGGCGGTCACCGACCTCGACGCCATTCGTACCTATATCGCCCGTGACTCTGAGACTTACGCCGACGCTCTCATCTTGGAGATCTTCGAGGCCACCGACCGACTGGAGCGTTTTCCCGAATCTGGGCGCGTCGTTCCTGAACTCAACGATCCTACGACACGCGAGATCATCGTTGGCAGTTATCGAGTGATGTATGACACCAGTGGTGATGCGGTGCGCATCCTCGGCGTGCTGCATGGCGCACGGCAATTTCCACCGACGAAGTAGTCCTCATCCCTCTATTTCGAGGCATCCCTAAAACAACAGGCTAGCTTCCAGTTTCGGCGGAAACAGATGTTCCACCAACCTTATTGTAAACAGGGAACTTGCCCTTGTGGTCGTCCTTGTATCTATCAATCCAGTGTGCTTCCCACCGCACCTGCTGGTCTGGATCATCGACTAGGGAATATTCGATCATATCGAATTGCCACGCCTGTCTCTCCGGAGATCTCAAACGCACATTAATGTCGCCCCTGCCTATGTAAACAATTTCGCCACCCTCCGTTACGTAGCGGTAGATTCCACGTGCCTGTGGAGGAATGTCCTTTGATTCTCGTGCTCGTCTTTCTTCAAAGGCGGGGCAGAGCTGGATGCTCCAAACTTTTCCAAAGGGTGTATTCTCTTGCTTGGGCACGAATCGTCGATACTTGGGAGGCAGCTTTGCAACAGATCGAACCCAATCGAGTTTCCTGACAAGAGATTTCGCGGAGCAATTCAAACCCTTGTGGCCCGCTCCTGCCGGCACCAACGCAAACGAATTGGGGCGGTCTTCTTTGCAAAACTCGAATCCCAATTTAAAACTCTGGGGGGTCCGCTTGTACAGTAACCCGCATGTTCGCGCTTAAGTCGGCAACTCTGACAAATTGTGCGCTGAATGCAATGCGCTCATACGCGACGCTGATAAACGCGTTATCAGATCCTTCAGCATTGTCTTCTCTTTTAACTACTTCCCAAGCCATAAACCTCTCTGCTTTGCGTCTTTTTGTTAGGCAAGTTTTACACAGCATGTCTGTTTTTTGAAAGCCAAAGTTGGCAGCCCATCACGGCTCGCCTTTTTCCACGGTCCCGAGTTCCTCATTGCGCGGTTGGGCGATGTCGGTTTCGGCGAAGGCGCCGTGTTGGGGCAGGATCATGAGGAAGCGGGTGGTGCGATCGATCTCCGCCTTGCCGCTTTGAATCCGGCAGGCGAGGACATGGCCACCAGCGTGGCGGTCGGCGGTGAGGAAGTGGAAATGGTAGCCGGGCACATTGAGTTTCCCGGCGTACTCGGGCACGCGGAACCCAACCATCGTGCCGCGCACGTGATGGAACTCAAAGATGGATTGTCGTTTGGCGGCTTCCAACAGCGGCGGATACGGCAGGTGTTGACGCGGGACGCTGCGGGCTTTGACGCTGGCGAACACGCCTTCGATGCGGATGGCGTAGAACGCGTTCTTGTCGGGCAGCACCTGATCGAGGGCGTGCTCGATGCCGTGGAAGTCAAGGGAGTTGGTCAACGAGAGCGAGTGGTCGGGCTTGAAGAACGTCACGGTCGCAAACGGCGTCAACATCGCGTCGGCCACCAGCGCCACCGTCCCGTCGGTCTTGACCTGGTAGAAGTTGCCGTCCAGCGCAACCATCTCGCCGTCGAGCGCGTTGAACGTGCCCAGTCCGAAGTCCCCGTGCCGCTTGAGCTGACCGAACGTCAAATCGCCATCGTACACGCCCGAAAGTAGGGCATTGATGGTCGAGTACTGCACGAGCGTCTGGCGATTGCTGTTATCCGTCGCGCAGCCAACGAACACGGTGAGGAGCAACGCAATCAGGTAACTGCGCGGGCGCTGCCGGTGGCGAATCGGTTTCACGATGTCGGATTGAACGCGTCGGCCACACCCCGGAGCAAGCACAAATTGTCGGTGCACTTGCAATCGACGTTCACGGTGGCTACACTTTCCGTCATGATCATGAAGAACACATCCACGACGATGCATCGATTTGCCACCGCGTACGCATTCGTTCTCGGGCTGGTTGTCCTCGGGACGGCTTGTTCGCCGAGCGAGGCACCGAAGCAAGATGCGACGGCGCAACCAGCAGCAGCCGCTGCGACGAACCGATCGCCAGCTGATGCCGTATCACCGCCGCCGATCGGTGCGACACCCCAACCCACAACTGCTGCACCCGCACAACCAGGAGCTACTGTGACCGAATTGAAAATTGAAGATACCAAGGTCGGCACGGGCGCCGAGGCCGCCGCGGGCAAACAAGTGACGGTCCACTATACGGGCTGGCTCACCGACGGCACGAAGTTTGACTCGTCCAAGGACCACGGGCAACCATTCAGCTTCCAACTCGGCGCCGGTCAGGTCATCAAGGGCTGGGACCAGGGTGTTGCAGGAATGAAGGTGGGCGGAATTCGCAAGCTGACGATCCCCTCCAGCCTCGGCTACGGCGAACGAGGTGCGGGCGGCGTGATTCCCCCGAATGCGACGCTGGTGTTCGAAGTTGAACTTCTCGGCGTGAATTAAAACGCATCCTGAAGGGTGCGGCTACATCACAATGAGGATTAGCGTGTTCAGTACACGAAGAGCCCCAGCAAGACCAGGAACACGCCGACGGCGGCCCCCACCGAACAGGCGAACCGGCAACGGGCGGTGTTGGCTGTCATAAAGGCGATCCAGTCACGGACCTGATGCGGCGCGGAGGCCATCCAGACCGCGCCGCAGACCTGGATGTAGGCCAAGACGGTGACGACGAGGCGTAACGGGGAATCGCTGATGTCGGCGGCATTGAGCACGACCTTGGAAATCAGCAACATCAGGGCGGCCAGGCCGCGAAGGGCGAGAAACTGGTCGGCGTATTGGATCACCAGCCAGTAGGCGATCGGAATCCCGATGACGATAAACGGTTTGACCCACGCGAAGTCGTCGACGGCGGCGAAGAAGTACAACACAATGCCTGCCCAGACCGCACAGACTCCCATGAGGATGCGTCCCCATAACACCGAGCGCGGAAACTTCCGCGCTTCCGCGCTGAATTTCTCCGGGGCAATAATGCCCGGAAGTCGGCCGGCAATAATCGCCGTGCCGAGGATGGTCGAGGTGATGGCTAGTCGTGTCATAGGTTGTGGATGGCGGGATCGCCGTAAAGTGTGATGGTGGTGGCGCGGTCGATGCGCACCGGCAGCAATTCACCGTGATGACGCTCGTCGCCGTCGATCAGCACGATCTTGTTGGTGCGCGTGCGGCCAAACATGCGTTTGCCCGCCTTCTCGCTGCGGCCTTCAACGAGGATTTCAACGGTTTGGCCGACGAGTTCCTGATTCTTGCGGTTCATACGCTCGTTCAGGATTTCCAAAACGATCTGGTTGCGCTTTTCCTTCTCGTCGTCACTGAGTTGATCGGGCAACTCGGCGGCGGGCGTGTCGCGGCGCGGTGAGTACTTGAAGATGTAGGCCTGGTCGAATTCCACTTCGCGCATGAGTGAGGCGGTTTGCTCGAAGTCCTCCTCGGTTTCACCCGGAAAACCCACAATGACATCGGTGCTGATCGCGATGTTCGGTTGCGCCTCCCGGAGTTTGTCGAGGATCCGCAGATACCACTCGCGGCTGTACCCACGATTCATGGCCTTTAACAGCCGATTCGAGCCGCTCTGAATGGGCAGGTGCGCGTGCTCGCAGAGTTTCGGCAAATCGCGATAGGCTTCGACCAGATCGTCCCCGAAACCTTTTGGATGCGGCGACGTGAAACGAATGCGTTCCAGTCCCTGCACTTCGTGCACAGCTTCGAGGAGTTGGACGAACGCGGACTTGCCATCCTGCTTTCCAATGTCTTTGCGTCCGTAACTGGTCACGATCTGGCCCAGCAAGGTGACTTCCCTCACGCCTTGATCGACGAGTTGACGGACTTCCTCGACAATTTCCGCAATCGGCCGGCTCCGTTCGCTGCCGCGCGTGTAGGGCACAATGCAGAACGAACAGTACATGTCGCAACCTTGCATGATGCTGACGAACGCGGTGACCTGGCGATTGCCGTTTGTGCCGAGGACGTGGTCCTTGATCGTGGATTCGCTACCAGATTCTTCCGCGACGTCCACGATGGCCTTCAACTCTTCATCATATAGATCAGCGTCCTCGCGGCGACGCGTGAAAATCTGGTCGAGGTAATCGGGGACGTGATGAAAGCGCTGGGTGCCCACAACCAGATCGACCGCGGATTGTTTTTCGGCGAGTTCGCCGCCGCGGCTTTGGGCCATGCAGCCGAGGTAACCCAGCACGAGGTCGGGCTTGCGGCGCTTGAGATGCGCGAGCGAGGTCATCTTGCCGATGGCCTTTTGTTCAGCGAGGTCGCGGACGCTGCAGGTGTTCAGCAGGATCACATCAGCATCGCGCTCGGAGGGGATGATCGCGTAACCGCGCGCGCGCAACATTGCCGCCACGGCCTCGCTGTCGCGCTCGTTCATCTGGCAGCCGTAGGTCTTGATGTAAACCTTCTTCATCATCAGACGGTCGACTGGCTATAGATCAGCGCCATGAGTTCGGTGCGGCTGGTGACATTCTTCTCGAACGCGCCGCGCATGGCGGAAGTGATGACCGATGAGCCGGGCTTTTTCACGCCGCGCATGGTCATGCAGGTGTGGACGCCTTCGCAGACAACCGCCACGCCATCGGCTTTGAGTTCGTGGTTGATGATATCCGCGATCTGGCTGGTCATGCGCTCCTGCACCTGCGGGCGGCGGGCGAACGATTCCACGACCCGCGCCAGCTTCGAGATGCCGACGATGTGACCGTTGGGAATGTATGCGATGTGCACTTTTCCAAAAAATGGCATGAGATGATGCTCGCACATGGAGAAGAAAGTGATGTCTTTGACGAGCACGAGTTCATGATGGTGCTCATCGAATTTTTTACTAAGCGCAAGATGCGGCTCCTGCTCCCCCTGCCCAAAGATCTCCTCGTACATGCGCGCCACACGGTCCGGTGTGTCGCGCAAACCATCGCGGTCCGGATCCTCGCCGATGGCTTCCAGTAAGAGGTGCACCGCTTCGCGGATTTTCTTCTTATCAATTGTTTGGTGATTTGGCATTCGCCACCCTCAGAATCTGCCCACCATAGCCCAGCGTCTGGGAATGGTCAATGCGAGGAACTGCGTTGATCCGAGCTCAATTGGCTTTCCGTACAGCATGACTTGCTTCCCACAAATCCACGAAGGCGGGGTCGGGTGATTGGATGACGGTAATGTGTTTGCCTTCGCGGTGAATGCGCAGGGTCGGGGCGGGAGTCGCAGTCCGCTTCTCGATCACCTTTTTGTATGCTGCGGCGAACTCCGCTGCTTGCGGCTCGGTTTCCCAAGCGATCACCCACACGAGAGCGGTCGGTCCATTCGTGCCTCGTTCGTAAACCTGGTAGCGATCACCGTTCCATCCTTCTGCCTGTATCTGGGCATCGTAAGCTCCCATGCCCTGCCCCAGGACGAAGCGTGTCCCAAATTCGCCGAGGCTATTGCTGCCGATCAACCGCCAATCTCCGGCTTCAAGCTTGGGAAGATCGAGATGTTCGGGCGTAGCGCGCTGATGCAGAAACTTGTCGGGATGAAGAATGTCCTTCGTGGTTGTCGGGGGATGGCGAAACGCCGTGTCGATCGCAGCGGTGCCGCCGGAGCTGTACAGCGTTGTCACGAATTGCTGGCCCTCCTGGTACGGGAACATCAGCATTTCGCGCAAGTACGGCGGCGCTTCGCGGAGCTTCGTTGTGTTCTGGCTGAACATCGCGCCCACATCGCCCAGCATCTTGCTCGGATCGACGTTCTCCATGTACCAGCGCGTCATGAGCACGGTCGCGTCGCCTTCGACGAGCGCGGAAGTGGCCAGCGCGAGATCATCGTTGGTCTTCACCTTGAGCGGAAACTTCAACAAATCAAAGTTCTGGTCTTGCAGTGCGTGCGTGAGTTCATGCGAGAGCAGCATCTTGTCGAGATTGCTGGAAAACACGAGGTCCTTGAATGTGTACAGCGAATGCTCTTCCGGCACGTAGAAAGCCGCGACCTGCTCGTTGTAGAGGCTGACCAGCACATTGAGCAGATCCGTGCCCTCGGGAACCAGCCCGACCGCCGCCAGCGTACGGCTGTAATCGCGCATTTCCTGCTCGGTATATTGTTCCTTCACCTTCTCCACGAGCACGCGTCGCAATTCCGAGCGGTCGATGATTTTATAATTCACCGGGCTCTTGAACGGCAGGCCGCGCAATTCGCTGGTCTGCTGCTCGATGCTCTGGCGGTCCCCGGCTTGTTCTTCTGGCTTGGGACCGCGTTGCGCAGCGGAAACCTTGGCCTGCAAATCCCGGCGCTCCTGCTCCAGTTGGGTGATCTCGCCCCGCAAACTCTCCAACGTTTGACGCAACTCAAAATTGCGCCAGCCGAGAAAGCCAAGCGCGAGGAACAACACCAGGAACGCGAGCTTGAGGAAAAACTTTTTCATTGGTGGGCTTATCCGCCCGTGCTAACGTGCCGCGCACTCTAATGGACATCCGCCAGAAAATCCAGACGCTTCTCGCCACGCCAAATTACCATCCACTCCGCCGCGACGAGTTGGCCAAAAAGCTCCGCCTAAACTCTGCCGAGCGCCGCGATTTCCGCCGCGTCCTGGCCGGAATGCTGGACAAAGGCGAGGTCGTCCGCGTCCGCACCGACCGTTTCGTCCTCCCGCACGACGCCGATCTGGTCGTCGGACGAATCGAGTTCAATGAAAAGGGCTTTGCCTTTCTGCGTCCCGAGCCACCCGCGGAGACGACGACTCCTGTCGAGCCGCGGCCCGACATCTACGTCGCGGGAGAAGACACGGGCATCGCGTTGCACGGTGACAAGGTGGTGGTCCGGTTGCATCGCGACCGGCGGAAATTCAAGGCGGCTGATAAACCCGCGGGTGTGGTGATTCGCATCCTGGAGCGTGCCAGCGAAATCGTCGTGGGCACCCTGCAGAAGGGCCAGCACGTTCACTATGTCATCCCCGACGACCCGCGCATGCCGCATGACGTTTACACCCGGCCCGCGTTGAACGCGCAGGTCGGTGACAAGGTCGTCGTCAAGCTGCTTGAATGGAAATCGCGGCACGCGAGTCCCGAAGGCGAGATCGTCGAGGTGCTTGGCAAATCCGACGCGCCCGGCGTGGACATCGTGGCCATCATTCGCAAGCATCGCCTGCCGATCGGTTTTTCGGAACAAACCCTGGCCGAAGTCGCCCGCATCCCGGAAAAGATTTCCCGCGCCGAATACGAACATCGGCTCGACCTGCGCGGGAAGTTCATCGTCACCATTGACCCCGACGACGCGAAGGATTTTGACGACGCGGTGAACGTGGACGAATTGCCGGGTGGCGGTTGGCGTCTCGGCGTGCACATCGCCGACGTCTCGCACTACGTCCAGCCCGACGGCGCGCTCGACCGCGAGGCGAATGCGCGCGGCAACAGTGTTTATCTCGTGGATCGCGTCCTGCCCATGTTGCCGGAAAAGCTTTCGAACAACCTGTGCAGCCTGCGGCCCAATGAAGACCGGCTCACGCAATCGGTGTTCATCGAGTTCACGCCCAAAATGGTGGTCCGCAAGATGGAGTTTGCGCTCAGTGTCATCCGCTCCCGGCAACGGCTGACCTACAAGGAAGCGTTTGCGCGCCTCCAGTCGCGCGACGACCATGAGGAACTCACGCACGAGTTGAAAAAGATGTGGCGGCTGGCTTCGCGTCTCCGCCAACAGCGTTTCGCGCACGGTTCGCTGAACCTGGATTTTCCCGAGGTCAAGGTTCGCCTCGATAAGAACGGAAAGCCGACGCATATCGAGA
>Ga0247667_1000116_pt1 | contig 40310 bp, 32 predicted proteins | sample CNK08_metaG_FD_183027 | JGI IMG/M metagenome (GOLD analysis project Ga0247667, IMG submission 183027) | Soil microbial communities from Purdue University Martell Research Forest, Indiana, United States - CNK08 | ecosystem: Environmental > Terrestrial > Soil > Temperate forest > Bulk soil... | reverse complement strand
CGTAGAGCGCCTGCGCCACTTCCGCGTCTGTCGTCGCCAGCCGCTCGCCTTCGGGGATGAGCGGTTCCTGACGCCCGCCCACATCCTCGAAGCCTCGGAAGTTGCCGTAGGCGCGTGGCGGGTCGCCGCGCCAGTAGATGGGAGTGCGTTTGGGCATATCAGTCCTCCCCCGCACTTGTGGTGGGCTGCTTTGACTCGTTCTCCTCGACCGTCGCTGGGTTGTTACGGAGTGCTGCTGTGATGCGGTCTGCTCGCATTTCACAGACGCGAGCCCACGTTGCGAACACGCGGGCCAGACGACGCGCAGCACTGCGCGAGATATGACGCTGGCCGCGACGCAACGCGGCGAAGCCGTGCCCCGAGAACCCAGCGGCCTCGCGTAACACTGAGAGGTTGCCCACACCGTCATAGCGCAGCGCGGCGCGGACGGCGTTGGTTAGTAAAGAATCGGTCATAGACGCTCCGGGAAAAAAACGGACTCCCGAACATCGCGGCCGACTTGTGACTGCGAAACTGGGTCAGCAGCTGACCGAGCGCCCCTCCTCACGGCGACGAAATCTCAAATCGACTCGGGTAGGAGTGGCGTTTCACTTGGCGAGATTGGGGGTCTCCGGTGGCTTGCGCTGTGTTGACCGCGCATTCGCGGAACGTCCTGTATGCGCTGGATGGACGAAGGGTCACTCCTCCTACCCGTCGTCAGTGCTTCGTCACGTATTTCACGTAGGGGTTGAGGAGCGGGTAACGCCGGTGACACTGTGAGCACGACGGGACACCCATGCAAGCTCGGTAATCCCATGCATGCGCGGCGACCCCATGCATGCGCGGTGACCCATGCTTATTCGCCGGGATTGACGGATTGCCCGTAGCTACAGCGGGAGGAAGCGTCCTAGCGGCGCCGACCTGCCTCGTTGCATTTTCAATGCGTTGGGAGGTCAACTGCCGGAACTAGGCTGCGTGCCTCGCAGTCTAGTTACTAGTTAGAGGACCACAAGAACTTGTCCCATGAGACGACTGCCCTTACTTGGACTCGCGGCTACAGCTCTAGGTCTCATACCTACAATGGCTGCCGCCCAAGCCCCTCGCAGTCCCGCACACCTACCTAGCGGCTGGATGGTGGTCTCACCACCAGCTCAGGAATCGGAGAACGCGGTTTGCGCCAACTGGGCAGACACGACTTGGCTCGTGTCGCTCAGCCCCGACAGCGCTGAGCTACAGCTCACCCCGGATTCTCGGGAACCGATGTCCGATTCGGTTCCTGCGGCAGGCGGCTGGCTGATTGGCCACAACGACGGGGAGTTTGGCGGTGACATCCTGTGGCGGCCGGAGCACGGTAGCGAGACCACAATCGCGAAGGACAATCTCGTGGCGTTCGTGCCGGGCGCCCATGGACTGCTCGGTCTCGTCGGCCTCGCTCACATGCATATAAATGAAGGAAGGCTCCTCGCGTTTCATAGAGGCCCCGATGGAGCCTGGAAAATCACCACTCTAATGGCGCTTGGCGCGGAGCCCCGTGCTTATTCATACCTCGGTCGGGACACACTCCTTGTGGTAACGATGGGGTCAGTTCTCTTGCTAAAGGCCCCCGATTACAAGAAGGTGCTGCATCAAAGCCGACTGCTGGCGCTGGCCTATCCCCACTCCATCGTGCGGGACCGTGCCGGTGTCATCTACGTCGGCATGCGCTTCGCGGTCACCAGACTGCAGCCCGCCGGCAGTGATTATCGCGCAGATTGGGTCGTCCCCGTCGCCTGTCCCAAGCGTCAAAAAGTTGACCAGCTCTACCGATGCAGCTGTACTTCGGCGTCGAAAGACTGAGGACGCACCCGTAAGAGGTCACTTTCGACCGGCGAGAGTGATGCGGCCGGGCCGGTTGCCCACTGTGCGGCGTCGGAAGTGATTGTAACCAAATCATAAACTTGGGGGGCTCGACCGGAGTGACGGAGGCGGTTATTTTTGATGTCAAGGCGGTCACTGCGACTGAATAGCGCGCGCGACCGCCGAGACCAGTTTGATTCGTTTCACGCGGCAGGACCTTGCGAGACGCAGGAAGGGTCTCCAACGGGTCCTGTTTTGCTTTCAGGGGGGGTGACATGCCGCGGCAAGGACCTACTGACAACATGATTCCCCTTCCGCTAGCGGCCCAGCGGCTCCGCATCCGTCAGGATACGGCCCGCGATTGGGTCTGTGTCGGTCGGTTAGAGGGTCAGAAGCTCGGCGGTACCCGGTGGCACGTCACCGTCGCGAGCATAGAAAGGCTGCTCCGAAATCGCCCACACGACCCATACCAGCGGGATGCGCGCGGGCGCTTCACAATCAAGCAAGAGGCGTCCCGTGAGCGGGCCTTCGCCCCCGGCGTCCGAGGCGACGCAGTGTCGGGGCGCGTGTGAGTTATAAACGCGGTCGGCAGCCGTGGTTTCCGCTCTATGCGAGGGATTGGCACTTCGGCACAATCGGCCTCACGCTCGAAGCCCAAGGTGGTTACATGCGGCTTCTGTGTTACCAATGGTTCGAGGGACCCTTCGCCGATGACCCCGTGAAGCTTGCGCGGATTCTCGGCGTAAGTCCCGCACGTTTTCGGAAACTGTTTTCAGAGATTTCCGAGCACTTCCCGGAACTCGAATCCCAGCCCGGGTTCCTCGCAAACCGGCGTCTGGAGGACATCCGCCGTCAGAGCAAGGCGTACAGCGAGGAGCAGGCCCGGCGCGGTCGTCTTGGTGCCCAGACTCGCTGGAGTAACGCTTCCGATTCGAATGGCAACCGCTATCCTGAGACGATGGCATCTGCCATCCCGGAAGGGTGGCAAATGGATGACTCTGCATCTGCATCTGCATCTGCATCTGCATCTGCAGAGACTGAACTCACGTCAAAGGCTCTTGTCCCGCAAGGCGGGACGCTCAACCCCGGCTCCGACAATGGGAAGCCGAAAGCCACTGCGCTAACCCGGAGGAGCCGCTCCTACGAGGCTATCCTCGCGCACCTCGCCGAAGTGGAAATGGGCGCCCTTCGACGCCAGAACCAAGACGCCTTTCGCGGCCTCGCCGGTGAACTCGTCTTTGCCTACTGGCAAGCGAAGCTCAATCACGTCAAGGCACTCTACGGCCCGGAGCGCGAGCGCATCATCCTGAAGCGGCTTAGAGAGAACGGCGGCGACGTATCTGAGCTTCTCTACGTCGTGGACGGCGCGCTCCAGGACGATTGGACGATGGGTAGGGACCCCAAGGCTCCGCGGCGGTTCGATGAGTTCGAGTTGCTGTTCCGTGACCGAGCACACGTGGAACGGTTCGTCAGCCTGTGCCCTGAGGCCCGCTCTGGGAATCCACATCCCATGTCCGTGAAGTACGCGATGACGGAGGCACAACGTGCGGCCCTCTGAACAGGAACCGCCCATCCTTCGGGGAGCAAGGAGGCGCTGCCAAGGCGATGCGGCGACCGCGTGTAGACGGGCGGTGGACCCGGATGAGCCCGAAGGCTGATATGCCGAGACGCGCCGGTGCCGCACATGCGGCGTCATGGTTGCGCGAAAGGTGCGCGAAGCGGGGAGCGGAGGGGAGGAGAAGTCATGACACGGCTGGGCGCCTCGCGGTTGGCGCTTCCGCTCCCGGAGCGGAGGGGCGCAGGTGACGCTTCGGGAGCGGCTCGAACGAGCGGTGGAGCTGGGGGTGACGGTCGCACTGTCGCCGGGTGAGTTGCGGGAACTGCTCGACGCGGCTGCCGTGCTGGTGGCCGACGCCATTCCGACACGCGATTTGACAATCACCGAGGTCAGCGCTCGGCTCGCCCGGCCGTGCTCGACGGTGCGGGCGTGGGTCGCGGCGGGACGCTTCGCGGGCTCCTACAAGTTGTCCGAGCGTGATTGGCGAGTACCTGTGGCGTCGGTGACGGCCTTCGTGGAAGCGCGGCGGCCCGCGGTCCCCAGCCCGAATGATGGCCCGCCCGTTCGGCACCGGAGGCATCGAGCGGCCGGAGGTGCAGTGGACTTGTCGGCGTGGCGAAGGCCCACGTGACCTTCTGCGCCGTGCCCATCAGCCACGCTTTTCTAGAGTGCTCCCTCGCGCTTCGCCAGCGTGTCGAGGATGTGACGCGCCGCCGAAGTCAGGCGCTTGCACGTGCCGCCGTGCAAGTACGTCGCCTCGTGGACGAGGAGGTTGCGAAAGGAGACCGCCTCCGGTAGCTGAGCCCATGCCAACGTTCCACATAACTCTTGGGGAGCAATGTGACTCGGGGCACAGATATAGTCAGCGATGAGTTCAACTGGACCGAGGTTACGGAGACGTCCGTAGGCACCATCGAAGGTGTGACCATCGCGCATCATGCCACGGACGGCAACGCATCGCGCGAACCCTTCAAGGGCGGACATTACTGTAACGAGGAGACTCGGCCCGGACGCAGCATTAGTGATACGCTCAATGGCTACTTTGTAACGCTGTCGGGGAGTAGCGCGAATGTAGAGTCTTCGAAGTTCGTCCGGCGGTGTTTGCGTGTAGTCCAATCTTCCCTCCCGAACCGCGTGATTCTCCAATGAAGGTGTCAATACACGCGCTGGAGCCGGAAGCTCTTTGGAAGCGAGGCGTGGGCCAAGTCGAGCTTATCGTCTGACACCGGTATCCGTATCTCCGCGTTCGGCAGGTCATTCCCCTCCCTGTCGCGAGCACGGAGAGTGACTAACACGCCGAAACGCGATAGTGATGGCGCAGTCCTGTTTCCGTCGCTCGACCACAACTCGGCCCGCCGCCACTTACTGACGGTGTCATGGACGAGAGCTTGGGTGCTTTCGTAGTCGTAGGTGGAGGAGTCGCCCGTGACCCGAAGGAGCACCCGTTGGGCTGGTCCCTCGGCCGGGCCGTATTGAACCACGCCGAACAGGTCTGGAATCTGCTTGGTCTCCGGTGGGTCGACCGCCGAGTAGCGGTAGTAGAATGCGAAAAAGCGCTTGATGTCCGTGTTAGGCACGGCCACTTCAACTAGACTGTCAGTCGCCGTGAACACTAGGTGACCGTTCCTCAAGCTATAGAACGAGAATACGTCCCTCGCGTCACAACATCCGAAATAGGTCGTCCTGTAGAACTCATCCCAAACAAGGCCAGCGTCCGCATTGACGGCGACATGCCACGTTGGCGAATGTGGCTGGTTGGCATCTCCGACCCACGCGTCCGCGATGACAGTGCCCCAGCTTCGCCGTTCGCCTTCCAGGCAGCAATGCTGGTCCGACACCTCTCGCAATAGGATTTTCTCGGTCGGATGTTCGCGATAACGCAGGTCAGTCACTATGAAGCGCCCGCTTATCGTCTCATATCGCTCCAAGCCAGCAGAGTCTGCCTGTCGGATGATTCGCGATGTCACAGACCACGGTGCGCTTGCCTGCGATGCGGTATCGACTGCCCTGGATTGCGACGCTGTGTTGATGACGTTCGGTTGACCAACGGACTGGGCCGAATGCCTGGTGTCAGTGCATGCGCCCGAGAACATCCCCGCAACGCACAGGAAAGTCAGTGGGAGTCTCATAGTCCTCGCTTACGATGAAACATCACCCCAACAAGGCGGTGTCTCGTTGCGCCCTGCGGAACCGCGTGCGGCTCGGCGGAGCGTAGCCGTATTGGTGCCTCAGCCAGTGGGCGGACCAACGGTCACCCCCAACCCTGTGTCCCTACCCTGCCCTTCGAAGGTCGTGGGTCACGGGACTCCTAGAGGTGCGACCGACTCACGGCGGAGATTCCGAGGCGGGCACCATGGAATCCCACCACTTCAGAAGCGCGCCTCGAACAATGTATTCAAAGGTGTGCAGGAACATCGGGGTGTTCTCTCGCTTCCAAACACCATACGCGTTCCTATAGGTGCCTTCAACTGGTGCCTCGGCAGGGACCTCCCAGCCTTGCGCCTGATGAGGTCGCTGGCACATCACAGGCGGGAACGGGACACCGTCGTGCAGAGCTTTGGAACGATGCCCGTAAATCACCTTCAGAAAGCCCTTCATCTCGTCAGGAGACCAGCTCACTTGCGCCTCCGGCGGCCGCTTCGTTGGAGCTGGCGGTATGAACTCCAACAGGAACGACAGGAACTTCTTAGTCGCGCCGAGGGTGCCGGCAAAGAGTCCAGCTATATCCTCCACGAGACTGTCGTCCCCGGCCCTCTGAAGCCGCGCCGCAACTTCGGGACGTAGTTCTCGAAGCTCCTCTGCGGGGGACCGCTTCTCTGCACCATACCAAGAATCCGCGGCGGTTTCGATTGCGGAGACCAAGAACAGCCACGATAACTCAGCTTCACCCTCCGCGACCCAAACGGCATCCTGGTACAGCTTCGCTGCTCGTGCCAGCGCGATGGCTTGGGCAGGCGTCATGAAGCGGTAGGTTGGCACACGGTCAACATCAGTGACCTCAAACTTCAGCACTTCCGGCAGAATACCCGTCGTGAGTCCACCAGTCCTTCTAGTTGCCCCTTCGACATCAGCGCCGTACGGCAGCCCTCGCGGGTACTCTTTTTGCTTGTTGAAGACTCTGGTCATGCCGCCATGTTTGAGGCGGATACCCATTGCGAGTGAGCATAGAGCCGCAAGCTCAAGCTCCGGGCCGCCGCCCAGGTAGCGCCCTACCTCCGTCGTCTCGGCATACATGTCGACCAGGTCCAATGGCTTGAGGTGAAGGTCAATCCCCAACACAAAGATGGGCCGGACAGAACTGTACGGGCTAGGACCGGACAGCGTGTTGAACAGGGTATACGGACCCCAGAACCTTGTCGCTTGTGGTCGAAACTCTGCGTCTGAGTAGAGCGGGAACTCGTAGCCACTCTCAAAAGGCCCCCCTGCCTCGGCCGCTAGCCAGTTCTCGTACGCGTAGGGACCCCTTGGTCGGTCAGCGGCGGCTTTGGTCATCACGAGTGAGTCCTCCTGCGTACACGACCACCTCTTGCCTGCATCGTTCGCTCACTCCCCTGCCTCCTGCGGCCCGGTGGCCGGGGCCTCGCCCGCCCCCGTTTCATGCGCCTCCTGTGTCTCGGCATTTATGCTAAGCGACAGTTGCGTCTGCTCGTGCTCCTTACGCGTCTTTGCAAGCTCCGCCAGGAACTTGACGAGACGCTCCTTTGGGGTTTCGCCAATCTTATCCACCGAGAAAACCCACTCCTGATAGCCCTTACACACAGCCTCCATGCTACCCGGAAACAGGGTCGTGGCGTTGATACCCATCAAACGAAGTTCCCTCATCGCGGACGGTTTCTCTTTCACGTCGATTCGATACTTGACCAAATAGATGCGCTCTGCCTGCAGAAGCCCGCCCCGCTTAGCTGTCGCCTCATCCTCCAGCCCGCGTATGTGTTGCTCTTGGTCAATCACGCTGGAGAACGTGTAGGCGCTTTGCTGAACGATATGCTTAGGGTTGCCCATCGCAGGAACGGCTATGAGCGACACGTGCGGCGTCTCGGAGGTGAGGTCCGTTGTCTGCTGCCACTCAGCCAGGAAGCCGAAGCGGTTGAACGCGAAGATGGCTACGTGGTCGGATTCGGGTTCCTCATCGTTCACACCTTCAAAGGCGAAGTAGGCCGCCATGTACGGGGACTCCGTCCAGTCCAGCAGCGGTGTCGGAAACCCATGGTGCCGCAGAAACCCGATGAAGGCGGTCAGTTGCAATGGCTGCGCGAGGTCCCACGCCCTGTCTGCCCAGGGCGACACGTAGTCGTGAACAAACGGCAGTAGCGAGTGAAACGAGCGGAGATTCTTATCCTGAGCTAGCCGGTGCCACAAGGAAACCAGTGTCCATTTGGCGATACTCTGCCCTCGGAAGATGAAGCCTCGCTTGGCGACCTCTGTGACCCACTTCTTGTAGTCGTCCCATGTGCCCTCCATCTGCTTTTGCAGAGCTTGCGCCACGGTCCTTCTCCTAGCCTGGGGCCATGCCTGAGAATGGTGTGCTCGGCTTGCGCTGCCGACTAGGCCGTTTTTGCGGCACCGACGGGCGGGAATGCGACAGGTACACTAATGAACGGAACTGAGGGTGCTGAGCTGGGAGAGCGGGGTAGCTGCATGGCGTATCCCTGCTTGCATGGGATAACCCCGCGTGAGCGTCGGTAGTCTTGCGTCCCTCGCCGAACCGCATCAGCGACGTATCAGAACGCACCGAGGTTCATCGGAGGCATGCGAACAATCGGCGGGGTGGCGCCGCTTTGGGCGAAGTCCCTACTTGTCGGGATTGGTCTTATATCCGGCGTAGGCTCCGACTGCTGCGGCAACGATTCCCCACCCGGTTCCGGCAAGGGCGGCCGCACCGATGAAGCTGAGCCCGCCGCCAATGATGGCGTTCTCGCGCCGCGCCGCCGCCCGCTTCTCACGCGAAAGCGGTGCGCGCTTGCGGTCCTCCCGCGCGCGAGCGGTGCGCGTGGTGACAGTGCCCTTGCTTCGATTGCAAGAGATGCAGGCGGGATACAGGTTGTTGAGCCGGTCGGTGCCGCCCTTAACGCGGGCGTTCGAGTGCTCCACTTCCCACGCGCCTTTGTCCCCAAAGCGTCCGTAGTTACTCAGGGCGAGCTTCTTTCCGCAGATGTGGCAGTAGCCCGACGTGCGGTCGTAAATCGCGCGCAGGTCCTGAAGAGTGTATTGCATCGCTTACTCCTCTGACGACACCGTCTCTAACATCCAGATGGGCAGCACGGCCGACTGTCCACTCCCGTCGCCCGGAAACAGTCGCACCATGTCGGCTCTCAGTGGCTCTTGGTCCCCCCGGTACACCTGGCCGGTTTGAAGCCACTCACGGCCCTCCACTAGGTTCGTGAAGTTCCGGTCCTTCCGAATCTGGAAGCTCAGCATACTGGCCTCCTCCTGGCCCTCGCGCGCCAGTCTGGGTTTCGTGACGCACCCGAATGATAACAGGGCATCGCGGCAGTTGGAGCAGGAATGCAAGCGTGCGGCGACGGAAGCGTCATGTCCATGGACGGCGACATGGAGGTGACCGTCAGGCTGTCAGTCGGCCCTCGAACGCCTCATTCAGAGCACGGTCCACGCGTTTGATGTACGAGTTGTTCCTGCCGACGTGCGTGTAGACGACTTCATCGAAAAACTGCTCGCATTGCTTGACCTTGAGGTACAGCTCCCGCAGCGCGTCATTCTTCAGCCGCCACGCGCAGCTCATGTGATTCACGACGAGCTTGCTATCGGTGAAGCAGGTGACGCGTCCTCGCGTGTATCGCGCGCAGACGTTGAGACCCATAATCACGGCGCGGTACTCGGCTCCGTTACAGGTGGTGGTTCCGATGCAGGTAGCCTGTAGGTCAAGTTCATCGTTGCCGGTGGCGTTCAGCACGAGGACGCCGACTGCGCCCGGTCCTGGGTTTCCACGGCAGCCTCCGTCAACAAAGAGTTTGACGTGGTTGATGAATGTGTATGCGACCATAGTTTGCCTCCCAGGACTCGTGCGACCGAGCCGCGTCGTACAACGGTTGATGTGAATGGAAAACGGGCGCTGCGTCCTCCCTGTGGGAGAGCCAGCGCCCGCCTTGAAACGTGGAAAAACCTGCTACACTTCTCAGGCCCGCAAGCTAATCAGGGTCTACCGTGGTGGCAAATGTGGCTTCAGCGGACGACGCTGGCGGCGCCCTGGAGCAAGGCGGCTACCGCGGTGAGCGACGCGGCGCGCTGGTTCGCCCCGGCGGGGAAAAAAGTGAACGTGGGTGGTGGCCGAGCGGTTACCGCCAGTGGTAGACTGACGTTGGCGAAAGTTTTTCGTAACGAGTATCCGAAGTAGGAGCCCACGGAGAACACGTTTGGCGCTTTCCGTTGAAGTCGCCCACATCGCCCGCGAGCGAGTCGCCTTGGAGCTGGCGAAGCGCGTGGAGCTGGTCAACAATCAGGTCGGCGACACCTACGGCTTGATGAACAAACGCGGAGTTCTCATCTCGGGGATGACGTACCAAGACGTGAGGAATCTTGTGGCGCAAGAGTACGAAATCCGCGCTGCCCTGACGTGGCAGGCGTGGCGGACTGCGCTGGCGGCGGCCCGTGCCCCCGTCACCGACGTGCGCCCAGTACTCGTGGATGAAGTCAAGAGCGCGCTGGCCGCAGGGAGTCAGGACCTGGAAGGCCACTACATGAACGCAGTGAGACTCACCAACACGCTCAGCGTAAACCACCAGCAGACGCTGGCTGCAATGCGGGTCAGCGCCCTCAAGCGGGCGGAGTCCGACATCGACTACGCAATCCTGGAAGCCACCAGTGAGCGAACCGAAAAGGGCGCGGGACCGACCTTCCACATCCACGGCAACGTGGGCGCGGTGATGACGGGAGCCGGTGCGTCGGCGACCGTACATCAGACGTTCGGCCAGACCGAGCGCGAGTCCATCTCGCGAGCGTTGGAAGCGGTGAAGCAGGCGACCGCTGGACTGCCCGAATCAGAGCGGGTGCAAGTAGTCGAGGTGGTCGAGGCCGTCGCGGTCGAGGCCAAGAAGGACAAGCCCAACCTTCTCACAATCCGTTCGCTGAGTGCAGGCATCGCCACGGCGATACAGACGCTCGGCGCCGCCCGTCCCGCCTACGACATGTTGAAAGGGGCGCTCGCGCTCCTTGGAATCACTCTGCCCTAACCAACCCCTCGCTCAAGACCCTCATCAGGGGACGACGGTGGCAACGGCCTGGAGCAGCACCGCCGCTCCGGTGCACAGCGCGGCTCGTCGGTTCGCTGCCGCTGATGAACGCATCCAGCCCTCCAAGGCGCGTCCGATGGAGCCGTCCCAAGTGATTTCGGGAGGCGGAGGCGGCGGCGAGGCACGCCACCAGAGCCACGCGGCAGCCAAGTAGAACAGCGCGGACACCGTATCCAAGGCGAGGCGCATGGAGGACTCCTTGTGAAGTACCACAACCTACTTGCGCCCACAGCTATTGCGCCCGCAGCTTAAGCGCGACCCGTTAGGCAGCGACCGGGATACACGCTATGGACGATTCTCCAAGCGGAAGCCCTCCCCAAAGTGACTTCGAGCGCGGCCGCGCCACCGCGCGCTCCATGAGCGACAGGGAGCTTCTCGACCTCCACGCTCAGGGCGCTTCCGCATTTCGCGCGGGCGCCTGGGAGGTTCTTGACGCAGAGGTTAGGCGGCGCCAGAGAGTCAGGGACCGTCCAACGGGGGAACCTTACGTCGACGAGCAGCGGTATCCCGCCCTTCGCATCACGGTGATGTTAGTGAAAGTCTCGTCGGCCGTGGTGCTCATCGCGACCGTAGGCATGGGTATCGTGTCCCTTTATGCTGGACCCAATCCGCTGCTAGCCCTGCTCATCGTAGTCGCTGGCTTATTGGCCGCCGTGTCGTACTGGGCGGGGGCCGAGTTGCTCGTTGTTCTGATGGATATTGAGGAGAACACCCGTTTCCTTCGTCGGGGCCAACAATAGGCCTCCGCGTTGTCGCGGCCTAACATGCGCTTGAAGCTGTCGGGCGCTGCTCTTAAAGGAAGCGTATGTTCCCTAATGTTCACCACGTCGCCCGCAGCTTAAGCGCGGTTCGTTAGGCAGCACGGCGGTGTTACGCTAATGCCCGACCTCACTCAATGGATTACCTTCGTGGCCGCCCCAGCGACGTCGAGCGCTCTCCTCCTAGTTGCCGAACGGAAGGGTGGCGCGAGAAGGTTGTGGATAACCGCGGGGCTCCTCGCATTAGCCTATTGCATCATCTTGACAGCTTGGTCCTGGCCCTTCTCTGAGACATCACCGCTAACGGTCTTGCTTTTGGCGTTTGGTCCCGTGGGACTTGCGGCCGTAGTCCTTCGGGGAACCTTCCGCTTGCAGCATCGGCCTGTGGTGCGTGGGGTGGCGGCTGCTGTGGTGTTCGGCGGCTCGATAGTCCCCTTCTTCCTAGTATCCTGTATCATCGGGGAGTCTACGCGGTACGGATGCTTCTTCTAGGTGGTCGCTCGGGCCGTGCTGCCTAACATGCGCTTGAACTGCCGGGCGCTGACAAGTAGAGAAGAATCGTGTTGCCTCGCTGGCCAGCGTTTTTCCTGCCGCTCCACCGCCTTGCGCCCGCGGGCGTCGCGCCCGCAACTTAACCGCTGTCCGTTAGGCGGCCCCCAGTAATGCGCCTTCATTTCGCAGTTTGCGCCCTCATCGGGCTCGCCTGCCGAGCGCGCGGCTCGTCACACCAGAGGCCACCTCCAACGAACTCCACGCCCCCTCAGGCCCGCGCCTCCGCAGACTCCAGGTCGGTTCGGCCAGCGCGGCCGACCGACATCCTTCGGGTTCTTTACGAGCGCCTCACCGTCAGCAAAGACCGCACCGCAGTTCGGTCCCGCCTCAGCGAACCGCAGGAGGCCACGGCCGAGACGCAGCCAAACATCCATGACTCCGCCGTGACGGACACCATCGTCCAATGGCGCTATGACCGTCTGCGCTTCCGGTTCCTTGTGGTTGGAGGACGTGACTTCCTGGTGGAAGCGCGCAGTACGACGGACAATCCTGCCATCAGCCCACTCGTCGGTCAGGTTGGCACGCTCGAAGCGGCGGAAGCTACTCTCGGTCAGCCGAGGTGGACGAACATCGTCGCAGATACACTGACCTGGGGTTACTACGTACCCGAGTCTGACATCGGCGTCTCGGAGAACGGAATCGACCTCTACTTTCTGCGCGGACGCTTGTTCGCCGTGAGTGCTGTACCGTACGTGGACTAAACGGGGCCGCCTAACCTGCGCTTGACGCTGACGGCGCACCTTGAGCGCGGCCTAACAAGTGTTTGAAGCTTCTGTACGGTGAGGGAGGCCGTTTCGCGCACCTTACGCGCTACGGGCGTCGTTCCAGCATACGTTCGAGCGACCCGACGGAGGAGTGAAATCGCGGAAGTGCTTGAAACGACAAGCGGCGAGCGTCCCGTAACGCTCGCCGCTGTTCGATTATCAGGCGTGCGCTCTAACCACCTGAGCTACAGGCCCCGCGGACCCAAGATAGCGGCGCGCTTCCGGATTCGGTACCCGTCGCAGAGCCCTGTTCGCACCGAGAAGGGGCGACTCTCATCTCGATGCGGCGCGCGCAGCCCTGGAACTGCTCGGCGATCATGCGGACGTGGGGCTCGTGGAGCATCACGTCGCCCTCGCAACCGTCCGGCCCGCAATACTCCTCGACGTCGCCCGCGACCTCCCGCCAGCGCAGCATCGCATTGCCGGGGCGCAGCCACGCGCTGTTCGGGAAGAACAGAGCGACCCGGCCGGCGAAATGGTGAGGGATGTGCCGACGTAGCGCCGTCAGCGTGGCGGCTTCGACCTTGGCGCGATGGATCATCACCGGATCCGGCGTGGCCTCCTCGGGAGCTTCCTGCCGCGCCCGGCGCTGGCGCCGGCGTTCGGCCAACTTCGCGGTGATGTAGAGGCGACGCTCCCTGTTCGATAGCGACGCCAGCGTATGGACGTGGTGGCTGAGCCAGTCCGCCTGATGACCGAGCCGCTCCAGGAGCTGCGGCACGCGCCGGAACCAGGTTGGATACGGGCTGCTGAACAGGGCAACGAAGGTGATAGGCGCTCCCTGCTCCACGAGTTGTCGCGCCAGCTCGAATGCGATCGTGCCACCGGCGCAGTGGCCGGCGATGGTATAGGGTCCGTCGGGTTGGAATGCCCGGATCCGCTCGGCAAAGTAGGTCGCCAGCTCCTCGACGCGCGTGAGGGGCTCGCACTCGCCATCTACACCGGGAGGCTGCAGCCCGAAGAACGGCTGATCCTCGCCCAGTTGCTGCGCCAGGAAGCGGAATGAGAACACGTTGCCATTGTGTCCGGGCACGGCGAACACCGGGACACGCCCGCCGCGGGGCTGAAGCGGCACGATGGCCCGCTCCCGCCGAGCCAGCGCCTCCGCCGAACGGAGGAATTGGACGATGGCGCTCTTTTCCTGTCGCAGCTGATCGCGCAGTGCCGGCGTCAGGACGCCGGTCGGCGCAGCGCACCGCAGTTGGTCGCCTTCCGCCCAGATCTGGATCTTGCGGCTGCGCAATTCCTCGAGAAAGGCTGACACAATCACAGGACGATCTCCTCGCGCTCGCCGGCTTCGTGCGCCGGGGGGGACCCCCCCGCCCCCCCCGCTTTCGCCACCCACGACAGCCCATCGATGACCTCCGCCAGCCCCGCGAGGGTCGGGCGCTCGAAGAGATCACGGAGCGGCACATCCACTCCGAAGACGTCCCGGATCCGCGACACGGCCCGGATCGCCACCAGCGACTGCCCCCCCAGGTCGAAGAAATCGTCCTCGACACCGACGTGCTCCACCTTGAGCAGCTCGGTCCAGATGCTCGCGAGCCGCGCTTCGGTCTCCGTGAATGGCCGGCCAGCCTCTGCCTCGGGGGCGGGGGCTGCGCCGGGAGTGGACAAGGGAGCAGATGGCATCCCCTCGAATGAGACCGCCGGAAACGCGTGGCGATCGATCTTGCCGTTCGGCGTGAGAGGAAACGTGTCCATGAGCACGAACGCCGCCGGCACCATGTAGTGCGGCAACCGCGCCTTCAGATGAGCGCGCAACGTGGCGGGGGCCAGGATGGCTCCATCCGCCGGCAGGGTCACCGGGACATACGGACTGGATGAATCGTGCCGAACGAGGCGGCCCGCCTGGCCGGCCGACGGGCGAATCGCGTACACGTAGCACAGCTCGGTCTGTCTCAGCAACGGGTCCTGCTCGACGAGCACCTCAAACCCATGGCCTTCGAGCAGGGCCGTGATCGGCGCCAGGTTTTCCTGCAGGTCGACCTCGATCACGAGCTGGCGAATCTTGGGCCAGTCCTCGGGCCCTAGTCCCCGCAACACGTTCAGCTCGCTCTTCTCGACGTTGATCTTGAGCAAGTCGATCCGCTCGAGGCGCTGCTCCGCGATGACGCTCGAAAGCGTACGGAGCTGCGCGGAGACGGTCTTGGAGCGGAGCCGGCTGTCGATGAGATCGTCGACGGCCGCGGCGAATTCCTCGCTGGGCTGCGTCTCGGGCTCCTGGTTGAACACGTAATGCTTCACGACCTCGCGCTCCGTAGCTGCGTCGGCGTAGAACCCCGAAAGGAGAGACAGTCCCTCGAAGAACGTTAGGTCGGCCGAGCCGTTCTCGCTGGACAGTCCCAGCGGCAGGCACCGCACGGCGCTGCCGGCGTTCGCCTGCAGACATTCAAACGCCGCGGGATTGGGCTCGAAAGCGACGATCCGCAGGTCTCGCGCCAGGCGGCTCGCGAACACCGTGAACAGTCCGATGTTGGCTCCCGCATCGACGATGCAATCGCCGTCACGAATCGTGATGCCGTGGCGGAGGTAGGCCTGCAGGACGAAGATCTCGTTGTAGATGTAGTCGGTTTCGTGCTTGTTGAGGTGCGCGACCACCGAGCCGTCGGGCAGGACGTAGAGGCCCTTCCTCGCCCACAGCGGCTGATGCGGTTGCTTCGGCACCACGTAGGCGGCCAAGCGCTTGTCGCCAGACCCGTCATCACACAGCCGAACGACGGCGTCCCGCACACCGGTGTGCTCGCGCAGCATGCCCTCGATCTCGCCGAGCTCGATGCGGTACCCGTGCAGCTTGACCTGGTCATCCAGCCGGCCGCAGAACTCGATATTGCCGTCGGCGAGGACGCGTGCTACATCGCCGGTGCGGTAAAGTCGGGCGGGAACGTCGGCGAACGGATCCGGGACGAACTTCTCGGCCGTCAGCTCCGGGCGATTCAGGTAGCCTCGCCCGACTCCCCCGCCGCCGATGTACAGCTCACCCTGCTCGCCTACGGGCACCGGCGCCCCGGCACCGTCGAGCACGTAGACGCGAGCGTGCGGCAGGGGCCTCCCCAGCGGGAGCGTCCCCGTCCGCGTGCTCGGCAGCTCCCGTCCGACCTGATACGTCAGCACCCCGACCGTCGTCTCCGTGGGACCATAGTGGTTATGGATCTCACACCCCGGCGCGAGTGCCCGCAGCCGCTCGATCCAATCCAGCCGCGAAGCCTCGCCTCCGAGAATCAGGCGGGCCTTGGGCATCACGAGCTCGGGGTTCTGACCCGCCTGCAGCGCCGCGAGATGCGAGGGGACGATCTTCAGCACGTCGATCCGCTCGCGCGCGAAGTACTCTGACAAGAGCGCCTGGTTCTCCGCCCGCTGCTGCGACACCACGTGCAGGCAGCCGCCCGTGGCGAGCGCGGGGAAGATCACGGTGTTGCCGAGGTCGGCCGCGATGGTCGAGACGGTGGCGTGATTCATCCCGGGCTCGAATCGCAGCCGCTCGCAGATCGCCTGCACATAGGCGACGATGTTGCAGTGCTCGATACAAACCCCTTTGGGGCGCCCCGTCGAGCCGCTGGTGTAGATCACGTAGGCGAGGTTGTCCGGCTGAACACCCACGTCCGGCCGCTCGGATCCCGCCGCGGCGGTCCAGTCGAACGTATCGAGGCACACCGTCTCGGGCGCGTCGCCAGGCAGACGCGGCAGCAATCGCTCCTGTGTCAGGAGGCAAGCGACCTTGGCGTCGGCCAGCAGGTAAGCGATGCGCTCCGCCGGGTACGCCGCGTCGATCGGCACGTAGGCCGCCCCGGCCTTGAGGATGCCCAGAATCCCCACAATCATCTCGAGCGACCGCTCTACCAGCAGCCCGACCAGGGTATCGGGTCGGACGGCGAGGCCGCGCAGGCGCTGCGCCAGCAAATCGGCGCGACGGTCGAGCTCGCGGTAGGTCAACCGTTCCCCCTCGAACACCACCGCGACGAGATCAGGCGTGCGCCTGGCCTGCGCCGCGATCAGCTCGTGCAGGCAGACGTCGTTCAGAGACCGCACGCGATCAGCTCCTTCATGATCTCATTCGAACCGGCATAGATGCGCTGGACCCGGCTGTCGGTCCACATGCGAGCGATCGGGTACTCCGTCATGTAGCCATAGCCACCGTGCAGCTGCAAACATTCGTCCACGATGCGGCACTGCGAGTCGGTGAGCCAATACTTCGCCATCGCGGCCGTGATGTCGTCGAGCTGCCCTGCGAGGAAACGCTCGATACAGCTGTCGACGAACACCCGGCCGACGTGCGCGGCGGTCTTACACTCGGCCAGCTTGAAGCGGGTGTTCTGAAAATCGATGAGCGGTTTGCCGAACGCCGTCCGCTCCTTCACGTAGCTCGACGTGACGGCCACCGCTCGCTCCGCCACGGCGACCGCGCTCACCGCGACGCCGAGCCGCTCATACACCAACCGGTCCATCATCTGGGAGAAGCCCTTGCCCTCCGCGGGCCCGAGCAGATTCGCGACCGGCACCCGCACGTCGTCAAAGAAGAGCTCGCAGGTGTCCTGCGCATGCATACCGACCTTGTCGAGCGAGCGGCCGACCCGGTAGCCGGGGAGACCGGTCGTTTCGACGACGATCAGCGAGATGCCCTTCAAGCCCGTCACCTTCGGGTCCGTCTTCGCGGCCAGACAGACGAGGCCGGCCTGCCCACCGTTCGTGATGAAGGTCTTCGAGCCGTTGATGACGTAGCGGTCGCCGTCACGGCGGGCGGTGGTCCGGATCGCTTGCAGGTCGGAGCCGGCCGCGGGCTCGCTCATCGCGATCGCGCACACCAGCTCGCCCCGCGCCATGCGAGGCAGCCACGCGCGCTTCTGGTCCTCGCTCCCGTACGCCAGGATGTAATGCGCCACGATGCTCTGAATGACGGACCCGAAGTGGACTCCGGCGAGCGCCAACTCCTCCAGCACGACGGCTTCGTGTGCGAAGGTACCGCCACCGCCGCCGTATTCCTCGGGCACGTCCGTGAGCAGGATGCCGGCCCGGCCCGCCGCCGTCCACGCCGTGGGGTCGCAGCCATGCTGCTCGCGCCAGCGGTCCTGAGCCGGCACGAACTCCTTCTGGACGAACTGACGGACCGTCGCGCGGAACATCCGCGCGTCGTCGTTCACCCAGCGCGATTCGTAGGCGCAGGAAGGCATCAGCGCTCCTCCGCGACGACGGCCGCCACGAATCCCGGGGCGGGGAAAAAGCTCGCCAGGCGCCAGCCACGGTCGTCTCCCGGCACGGCCTCGACCCGGAGAAGCTCCGCCGGCGCTCCCGGAGCGAGCGACACATCGAAGCTGTCGAGCGGATGAGAGAGACCCTCGCCCAGCGCCTTGATGAAGGCTTCTTTGCGCGTCCAGCACTGGAAGAATCCCAGGGGCCGGTCGCGTGGGTCGAGGGCGCGGTAGGCAGCGTGGTCGGGGCGAGAAAAGAAGCGCGCGGCGATGGCATCGGCGTCGGGGAGAGGACGGATCGCCTCGACGTCGATGCCCACGTCGCATCCCCACGACAGTGCGTACACGGCGAGGTCGTCGCGGTGCGATAGGTTGAAGCGCAGGGAGTTCCTCCCAGAATTCGCGAGCGCCGGCTTGCCGCGCGCGCCATAGACCAGTTCCACGGATTCAGGCCGCACGCCTAACCGCGCTCCGAGCAGCTGTCGCAGTCGCCCGCGACCGACGATGAACCGACGAGCGTCACGGCCAAAGGCGAATCGACTCGCTCGTTCTCGCTCCGCCGCCGAGAGTAGCGACGCGGACGCGCGAACGGCTGCGGGCTCCAGGGCGAGGCCGGCCACCACGATCTCGATGGCGTCGTCCCGCTCCACCGTCGCGGGCCGGAACGTCTCGTCTTCGGATCGCTCCAAACCTGGAAGCACGCTTTCGGTGCGCACGTATTGCCTTCCCTGCTGTAGGGTCGGCTCCCATCTGGCCCCGGGAGTCGCCGTCTATGACGCAGGGCTGGTGCCAGTGAGACGTGGTTAGGCCTCTGGTCATGACCTCCAGGGCGAAGCGCACCCTCGACAGGTGGGGTCGTACTGTGTAGCACTGCCGCAACGCCCTGCTCTGCGGCGCCGGCTATCCGCGGCTTAGGTACTTGCTTGAACGCAGGGTAGTCTGACAGGTGAGAGGGGAGGGTAGGTCAGCGTCCTGTAGCACGACGTGCGGGAGCCCGAGGCCAGGCCCCCGCACGTTGCCGACTCACTTCCTATTCCCAGTCCCGGCGCGGTCCCTTCTTGGGCCGGAACTCCTCGTCCTCTTCGTCGTCGAATTCGTCGTCCAGGTCGTCGTACTCGTCGACGTCGTCCAGGTCCTCCTCGTCCAGCTCGTCCTCGTCCAGCTCGTCGTCGAAGTCTTCGTCCAGGTCCTTGTCTTCCTCGAAGTCTCCGAACTCCTCGTCGTCGAGACTGTCGCTACGACGCTTGAGCGACCAGTCCGACGTCTCACGGGACAACATTGTCACCCCCAGCTGAGGTTGTGGTTCAAGTGAACGAGCTATCCGATGCTTCCTACGACTCCTCGGCCGACCGCGCGTTCCGCGCCAACTTGCGACGCTCCGTGGCACCCAGTGCGCGCTTGCGCAGCCGGATGGACAACGGCGTCACTTCGATCAGCTCGTCGTCCTCGATGTATTCGAGCGCCAGCTCGAGCGTCACTTGCCGCGGCGGCTCCAGGATGATCATCTCGTCCGACGCGGTCGTCCGCATGTTCGTGAGCTTCTTCTCTTTCGCGGGATTCACGTCGATGTCCCCGACCCGGGCGTTCTCCCCCACGATCATCCCCTCGTACACGGCGTCACCCGGCTTCACGAACATCGTCCCGCGCTCCTGCAAATTGAAGAGCGCGAAGCCCACCGACACGCCCTCCCGATCCGCCACCAACACCCCACGGCTCCGTCCCTGCAACGGCCCCGCCCAGGGACCGTAGTCGAAAAACCGGTGGTGCATGATCCCCGTTCCCCGCGTATCCGTCAAGAACTCCGACCGGTATCCCAACAAGCCCCGTGCGGGGATCTTGAACCGCATACGCACCGTCCCCACGCCGGGGTTCCGCATGTCGATCAGCTCCCCCCGACGCGGGCCCAGCTTCTCCATTACCACGCCGAGGTACCCCTCGGGGGCGTCGATCATGAGCTCCTCGTACGGCTCGAGGCGCTCCCCGTTCGGCCCCTCCCGCGGGATGATCCGCGGCCGGCTCACCTGGAACTCGAATCCCTCCCGCCGCATCGTCTCCATCAGGATCCCCAGGTGCAGCTCGCCTCGGCCCGACACGGTGAGGGTCTGCGGGTCGTCCGTCTCCTCCACCCGCAGCGCCACGTTCTTCTCGAGCTCGCGGAACAGGCGATCACGGAGCTGGCGGCCGGTGACGAACTTGCCCTCGCGCCCCGCGAACGGTGAGTCGTTCACCTTGAAGTCCACCGAGATCGTGGGCTCCTCGACCGCGATCCCTTGGAGCCGTTCGAGGTAGTCCGGCGCCGTCACGGTCTTCCCGATCTCGACGCCCACGAGCCCGGCCAGCGCCACGATGTCCCCTGCGGACGCTTCCTGCACCTCTACGCGCTCCACCCCGTAGAACGAGAACAGCTTGACCACTCGCGCCTGCTCGTAAGGCCCATCCCCCACAGGACCGGGCTCACCGAGCGGAAGTAACGCGACCGTCTCGCCCACCCGCACAAAACCCCGCTCGATCCGACCGATCGCGATCCGGCCCAGATACGATGAATAGTCGAGCGTCGACACCAGCATCTGGAACGGGCCGGAGGGGTCCGCCAGAGGCGCGGGGATGGTGTCCAAGATCGTCTGGAACAACGGCTTCAGGTCCGTACCCGGGGTCTTGAGATCGAACGTGGCCGTGCCCGCCCGGCTCGATGTATAGAGGAAAGGGCAATTGAACTGCTCGGGCGTCGCCTCGAGGTCCAGGAACAGCTCGAGCACCTCGTCGTGCACCCGCAGCGGCTCCGCGTCCTGCCGGTCGATCTTGTTCACCAGCACGATCGGCCGCAGGCCCAATGCCAACGCCTTGCCCGCCACGAACTTGGTCTGCGGCATCGGCCCCTCGGCCGCGTCCACCAGGAGCAGGAACCCGTCCACCATCCGGAGAATCCGCTCCACCTCGCCCCCGAAATCGGCGTGGCCCGGCGTGTCCACGATGTTGATCTTGGTCTCGCCCCAGTGCACCGCGGTGTTCTTCGACAGGATCGTGATCCCGCGCTCCCGCTCGAGGGGGTTCGAATCCATCACGCGCTCGGTCAGCCGCTCGTTGGCGCGGAATACCCCCGCCTGGCGGAGCATCTGGTCCACCAGCGTGGTCTTGCCGTGATCGACGTGCGCGATGATGGCGATGTTACGGATCTGCAAGGGACTAGGTCCTAGAGGGCTCTGTTAGGGCGCTTTCCGTGAGGGGCGCAGTATAGAAGAGAGCCGGGGAAAAGACAAGGCGGGAAATCACCAAGAGGCTGGTCGGTAGAGGGTGTAGAGGTCGGTAGAGGGCGTAGAGGTGCTATCGTGTGCCACCTCTACCGACCTCTACCGTCCTCTACACGCTCTATATCCTCTAGTCGCACGTCGGATCTCTCTCCATCTGCACCGTCACATGCCCGATTCCCATCGTCCCCAGGCGCTCCTGCACCGCCTCGAGCACGCGCTGGTTGTCCGCCGGGTTTTGGACCACGAGGTGCCCGCTCATGGCGATCACGCCGCTCGTGACGGTCCACACGTGCAGGTCGTGCACGGAGGCTACACCGGGGATCGAGACCATACAGTCGTGCACGTCCGAGAGATTGATGTGCGCCGGGGCCGCTTCGAGCAGCACGTCCGTGCTCTCCTTTACGAGGCGCCAGGCGCTCCCGAGGATGAGCACAGAGATGAAGAGCGAGATGAGGGGGTCGACCCGGACCCAACCGGTCGCCAGGATGACCAAACCGGCCACCACCGCGCCGAGCGAGCCCAGCAGATCGCTCAGAATATGGAGATAGGCGCCCCGCTGGTTGAGCGAATGGTCATGCCCGTGATGCAGGATCGCGGCGCCCGCCGCGTTGGCCGCGAGGCCCACGCCGGCAATCGAGAGCAGTAGCACGCCGTTGACCGGATCGGGCGACCGCAACCGGTGCACGGCCTCGACGGCGACGCCGATGGAGATCACGATCAACGCGGCGCCGTTGACGAGAGCGGCGAGGATCTCGAGGCGCATCAGGCCGAACGTGCGCTCGGCCGTCACCGGGCGCTGGGCGAGCGACGCGACGACGAGCGAGAGACCGAGCGCGGCGACGTCCGCCAGCATATGGCCCGCGTCGGCGAGCAGCGCCAGCGAATGCGCGAGCCAGCCGCCGAATGCCTCGGCCACCATCACGCCGGCGGTGATGGCCAGGACCGTCCGGATCCGCCGCCGGCTTTCGGCGCGGAGCGGGGCTCGATGCGTGCATTGAACGTCGATTGGCAGCGTCGCGCTCATGCTCACAAGATAATGCGCCCGTTCCGCCGCCGGGCGTCACGCTCTATGTTCCGGCCTCTATGTCCGATCCTGCAACGGAATCGCTGGGCCTCCGCCTGTTGGCGGTGCTGCTGCTCGTGCTGGCGAACGCCTTTTTCGTCGCCGCGGAGTTCGCGCTCGTCGCCGCCCGCCGCACGCGCATCGAGGCGATGGTGCGCCGAGGCGACCGCCGGGCGCGCACCGTGCAAGCGGCGCTCCAGGATCTCTATCGCCAGCTCTCCGCCGCACAGCTCGGCATCACGGTCGCGTCGATCCTGCTCGGCTACGTGGCGGAGGACACCGTCGCGCACCTGTTCCGCGACTGGTTCGCCTCGCTCCCGACGGCGCTCCAGTTCCTCACCCGCGGGGGCGTGGCCTCGACGGTCGCCGTGGCCGTGGTGTCGTTCCTCCACGTGGTCTTCGGCGAGCAGGCACCGAAGGCGTGGGCCATCACGTATCCCGAGCGGACGAGCCGCTGGATCGCCTCGCCCCTCATCATCTTCTCGTGGATCACCCGCCCCATCACCGATCTCCTCAACTGGAGCGCCAATCGCGTGGGGCGCCTCCTCGGCTTAAAGGGCACGATTGCCGAGCTCGACCGGATCCATTCGCCGGAGGAGATCCGGATGCTGGTCAAGCAGAGCCAGGAGCGCGGCAAGCTCGACGCCGACGATGCCCGCCTGCTGCAGGGGGTGTTCGAGTTCAGCGAGAAGTCGGCGCGGGAAGTGATGACGCCGCGCACCGAGATGGTCGCGCTACCGGCCGACTTGACCCTCGAGGAGGCCGCGGATCAGGTCGCCGTCGCGGGCCGCTCGCGTTATCCCGTGTACGGCGAGTCGTTGGACGACATCCTGGGCGTGGTCCACGCGAAGGACATTCTCGCCGGCTTGCGCTCGCTCAAGGGCGGCGGTCTGCGAGCGGTGCTGCGACCCGGGATGTTCGTTCCCGGCACCCGCGAGGTGGAAGACGTGCTCGCCGACATGAAGCGGCAGAAGATCCACCTCGCCATCGTGCTCGACGAGTTCGGGGGCACCGCCGGCCTCGTGACTATGGAGGACCTGCTCGAGGAGATCGTCGGGCAGATCTACGACGAGTACGACCGGCCGAGTGGCGAGGCGCGCGGCACGCCCTCGGGCACGGCGCCCGTGATCACCGGGTCGACCCCGATCCGCGAGGTCAACGTCGCGTTCGGGCTCGAGCTCGACGAGCGGGACTATACGACGATTGGTGGCTTTCTCTTCGGGGCGCTGGGTCGTCTGCCCAAGGCGGGTGATCAGGTCGCCGTGAAGGGCGCCGTGTTCGAGATCGTGGAGATGGACGGGCGCCGGGTGGGCGCCGTGCGCGTCAACCGGCGCGTGCCGACCGAAGCCTAGAGCCGGCGGCGTGCGAGATCGGCGGCGAGCTCGAGCGCCGCGCGCATGGAGCCCGGGTCCGCTACGCCGCGGCCCGCGATGTCGAAGGCCGTTCCGTGGTCCGGGGCCACACGAGGGAACGGCAATCCCAGCGTCACGTTCACACCCTTCCCGAAGCCCGCGACCTTCACTGCGGTCATCCCCACGTCGTGGTAGGGCGTGATCACGGCGTCGAACTCGCCCTTCAGGGCGCGGACGAACACGGTGTCGGCGGGAATGGGACCCGCGGCGCTGATGGCCTTGGCCGCCGGCGCGAGCACGCGGTCGTCCTCGTCGCCGAACAGCCCCGATTCGCCGGCGTGGGGATTGAGGGCGCACACCGCGAGCCGCGGCGCCGCGATCCCCCACCACTCCCGCAGCGCCCGCTCGGCGATCCGCCCGGTGCACACCACACGCTCCGTCGTGACCTGAGCGGGGACGTCCCTGAGGGGGATGTGGGTCGTGACGAGCACCACGCGGAGCGAGCCGGTGGCGAGCATCATCGCCACTTCGACGTCGCCCGCGAGATGACCCAAGAACTCTGTTAGTCCGGGATACTCGAAGCCCGCGAGGTGGAGCGCGCGCTTCTCCACGGGTCCCGTTACGATTGCGTCGACATCGCCGGCGAGCGCGAGCCTCACCGCCTCTTCAACCGCTCGCCCGGCGATCCGCCCCGCTTCTGCCGCATCGGAGGGAACCGCTCCCCGCTCCCTGCTCCCTATCAAGGTGAGGTCCGCTTCCAGCGGGCCGAGACGGACCGCCTTGTCGATCACCTCCGGTCCGATGCCCCGCGGATCGCCGAGCGTCACCGCCAAGCGGGGACGGCGCATGCGACTAGTATCGGACGTCGACGTACGTCATGCGGCGCAGGAGATCGAGATAATGCTTGATCGCGAGCTGCTGGCCGAGGGCGTCCTTGATGCGGTCCTTCACCTCGTCGAACGACAGCTCACCTTCGGGCAGGCGCTTGGTGAGCTCGAACACGACGAAGCGCGGCCGCGAGGTCCCTTCGCCGACCTCGAACACGGGCTTCAGGCCCGGCACGCTGTCGTTCCCGATGACCTTGATATAGTCCGGCGGCAGCTGCGACACGGGAAGCGCGTCCGCCAGCTTCGGCTCGTTCGGGTCCGCGTAGCGGCGCGCGAGAGAATCGAACTGGGCGCCGTGCGTCAGCGCGTCGTGCACGGAGTCGGCCTTACCCCTCGCGATCGCGATCTGCGCGGGCGAGATGGTCGGCTGGATGAGGATATGGCGAGCGAGAATCTCCGCTGGCTGGGCCCGTTCCACCTGGATGATATGGAACCCGAATTCGGTTCGGACCACATCCGAGATGACGCCGGGCTTGAGCCGGAACGCCACGTCTTCGAACTGCTTCACCATCACCCCGCGGCGGAACCAGCCGAGCTCGCCTCCCTGCTCGCGGGACGCGCTGTCGGCCGAGTATTTCTTCGCGTAGTCCGGGAAGCTCGCGCCCCGGCGCAGCGCGACGACCAGCGATTCGGCGAGCTCATACGCCTTCAAGTCGGCGCCGGAGTCGGGCTTCGGCACGATCACGATCTGGCGGAACGAGATCGCCGCCGGACGCTTCGGCTGCGAGGCCCGGTTCGCCTCCCAGAACTCGTGCATCTCCGCGTCGGAAGGCGGGATCGGCCGGAGTTTGCCCTTCTGCTTCAGATCTTCGATGAGCCGCTGCTGCTCGATCGATCGGCGCTGCTGGTCCGCGAGCCAGCGGCGCCATTCCTCCTCGGACACGAAGCCGGCAGCGCGCAGCTGGCTCTGAAACTCCATGACCGAGGTGAATTGCTTCCGCACGTTCTGCACCGTCTGCTCGACGGCGTCTTGCACTTCCTGCTCCGTCACCTTGATCGTTGTATCCCGCTCCGCCTGCTGCACGAGCAGCTCTTCGTCCACCATCTGCGAAAGAATCTGCTTGCGCACCGCTTCGCGGCCTGCCGAGTCGTCCGGGAGCTTGGTCCCCTGCGACTGCGCCAGTACGAGCTGCTCTTCCACCTGCGACGCGAGGATCGGCTTGGTGCCCACCACGGCCACGATCCGGTCCACGGGGCGAGCGCTCGCGGCCCGTCCCTGCGCCATGGCGACGGGAACGGCGCACACGGCCAGCCCCGCCGACACGATCGAGAGCGCGATGCCCCGCATGGGCCTACTCAGGGGGGGCTCCGCTTGGAGTCGCCTGGCGCCACGGGCGCCGGCCCGGGGGCCGGCTTGAGCCCGGTGGGGGGCCCCGTCCGGCTCGCGGAATCCGCCCCGCGCATGCTCTGGGCCGACTCGTACGCGCGCGTGATGCCCGACTGGTTGAGCGACCACGGGGTGCCTTCCCGCAGGGCGTTCGCGAGGAACGGCGGCACGGGATAGAACGGCGCCGTGCCCTGGGTGACCGCCTGGTCCAGGTACCGGTCCACGTGGGCCATGGCGAGCTGCACGCGCGCGGCCGGAGTGGCGGCCGAATCCTTCAGCATTTCCGGGCTGAGCAGGAGCAGACCCTCCAGGCGCCCCACCGCGGAGTCGTGCTCGGCGCGCACCTGGCTCCAGTCCTTTTGGGTGAGCTTCACGCCCGCCGCGTCGACCGCCGTGAGCAGCATGTCGCGCTGGGCGAGCAGCTTGATGAACTGCGTCAGCTGGGCGTCGGTCGCCGTGGACACGCCGCGCACGTCGTTGGGATCGAGCGCCAGCAGCCACCGGGCGAGGTCTTTCACGGTGAACGTGCCGCCCGTGAAGGTCGCGAGCGTCCGCTTGTCCTCCCGGGCCGTCACGATCTGTGGCACGGCCTGGCGCACCAGCGCGGGCGCGCCCGACTCGACCTTGAGGTGGCGCTGGGTCGCGATGCTGTCCACGTAGAGCGAATCGAAGCGGGTGCTGCGCGCGTTCTCGACGTCCACGCGGAAGGAGTCCCGGGCTTCGGCGAGCGGGGGCCGCCGGATGATGTGGAAGCCGAAAGGCGTCCGGACGATGCCGCTCATCGCCCCCGGTGGCAGGGTCCATGCGGCGCTGTCGAACGCGGGCACGAACTGCCCCTGGGGCGTGGCCGGGAGATAGCCGCCCCGGGCCTTCGAGCCGGGGTCCTCGGAGTAGCGGCGGGCGAGCTGCGTGAAGTTGAACCCGCGCTGCGCCGCGGCCTGGCGGAGGATGCCCGTCATCTCCTTCAGCTTCTGCTGTTCCACCTGGGGCGCCGCGCTCGGCGGAACCCGGAGGAGGATGTGCTGGAACAGCCGCACCGAGCCCTCATTGAACGCCGAATCGGCCTGGGCGGGCGTGAGCTTGCCGCGCGCGCTGATGAGCCGCGCGTGATACTGCTCCCACTTGAGCTGGGCGACGAGCGGCCACTCCGACGCGAGCACCAGCGCCGAGTCGCGCAGGTCGCGCCCCTGCCCGAGCGCCGCCGCGAGCACCGCGTAGTCCAGGTACACGTTCGCGACGCCGGTGAGCACATCCGGGCGCAGCGGGATGCGTTGCGCCTTGCCCACGAGCGTCGCGAGCCGGTCGACGGTCAGCGTTTGCCCCGCGGCCGTGCCCGCGACGGCGGCGTGCGCGGAAAACGCGTCGCGCAACCCACCGCCACACCCCATGAGCGCGAGCGCCGTCACGATCGAACCCAACCGTCGCATGCCTTCTCCTCTAGCTATGGGTATCCGCCAGCGCCGCCGCGAGAGCCCGCACCAGCCCGGGCCCGATCGCCTCACCACCCAGCCGGCGGAGTCGCAGGGAAAGAGGCGCCGCGCGCCGAACCTCGGCTTCGAACTGCACGGCGTCGAGCGCGGCGGTCAACCCGGCGAGACGCGGGTTCGCGTCCCGCGCGAAGGTGAGCCGTGCCTCGTCGCCCTTCACCAACACCGTTTCCAACCCCAGCCGGGCGCCGAGCGCGCGAAGCTCGGAGATGAGGAGCAGCCGCTGCGCGTCCTCCGGCAACGGGCCGAACCGATCGCGCAGCTCCTCGCGAACGGCTTCAATCTCGCTAGGGGTCCCGGCCCGCGCCAGCCGCCGATATAAATCGAGCTTGACCGCTTCGTCCGGCACATAGGCGTCGGAAAGATGCGCGGCCTTGTCGAAGATGACCTCCGGCGCGGGAAAAGTCCCACTCCCCACTCCGCGCTCACCCTGCTTAAGTGCCGTCACGGTCTCCTGCAGCCACCGGAGGTACGTGTCGAACCCCACCGCCTGCGCGAAGCCCGACTGTGCGGCGCCGAGGAGATCGCCAGCGCCCCGCAGCTCGAGATCGCGCAGCGCGATCCGATACCCCGAGCCGAGATCCGTGTGATGCTCGAGGACGTGCAACCGTTCGTCGGCGTCGGGGTCCACGAGATCGGGCACGAGGAGGTAGCAATACGCGCGACGATGACTCCGGCCCACCCGGCCGCGCAACTGGTAGAGCTGCGCCAGCCCGAACTGATCCGCGCGGCTCACGAACATCGTGTTCGCATTCGGCACGTCGAGCCCGGATTCGACGATCATCGTAGAGACGAGAATGTCCACGTCGCCCCGCACGAACCGGGACATGACGTCGTCGAGCGCCGCCCCCTTCAGCTTGCCGTGCGCCACCGCCACGCGGGCTCGCGGCGGGGCGAGCGACCGTACCCGCTCGGCGATCGTGTCGATCGTCTCGATCCGATTGTGCACGAAGTACACCTGCCCCGCCCGGTCCAGCTCGCGGGCGAGACCCTCTTCGAGCAGGCCGTCGTCCCATGGCTCGACGAACGTCAGGACCGGCGAGCGGTCTTTCGGGGGCGTCTCGAGTAGCGTCAGATCCCGCAGGCCAGCCAGCGAGAGATGCAGCGTCCGTGGTATGGGCGTCGCCGTCAGCGTCAACACGTCGACCGCGAGCTTGAGCGCCTTGAGCCGCTCCTTGTGCCGCACGCCGAACCGGTGCTCCTCGTCCACGACCAGGAGGCCGAGATCGTGAAATGAGACGTCCTTCGAGAGCAGGCGGTGCGTCCCGATCACGATGTCGACCTCACCCTTTTCGAGGCGCCGCGTCGCCTCCCTCGCCTCCTTGGGCCCCCGGAAGCGCGACAGCACGTCGACGCGCACGGGATAATCAGCCAGGCGCTCGCGGAACGTGCGCCCGTGCTGCTCGGCGAGAATCGTGGTGGGCACGAGCACGGCCACTTGCTTGCCCACCTGCACCGCTTTGAAGGCCGCCCGCAGCGCCACCTCCGTCTTGCCGTAGCCCACGTCCCCGACGAGCAGGCGGTCCATGGGCCGGGGCCGCTCCATGTCGCGCTTCACCTCCTCGGACGCGCGGCGCTGGTCTGGCGTATCCTCATAGAGGAAGGCGGACTCGAGCTCACGCTGCCATGGCGTGTCGGGCGGGAACGCGAAGCCGGACGCGAGCTGGCGGCGCGCATACAGATCGAGCAGCTCCGCGGCCATCTGGCGAATCGCGGCGCGTGTCTTGTCACGCTGGCGCTGCCACGTCGTGGCGCCGAGCTTGTGGAGACGCGGTGCCGGCGCCACGCCGTCGCCATCCGCGGCGGCGCGATAGGGCTCGAGCTGGTCGAGGCGGTACAGCGGCACATTGAGACGGTCCCCGCCCTCGTACTCGACGACCGCGACCTCGAGCGTGCCGCCGTCGGCGCCCACGGCGATGGTCTGGATACCCCGATAGATGCCGATGCCGTGCTCCAGGTGCACCACGAAGTCACCCGCCTTGAGCGCCTGCGCCGCCGTGGCGAGCGCCTCGCGGTAGCGGCGCGGCCGCCGCAGGCGACGGGCCCGGCGGAAGATCTCATGATCCGTCAGCACGCGCAGGTCGGGGAGCAGGAACCCACCGTCCAGCGCTCCCACGACGAGCGTCGCCCGCTCGGTGTCGAGCAGCTCCTCGAGCCGCTCGAGCTGACCCTCGTTGTCGCACAGGATTACGGTGGCCGGCTCACTCGCGACGATGCGGCGCAGCCGTTTGATATCGCGGTCGACCGCCTCGGGTGGCACGATCGGGAACCGCACGTCGGAGGCGGCGGCGTTGAGGGAGAGTCGGGCGAATCGACCGAGCGCCGCGCGCCACGTCTTGGGCTCGACAAACAGCGCGTCGCGCGCCGGCGGCTCCTCCCCGAGCCGCCGCGCGATCTCGAGGTGATGGGCAGCGTCGGTCCACGCGCGCTCCACTTCCCCGCCGAGCGCCGTCTCCTGCTCGAGGAGCAGGAGCGCGTCAGTGGGCAGGAGATCCAGCAATGATTGGCGCACCGAGTGCCCCTGTAGGGGCGCAGCATGCTGAAACCCTATACCGCCCGTCCCCGAGCCTTCGGTCTTCACCGGGAGAATCGTCACCCGCTCGATGGTGTCTCCCGAGCGTTGCGAATCGAGATCGAACTCGCGGATGGACGCGATGTCGTCGCCCCACCATTCCAGGCGGGCCGGCGCCGCCATGCCGAACCCGTACACGTCGAGGATCCCGCCGCGGACGCTGAACTGTGCGACCTCGGTCACCGTCGGCACACGAGTGTAGCCCATGGATTCGAGTCGCTCGATTACTTCACGGAGGGAACCGCTCCCCGCTCCCTGCTCCCCCGATGCCAACACCAGCTTCATTTCCCGGAGCGTTGCCGGCACGGCCGTCCGCTCCGCCGACGCGCGCGCCGTCGTGACGAGCACCCGGACCACGCCCGAAAGCAGCATCTCGAGCGTCTCGATCCGTTCTCCGGCGATCTCGACGTGCGGCTCCTCGGCACCCAGCGCCTCGCGCTGCGGATAGAGCGCGGCACTCTCTGGGCCCATCAGCGCCTGTAAATCCGCGAGCCAGCGCTCCGCGTCGGTGGGCGTGGCGGTGAGGACCACGAAGACGCGCTGCGCGAACCGGCGCGCGAGCGCGCCAACCAGCACCGCGGGACTCGAGCCCGGCAACCCCGCGACGCCGACCCCGGAGCCGACACTGGGGAGGTCGCCGGCGAGGGCTCCCGTGGCGGGAAGCTCCGCCATGCGGTCGATCAGAAACTCGAGCGGCATCAGTGCGAGAGCGTCGCCACGCCGAGCTCGACGAGCGCGAGGAGCAACGCCAATGCGAGCAGCAGACCGCTCACGTCGCTCCGCCCCGTGCCCGCGAACCCCGCCGCCGCGAAGGCGGCGTCCTCGAGCACCTCGGCGCCGAGGACGTCGCGCGCCAGTCCGGCGGCGGCGGGCGTGAGATCGGATTCCCGGGGGTCCAGGCCGAACACTGTCGCGCCCAACGTATCCGTGCCGCGGGTGCGGAACTCGACGCGCGCCGTGCCCTCGGCCTCGCCCACTGGCGCTTCACTGCGCGCCAGCCGGTTCACCAGCGCGTCGACGAACGGTACGAACCCGGGCGTCGCGGGGAGCGCGGTCCAGCCGGTGTCCAGCCGGCTGCCGATCAGCAGTACCGAACCGTCCCGCACCAGCCAGGGCTCGCCGTTCACTCGCGCCAAGACCACGCTGTCGGCCGCCGCTGTCGGCTGTTGCCCGGATTCGTCCAGTCGATAGCGTCGCCCGACCGGTGTGCCCTCAGGGGCCACGGGCCCGGTGACCGGCCCGGGCGTCCCGGCCGGCCCGAACCGCCACCGGCTGCCGCGCTCGGCGAGCGCCCGATTCACTTCGCCCAGCAGGGCCGCGTCCGCGGGCGGCATCACGATACTCGTCTTCGATCCCGAGGCCGGTCGGTCACCAATGAACACATCGCTCCCGGGTCGGATTCTTCGTCCGTCCTCGAGTACCGCGAGCGCCGCCGACACGAACGCTCCAGCGTTGGGCGAGGCGCCCACGTTCGCCGGCGGCGCCACACGCCACACGAAAAGACGGCGGTCATCGGCCCTGAGCTCGTCAGGATCGAGCGTCGCCTCTCCGGGCCACCAACCGGGGCCGAGCGCCGTGAGCGGGATGGTGGCGGCCGACCCGGGCGCCGCGAGGCCGCGACCCACCTCGCGACCTGCGATGCGCACGGTCACCGGCGCGGCCTTCGCGCCCGGCGTCCCGACCACATTTACGACTACCGCGGCGTCCGTGACCTGGATGGAGCCGATGCCCCAGTTCTCCGGCACGCGCTCGAGTGGCGCGAGCGCGAGCACGCGCACGCCGCGAGGTACCGCAGCTCGTCCAGGCCCGAGCGCACTGCGCTGGAGATCGCTCGCCACGTGAACTTCGCGTGCCGGGAGGGGCTCCGCGTCCACCAGGCGGGCCGCGGCGCGGACCGCCGCCGTGAGGTCCAGGCGCAGCGCCGACACGCGGACCGAGTCCACCGTCGCGAGCAACGCTTCGCGCGTCCCGGCCCGCGCCACGCCGTCCGCCAACACCAGCCACAGCCGGTCGGCCGCCGTCGCGCGCGCCAACGACGCCCGCGCCGTCGCCTTGAGGCGCTGGAGTACCGGACGTCCATCGATCACGACGCCGGACGACGGGGAGTTGTCGAGGATGACGGCCAGCGCCGTTGGTTCATGAACGAGACTCCCGCCACCGCGGGACGGCACCAGCGGCCGCGCCGCCGCCAGTACGAGCACCCCGATCAATGCGGTTCGCAGCACCAGGAGCAGGAGGTGCCGCAGCTTCAAGCGTCGCGCGCTCTGGCGCTCCGCTTCGCTCAGGTATCGCAATGGGGGGAACTCCGCCTCCGGCGGGACGCGGCGCTCGAGCAGGTGCAACAGCGCGGGAATCGCCGCGGCGGCGAGCCCCAGGAGCACCAGCGGGTGCAGGAACGTCACGCGAGCAGCCGAAGCGCCACGCCGAACGGCATGTCGGTCAGCACGTGGTGATACGCGATGCCGTGCCGGCGACATGTCCCGCGCCATGCCGAGATCTCGCGTGCGACGGCTTCGCCGTACGCGCGTGCCAGCTCTCGCGGCCGAACCACCACGCTCGCCGCCGACTCCGGATCGCGGAATCGCACCTCGGGCGGCCCGGTGAGCTCCGCCTCGGCCGGGTCCATCAGATGCAGCACGATCACGTGATGCCCGCGATGCCGCAGATAACGGAGCGCAGTGAGTGCGAGCTCACGATCGAACAACAGGTCTGAGATCAACACCACCAGACCACGGCGCGCGAGGAGCGACGTGACGTGCACCAATGCCGCCTGTGCTGCGGTGCGCATCCCGTCCGGTGTGCGGATCAGCCCTCGCACCACGCGCGCCCATTGACCGGCCTTCACCCGCGCGGGCACCACCTCCCGCACCGCATCGTCGAACGTGATCAATCCGGTGGCGTCCCGCTGGCGCAGCAGGATCAGCGCGAGCGCGGCGGCGATCCGGTCGGCGTACGCCCGTTTGGTGAGTCGCGCCGGCGCTCCGCGCCATGCCATCGAGCGGCTCACGTCCACCAGGATCATCGCCCGTAGGTTCGTCTCTTCCTCGAACTGCTTGACGAACAGCCGGTCGGCCCGAGCCAGGATCTTCCAATCGAGGTACCGAAGCTCGTCGCCCGGCTGGTAGGCCCGGTGCTCCGTGAACTCGACTGAAAAGCCGCGAAAAGGGGAACGGTGGATTCCGGTGAGAAAGCCCTCCACCACGCCCGCCGCCACGATCTCGATGCCGCCGAAACGCGCCACCTCGGCGGGATCGAGGAGATCGAAGCGCTGGGTATCCACCATGGGTTCGCGGAAGCTAATGAGCCGCCAATTGTCCCGGGTAGAGGACAGCCTGGGGCTTACCCGGCCCGGACCTAGATTGCAACATCAAGAGCGACAGGAACTTGTAGCCAATCGCTCTGGGTCGCTTGTTGGCATGGTGCCTGCTCTTCACGCCTCTCCGGAGGCACCTATGTTGACCACACTCGGACTGCTCAGCCTCATCTCCGTAACCGGCACGCCCGCGGTTGTCGCGGGGCCGCCAGCCGCGGATGGCTACCGCCCTCGCGTCGAAGTCTGGACCGATCGGGGCGACGACCCTTACCACAGCGGCGACGGTGCGCGCGTGCACTTCCGCGCCGACCGGGACGCGTACATCACGATCCTGCGCGTCGACACCGACGGTCGCGTGCGCGTCCTGTTTCCGCGCGAGCCGTGGGAGGACAACTTCGCCCGCGGGGGCCGCGAGTACGAGGTGCAGGGCAGATCCGATCAGGACGCGTTTTACGTGGATGACTATCCGGGCGTCGGCTACGTCTTCGGCGTCGCCGCCGCCGATCCGTTCGTCTACGACCGCCTCGAGAGCGACGAGCATTGGGACTACCGCACGATTGCGGACGGCCGCGTCCGCGGCGATCCATACGTCGCGTTGACGGATCTCGCGCAGCGCATCGTCCCGGACGGCTACGGGGATTGGGACTACGATATCGTCCCGTATTACGTGCAGCAGCACTACGATTATCCGCGCTTCCTGTGCTACGACTGCCATAGCTACGTGAGCTATCCGTACTGGAGCCCGTACGATTACACGTGCGTGCGCTTCCGGATCGTCGTCTACGACGATCCTTACTACTACCCGTACCGCTATTACGGTGGCACGCGCGTCGTGTTCACGCGTCCCGAGCGCCCCGAACCCCGGTTCATCTTCCGGGACCGGCAGGGCTCGGAGGCCTTCATCACGCGGGTGCGTGAGCGGCCCGCGAACGACGACCGGCGACGGGATGTCGGGGTTCGTGGTCGAGATCTTGGTGGTATCGGCGTGATTCCGCCCCCTCGCCAGCGGCCCAGCACCGGCGATCAAGGTGATGACCACGACCGTGGGCGCGGCCGGCAGCGGCCTGATCGACCCGACGGTCACGACAATCGTGGTAAGGACCGGTTTACGAGGCCTGATCGGCCCGATCAGCCGGACCGGCGCTCGCAGCCCGACCGTCCATCGCAGCCTAACCGGCCGGACCGGCCCGAGCGCCGCGACCAGCCGGGCAATAGCGACCGTCAAGATCGTCGGGAGCGCCCCGATCGACAGGATCAACCCGCTCGGCCACAGGAGCCGGAGCGCCGGGATCAACCTGCCCGGCCACAGGAGCCGGAACGCCGCGCGCCGCCGGATGAACAACCACGCGCCGAGCCGCGCCGCGAAGAGGAGCCGCCACGCAACGAGCCACGGGCCGAGCCGCGCCGCCAGGAGGCACCGCCACGCAACGAGCCACGAGCCGAGCCGCGTCGCGACCCGCCGAAAGACAAGCCGCGCAGCGAGCCTGAGCTGAAGCGACGCAAGCCCTGAATGGGAGATGTCAGAAAACGCGCCCGACCGTAGTCCCTCACGGTCGGGCGCGTTAGCTTTCGGTCCCATTTTGCTCTAGAGGCCACAACGATGCGGTCACGCTTGGTTCTCCTCCTCGCGGTTCTCCCGGGGTTCGCCGCAGCGCAGCGGCAGCAGCCCGCGGCAGCGGGTGTGGCCTCCATCACGACCGCCGACGTGCGACGCCGGATCAACATCATCGCCGACGATTCCATGCTCGGCCGGGCGACGCCGAGCCCGCAGCTCGACGCCGTGGCCGCCTACGTGGCCGGTGAGTTTCGCCGCTTTGGCCTCAAGCCCGGCGGCGACAGCGGTACGTACCTGCAGCACTATCCACTGGAAGTGCTGCGGTTCGACCCCGACAGCGCGACCATCCGGATCGCGGGGCCTACGCCGGCCACGTGGCGTTCGGGCCAGGACGTGCTCCTCGTAGATGGGCAGCCGCCTGCCGGAGGAACATCGGCCTCGGCCGTCGTCATCACGGGTTCGTCCCAGACCAGCGACACGCTCGATCCGGCCGCCGTGAACGGCAAGGTCGTCTTCCTCGCGTACGGACCAGGGGTCAACGCCGTCGCGGGCAAGGTCCTCCCGCTCCACCCTCTCGCGGTGGTCCTCGTCGCGGGGTTCCCGGACTCGATCTGGGAGTCGCTCCCCGGTCACAAGGTGACTGAGCGCGTCCGCAACCCGAGTGAGGGAGGTGGGGTGGCGTCGCCGGCCGTCTTCGTCGTACGCTCGGCCACCGCCGGCGCGGTGTTTTCCCAAGGAGGCCTCAGTCCCGACTCCCTGCGGGCGTGGGGTGACCGCTCTCTCGCGGCGCACCCACTCAGCGGCGTCACACTGCAGCTCGACGTTCACGAGCAGGTGCTGCAACACGCGTCGGCGCCAAACACGATCGGGATTCTCGAGGGCTCGGACCCCGTATTAAAGAAGGAATACGTGCTGTTCACCGCGCACATGGATCACATCGGCACGCCGTCGGCCGGCGAGGGTTGTACCGCCAGCGGCGCCGACTCGATCTGTAACGGGGCCGATGACGATGGGTCGGGAACGGTTGCCGTGATCGAGCTCGCGCAGGCCTTCGCGTCGGCGCGCGGGCGCCCCAAGCGTTCCCTCGTGTTCATGACCGTGAGCGGGGAAGAACGGGGCTTGTGGGGCAGCGCGTACTTCGCCGACCACCCCACCGTGCCGATCGCGGACGTGGTCGCGGACCTGAACAGCGACATGGTGGGCCGGAACTCGAAGGACACGGTGGCGGTGATCGGCCGGGAGCACTCGAATCTGGGCACCACGCTCGACAGCGTGGCGGCGGCGCACCACGAGCTGAACATCAAGCCGGTGGGCGATCTCTGGCCGCAGGAAGGACTGTACTTCCGGTCCGATCACTACAACTTCGCGAAAAAGGGTGTGCCCATCCTCTTTTTCACGACGGGCCTGCACCCGGATTATCACAAGGTGTCGGATTCACCCGACAAGATTGACGCGGAGAAGGAAGCGCGGTTCGCGCGATTGGTGTACCACCTGGGCATGGCGGTGGCGAACTCGCCCCAGCGCCCGAAATGGAACCCGCAGAGTTACAAGCAGATCGTCGGCGCGGATAACTGACGACTACCCGCCGGCGGCGAGCACCTCGTCGTTCGTCTTGGTGCGCTTGAGCTGCGCGAGCAGCGACTCCATCGCCTTCTCCGGCGGCAGGCTCACGAGCCCCCGCCGGAGCTGCTGCTTCGCCGCGACCGTGCGCGGATCGGCGAGCAGCTCCTCACGGCGGGTCCCGGTCGCCGCGATATCGACCGCCGGGTAGATCCGCCGGTCTGCCAGCGCGCGTGACAGCCGCAGCTCCGCGTTGCCCGTCCCCTTGAACTCCTCGAAGATCACGTCGTCCATCCGGCTCTCGGTCTCGATCAGAGCGGTCGCGATCACTGTGAGCGACCCGCCCGTCGGGACGGCCCGCGCGGCGCCGAACAGGCCCTTCGGCTTCGCGAGCGCGTTGGCGTCGAGCCCGCCCGTCATGGTCCGGCCACTCCCGCGGCCCGTGGTGTTGTGCGACCTCGCCAGGCGCGTGAGCGAGTCGAGTACGATCACGGCGTCCTTCCCGAGCTCGACTTGGCGGCGGGCGTGGTCGAACACCATGTCGGCCACCGCCACGTGCCGCTCGTGCGGGAGATCGAAGCTCGATGCAATCACTTCGCCCCTGCCCCAGTCCACCATTTCGCTCACTTCCTCGGGTCGCTCGTCCACGAGCAGGATCAGGAGGATCGCCTCCGGATGATTCAGCGCGATGCCCTCCGCGATCGCCTGGAGCATCATCGTCTTGCCGGCCTTGGGTGGTGAGACGATCAGCGCCCGTTGGCCGAACCCGAAGGGACAGATCAGATCCACCACCCGCTGGGTCTCCGCGGTCCGCGCGCTCGACGCCTGGGGCGTCTCGAGCCCGAGTGGCCGCGAGGGATGCACCGCACCGAGCTTCGCGAATTCGGGCCGGTCGGCGAGCTGGGCCGGCGGTGCGCCGTTCACGGTCACGACGCGGCTGTTCTCGAGCGTCACGAGATCACCGCGGCGGAGGCCAGGCAGCCGCACGCCGGCGTCGCCTTTCCCGGGCAAGTAGCTGTTCGCGGCGAGCCGTAGCGCGCCGCCGTGGGAGGTTGGGTCGAACCAGCCAATGAGAGGGGGCATGGCGGAGCCTGAAAGATAGGTGACAGGTGCCCGGTGTCAGGTCCCGGTCTTCACCCCGGACCCCCGGACCCCGGACCCCGGACACCGGACACCGGACACCGGACACCGGACACCGGACACCGGCCACTTGTATCTTTCCCCCCGATGCGCCAAGACCACATCCGCAACTTCTGCATCGTGGCCCACATCGACCACGGCAAATCCACGCTCGCCGACCGCCTCATCGAGCTCACCGGCACGCTCGATAAGCGCCTGATGCGCGAGCAGGTGCTCGATACCATGGATCTCGAGCGGGAGCGCGGCATCACCATCAAGCTCAACGCCGTCCGCATGAACTACCACGCAAAGGATGGGGGCGTCTACGAGCTCAATCTCATCGATACGCCTGGGCACGTGGACTTCACCTACGAGGTGTCGCGGTCGCTACAGGCGTGCGAGGGCGCGATCCTCGTAGTCGATGCTTCGCAGGGGATTCAGGCGCAAACGATCTCCAATCTCTTCCTGGCCCTGGACGCCGGGCTCGAGATCATCCCGGTCTTGAACAAGATCGACCTGCCCGGTGCCGAGCCCGAGCGCCGGGCGCAAGAGATCCACGAGCTGATCGGGGCGAAGCCGGAGGAGATCATCCGAATCTCCGCCAAGGAAGGCACGAACGTGCCGGGCTTGCTCGAGGCCGTGGTGCGGCGTGTGCCTCCGCCGAAAGGCAACCCGGAGGCACCGCTCCGGGCGTTGATCTTCGACTCCTACTACGACCGCTATCGCGGCGCCGTTCCAAGCATCCGCGTGGTCGACGGCACCATACGCCCGGGCATGAAAATCGCCTTCGGGGCGCATCCGGACGACCTCTACGACGTCGACGAGGTCGGCTACCTGCAGCTGGGGCACAAACCTACCGAGCAGCTCGAGGGCGGAGAGGTCGGTTACGTGGTGGCCAACGTGCGCGGCGTGCAGGAGACGCGCCCCGGCGATACCGTGCTCGACGCGGAGCACCGCGACGTCCCCCTCCTGCCCGGCTACCGGGACATCAAGTCCATGGTGTTCGCCGGGCTGTATCCCACCGAGCCTAACCAGTTCGAGGAGCTGCGAGACGCTTTGGCCAAGCTCCAGCTCAACGACGCGTCGCTTCATTACGAGCCCGAGTCGTCGGTCGCCCTGGGATTCGGCTTCCGGTGCGGGTTCCTCGGCCTGCTGCACATGGAGATCGTGCGGGAGCGGCTCGAGCGCGAATTCAACCTCGATCTCATCAGCACCGTGCCCAACGTGGAGTACCACGTCCACAAGACGGACGGCACGGTGGAGCTCGTCGAAAATCCGAGCCTCATGCCGCACGGCTCGGAGATCGATCACATCGAGGAGCCCTACGTGAAGGCGCGCATCGTGGCCCCCGCAGAATATATCGGCGCGATCATGAAGCTCGGGCAGGAGCGTCGCGGCGTGTACACCGGCATGCACTACGTCGACCCGACCCGGGTCGAGTTCGGCTGGGAGTTCCCGCTCGCCGAGATCATTCTCGACTTCTACGACAAGCTCAAGACCATCTCGCGGGGGTACGCGTCGCTCGATTACGAGTTCCTCGAGTACCGACAGTCGGAGCTCGTGAAGCTCGACATGGTGCTGAACGGCGACGCGGTGGACGCGTTCTCGGTGATCATCCACCGCGACAAGGCGTACGAGTGGGGCCGCAAGATCGCGGAGAAGCTGCGGGAGCTGATCCCGCGGCAGCTGTTCGAGGTGGTGATCCAGGCGGCGATCGGGACGAAGGTCATCGCGCGGGAAACGATCCGCCCACTCCGCAAGAACGTGACGGCCAAGTGCTACGGCGGCGACGTCACGCGCAAGCGCAAGCTGCTCGAGAAGCAGAAGGAAGGGAAAAAGCGGATGAAGCAGGTCGGGACCGTCGAGATCCCGCAGGAAGCGTTTCTCGCGGTGCTTCAGGTTGACTAGTCTGGTCATCCAGACCGCCTTCCTCGGCGACGTCGTGCTCACGACGCCCCTGCTCGAAGCGCTCGCCACCCGGCATGGGCCCGTGGACGTCGTCACGACACCCGCCGCCGCGGCGCTCGTCGAGACACACCCGGCGGTGCGTCGCGTCATTCCGTACGACAAGCGCGGCGCCGAGCGCGGCCTCCCGGGATTCGCCAGGCTGCTGCGCACCCTCCGAGCCGAGCGCTACGAGGTGGCGTATCTTCCCCATCGCTCGTTGCGAAGCGCGGCGCTCGCCTGGCTGGCGGGCATCCCGCGGCGGATCGGCTTCGCGGATGGGTGGCGATCGCTCTACACGGAGTCGCGCGGTCGCCCGACGCAGGGGCACGAGATCGACCGGCTGCTTGCGCTCGGCGATGTCACCGCTCCACACGGCGCGCGCCCCTCGCTGCACATCACGGTGGCGGACCGGGCCGCGACCGAGGGATTTTTCCGCGCGCAGGGGATTCACGAGCCATTCATCGCGCTCGCGCCGGGCTCGATCTGGGGCTCGAAACGCTGGGCCTACTATCCGGAGCTGGCGCAGCGGCTCGTCGCGAGCGTCGCGATCGTGGTGGTCGGGAGCCCGGAGGACAGGGCGCTCGGAGACGAGGTCGTACAGGCGGTGGAAGCCGGAGCGACTCCGGGGCGCGCGGTGAACGCTTGTGGGTCGCTCACGCTGCGGCAGTCCGCCGAGGCAATCCGCCGGTCCAAGGCGCTCGTGACGAACGACAGCGCGCCGCTGCACCTGGCCCAGGCGGTCGCGACTCCGACGGTCGCGATCTTCGGCTCCACCGTGCCGGCGTTCGGCTTTGGGCCGCGCGGCCCGCGGGACCAGGTGGTCGAGCTCGCGGGGCTGCCGTGCCGCCCGTGCTCCCGGCACGGACCGTCGGTGTGCCCGTTGCGCCACCACCGCTGCATGCGAGATGTGGGCGTCGAGCGCGTGCTGGCGGCGATCGCGGCCGCCGGCGCGCTCGGACCGGGGGGGGCGGGGGGGGCGGGGGGGGCGGCGTGAGACGAG
>Ga0247667_1000115_pt1 | contig 41280 bp, 59 predicted proteins | sample CNK08_metaG_FD_183027 | JGI IMG/M metagenome (GOLD analysis project Ga0247667, IMG submission 183027) | Soil microbial communities from Purdue University Martell Research Forest, Indiana, United States - CNK08 | ecosystem: Environmental > Terrestrial > Soil > Temperate forest > Bulk soil... | reverse complement strand
TCAGTCCCGCAACTCCGATCCCGAGGGTCGTGATCGCGAGCGCGGTCGTCGTCCAGGCATGGGTCAGGATCCCGGACAGGGCGACGACGACCGAGACGAGGACGACCCCCACCATCACGGCGTAGACGACCGCCCGGGCGTGCAGGCTACGCGAGGGCTTCACTCGCCTGCTCCTCCCGCGTCAGGCGGGCCGCGACCTTCCTCGGATCCTCCCCTCGGAGCTTCGACTCGACGTAGTCCGAGGCCGAGAGCCCGGTCTCCTCGGTCCCGCGCTCCAGGATGTCGAAGCCGCCCTCCGAGAGCCGGAGCGGGACCCGGCGCGTCTTCGGTCGATACGCCGCACGGGGTCCGCCGACCCGGGGCTGTGGTTTGCGCTTCGCCATGCTGTCAGACCTCCGAGGTCATTGTAATACAAACCGCGTCAGGCGCGGACCTTCAGGGCCCGCGTCGCCGCGATCTCGCCCTGCCAGCGTTCGAGGACCTCCTGGTCCGGGAGGTCCCCGACGGCTGGGATCTCCGCGATGTAGTACCGGACCCCGGTGTAGTCGATGCCCATGCTCGGGTCGTACGGGTTCTCCAGCGCCGCGTAGCGACCCCCGGAGGGCCGGTAGATCCCGTCGTCGTTCGCGCGGCGCGCGCAGCCGTTCGCGAGGAGCCACTCCTGGCAGTCGAGGACCCGCCGCTGCGCGGCCTGCTCGTGGAAGAACGCCGCGACCGGCCACTCGCTCCGGTCGGAGTACTCGCCCGTCGTCCCGAAGACGACCCAGATCGTCACGGGACCCGCTCCGTGTAGATGCGCTCGACGATCTCGGCCTGTCGGTCGGACATCGCACGGCCGCGCGCGAGCTGGTCCTTCAGCGACGCGACGAAGTCCTCCTCCCAGGGCGTGAGGTTGACCCCGTCCTCGACGATCCGCTCCAGCCACTCCGTCGCCTGCTGCTGGGTCATCGCTTCCACGCCTTGTCCGCGCCCGGAGGGTGGCCGACATGGAACCCCCCGCAGGACGGGCACGCGTACCCGCGTACGCCGTCCCCGTCGAGCCCTCGGCGCGTCAGGCTCCGCGCCTGCGCCTCCGCCGCCCCGATCGTCTGATGCCGCTCCTTCCGCCAGCAGACCCGTCGCAGCGGGACGGCCGACGGGAAGTCCCCGAGCCTGAACCAGCCCGGGGCGCTCACTCGACCGCCTCCAGGAAGGCGACCTCGGCTGCGCCGACGACGTTCTCGACCCAGGGCTCCTGGATGAAGCCGCCGCACCGCTGGGTCGCCCGGTCCAGGAACGTGCACCGGCCGAGGACGACCTTCGGGATGATCGACGGGACGCGCCTGACCCCGCCGAGCGGGTCCAGGACGACCGCGCCCCGGCCCTCGGTGAACCGCTCGCGGACCGCCTCGACCGGCTGGCCCAGGTGCTCCGCGATCCGCTCCAGGTCGCCAGCCATCAGCTGCCCGGGGCGGTCGCAGCACTGGACGCAGCGGCGACAGGCGCAGACCGTCCGCTCGAACGGAGGGGCGGTCACGCCGCCCCCCTGATCCGGATCGCGCGCTCGCCGGGACGGACGACCGCCTCCAGGGCCGCGACGGTCTGCGACATCTGCTCTCCGAGGCGCGTCCGGAAGTCCTGGTCGTCCCGGACCGCCTCGATGTCGACGCCGTGGAGGGACGTCCGGATCTCGGCCATCAGCCGCGAGAGGGTCTGGTCCCCGGTCACGTTCCGGTGGGGCTCGTAGGAGAGGAACTGCCGGAGGTTCTCCAGGGTCGACTCGTGGATCCGCCCGGGCTTCCCCGTCTCGGCCTTCGTCGCCAGGAGCCGGTCCCGGAGGGTCGAGACGAGCGTGAGCGCCTGCGTCCGGAGGAGCGACCGGATCTCCCGGGCGGTCTCCTGCGTCGCGTCCGCGATCTCCTGGGCCTGCTGCCGGAACAGCTCCGGCGAGATCGTCTGCAGCCGGTCGTCGGCCCCGAGGTTCAGGTAGCGCCAGGAGACCGAGAACATCGCCTCCAGCTCCGCGACGGTCGGGTAGTCGTCGATCCTGAACTGGTCCCCTAGGCGCGACCGCATCGCCTCGACCCTGGTCGGCCAGACGGCGACGAGGTCCCCGACGGCCGACGCGAGCTGGTCCCTGAACTCCGTCAGGCGGGAGTCCGACTCGCGGACCAGCCCGATCGGGAGGAGATGGATCCCCGGCTTCAGGAACGAGGGGACCGAGACCGCGTAGATGAAGGTCAGGATCCGGTCCTGGACCCGGTTGACGGCCCGCAGCTCGTCGCAGTCGATGAGCCGCTTGCGGAGCGAGAACAGGTTCTTCTCCCCGTCGGTCTGGACGATGTCGGTGTCGACCTTGCGGGCGTTCGTGAAGTGCCCCATCGAGACGAGGATCCCGATCGTCGCGGCGTTGACGTCTGGGAGCCGGTCAAGGTTGAGCGACGAGGTCGCTGGCGTAGGTCTGCTGCTCATGGTCGCTGGTCTCCTGCGTTAGTCGGCCCAGTAGAGCCCCGAGAGGCGGAAGGACTGACGGCCGTCGAGCGAGGTCACGTCGATCGTCCGCATCGGCAGGACCGCCACGATGCGGCAGGCGATGCCGCGCACGTAGACGACCTGACCGACCTCGGGGCGCTTGGGGGCTTCGTTGGACATGAACCGATTGTATGTCAAACGGTCGATGTATGTCAATCCCTCAAGATGATCGCGCGAACCGTCCGTCCGGTCTCTCTGGAGAGGTCGCGCGCCCTGAGGAGCGCCGGGTTCGAGTCGTCCGGGACCATCGTGACCGGCGAGATGTCCTGCTGCCGCGTCTCGTAGCTCCGGCCGCTGCGGACCACTGGCGACCCGTCGTGACGGTAGGCGTCCATGTGCCAGCAATGCTTATGGGACGAGAACCCCCGACAGGTGCAGCGGACAGCTCCTGTCGCGCGGTCGCGCCGGATCTCATGGATCTGCCCCGGCGTCGAGCGGCTCCCGTTGACCGCGAGGACCTCGTACTCCGTCCCGTCCGTCCTGGTCCGGAGTACCCGTGTACGGACGGGCGCGATTGAGACGACCGTCCAGAACTCCCCGATGTTCGCAGGAGCCCCTGTCGCGAGCACGGCTGGCTGCGCCAGGAGCCGTGCTCGCTCGACGGACGGAGCATCGACCTCGACTCGGTGCCGCGTCGTCCTGGTGAGTTCAACAGAGAACCGAGGCATCACAGCCCCAGGTGCTCGCTGAGCCACTCGTGCTCGGCCTGAAGGGCCTCTTGGCGCGTCAGGAACGGCGTCCCGTCCGGACGGCGGAGGACCGGCCCCCCGGAGGGGGCCATGTCCGCGATCCAGCCCGAGGTCGTCGGCACGACGCCGTTCCCGGCCATCGGGGCAGGCTCCACGTTGCTTGCCCTCGTCGTCACGACGACCTCTGCCCCGAGGTTGCAGAGGGACGCGAGCGCGTCGTCGTAGATGAACGACAAGTCCCCGCCGTCGCGGACGACGACCTTCAGCTCACGACTGCTGCTCGACACGGCTCCCCTCCTCGCGCTCCACCGGCAGCGCCGCCTCCGCCGTGTCGACCGTCTCCTGGACGTCGGCCCCGAGGACCGAGAGGAGCTTCGCCGTCGCCTGACGGCACGCCTTCCCCCGGTAGCCCGTCGTCGAGACCTGGACGGACCCGTCGTTCTTGCAGAGCACCTTGATCTCCTTCATCGTCGTCTCCCTCTCGTCGCTGGTTTTGTCTGAGTCCGACCCGACGTACTCCAAACGGAGTACGTCGGGAGTACGGTCCCGCTATCCGGCGACCATCGCGTAGACCGCGACGGAGCCGTCCTCCTCGACCACGCGGCGGACCCGGTGTCCCTCGCGCTGGAGCTGCCGCTCCGCGACGAGCGCGGCGAACTCCTTCTTCAGGAGCCCCGCGCCCGGTCCGATCTTCGCCTCCAGCCCGAACCCGCCGTTGTACGGGTCGTAGCTCAGCTCGTAGCCGCCCTGGGCGGTCGGCCTGCGCGTCAGGCCGATCTCGTAGGTGTCGCGGCCCGCGCCCCTGACCCGGATCGCGTGGACGCACTTCTGCTCCGAAAAATACGCCTTGAACTGCTCCTGCCCGAGCCTCAGCTCGCAGCCGCGCACCGTCGCGGCCGTGTCGAGGAGGTCGAGCTGGTCCTCCTGGCAGTAGATCCCGCCGACCTTCGTGACGTGTGACATCGTGTCCTCCCTCTCCCTGGATTGTATGTCAGTCTAGATTGTATGTCAAATCGCTGCCGTTACGACTCCTTCAGCTTCCCGAGGGACCGCATCGCGCGCGCCGGGACCAGGACCTCGGCCTCGGCCTCCTCCGTCTTCAGGCCCGGGGCCCGGTACGTCCCCGGGTACGAGGCGCTGATGTACCGCCCGTGCGCCTCCCGCCGACGCAGCGTGATCGTCTCCATGTCCGACCGGGCGATCGGGACGATGAACTCCGCCGCCTCCCGCAGCGTCAGCCGGAGCCGGTAGGCGTTCCGGCAGCAGGAGTAGATCTCGCGGCCGGTCCAGTCCGTGTCGTCCGGGCGCGCCTTCAGGTGCTCCGGCGTCAGGTGCCATGCGGCCTCGTGGATCTTCCAGATCGACGCCCGTTCCTCGGCCGTGGGGAGGTCGAAGAAGAACGTCCCGAGCGAGAACCTGGACTTGAGCTCGCCGGGGAGGTTCGTCAGCCCGTTCGAGGTCGCGTTCCAGGTGACCCGCCCCTGCCCGACGGCCCGGATGACCCGGAGGGCCGCGTTCAGCCGTGCCTCGGACTGGCCCTGGAGCTTGTCCTTCATCTTCCCGAGGTCGATCCGGATGACGAACGAGTCCAGCTCCCGCGCGAGGGCCTTGGCGATCTCCGTCTTCCCGGTCCCGGGCTGACCGTAGGAGATGAACCCGGTCGCCTTGGTGTCCGCCATCTCCTGGAGGATCTGGCCGATATAGTAGGTCGAGATCCCGGACAGGTCGTTCGCCCCGCCGATCTGCTTCTCGATCTCGTCCATGAAGACGATCAGGTTCGGGGGCTCCTCGCCGTGCCGGATGAGCGAGCAGAACCGCTTGATGTTCGACAGCCCGCCGAGCCCCTCGAAGGTCTGCCCGCCGTCCTCGACGGAGAGCCCCGGGGTCATCCGGATCTGGTGCCGCGCCCGGTCGCGCATGGACTCGATGTCGATCCCGGTCGTCCGCAGGGAGACCGACGTGACCTGCTCGGCCGCGAACAGGGAGAGGCCCGCGAGGGCGGAGGTCGCCTTCTCCAGGGTCGGCTCGTCGGCCGGGTCGAGCTTCCCGGCCTTCAGGAGCGACTGGACCTTCTCCGCGAGGACCTCGCGGGTCGGCAGCGCCTCCTCGATCGGGACGACGTCGCGCTCCAGCTCCATCGGGACCGCCCCGCCGAACTGGAACAGGACCAGGGTCCGCCAGTTCGTCTTGAACGGCTCCCGGCAGTTCAGGACGCCCTGGAGGAACTGCGCCTTGTCCGGGCCGGTCCAGAACAGGTGCGCGTTGTGGAAGAAGGTCAGCGTCCGGGGCGGGGCCTTCGCCGCGAGCGTCTCCAGGACGGAGGCCGGGTTCAGGATCCCGCCGGGGGCGACGCCCATCGCCTTGAGCGCCTGCTTCCCCTCCTCGTTGACGAAGGTCAGGCCCCGGATCACGTCGTAGGCGAGGACCGGGGACTTCGGCTCGCCCGGGAAGTCCGTCGCGTCGTCCTTCTGGAGCTGATCCTGGATCGCGAGCTGGCTCGCCGGGGCGTCCGGGGTCGTGTAGGCAAGCAGCGGGGTCGCCACCGACCGGTAGCGGGAGAACAGGTCGAGCGCGTCGCGCTGTGAGGTCTGGGTCATCGTTATGGCTCCTTGTCGTCGCTGGTCTGTGAACCGTATCAGAACGGGAGGTCGTCGGCCGAGAGGATCGCGGGCATCGTCGCCAGCTCGCACCGCTCGCACGGGATGGTTCGGTCGGCCGCGAGCCGGTGCACGAACCCCGAGGTCCGGCCGCGCGAGGAGACCAGCCGGTTCCCCCGGAGGGTCAGCCCGTAGCGCGCCGGGGCCTCGGTCAGGTGGGCGTCGCAGAGCGGCTCGTCCGGGAGCCCTGACTGGTGCCCCCGGGCGTCGGTGTGTCGGATGAAGTGGGTCGCGATCGTCATGTTCTGGATTGTATGTCAAACGAGTCTGTATGTCAATCGCGGTCGTCAAGCCGGTCGTCGTCGAGCGCGTGGTCGGCCTCGACCTCGCGCCAGTCTTCGGCGGACATCTCGCAGAACCGCGCGTCGTCCAGGTCGTCGCTCGCGAAGGTGACGACCCCGGAGTCCGCGAGGATCTCGTACGCCTCGTCGTAGGACGGGCGGGCGATCTCCGGCCAGTAGCCGTCGGGGACGTTCTCCGCGCCGACCCTGAGGGCTTCGGCTTCGAGCGCGTCGTTAACGAGGAGGTCGTGGGCCTGTCCCACGACCCACTCCTCGGTGACCGTCCGGACTTCAGGGTAGATGATCCGCGGCATGGCTACCTCCCCTCCATCTTCCGGGCGACGCCCCCGTGGGCCTTCGCGAAGGACTCCGCGCGCTCGCGCGTGATCCCGAACATCCGCTGGGAGAGATGGGGGCCGACCCACTCCCAGTCCGCGCGCCCGATCAGGGCCTCCGCGAGAGTCCGAAACTGGTCGAGGGTCGCGTCGTTCATGAGGTCGCTCCTGGGATCGTCGCCGGGGTCATTCCCGACCGACAAACGGATTGTATGTCAAAGGCCGGATGTATGTCAATCCCTATCGTCGAGCCGGTCCTCGTCGAGCGCGTGGTCGGCCTCGACCTCCCGCCAGTCCTCGGCGGACATCTCGCGGTACTCGTCCTGAGCAGTCGTCGAGACGAGCCGCTGGACCCCGACCAGGGGCCGTCCACGGAGCGGAGTCCCGTCCTGGCGGAGCCCCTCGATCATGTCCCGGTAGTCCTGCTCCGAGACCTCGACGGTGACGGTGACGGTCTTCGGTGTCATGGCTGGCCTCACTTCACAGGCGCGTTGCATCGCGCGCACTCGCATCGGATCGCCTCGCTCACGCGGGCGAGCGCGCGGCGCTTCGTGTCCTCGGCGATACCGTGCTCTCCCCCAGGCATGATCCATCCGAACGGAAGGTCGATCCAGTAGCCGTCCGGAGGTTCGTGCGAAACGGTGACGTCGCGCGGCGTCAATCGGGTCTTCATGGGCCCTACGCCTCCGTGATCGCGCCGGAGCGGACCGCGCGCGAGAAGGTCAGGACGTCGATCTTCGTCCGGCCGTCGAGCCCGTCGACGCACCGGAGGGTCAGCGTCCCGCCGAGCCCCTCGTCCGGCTGGTAGCGGGTGACCATGAACGGGACCTCGTCCGCGAGGGTCACGAAGGTCCGCCCGAGGAGCGCGTCAAGCTCGTAGCCCGCGACGCGGGTCATGGTGGGTCTGGTCTGTGGCATGGTTTCTGGTCTCCTGTGCTGGATGGGGTGAGCCGGTTACCGGGCGACGGTCGGCAGTAGCGTGACGACCCAGTCGACGATCCCCGCGAAGGTCGAGACGGCGGCGATGAACCCGGCGACGAGGCCGAGCGCGATGAGTCCCTGTCCGTTGGCGTTCATGATCTCCCTCCCGTGTTAACGTGAGAGGATTGTATGTCAAACGTGGTTGTATGTCAATACCCCGCCCCACTGGAGCGCCATCGCGTCCGCGATCCCCTGATAGGTCTCGCTCCGGAGGGCCCAGCGGTCGGCGGACGGCGGCAGGCGGTTCTGGCCGCCGTCGGTCTGGTTCGCCCAGACCTCCCGCTTCTTCGGGGCCCCGCAGACCGGGCAGGTCGGCCCGAGGTCGCGCACCCAGCGGGGATGCCCGCAGAGCCCGACGAACTTTCCCGGGACGTAGGCCGTCGGGACGAGCGACGGGAGGCCGGAGAGCCACAGGTGGGTCGCCTTCCTGGCGTCGTGGCCGAACTGGTGGGGCTCGATGATCTGGGTCGACCGCCGGATCCGCGTGCTGATGCAGCCGCCCGGGTTCTCCAGCACGATCCGGGGGACCTTGGCCCCGAGGAGCTGACGGACGAATGCGAGGGCCTGCTCCGTCAGGACGGCGCGGCCCGGTCGCCGCGTGTTCCAGTGGAGACCGGACGAGCAGAGGTAGGTGCAGGGGGGAAAGGCGATGAGGACGTCCCAGCCGTCGTCGAGTACGTCGAGGACGTCGCCCCGGATGTGGTGGGGGCTCCCGTCGGAGGCGGCGAGCAGGTCGCAGGACTTGGCGTCGTGCCCGAGCCGCCGGAAGGCTTCGCGGACCTTCCCGGAGAACTCGCAGGCAGCGAGGACCCGGAGCGGGCGGCCGATCGAGAAGTCGAGGCCGCTCACTTGACCGGGACGACCGCGTAGAAGTCGTTCGAGTACCGGCGGCCGGACGGGGCCGGGGCCGAGGGCCCAGAGGCCAGCGGCATCCAGAGCCCGCGCTGGCCGGGCCGGTGGTCCTCGCAGGCGTGGACGATCTTGCCGTTCCATCGCTTCGTGACCTCGTAGGCGACCGGGTTCTTACAGGCGCGGAAGAAGCATCGTGTTTCCATACCCAGGATTGTATGTCAAATCCTCTTTGTATGTCAACCCCACTGATTGTGGGGGCTTTCTGGCGGGTGTAGACTGCTGAACGCCGAGGGGGGGAGCGCGAGCATCGGAGACCGGGGCAGTCTCCGTCCCAGCAGCTCGCCTCCCCCCGCACGACTCCCCCGGACGGCCTGAGGACAGCGCCGCCCGAGGGTTCCTGGTCAGACCCCCGGGTCGGGGGGCTGCGCGGGCGTCTCGGGGGCCTCGGGCTTCGTCCAGACGCCCCCGATCTGCACGTAGCCGTGCGCCGTCAGCCAGTCCGACGAGAACCCCTGCACCGCGATCCCTTGGGTCCGCAGGTGCTCGACGAAGTCCTCCTCCGTGGCGTTCGGGTTGTCCTTCTTGAACAGGGCGAACAGCTGCTTCAGCCCGAACTCCACGATCGGGATGAGCGGCTGGACCTGCCCCGCGACGGCGTTTGCCGCCGCGAGTCCGTCGACGACGTCCTGGATCTTCATGCGTCTCCCTCCGACTGACCGAACCGAGTGAACCGAAGCGGCCCGACTAGCGGGCCAGGAGCGCGGAGGTCCGCGCGTGCGGCGTCTGGAACTCCGGCACCAGCCGCGCGATCGCGTCGAGGACCGAGTGGACGGCTGCGGCCTTCAGGTCTGCGAGCGCGGCCTTGAGCTGGTCGACGGTCGTCACGACGTTCGTCACGAGCTGGACGATCTGCCCGGTCGCGCCGCCGAGGTCGACCCGGCCGATCTTCCCAACGGCGTCGAGGAACCCGGCGATCGCGGTCGAGATCTGGCCCTGCATCTCGATCTGCTTCGAGGCGTCGACGAGCTTCACGTAGGCGTCGAGGAGGTCTGCGAGCTTCTGGCCCTCGCCCCCCGCGACGTACGAGAGCTTCATGACCTCCGCCGCGCGCGCCTCCGTCACCCCGGGCGCGTGCGCGGCCTCCAGGGACGCGACCGTCCGCTGGATGACCTCGACGCCCGCGAGCGCCTTGTACCCGAGCTTCCCGATCGCCTGCGCCTGCTCCGGCGCGGTCTTCGGGGTCTTGTTCCCGCTGCATCCGACCGACGTGACGACGAGGCCCGCGAGGGCCAGTCCGACGAGGATCTTCCGTGTGATCATGGTCTCCCCTTTTCCAATCGACTCCGAATGACTAGACGTTGCCCGTAGCAATCGGGAACTTGCGCTCCAGGCCGGTCAGGATCGTGATGACGTCCTTGAGCAGCGCCACCACGGGCCCGAACAGCGCGAGCGACGCGCACTTGAGGACCAGATGGTACAGGTCGACCGCCGTCACCAGACCGGTCGCCGGTCCGCCGACGAGCAGGCCCACGATCGCGGTCAGGTAGGCGTTCGTGAACCGGATCACGACCGCGAGCAGCGGCGTGATGACCTGGACCACGAGGTTCGGCTGATGGTCCGGCGTGGCGATGACCTGTCCGTCGACGATCGGTGCGCCTGAGTTCTCCGAGCGGACGCCGATCAACGTGACCGGGAGCGGCTGGATCGGGTCCGGCTCCGGCACTGCTCCTGGTTTTTGTCCCTCTGACATGCTTTCCTCCTCAATGAACGCAGTTCGACCAGCGCGGGATCCCGACGAACGACCCGTGGCAGGTGTCGAGCCACTGGGACTGCTGGCATCCGTCGCTCCAGCGTCGCCAGACCTCGATCATGCAGCCTTGCCGCTGGCCGTACCAGGAGTCGAAGCAGGCCCCGTTCGGCCTCTGGGTGCACGGGTGCTGGAGCGGGGCGTAGCACTGCCCCCGGGCCTCGACGGGCTCGACGAGCGACTGGATCAGGTTGTGCGCGTGCGGGACGCCGTCCGGGTCCTTCGAGAGCAGGTCGACGACGAGCTTCGTCCGCCCGGCCTTCGCCGGGGCCGACCGCGCGATCAGGAGGCACCCGTCGGCGTACCGGGAGACGACCAGCTTCCCCCGGGCGTCGTCGAGGAGCGTCGCGCTCGACTCCGGCTGCTCGGCGTAGTGCCGCCCGAACTCGTCGATCGACGCCTGGAGGTTCGCCCGGGCCTGCTCCGCCGTCAGCGCGGCGAGCTCGGGCCGGGCCACCATGCTGTAGCCCCAGACCGCGACCCCGGCGATGACCGCGATCCCGATCGCCCACTTCGGGGCGCTCCCGATCTTGACCCCGGCGAACGTGATGTCGCTGCCGGTCTTCTCCTCAGGCATGGCTGGCTCCTCGCCCTACGGGGCGCTCCCGATGACGACGGCCCCCGGCGTGGCGGGCGTCAGGGTGAAGGACTGGCCCGCCGACAGGCGTCGCCCGTCGACCTCGGTGAGCGCCGCCTGCCCGGGCCGGACCGAGACGGCGACCCCGCCCTTCGCGGTCAGCGTCGTCGTCGCCCGGACGTCCAGGGCCGCGCACCAGGAGTCCTGGCCCCTCCAGGCGCAGTAGAACCGGGAGAGCGTCCCCTTGATCCCGAGCTTGTCGACCGGGAAGTCCCGGACGCCCCAGGGCCCGTCGGTCGACTTGCCCCGGCTCCAGTCCGCGAGGTCCGGCTTCGTGTTGATGAGCGCCCGCATCTGCCGGACCGCCTCCTGGGCCTCCATGAACCCCGGCTGGTCCTTGAACGCGACCCGCCCGTAGACCCCGGCGGCGCTCTGGAGGATGTCCCCCGTGTTCCCCGCCCCCGCGCCGACCGCGCGCGCCATCGCCAGCCGTACCGGGTCGTTGTCAGAGTTGACGCTCGACCCGATCCCGATCGACTCCCCGTCCAGGGTCACGCGCCCGCCGCAGAACCGGGGCTGGGTGTCGCCCATCCAGGGCTGCGTCGACGGCGTCCAGACCCCCTTGGTGCCGGACGTCGACCGCGAGTAGTGCGGGGCCGACAGGTCCCCGACCGAGACGGCCCGGAGGTCCGCGCAGGACTCGCTCGCCGGGGACGTGACGACGACCAGGGTCGCCGGGAACGCCGCCTTGATCCGACTGGCGTACTCCTGGGCCTCCGCGAGGGGGAACGGGGTCGGCTTCAGCGCGAGCCCCTCGTTGACGATCTCGACGAGGAAGGTCTCGTCCAGCCGGGACCGCAGTATCGCGATCACGTTGTCGACGATCGTCGACCGGACCGGCTTCGAGTAGGAGACGTCCGCGAAGACGACGAGCCACGTCCGGAGCCCGGACGCCCGGAGGTAGTCCATCGTCGCGCCGAGGTTGTCGACGGCCCCGGGCTGCGTCAGGTCGTGGTGCCGGTCGTCCCACCAGGGCGACGGGCCCGTGATGTGCCCGAAGACCCGCGCGAGGTCGTGCTTCCCGGGGGCGACGTCCTGGAGCGCCGCGTCGAGGCGCACCTTGTCGTTCTTCAGCCCCCACGCGGCCCAGAAGATGTTGACCCCGCCGTAGTAGTGCCGCCCCGCCCCGTCGCAGAGCCCGTGGTCCCCGCAGAGGAAGACGCGCCCCGGGCGGACGGTCGGGACCGGCTTCGGCCGATGGACCTCGGCCCACTCCTTGCTCGCCTTGACCTCGGCCCGGATCTGGGCCTCCCCACGCCCTCCGCGCTGCTCCTGGAGACAGCCGTCCAGCCCGGAGCCGGGCCCCCGGTCGATCGGGCGGAGCAGCTCCTCTTGCCAGATCCGCTCGCACGTGGCCGTCGCCTTCGCAACGTCGAGCGTCGAGGGCGCTGGCGTCGGCGTCGGCCTGGGCGCGATGTGCGTGCCGCAGGCCGACAGGGTGGCGATCAGGAGGACCAGGGATGCGCGCGCCGTCATGAGACCCTCACCTTCCGTGGAGTGACCGTGCCGTTGCTGCCGCCAGGGCCGACGACGTCGACCCCGATCTCGTAGCTGCCCGCCGAGGGGAAGACGAAGCTGTGGTCCGGGTCGGTGGCCGGGTTGACGGCGACCGGCGTCCAGTCCGTCGCGCCCTCCCGCCGCATCCGCCACGTCAGCGTCGTCGCCGGTCCGCCGCTGAGCGCCCGGACGGCCCGGACCGTCAGGGGATGCGCCCCGGCCTGCGGATTGTAGTCCGTGATCGTGACGAGCGGCGGGTCCGGCTGCGCCGAGGACGGCGGCGTGTAGGCCCCCGCGAGCGCCGCCATCCACGGGCGGAGCGCCGGATGGTCCCTCAGGCCCCCCGGACGGCCCCAAGAGAAGCCGAGGACGAACCGGACCCGGTCGCCCAGCTCGCGGAGGAGCGCCTCGTAGCGGGGCAGACACGCGCCCCAGAGCGCCTCCGAGACCTGACCCGTGCGGTCGAACATCCCGAGCATCGGCGCGAGCGGCTTGCCCCCGGCCAGCGAGATCTGGGCCCGCCACCGTGGCTCGGCCTGCTGGACCGTCTCCCCGTCGGTCTTCAGGTACCACTCCACCCCGACGACGTCGATCCCGGACAGGTCGGCCGGGAGCGTCGGCCCGGTGTAGGAGATCACCGGCCGCAGCGCGACGCCGAGCGACGACATGCGGGCCCTGGCCGCAGCCGCCTCCGCCCGCAGGGGCCCACGCTCAGACGTGACGTAGATGCCCCGGACCTGGGCCCAGCGCCCGCGCCACTCGGCCAGCAGGTCGACGTTCGTCTCGTCGGAGAGTCGCGCCAGGACGACCCCGCGCGACGAGGCGAGCCGCTCCTCGACCAGGACGGAGACCGAGCCCGGAGCCGGGGGGTCCGTCTGGTACCGCTTCGAGTCCGCGAAGAAGCAGCCGACGTGCGCCCGCGTCTTGAAGGGCGCGATCTTCGTGACCGTGACCAGCGGGGGGACCGCATCCGGGACGTCGCCGCCGACCATCCGGGACCCGACGTACTGGATCCCGGTCCAGTGCCGCCCGTTCGGGGAGAGCCGGAGCGTCTCGTGGTTCGAGCCGCTCTGGAGGAGCGTCCCGACCGCCCCGCCCTTGAGCAGGACGACGGCCCCGTCGAGGTCCAGGGCGCTCCCGATCGCGACGTCGCCCGCCGTGACGTGCATCCTGAGGAGATGCCCAGCGACCCGCTCGTCGAGCGGCATGACGGGCCGAGGGTTCCCGTCGGGGTCCCAGTCCCGCATCCCGTTCCCGCCCTCCCCGCTCGCGATGGTCCCGCGCCCGACCTCGGCCATCTCGACGCGCGTCCCCTCGCACCGGACCGCTAGGCAGCGCCACTCGACGGCGCTGACCGTGAAGGCGATCCGACAGCCCTCGCCGTCGGCGCGCAGGATCGTCCGACTCCCGTAGACCGTCGGGGCGACCGGCCAGCCCCCGACCGTCATCGTCACGGGCCACCAGAGCCCGACGGCGTCGCAGAGGACGAACGCCCCCTTGCCCTCCTGGTCCTTGCCGATGACCCAGACCCGGCCGAGGGCGTCGATCCCCGCGTCCGGGAACCGGATCTGCGGCCCGTCGAAGAACGTCTCCCCGATGTAGACGCCCCGCTTGGCCCAGGGCGCGACGACGAGCCGCCCGTCGTCCAGGACCGTCGACTCCCCGAAGCGCGTCATGCTGACACCCCTGTCCGCATCTCCTCGGCCATCCGTCGCCACCGACCGGGCGCAACGTCGCGCGCGACGTGGCTGTCGAGCATCTCGCGCGCGGCGTCCTCGAACCGACCCGCCTTCATGTGGGAGAGCGCGTCGTGGAACCCCAGGAGCCCGCCGAGGCCCGTCTGGAACTCCATCTCGAAGACGACCTCCTGCCGGACGTCGTCGAGCGTCGACCACCACGGGAGCGCGCGGAGGATCTCCGCCTGCCGCCGCCGGATGTCGTTGTCGAGCAGGAACTCGATCTCGTCGCCCGACAGGCCGTTCACGTCGAGCGCGCGCCCGACGCCGATCGTCGGGTGCCCCTGGACCAGCGTCCCTGGGACGATGTCCTTCCCCGTCCGGTCGTCGTAGACGCGGACCCGGCGGGCCTCGGCGGCGTCGAGCTTCGTCTTCAGGCGGTCCAGGTTCATGGCGATCAGCGCCTCGGGATGACGCCCAGCAGGAACAGCAGCAGGAGAACCAGGAGCACGAGCCCGAGGCCCCCGAGCCCGGCCTGCGGCCCGCCGACGTAGTAGCCCCCGCCGCCGCCGAGGAGCAGGACGAGGAGGATCACGACCAGGATGAGCAGCATGGCGTCAGGTCCTTTCGGCTCAGGGTTCACTTCCCGTGGTAGCGGTCGATCTCGCGCGTGAGGTCCCGGACGAGGGACTCCAGCTGCCCGATGCGCTCCAGCGCGTACCCCATCTGGGTCTCGTAGACGGCGAGCTTCGCCTGGACGACGCCCCAGGCGAGCAGCGCCGAGATGGCGAGCCCGATGAGGAACCGGGACCACTCCCCCGAGAACCCCTTCGGGGTCTCCAGGGCGTCGATGCGGCGGTTGTTGGACTCGGTCTGCCGGACGACCAGCTCCGCGAACTTCGTCCAGACCCCGTCCTGCTGCAGCGGGTCATGTGGGCTCACTGGCCGTCCCGATGGGGCGGAGTTGCAGCAGCAGGATATGTCGCCCGAGCGCCTCCTGTTGGCTTGCCCGTAGGATCATTGGCCGCTCGGACCCGTCCGCGCACCGCAGGGGGAAGACCAGGGGACCCTCCCAGCTCCGGGACATCTCGCCGCTCTCGACGTAGTCCTTGAGGATCTGGAGGTAGGCGTCCCGGTGGGTCTCCCCGAGGAGGTCGGTCAGCGGGCGTCCCTGGAGCGCCGGGGGCGTGTACCCGGCGATCTTGTGCATGACGTCGTCCGCGAAGACGATCCGCGACTCCACGTCGACGGAGATGACGCCCTCGACGGCGACCAGATGCTTGCCGATCGCCGCGATCCGCGCGGCCGTCTGGATCTCGGCCTGCCGGATCTCCTGGACCGAGTCCCGGAGCTGCTGCTGGAGCTCGGCGCGCTGGATCACGTTCACGAGGCACGCTCCGACAGTGCCTCCAGCCGGGAGACGATGCTCGCGATCCCCTCCAGGTGCTTGGCCTTGATCGCGTACTCGGTCCCGAGGACCGTCATGGCCTTCCGCAGCGCGTCCGCGTCGTGCTGGAGTCGTTCGTTCTTCATGGCCAACTCCGCTGGGGTCGGGTAGTCCGCGATCGCGCGGCGGTGCCGGATCAGCAGGCCCGCCGTCGTCGCGGAGACGAGGGCCGTGCACACCTTGACGACCATCGCGTACCAGTAGGCCGGGACCCAGACGTTCAGGACGTCGTCGAAGTGGGTCAGTCCGCACAGCGCGATGAAGGCCGCGAACCAGTAGAAGAACCAGCGGAGCGCCCCGTACTCCCGACGACGGAGCAGCACGAGGACCGGGCTGATCGCCAGCATGTAGGACGCCCCGATGACGAGGTCCGCCGCGACCGTCAGCCAGAGGAGCCAAGGCTCCCAGAGCAGGCACATGCCGTGCGGGATGTAGCCGGGCATCGTCAGGGCTCCTGTACCTGCGAGGCGACGGCGAACTCGACCGTCCCCCAGGCGAGGACCGTCTCCAGGTCGTCGTCGAGCCGCTTGAGGCTCCCGAAGTACGGGACGACCTTCTCGTCGGTCGACCCCTTCGGCACGAACCGGTCCGTCCCGCTCCCGCTCCCGTCGGTGTCGACGTCCCTGAAGGTGACCTCGACCTTCCGGGCGGCGGCGTCCGTGATGACGACCCCGCCGATCGCGACGTTGTCCTTCCGCAGCAGCTCCGGGGCGGAGACCTTGTCCTTGTCCTTGAAGACGAACGCGAGCTTGTAGCCCGCGATGCTCCCCGACCCGATGAGCGTGAACCGGAGGATCTTGTCCTCCCCGAGGAAGAACGCTCCGGACGCGGCGGTGATCGCAAACGGTTCGGCCATGTAGCTACTCCTCGCCCTCGGTGCTCCCCAGCAACTCGATCACGCGAACCTCGGACGCCGACAGGTCGATCACGCGCCGCTCTGACGCCGACAGGACGAGGACCCGGACCTCCGACGCCGTGAGGTCGATCGTCGAGACGGACGAGACGCTGCCCGTAGCGTCGCACGTCAGCGGGTCCAGGTCCACCGCGAGCGACCCGACGACGGCGAGGTCGGCGGCGCTGTCGCAGGTCAGCGGGTCCAGGTCGCGGTCCAGCGCGCCGGAGACCGAGACCGTCCCGGCTCCGGCGGCGTCGACCGGGGCCAGCGCGACGTCGAGCGACGCCCCGACGTCCTCCGTCCCCGCGCCCGCCCCCGTCAGCGGGTCGAGCGTCGCGGCCAGCGTCCCGGCGACCCCGGCCGCTGCCGCGCCCTGGGCCGTCAGCGGGTCGAGGGTGACGTCGAGCGTCCCCGAGACGGCCGTCGTCGTCGACCCGGACGCGGCGAGCGTCAGGGGGTCCAGCGTCGTCGCCAGCGTCCCGGCGACTGCGACGGCCCCGGACGACGACGCCGTCGCCGGGTCCAGGGTCGAGGCGAGCGCGCCCGCGACCGCAGCGGCGGCGGCGGCGCTCGACGTCACCGGGGCGAGCGTGACGGCCAGCGACCCGACGACCCCCGTCGTCCCAGCCCCGCCGAGGGTGACCGGGTCGAGGGTCGCCGCGAGGCTCGCACTGACGGAGACCGTGCCCGCCCCGGACGCCGTGGCCGCGTCGAGGGTCCGGGCCAGGGACCCCGAGACCGCGACGACACCCGCCCCGGAGCCCGCCAGCGGGTCCAGGGTCGCGGACAGGCTTCCCGCCACGCCTGCCGCTCCTGACGCCGCCAGGGTCGCCGGGTCGAGCGTGGAGGCCAGCGTCGCGGAGACCGCCGCCGCCCCGGTCCCGGCGAGCGTGGCCGGGGCGAGGGTCGCGGCGAGCGTCCCCGTCACGCTGGCCGACCCCGAGGCGCTGAGCGTGGCCGCGTCGAGAGTCTTCGCGAGGGTCGCGGAGACGGAGACCGTACCGGCCCCCGCCGCCGTCAGGGCGTCCAGCGTCGAGGACTCGGTCCCCGAGACGGACGCGGTGCCCGTCCCCGCCAGGGTCAGGGCGTCGAGGGTCTTCGCCAGGGTCCCGGCGACCGCCGAGGACCCGGCGGCGCTCAGCGTGACGGGGGCGAGCGTCGACGCCTCGGTGCCCGTGACCGAGACGGTCCCCGCCCCGCCGAGCGTCAGGGCGTCGAGGGTCGAGCCGAGGCTCGCGGAGACCGAGACGGAGCCCGCCGCCGCGAGGGTCGCCGCGTCCAGGGTCTTCGCGAGGGTCGCCGCGACGTCCGCCGTGCCCGCCCCGGCCAGCGTGAGGGCGTCCAGGGTGACGGCGAGCGTCCCGTTGTCCGCTCCCGCCTCGACCGTCCCTGCGCCGGACAGGGTCAGGGCGTCGAGGGTCGCGGCCAGCGACGCGCTGACGCTCGCCGCGCCTGCGGCGCTCAGCGTCGCGGGGTCGAGCGTCGAGGCAAGGGTCCCCGAGACGCTGACGGTGCCCGCCGCGCTCGCCGTCGCCGCGTCCAGGGTCTTCGCCAGCGTCCCGGAGACGGAGACCGTGCCCGCCGCCGCGCTCGTGACCGCGCCGAGGGTCGAGGCTTCGGTGCCACTAACGCTGACAGTGCCAGCAGCCGAGAGCGTCGCCGCACCGAGTGTCGCTGCCAGCGTGGCCGCAATCGCCACCGTGGCCACGGCGGAGAGTGCCATGTCCTCCAGGCTGGAGGCCAGTGAGCCCGAGACATCGCGCGGGTTCCCGAGCGTGTTGGCGATACGCGGCGATCGGAGTGCCTTGAAGCTCACCGAGCCAACCCCGGTGCGAAGGCGCGCGGTCGAAGGTTGTTCCGTGGGGCGATCGGCTCGCCGTCACCTGGATAAATGTTGTCGAGCACCCGCCAGTTGTCGGTGTAGATTTGAAATTCCGTGAAGCCGCCGCCTGCATTTCTCAGACTCTTGACTGGAGACGTCCCTGTGTCCTGCGCAGACAATGTGGAAGTGAATACTATCCCTGCAGACACAAATCGTAGTTGAAAGAGGCCCACCGTCGGAGAGATCACTAACTTGGTTTCAATAGTGGTCCACTCTGCCGCGTTGAAACCCAACTCTGAGGTAAAGGTCCCACCTATTTGGTTCACGATGAACAAGCGGTGTCCGCCAAAACCAGTCGTTAGAGCTCTGTGAAGTACATAGGCGATTACGTTATCTGACTGGTCACGCCACACTAGAAATGGCGCATCGCGTATCACCCCGGGCGTGGATAGGTGGTCCACGTAGAGTCGGCAGCGCGAAAAGATGGTGTAGTAATTCAGTCCATCCTTAAGAATAGTTTCTGCACCCACCGCAGCCGTGCTATCCACTTTCAGCGAGTACGTGCTCGCGTCTGCCTGAGCGGACGAGATCGTGAAGCCAGCCGTCAGCGCCGCCGACAGTTCGCTGGCGTTGTTGTTCTCGAACGTCGCATTCCAGATCAGGCCCATTACCGCAGCGGCTCCAGCGCGGTCACGTTGTACGGCGGCGAGACGTTCATCGGCTGGCAGGGCGGGTTCACCGTCTGGGCCCAGGTCATAACCTCGGAGAGCGGGCGCGTCGTCCCGGCGAGGTAGCTCAGGGCCCCGGTGGCGACCTCCGACGTCCCGTAGTAGGTCTCCCCGAGGGAGAGCGTCTGCGTCGTCAGGCCCGCCGAGGACAGGGCCGCGTCGTCCTGGGCGAGCGCGTCGTGGATCCCCTGCGCGAGGCTCTGGTACCACCACATGTACGCGTGGACCTCGTACCAGACCGGCATCGGACGGCCCGAGCCCTGGAGGATCGTCAGGAGCGCCGGGAGCGCCTGTGGGTCCTCCGATACGGCCGAGACCGTCACGTCGGCCGTCCCGTAGGCGTCGACGTACCGGCGATAGATCTCCTGGAGGTAGCTGGTCAGGTTCGCGTCGTAGTTCGGCCCGTTGCGCCCGTAGATGTTCGGGGAGCCCTCGTTGAGCAGGTCGACCCGCGTGTCCGGGATCCCTGCGGCCTTCAGGAGCCCGCGCACCTGGACGAGCAGCGCCCAGTCGAGCGGCAGCTGCGCCGGGTCGTAGTTGGTGAACTGCGGCCCGATCGACCCCTTCGGCCCGAAGCTGACCGAGAGCCGCGCGAACCCGGCGTGCTGCACGTCCGCAAAGAACCGCGAGAGGTTCGTCTCCAGCGTCTTCGAGAGCTTGCCGTCGGCCCCGACCTGGACCTGTCCCCAGGACTCGGCGGGCGTCAGCCCGTACCAGATCATGAACCGCAGCGAGGTCACGCCCTGCGCGTGCATCGTCGCGAGCTGCCCCTGGACGGTCGCGCGCACGCCCGGGTCCTTGTAGGTCGCGAGGATGCCGTGGTTCGTCAGGTCGCAGTTCGCCCCGATCAGCCAGTGGGTGTAGTTCACCCCGAGATACCGCGCCGATGCCGGAGCCTGCGGATGGCCGTGGCCCTGCGACCGCAGCCAGGGGGACGCACAGAGCGCCAGCGCGAGGACCAGGACGAGTCGTCGTTTCATCGGATTTTCTCCCCCACCGAGATCACGCCCGCCGAGGCGCAGTCCACGCCCATGTAGTCCTGGAGGACCTGCGGCGGGACCTCCTTGAAGGCTGCGACGACCGACCCCCAGTCGTCAGACGTCCCGAAGGTCCAGCTCAGGGTGAAGGACCCGATCGCCGGGTTGAGGGCGTACTGCTCTCCCCCGCCCGTCGCGCCGTCATCCGTGTTCGCGATGATCGTCCCGACCTGCGCGGACGGGGCCCAGGTCGTCCAGCCCCCGGCCGCGATGGCCCAGACGGCCTCGCCTGCCTCGGTGATCGTGATCGCCCCAGGCGTCGGGTTCACGGCGGTCGCGTGCCCGCCGTTCGAGGCGTCGAACGCGCTCGTCCCGCCCGCCGCCGCCGACCCGCCCTCCACGGTGTAGAAGATAGTCCGCGCGAACCCGTTCGGGATCGTCAGCGTCTTCGAGACCCCGGTCGGCGGGTTGAGCAGATACCAGAGCTCCGCGCTCGCCTCCGGGGCCGTCACGTCGATCTGCGGCGACTGCGCGGGCGTCGACAGCGTAAACTCGCCCCAGGTCAGCGCGCCCGTGCGGACGCTGCCCGCGATGACGTTCATCAGGACGACCATCACGGTACAGCCGACGGGGACCGTGATGGCCGTCGTGATCGGGTTGCTCGCGCTCTGCGTGCGCGCCTTGATGGAGACGCGGGTGTGCGCCATCTATCGCCCGACGACCTCGTAGGGGCTGACGATCTTCGAGTCGGTCTTCACGGCGATGTGGAGCTGCTGTCCGTTCATCGACGTGTAGCGGAGCCCCCAGCGCCCGTTGACGTACTCCCAGGCGACGAGCATCGGGGTCGTGTGCTCGACCGGCGTCGACGTGTCGACGTAGAGCGTGAAGCCCGCGAGCCGCGCCTTCTGCGCGAGGCACGTGTCCTCCAGCCCGAGGACGCCCTCGAACCAGGGGTCGGGGATCGCCTCGAAGACCCGGCGGCGGTAGAGCGTCCCGCCCGCCCCGAGGCTCTGGACCTCCGTCAGCCCGGGGACGCCGCGCGGCGTCGCGTTGATCAGCCCCGCGTGGTCCTGCCACATGATCGGCTGGTGCGGCGGGTGCCGCCGCGCGCAGAGGACCTGGACGAGGTCGACGTTGTGCGCCAGCAGCCGGTCGAGCGTGTTCATGGCGAACAGCATGTCGGCGTCGATGAACCAGAGCCAGTCGCCCTCCATCTGGCGGACGCACTGGTTCCGGCCGTCCGCGATGTCGTTCGTGATCGCGTGGAGGACCTTCGCGTCCGGGTGCTGCTGGCAGAGCCGCGCGAGATGCGCCGCAAACCCCGGGTAGATCTGGTCCTCGCGCGAGCAGTAGGCGATCGTCCCGGTCGTCACACGGCCTCCCTGGCAGGCGTCGGCAGGAGGTCCAGGAGGATCTGCTCCGCTCCGGCGCGGATGATGCTCCAGTCCGGGAGCGTGCGCACCTTCTCCGCCCAGACCTCGGCCGCATCGAGGATCCGTATCGCCTCCTCGACGGCCTCGCCCTCCTCGCCCCCGCAAAACTGGGCCGCGAACGTCAGCCGCTCCCTCAACGACCTCACGCGAGGCTCCTGAAGCGCGCCGCCGTCGCCCCCGATGAGCCCATCCCGTCCCCGACCTTCACCGGATCCTTCTGGTTGGGTGGGCGATCCTTCGTGGTTGCCATACCTGCCTCCCTGTTCGAGACGCGCCAGCCGGTCCTCGATCCCGGCGAGGCGCGCCTCCAGTACCTTCCGCTCGTCGACGCCGGAGCCGAGGCAGTACGGGCACCCGAGGCTCGTCTTCCCGATCGAGTTCGTGAACCCGTACCCGCCGCAGTGGTTGCAGATCGGCCCCAGCGTCCCGTCGACGTTCTTCATCAGTTCATGCTCTCCAGCGTGTAGTTGAGCCCCGTCAGCGTGTGCGACGTCGACGACGCGCTCCAGGTCGCCGTCAGCGAGAGCGCCGTGTCGACCGTCAGGTCGCAGGTCGCCGCCGCAGGCGTCAGGACGCCGCCGTTCGTCATCGGGGTCAGGAGCCCCTCGCCCGTGGCCGAGGCAACCGTGCCCGCGACCCCGGCGAAGACGCTCGCCACGCCGTTGGCCATGATAGTCCCGCTCGACCCGTTCGTGCGGGTGCTCAGCAGGATGTCGAGGTCCCACGCCGCCGCCGTGACGCTCGCGACGAGCGTGCACGCCGCCGTCTTGCACAGGAGCGTCCCCGCGACGCCGCCCCACCGGAGCCCGAAGATCAGGGTCGGTGGCCCCGTGCCGGTCGACCACTGGCCGAACGCCCGCAGGCGGACGTTCCGGCCGTCCTGCATGTAGTTGGCCGGGATGGTGATGTTCGGAAAGATGATCGTTTCCGTCGTCGTGTTCGTGACGGGCGTCCCGCTCGCGGTCGCCCAGGTGATCGTCTCCGACCAGTACTGGCGGGACATGGCTACGCGTTGCCGTCCGTCAGGGTGAACGAGGTCACGGTGATCGTCTGGCCGTCCGCGACGACGTTGTTATCGAGCTGGAGATCCCCGGAGGCGAGCCCGACGGACCCCTGGAGATGGCAGGTCGATCCGCCGCTGTCGTAGATCCGGAAGTGCGCGATGGTCCCGCCGCCGCCGGAGGCGGTCCCCTGCCACGTCCCGGACTTTGCCTTCGCGCCGCTCGCGGCGGCGGCGAGCCAGTCGCTCGGGAGGGTGATGCTGCACAGGACGGTCCCGGAATCTGCCGCTGCACAGTTCGCCGGTTGCGCCCCCGTCCTGAGCTTCAGGATCGGGGCCGTGCCGATCTCCGTCTCGATCGCGTCGAGCCGTGAGTTCCGAGTCGCCACTGCGAGTTGAATAGCCATAGCCGGTCTCTCTCCCTCCCTGATATGGGAAACGTGTGTTTACTGCACGGTGACAGACGCGCTCACCTGACTCGGTTTACAGTTCAGGCCCGATCCCGACAGCGTGTGGGTCCGGCTGGTCGCGGTGGTCCTCGCCTGGACGTCATTGGTCCCCATCAGAGGGGACCCGCTGAAGGTCCAGGTCCCTGAGGTCCAGGGGACGCCGTCGAGCGTGACGCTGTGGCAGCGCGCCGTGTTGACGACGGCCGCGAGCGTGTAGGGCTGGCCTGCGGCGACCGTCGCGGCGCTGGCCCCGTCGACGGTCAGCGTCAGGCCGACAGGGCCGGTCGGCGGCGGCGGGGACGGAGCCGTCCCGAAAACACCGTTCATCTGCGCGGTGTTCGGCGGCTGCGCGACGCCTCCAGGGCCGACCGTCACGTTGAACTTCACGAGCGAGTCGAGTTCCTTGTCGCCGCCCATGTTCTGGCGGTTCCAACGGATCAAGAGCGTGTGCGGGCCGTCTGGCACACCGTCGGGAACAGAGAACTTGTCCAGTATCGAGACTTGATCCCCATGCGTGGAACTGAGCAGCAACGTGCCGGGGATGCCGTTGTGCAGGTCGGCGTCGAGGCGCTCCTCGAACGTCCCCGGCGGGAGCCCGGTCGTCGCCGCGTAGTTGTAGGCCAGCGGCAGCAGCGTCCACGAGGTCCCCGGCGTGACCGGGCCCAGCACGGGGAGGATCTGGAGGAACTCAAGCCGGTTCGCCTGCCAGCGGTCATGCCCCAGGTCCTCAGGGTCGGAGGCGTCCGTGATCTGGCAGCTGACGCGGGTGCGGATCCCCGTGCCGTCGCCGGGCGGGCTCTCCGGTGCCGTCAGGTCCACCACCGAGTAGACCGGGCGATCGACGCCCTGGACGAGGATGTCGCGGTTCGTGTAGTCCGTGACGGTCCGCAGGCCGATGGGTTGCCAACCGTGTACCTTCAGGCCGCTGTCCGCGAGGTTGTAGGTTACCTTGCCGGTGAAGACCTTGACCCCGGCATCCCCCACGAGCGGGTAGGCGGTATCCATGACGACCTTGGCGTTCGCCGGGCCGGTGATGTTGCCCGCGTTGATCTGCCCGGTCGTATTGAACAGGGTAATCGTCAGGTCGCAGGTGAACGGCCAGCCGCCGATCTCCGCGTAGTCGGGACACTTCAGCTTGGCGTGCGTGTGCGCGGGCATCCCCGGCATGAAGCCGATCCCAGGCGCGCGCCAGTGACATTGCAGGTCCGGATCGACGAACTCGCTCGGATCCGCGTAGATGGCCTTCTGCGGGTCCTCGTGGATCACGAACGGCTGCGCTGCACAGGGGGCGCTCAGGAGCCCGAGGAACAGGAGCCAGACCGTGCACAACTTCATCGTCACATTGCCCTCCGATATGTCAGTTCGACCTCGACCAGGAAGGCGGAGGCCCCGAGCGTGTCGGCCGCGTCGGCCGGGTTCCGCAGCACGCGGAAGAACATCAACTCGCCCGCCGCGCAGCCGGTCGTCGTGATCCCCGTCATCGACGCGACGCTCATTAGCAGGGTCGTCCCCTGCGCCGCCTGCGTCACCGTCGACGCCGTGTTCCAGGCGGGGTCCAGGGTCTCGCCTGCCGCGACGCAGGTCGTCTGGATCTGCCACTTCGCGTTCCCGGTCGTCGCGGCGGTGTTCCAGGCGAGCCGGACGTCGACCGCCCCGGTCCAGTCGGACGGGAGCCAGAGCTTGTTGTGGTAGTAGGCCGTTGAGCTGTCCAGGAACTCGACCGAGCCGAAAATGGTGTTCGTCCCGAAGTGGCAGGCGTTGGTCGCCGCGTCAGGATTGCCCCCCGCCGCGTAGCTCCAGCCGCCCTCCTCGTAAGCCCCTGCCCCCGTGCATAGAGCCGTCGGGAAATCCTTCTTCTCGACGACCGTCAGCACGTTGCCAGTGCCCTCGGCGTTGAGCGTCTTATTGGTCAGGGTTTCCGTGCTTGACGGCGAGACGTAGTCGGTCCCTGCCGACGCGATCGACGGGACGCCCGTCGTCGTCGTGTTCTTCACGAGCCCCGTCGCGAGGGACGACATCGCGAACTCGCCCGTCAGGTTCGAGTCGGCCGTCTTCGTGATGTACGGGGCGGCGACGAGCGCGTTGAAGTTCTGCCGGATCTTCTCGACGGTCTGGTAGCCGAACTTGTCCCCGGCCTGATAGGCGCAGCTCACCCCGGTTCCGCACAGCGCCGTGAACGCGGCCTCGACGGCGGCGGAGGACAGGGCCAGCAGGGCGGCGACGGTCGCGCCGAGAAGGAGGCGTCGGGTCGTGGTCATACGCGGAAGGCTCCTACAGGAGGCGGGGCGGACGACTCCTCGTCGCCCAGGTTGCCGCTCATCGTCGTCTCGTCCCCGAGGCCCGAGGGCGCGAAGGCCCCGGTCAGCAGCGGCTCGATGTCGTACGCGACCAGGAGGACCTCTCCGACGTTCGGGTCGATCTCCTGGGAGATGCATTTGAAGGGCCGGTTCTCCCAGCCGTTCGCGCCGACGCCGTCGCGGTGCGTCACGAGGATCTGGTCCCCGGGCTCGTCCTCCAGGGCGGGCGTCCACTTCGCGACGATCGGCTGCTTCCATCGCGGGTACCGGAGCCGCTGGACCCGCCGCCGCTGCGCGTCGCGGACCGTCGCCGCGTCGTGCGAGAAGTGGCACTCGACCGTCCCCCGGTCGCGGAGCTGCGCCTTCTGCTTGTCGTACGCCTCGTCGTCCTGGGCCTTCTCGACCTCGCTCCGGAACTTCTTCTGGTCCGGGTTCCAGGCGTACTGGAACAGGACCCTCGGCTCGACGTTGTCGCGGTCCAGCTCCGCCTCCCCGAGCCGGTCGATCTCGATCCGCTCCCGGTACGGCCTCCCGTCGTCGACCGAGGCGTACGGGTTGTAGAGGTCCGGGTACCACTGCCCCTGGTGGCTCGTCGACCCGAAGCCGTCGACCGTGTTGAAGAACCACTGCAGGAACTGCCTGACCGTCGTCGGCTCCCGCAGGTAGACGGAGCCGATGTAGCCCTCGTCGTTGTCGAGGAACAGCTTCGTCAGGTCCTGCATTGCCGTGAAGCGGGACGTCCGGAGGATCTCCGTCCCGCCCGTGAAGGTCTCCAGCGGGCCCCAGTCCCCGTTGCTGTAGCCGAGCCCGCCGTTCTTCAGGACGAACTCGTTCAGGAACAGCGCCAGGAGCGGGAAGATCTGGCGCACCGGCAGGCCGGTGCCGTCCCCGACGGCCTCGTAGCCGCAGGTCGAGACCGCGAAGGTCACGACCCCCCGGACGTGGTGGTCCGCGATCGGGCCGCGCGCGTAGAACCCGGTGACCCGCTTCCCGCCGATCTCGACCCACGGGTCCGGGTGCGGCCATATGACCGGGCCGCTGCTCTGGAAGGGATGCAGGATCGTGATCCCGTAGTCCTCGGTCAGGATCGTCCGCTTCGGCGGTCGGCCGACGGCGAGGTCGCTGCCGTAGATGTCGAAGTCCTTCAGGACCCCCAGGCAGACGACGAAGAAGTACCAGAAGAACCCGGAGTCCGGGTTGCTCGGGTCGGGGTCGAGGATGACCTGCGCCGTATTGATGGCCGGGGGCCCAGGCGAGGTCTCCGCGTCGACGCCCGTGTCGGTGTAGCTGGTCACGCCCGCCCCGAGCACCTTCAGGCGGCGGACCGGGGTGTAGTTCGTCCGCCCGTAGACGACGAAGCCCGTCGCGTCCGGGTCGGCGTCCCAGGTCAGCGTGACCGAGTCGGTCGGCGTGAGCGCGGCTGGGGCGTTCAGGACGCGCGCGGGCTCGGAGAGGACCGTCTCCCCGTAGGCCGTCAGCTTCGTCATGCCGTAGGCCAACTCGGTCGTGCCGGTCGCGGCATCCGGGGCCGCGCTGACGATCGTCGGCGGCGTCAGGAAGGCGGGCGTGTCGGTCAGCTCGAAGTCGACCGTCTTCCGCATGCCGACGAAGATCGCCGGGCAGAGCCCCTGCTCCGCGCTGTTGCCGTTGACGTCGAGCGCCCCGGCGTCCGAGTGCGGCCCACCGATGAGCGGGATCGGCGTGTTCTCGATCGCCCGGTCGATGTCCGGGAAGTCCTCGCGGAGGAACAGCTCGCGCGGGATCGTCTGGTCGTAGTACGGGGCCAGCGCGTCGATGAGCGCGAGGCTGACCTGCCGCGAGCGGCTGGACTTCCCGCCGCGCGCGTTCGTCGGCACGTCGACCCGCGCCCGGAGGAGCGGCCGTGGCGTCAGGTTCGCGCGCCGCCCCTCCTCGGACCGCACGGTGACGAGCGCCTCGGTCTGCGCGCAGAACCGCGCCACGTCCTCGGCCAGCGCCGCCCGGAGGACGCCGTCGTCGTCCGTCAGGGTCACCCCGCCGGTCGCCATGCTCGCCTGCCCCTGCTCGTCCGACAGCTCGCGCTTGATGGCCGTCCAGCCGCCCGCCGGAACCCGGCCCTCGACGAACTCGACGTCCGGTAAGGGCCGGGTGCTCGCGCGGACGGTCTGCGTCCCGGCATCCCGAGGGATGGTCAGGGTCACGGCGACGGCGGGCTGCTTCGGGGTCGCCATCTACGCGGCCCAGTCCTCGGCGTCCGACGGCTCGCCCGCCGACGACGCGGGGAACGTCCCCCCGGCCGTGCAGCCGTCCGTGATGGGGGGGAACGACTCGAACGGGTTCTGCCCGAGGGTGTCCCCGGCCGTCCCGGTCCCGCTCCCCGTGCTGCCGCCGACGCCGCCGCTCGGCTGTCCGTCCGTCGCGCAGCAGGGGACGCTCTGGTCGAGCCCCCCGGGGGCCGTGGAGCCGTCGTAGAGCACCAGCGCGGCCAGCTTCCCGTCGGGCGGGTTAAACGAGAAGCGCGTCCAGTAGACGTCCCCGGTGATGACGACCCCCGAGAAGCTGTCGACGAGGACGCCGTTCATCCGGACCTCGACGACCCCGTCGGCGTTGGCGACGTAGCTGCCGCCGCTCAGAGTCTTCGTCGAGAACGCGCCCCTGATGTCCAGGTCGTACTTCGAGCCCGTCAGGAACGCGACGTTCGTCAGCCAGTTCCCGGACGTCGAGAGGTCCCCGGCCCGGACGAGGAGGGTCTGATCGGTCAGCGGACCAGGGGGGCTCGGGTACGGCTGCGACGACGTCCAGTGGATCGGGCTGGCCGAGAAGTTCGACGTCGACCCCGCCTGGAGGAGGAGGAACTGGGCCAGCGAGTTGCTGACCGCCGTCATGATCCGGGCGTGGGTCGCGGAGATCCTGGCAGTGACCCTGAAGAACCGCCCAGAGGGGGCGATCGGCTTCGTGTAGAGCCCGACCCCGGTCTGTCGGCCGCTGACCCCGGGCTGGCCGTCCGGCCCCTCCGTCAGGCCCCAGACCCCTAGCGCGCTGACGCCGTAGACCGCCTCAAAGGCGGCTTGGTTCGCGTAGCCGCTGAAGTCCTCGCGGAGGATCTGCCGCCAGTTGACCGTGTCCAGGATGCTCACCAGCGGGTCCTCGGGATCTCCGTGATCTCCAGCGTGACGATGTGGAGCCCCTCGCTGTGCTCCTCCTCCAGGCTGAACTGCGCGAGCCACGCGTCGTTGACGTCGTCGTCGTCGATCCAGAGGACCGGGCGGCTCCCCCTGCGCTGGCCGACCCGGATGTCCTCCAGGTCCGCGAACTCGTCGTCCGTCAGGATGACGGTCCCACTCACGCGTCGCTGGTCCGAGACCCCGGGGTCGTAGGGCGCGAGGGACGAGAACTCCCCCTCCCACGGGAACGGCGACTCCGGCGTGTACTTCCGGCCCTGGAGGAGGTCCGGGAAGACCGTCGAGAGCCCCGCCCAGAGCTCGCCCACGATGACCGGGTCGGTGTTCCCGGTGACGCCGAGGACGATGGAGGAGACCGAGGTCGGGACCGTCAGGAGCCGGAACCAGTTGTGCGGGATGTCGTCGGCGGGCCACGCCTCGGTGTCGATCGTCGACGCCAGCGAGCCCCCGAGCGCGATCGCCGCCGCCTCCCGGATCGCGTGGTGGCAGACCGCGACCACGTCGACGTCGAGCGCGGAGGCAGGGGTCACCGTCAGCGACAGGTCGCCGGTCGTCTTCGCCGGGTAGCCCGGGAGCCCGTCGGTCAGCCACGCGGCCTGATAGGTCGCGTCGACGGACCCGGTCACCGGGGCCCCGAGGATCGAGCGGCGGGCGGGGACCATCCTCACGAGGCCCTCCCGCGCGGCGTCCGCTGCTTGATGATCCCCTCGATCTGGTCGCCCCAGGCCGTCCGCAGCGCCCCGTTGCGCTTCAGCCGGTCGGCCACCGCGAACCCGACCTTCTCGGCGTCGACGTCGTCCTTGATGGTCGCCCCGCCGAGGTCGACCTTGACCGTCAGCTCCATCCGCCGGGTCGCCATCGTGCCGCCCTGGTCCGTCGGGCCGGTCGCGACGACCGACCGGAACCCCGACGCGGGCGGCGGCGGCGCAGCGAACGACCCGCCGGTCGGGAGCGTCCCGGTCGACTTGATGTAGTTCAGCGCCCCGATGCCGACCCGGCTCGTCGGCAGGCTCGGCATCACGAACTCCCCGGGCGAGAGCATCGCCGGGATCGTGTCTGTTCCACGTGGAACATAGAACCCGGAGGCCGCGTAGACGGGCCCGCCCATCGCGTAGCCGGGGAGCATCCCGACCGGACCTCCGCTCGCGTACTGGATCGGCTCGCCGCCCGGCCCGTACGCCTCTGGGTACCTCGGGTAATTGACCGGGATCGTCACCGTGGGGATCTTCGGGAGGTCGATCGGGGGCACGCCCCACCGGACCGGGATGTCGATATTGTCCGGGATCTTCGCGACGGCGTCGTCGAGGGCCCCGCCCAGGTCCCCGACGCTCCCCTTCGTCTTGTCGATGTCGGACGGCAGCGTGACCCCGAAGGCTGTCGCGAGCGCATCGAGGGTCGACGACATGCGCTCCAGGACGTCGAGCGTCTGCTCCTGGACCGACCGGTTCTTCTCCCCGACCTGTCCCGACGCCTCGGCCTGATCGAGGAGGGCCTGGGTCGCGTCGTCGACCGCGAACCCGAAGTCCTTCTGCAGCTCCCAGATCGTCTGGAGGGACGGCTGCATGATCTTGAACGCCTGATCGGTCGTCGCGCCGGAGGCGATCATCTTCTGGAACTGGTTCACGGCCTCGTCCCCGAGGTCGGTGAACGTCTGCTGGTCCAGGAAGGCCGAGTTCTGGAGCCCCTGGAGGATCCCGTTCAGCCCGTCGGCGGCGGCGACGACCGCTTGGTTCTTCTCGACGAAGTCCGACAGGCCGAGCAGGTCCGCAAACGACCCCTTCGCCGTGAACCCATAGTTCGTCGCCTTCCGGAGGGAGTCGAGCCCGCCCTGGATGTCCCCGATCGCCTGGACGACGGTCTCCCCGGAGGCGAGCGCCGCTGTGAAGGTCGCGACGGCGATCCGCCCGAGCCGGTCGAACTCCTCGGCAGAGCCGGGGATCATGGCCTCGGAGACCTTCCCGGCCTTCTCCATCTCCTCGTTGAGGTCCCGGATCTGGCTCTCGACGTCCCAGAGTTGGGTCTTCCAGGTGCTCAGCTGCGCGGCCTGCTTCGGGGTCAGCTGGTCCAGCTTGGTGAGTCCCCCGATCTCGGCCTTGAGCGTCTTCTCCTTGTTCGTCAGGTCGTCGAGCTGCGAGGAGGCGTCCTCGATGGTCCCCGTCCAGGTCTCGGTGAAGTTCGCCGCGATCGCGTTGAACCCCTCGAAGGCCCGCCCCATCTGCTGCGCGACGAACGAGGCGATGGCCGACGAGTTCGTCCCGAACTCCCGATCGAGCTTGACGATCTCCCGGAGCTTCGACGTGATGAGCCCGACCCCGTTCTTCATCGTCAGGTCGACGAAGGTCCCGAAGTTGTCGTTGAGGACCTTCTGCGCCTGGGACGTGTTGAAGACGCCCAGCTCCAGCTGCGAGAACGTGTCGCGCAGCTCCTTGATCGCCTTGGCGTAGTTCTTCGTCGAGACCCCGCCGACCTCCGAGAGGGTGTCCGCGAGGTTGAAGATCTGGGCGGCGTCCCGGCTCCCCTGGAACAGCTCCTTCGCCTCCTTGTTGATCGTCTGGGCGAGGCCCTGGGAGATGTCGTGGCCCCACTCCTCCCCGACCTGATGCATCGTCCGGCGGGTCGCCGCGCCCCGGAAGACGCCGACGATGACCCCGACGGCGAACCCGGCGACCGCGCCCCAGATCCCCCCGGCCATCGCGCCGTGCCCGATCGCGACGGCGATTGTCGCTCCGATCCCGGCCCCGTAGGCCGCGCCGGTCAGGCCCCCGGCGAACGCGTTCTTTAGGGTCGACGTAAAGGTCGTCGCGGACATGATCCCGGCGAAGCCGCTCAGGAAGCCCCCGGCGAGCTGGCTGGCGAGCATGGCCCCGAGCCCCTTCAGGCCCCCGCCGTTCTTCTGGAGGGCGTCCCGGAAGGCCAGGAACCCCTTCACGGCTCCGTCCCAGGCGACGGCGATCCCGCCGATGGCCTTGACGACCGCCGCGAGGGACCCGCCTGCAATCTGGCCGAGCGTCCCGAACCCCTCGGCCACGATCCCGAGGACCGTCGACACGCCCCGGAGGGTCGAGTTCGCGCGGTTCCACTCCTCGGTGGCGTTCTTCGTGACCTGCGCCTCGATCTGCCCGAGGATCTGGAGCTTCCGCCCGTACTCCTCCGTGTCCGCCTCGGCGGACCGCAGGGCGTCGCGCCGCTGCTTGAACTCGCGCTGGATGTCGGAGATCCGCCGCGCGAGCGTGTCGCCGCCCTGGGCCTCCTGGGCCTTGACCAGCTCGTTCTCCAGCGCCGTGACCCCGGAGATGTCGTCCCCCATCCGGGACAGCTCCGCGCCGACGACCTGCGCGGTGTTCTTCCAGTCCTGCGGGATCGGCTGGCCCGCGCGCCGCATCGCGGCGATCCCCTCCTCGACCGTCTTGAACGTCGTCCGGAGGGAGCCGAGGCTCATCGTCCCGATCGACCCGGACTGCGCGAGCGCCGTCTGGAAGTCCTTGACCGCCTGACTGGCCGCGTCGAAGCTCGCGTTGCCGGAGATCAGGTCCGTGACGCCCTTCGTGATGGTCCCGAACGGGTTCATCTGGGCGAGGACCTGGGTGCTCGACACGGTGTTCTTCAGGTTCCCGTCCATCCGCGAGAGGGCTCCGCCGACCGTGGCCTGGATCTCCTGCCACTGCGGGGCGATCTTCGCGCCCGTCGCGATCAGGACGCCGATCCCGGCGTCGAGCGCGTTGAACTCCGACCGCAGGGCGGAGACGTCCAGCTTCGACAGGTCGCCGCCCGACGCCGCGATCGCGGAGCTGAGGGCCTTGAAGGCCGTCTCGGCCTCCAGGACCTTCTCGACCCCGAGGAGCTTCTGGTTCGACCACGCCGCCGCGAGGTCCGTGATCGGCTGCGTCAGGGCCGCAGCGAACAGCGGGGCCTTCTGGACGAGGTCCGCCGCCTTGGCCCCGTACTCCGCCAGGACGAGGGACAGCGGGGCTCCCGCCGCCTGGGCCTCGCCCAGGGACGTCGCCAGCTCGCGGACGGACTTCGAGAACTTCCCGGCATCGGACTCCTTCAGCGACTTGTTGACGCCCTGCTGGATGGTCAGGTACCGCTCCAGGGCGGGGACCGTGAGGCCGTAGGCGGCAGCAGCCTCCTCGACGGACTTGCCGAACTGCTTGTGCAGCTCCATCGCCTTGCGGAACGTGTCGAGCCCGTTCTTCTGGACCTCGTCGTCGTACTCCTTCTGGGCCTTGGCGAGGGCGTCGAGGCTGTCCGCCGTGCCCTTCGTCGCCGCGACCGCCGGTCCCCCGAGGTCGATCCACTTCGCCGTCACCCCGGCCAGCGTGGTGAACGCCCCCTCGGCCTGGGCGGTGTTCCGCCGGAGGTCCGCGAGGACGCCGTTGAGCCGCTGGATCTCGTTGTTCCGCTCCGCCGGGGTCATGCCGCGCGCGACCGGCGCGCCGCCGGGGCCCGCCGCCGGGGCGACGGTCTCCCGCTGGTTCGTCAGGGTGTCGTGGAGGAGCTTCTCGGCTGCGGCCTGCGCCTCGACCGCCTCGGCCCACTTCGTCCGGGCCTCGTTGATCGCCTGCGTGTACAGGTCCTTGCGCGCGCGGATCTGGTCGCGGAACGCGACCGTCAGGGTGTCCGACGCCTTGGCCTCCTTCTCGAACTGCTCCTTCGAGAGCCCGCTCGCCTGGGCGAGGGTCCGCGTCGCGGAGTCGAGCCGGTTCGCCTCGTCCTTGGTCAGCTTCGTCTGGCTGCTCAGGGCCTTGTAGGTGTCCAGGGCGGAGGCCATCGCGTTGGTCTGCTTCCCGAACCCGGTCGCGTTCTCGCGGACCGCCTTCTCCATGTCGCTCTCGGCGGTCGCCGCGAGGTAGGTCGCTGTCGCCAGCCCGCCGAGCAGGGCGATGGCGATCCCCCAGGGGCCCGTCGCGAAGGCGACGGCGCTCCCGAGGAGGGAGACCTCCGTCGCCGCCGCTGCTGCGCTCGCCCCGGCGACCTCGGTGGCCGTCGCGAACCCGGTCTGACTGATCGCGGCCGTGTTGGCGACCCCGGCGAGGAGGTCCATCTGCGTGCCGGAGGCCGCGAGGTCGTTCGCGAGGGTCGCCAAAAGGTCGGCCTGGACGGCCGTCTCCATCGCCGTGATGCCTGCCGCTGCGACCGTGGCCGACGCGCCGACACCGGCGTTCGACGCCGCGAGGGCGACGTTCGAGGCCGTCGCCGCCGCCCCCGCCGCCGTCAGGTAGCCGTAGGCCGTGACGACGCTGCCCGTCAGGTTCGTCACGCCGCCCAGGAGGATCCCCAGCGGGCCGAGGATGGCCACGAGCGCGGCGGTCGCGATCGCGGTCCCCTTGATCGGGTCCGGGAGCGCCGCGAACATCCGGACCAGCGCCTCCGCGATCCCGAGCAGCGGCTTCGCCCCCTCGACGATGGCCCTGAAGGACGGGGCCAGCTCGTTGCCGAGCCGGATCGCCAGGACCTCGACCTCCGCCCGGAAGGCCGCGAACGTGAAGGCCGTCGTCTTCGTCGTCCGCTGGAAAGAGTCCCCGAGCTCGTCGGTGCTCTCCTTCAGGTGCTTCTCGATCTCCGCGAAGGCGTCGGCCTGGGACCCGGCCGTGCCGAGGATGCCCGCCAGGGCGCGGACGTTCGGGAAGATGGCCGCGAGGGCCTGATCGTTCCCCTTGAGCTTCTCCATCAGGTCCGCGAGCCCCGCCGCGAGGCCGTTCTTCTGGATCCGCTCCGTGACCGTCTTGACCGACTCCCCGACCTCAGCGAGCGCCTTCTTCGACGCGGCCGAGGGCTTCAGCAGCTCCGACATCGTCCCCCGGAGGGCCGTGGTCGCCTCGGAGGCGTCGACGCCGAGCCGGGTGAAGGTCGCGATAAACCCGGTGACGTCCTCGAAGGAGACCCCGAGTTGGGCCGAGATGCCGACGACGCGGCCGAGGGTCCCGGCGAACTGGTCGGCCTCCGCGCCGCCGTCCTTGACCGCCTTGAACAGGACCTCCGCCGCCTTCGAGGCCGACAGGTTCGCGGAGCCGTAGGCCATGACCGCCGACGTGATCGCCCGGGCGACGTCCTTCGTGTCCCCCAGGCCGACGGCCGACGCCTTCGCGGACGCCGTAAGGACGTCCATCGCCTCCGCGCCCTTGAGCCCGGTCGACGTGACGACCAGGAGGGCCTCCGCGAGTTCCTGTGGGCCCTTCCCGACGGTCGGGGCGAGCCGGAGGACCTCCTCCGACATGGCGGCGACGTCCGACGCGCTGTTCTCGGAGAGGGTGCCGACCTTGACCATCGCCGCCTCGTAGTCGGCGGCGAACTTCGTCGCCGCGACGGCGGCTCCGGCGAGCGGGACGGTCAGGCCGACGGAGAGGATCTGGCCCGCGCGGGAGACGGAGGATCCGACGGTCGTCATCGCGCGCCCGACCCGCGCGGCGGCGCTCGTCGTCGCCTCGGAGACGACCTGCTCCCACTGCTTGATGTCGCGGACGGACGAGGACACCGTCGAGGACCAGTTCGTGTCCCGGAGCTGGAGGATCCCGTAGACGGTCCCGACGTTGACGTCGCTCATGGCCCCCCGGGGCTCAGCGCCCTGGTCGTGGCGTGGGTGTCTTCCTCTTGCCGCGCGCCGCCTTCTTCTCGCGGGCCCTCCGGTCCGTCTCGGCCCACTGGAGCATCGACGCGCGGTGCGCCTTCCAGGCGGGCTCCGGCTCCGGCCCGTCCTCCGTGGCCTTCGGAGTCCTCGACTCGAACTTCAGCAGCTCCTCCTCGTAGCTGACCTGACGGGTCGCCCTGCGCCCGTCGGCCCTCGGGAGGTTCTTGAGCGTCGCCGTGATCTGCGCGGCGCGGTAGTCCGCGCGCTTGTCGCCTACGGGCCCGTACTCGCGCTCGTACGCCTGCCAGGAGATCAGCTCGTCCGCGTCCATGCGGACGAGCATCTCCTGGACCGTCATGCCTCCGAGGGCGAGGGCGAGGCGGTGGTAGAAGGCGCGCTCGGGTCGGGCCCGAAGCCTTCCCCCGCTGCGTCGAGGGACTCAGGCTTTAGTCCGGACATATCCGCGACGACCTTGGCGACCCGTTCGAGCGCGATGTTCGACTTCTGCGCGAGCCGCTCGACGTCCTCGGGCGTGAAGATCCGCTGCCCCTTCTCGTCGACGCTCGCCATCGCGACGAGCTGCGCCTTGCTCCGCTTGATGTCGACCCCGCCGTCCTTCTTGAGCCGCGATTGCTGGTAGGCGTCGATCTGGTCGCCCCGGAGTGTCTTCAGGCGGACGTCGCCGCCCCACTCCGGGACCGGGACGATCTTGAAGCCGATGTCGTCGGCCGAGAGGATGACCTCGCGCGTGAGCAGTCCCATGTGAGCCCCGTTTCCTTGAGAGAGGGAGAGAACCGACCGGCGCGCGGGCCCTGGGCAGGCCCGCGCCCGGAGCGAGCGTCAGCCTTATGCGAACGCGACGGTGACCGGGCCCGCCTTGCGGAGGGCGCAGTCCAGCTGCTTGACCGAGTCCGGAGTCGCCTCGACGGGCGACAGGCGCTCGATCGCCGCGCGGAACGTCAGGGTCGTCCCGTCCGGGTACGCGACCTGATAGGTCCGCTGCGTGTTCGCGTTGTAGTCGCTTTCGAGCTGCTGGTGGATCGGGTCGTCGACGATCCAGTTCACCTTGAACGGGATCGTGTCCGAGCGACGGATGCCGAGGAGATGCGACTCCTCGCCGTCGTTGTGGGTCGTGGTCTCCAGCGGGTTCCGGAACCGGGCCGGGGGCGTGATCGACATCAGCTCAGGGACGACGTCGGTGAAGCCCTCGGGGCTCGCGCCGTCTCCGATCCGAAGCTCAATGCCAGTGGCTACGACAGCGTCACTCATCGCTCAATCCTCCCGGCCTACGAGGGCCGCTTCTCAGTCTCCAGGTTGAACCCGACCATCAGCCGCCCCGCATCGTCGAGCCCCATCTCCCAGGGGTCCTGCAGCGGCGTGATCCGCAGGTACCAGACGCCGCCGACCGCCGCCCCGCCCGCCGCGTCGTCGTCGAGGGGGAGCGCCTCATACGCCGCCATCGCCAGCGCCCAGACCGCCCCCGGCTCGTCCCCGTGCGCGACGACCTGGAGCCGGGGACGGGCATACGCCGTCTGGGTCCCCCGGTCGTGCGTCCGGACGGGGTCGCGCCCCTGGTAGCAGCTGACGACCAGGAACGCCGGGGCCCCGGTCACCCGCTTCGGCAGCTGGGCCTTCGCCCCGATGAAGAGCGTCGTCTTCAGCGCCGCGACCGACTTCTCGACCAGCCGCCCCGCGATCTCGTCGTCGACCACCTACGCCAGCTCCGTGCGCATCCGGGCGGCGACGTCGGGCATGAACTCCCGCTCCGACTCCAGCATCACGGACTCGACGAACTTGGCCTGCCCGACCGGATGGACCGCGCGGAGGTTCTCGTGGACGGGCGGCGCATATCCGGCCGCAGGCCCCCCGAAGATCGCGCGCGCCTCGATCGTCTCGCCCGAGAAGTCCGGCCCGGTCGCGTGGCCGCTCCCCCGGAGCGCCCCCGTGTCGACCGGCGTCCGCGCCTTCATCCGGGTCACCCGCTCCTCCATCACGGCGCGCACCGCGCGCCCGCCCGCCGCCCGCACGCGGGACGACGTCCTGGAGAGGTTCCCGACGACGCTGGCGACCCCGACGACTCCAGGCATCACACTCCCCGCTTGATCCCTTGGTCGTTCGCCCCGAGCCAGACCTCGGTCAGATACCCGCCCCCGCCTGACGCCTTTGGGTCGACCAGCTTGTCGACCTGGAGGACGACCACGGTCTCCCCGGACGGGAGGACGAACTCGTCGTTGTCTCCGACCGGCACCGCCGACAGGAACGTGAGCTTTGTCCGCGAGACGACCTCGACGCCGTCCTTCTGGAACCGCCGCGTCCGATCCTCGATGAGCCCCTTCCGCTTCTTCGTCGAGGCCGTCGCGGTGCCGCCGCGCGCGTCGACCGTCCGGATCCGATGCGTGACCGTGCCCTGGAGCCCGGCCGTCTGCCGGTTCGCGATCCCGACGGCGGACCGGACGATGTCGTCGAGCGCCATCAGACGCGCACCAGCGGGATCGTCCGCTGTCCCTGGAGCAGGTTCCCCCAGAGGGAGACCATCTGCCAGACGCGGTCCGGGATCGGCCGGATCGCGATCGACTCCTTGAACTCCAACTCCACTGGGCCCGCCTTGAGCGCCTTGATGCCCGCGAGCGAGACCTCCGAGTCGAGCGTCCGGTTGCCCGCCATGACCTGCACGGCGAGCTCGCAGGTCGCGTCGCGGAGCCGCTCCGGGACGACGTCGCTCGGGAGCGCGAACCCGGTCGGCGTCAGCAGGCCCGCCCGGGGGAACGAGAGCCTTTGCGCGCTGGAGAACGTCCAGCCGTCCCAGTCGACGTACTGCTCCAGCAGGGCGGTCGCCGTCACCAGGGCCCGGGCGACCTCCGGGTCCTCCGCCTCGTTGGCCGCGTCCGTGTCGGCCCAGCCCTCAGGGCGCGTCTCCATGTAGGCCCGGAAGTCCGCGACGGTCGCGTAGCTGTTCGCGCTCGCGGACGCCGCCGTGGCGACGAGGACCAGGGCCATCGGCTACGCCTGGAGCGCCTTCCGACGGCGCTCGATCGCGTCGAGGACCGTCTTCCGGTTCTTCCCCGTCGCGCCGGTCTCGACGTCCTTCACGGCGTCGAGGGCCATCACGTCCTCGATCGCCGCGAGCGCCTTGATGCAGCTGTCGGCCGACGACGATGACCACGCCTGCGGCGACTCCAGCGCGGCAGGGCGGTCCGGCAGCACCGGGGCCTCGGGCGCTGCCGGGGTCTCAGGCTCGTCGCCTTCGGGCTCGTCGGCGTCCGAGCCGGACTCCTCCGACGCGAGCCGGTGGACCGTCGCGTCGTAGTCCCGCTCGTTGATCACCATCGTCCCGGTCCCGCCCGGATGCGCGATCCGGACGGTCGGCAGCTGCTTCGACATGCTGGCTCCCCTCGATGTGCGTGCGCCGTGCTACCGGCCGACCGCGATGTAGTTCACCTTCGCGCCGAAGGACGACGCCGCCGGATTGAACGGGCTCGACGCCGCCGTGTCGAAGGACTTCAGGACGAACGTCCCGCCGCTCGCGGGGACCGCCGCCGAGACCGCCCCGGTGTTGCTGTCCGGCGCGCCGTCGAGGGAGACCACGATGGCGTAGATCTCCTTGAGCCCGGTGTCGATGCTGTGGTTCGCGGACGTGGTCGTGACCTGCCCGTAGGCGATCTTGACCTGATCGGTCTTCGTGTTCGGGCTGAAGACGCCGTTCTTCGCGCTCATGCTGGGACTCCTGTCTCGTCGTGGTGAAGGCCGAGGGCGGACCCGAGGGTCCGCCCGTCAGGTGTCAGTCCGTCGGACTGCCTATCCGGCCAGGACGACGCCCAGCTCGCGCCGGACCGTCTTGATCCCGTAGAGCACGTCGTAGGCGAACCGCGTCCGCTTGTGCTCGCGGGTGACCTCCAGCCGGAGCGCGATCCCCGAGATGGGGTCCGTCAGGCTGAAGAACTTCCCGAGCGCGAACGGGTCGGCCCCGTCGAAGGGACGGGTCACGAGCGCGATCGCCATCGGGTGGAACAGGAGGTTGACCGCGTAGCTGCCCGCGAACGTCACGGCCGCGTTGTCGACCTGGGCCACGGCCAGGGCAGGCTCGAACGAGACGTCCGAGTCCGTGCCGACGAGCGCCGTCGCGGCGGTCACGACGTAGTGCGTGGTGTCCCCGGCGAGGGTGAAGTGGTCGCCCGCGATCGGCCGACCGGTCAGCCCGTCCATGTGCACCGTCTTGACGCCGGTCGCGTAGCCCGCGCCGAAGTCGATCAGCGGGGTCCCGGACGCGCCCTGGGTGTGCTCGGGCGCGTTCTGCGACATCATCCAGCGGGCCCCGAGCTTGTTGTTGATCTGGCCGTTGACGATGCCGTCGATCGAGCCGGAGAACGAGGCGTCCTGGAAGGCCCGGAGGTTCAGGGCATTGGCCTCCGCGTCGGTGTTGATCACCATGTAGCGGGGGTCCATCGGCGCGAGCTGCTCGTTCAGCTCCCGGCGCGCGTCGGTGTAGTCCGACGTGTCGGTCGCGAACGGCGTGACCCCCGGGGTCCCGGCGAACCCGTAGAAGTTCACGTACTCCGCCCAGATGGCGCGGTCCAGCGTGTTGGCGATCGCCTTGATGGCCTCCGACGCCTGCATGGGCAGGAAGTTCTCCTGCGCGTCGATCTGGGTCATCTCCTTGTCGGTCAGGTAGAAGGGCGCTTCCTTCCACTGGTCGACTTCGAGCTGGACCTCAGTCAGGGCCGTGTCGGCGGTCGAGGGCGGCGTGTTCGCGGGGACGACGTCCTGGACCGTCACGGCGGACGGGACCGGGATCGTGACCGTCGAGAACTGCTTGCCGGGCTGGTCTTCGTACGCCCGGTTGACCAGTCGGGGCATGCGCGCCTCCTGGCGGAGGGCCATCAGCCCACGGGCGACGAGCTTCGGGAGGAGTGTAGCGATATCGTTGGGCACGGGCGGGGACTCCTTGTGATGGCATCACGGGAGCCCCCCCGGGGCGCGGGACCGGCCCTCCCACCGGGAGGACGGGCGCGGACAGCCTGCTACTGTCCTTCGTGTCTGATGCGGTGGTTAACGCAGTGCGCTCGCCGGGACTGCCTTCCCGGATGCGATGTCCGCTACGTTCTGCGACAGCACGGTCGGGTCGTCCGGAAGGACGCGACGGCCGCTCTGGTCCGTCGACGGGACCTGCTTCCCGTCGTTGCGGGCCCCGCCGCCCGAGGACCCCTTGTAGAACTCAGAGATCGTCGGGTCGACAGGAGCGATCTCGGTCGCCCACTCCTCGGCCGTCATGCGCTCTGCGGCCTTCCCGCGTCGCGCCGAGTAGAGCGGGACCTCCTTGCCGTCGTGGTCCCGCTTGACCCCGACGAGCTGCTCGGCTTCGAGCTTGAAGAACGGCTTCGCCTCGGAGAGCCAGTGCTTCCGCATGTTCTCCTTGACGCCAGCCTTCACGCCGACCTCCCAGAGCTTGTCCTCCAGGAGTTTGTCCTGGTACTTCTGCTCGGCCTGGGCGCGCGCCTCGGCCTGCTGCTTCAACTGTGTCTGGATCGGCTCGACCGCCGCGTCGACGGCCTGCTTGATCTGGACCTCGACGGCGGTCGTGTCCGGCGTCTTGCGCTTGAGGCTCTCGACCTCGGTCTGGAGGGTCCGGTACTTCTCGGGGTCGACGTCCTTGTACTTCGCCTTGAGCGAGTCGTTCTCGCGCGCGAGCCGGACGTTGTTGTCGCGGAACTCCGCGATCTTCGTGTTGACCTCGGTCAGCTCCTCCTCGGGGACCATGCCGTCCACGTCGAGGACGTACTCGGAGCCGGAAGCCTTGTAGAAGGGTCGCTCGATCTCCTTGACGTCGTCGAGCTTCGAGATGCGCGCCTTGAGTGCCATGTGTGGCAGCGAGATTAGCCCCGCCGCATGGCCCCGTTGGTTTTGGTGTTACTTTTTGGTCGAGGGCGCGACGGACCGATGCCAGATGAGGAGGCGGACGGCGGCGGCGATGATGTTGCTGATCGGGACGTCGTTCTTGCGCGACATCTGGCACAGGTGGGCGTGGAGGTTCGGGGCCATCGTGATCGAGAACCTCACGGCGTGCTCAGACTCCGGCTTCCTGGGCCGTCCCCCCTTACGGCTCGCGCCCATCCCAGCGGTTTCCCTTCCTCGAATTGCAGGCCCCGTGGGCGAGTTGGACGTTTGCTCGAACATGGGTTCCGCCCCGGCTGATCGGCCGTCGATGGTCGATCGTGAAGGTCTCGAACGGGACCGGGCGTTTACAGATCCCGCAAATCCCGAGTTCCTGATGGTAGACCGCCCTGATGTCGACATGGTCCCAGACGACCCCGGCCTCGCGGGCGCGGCCCTCGTGGCTGCTCTCCATGTTGCGGATCCGCTGCGCGGGAGGTCCGCCGATGTAGTACCTCGGGCGGTTCGGACGCCCACGGGCCTCGACCACCAGCTGTTCGTAGTACTCCTGCCCGGTCATCACGACGCGATGTCCTCGCGGAGCTTCGACTGCAGCAGGGATGCGACCGTCTCCGGTAGGATGCGCGCCATCGCCCGTCGGCAGTGGTCGCACGGGAGGAACCGGCAGCAGGGGCTCCCCGCCGCCGTGTCA
>Ga0247667_1000114_pt1 | contig 41479 bp, 32 predicted proteins | sample CNK08_metaG_FD_183027 | JGI IMG/M metagenome (GOLD analysis project Ga0247667, IMG submission 183027) | Soil microbial communities from Purdue University Martell Research Forest, Indiana, United States - CNK08 | ecosystem: Environmental > Terrestrial > Soil > Temperate forest > Bulk soil... | reverse complement strand
CCAACGGGACCGGCCAGGCGAGCTTCACGATCACTTGCACCGCGCCCACCGGGAGCCTCACGGTTACGACCGCCACGTCGGGCTCCAACCAACCGAGCGGCTATACCGTCACCGTGGACGGCGGCCAGAGCCGCAGCATCGGGATCAACGGCAGCGTCACCTACACCGGGCTGTCCGCCGCGAGCCATTCAGTGCAGCTCAACGGTGTGCCCTCGAACTGTACGGTGAGTGAGGCGAACCCACAGTCGGTCACCGTGCCTTCCAACGGGACCGGCCAGGCGAGCTTCACGATCAGCTGCGCCGCCCTGACCGGGAGCCTGACGGTCACGACGGCTACGTCGGGCTCGAACCTACCCAGCGGGTACACTGTCACCGTGGACGGTGGGCAGAGCCGCAGCATAGGGATCAACGGCAGCACCACCTACACCGGGCTGACCGCTACAAGCCACTCGGTGCAGCTCACGGGCGTCCCGTCGAACTGTTCAGTGAGTGAGTCGAACCCGCAGTCGGTCACGGTCCCGGCCAACGGCACCGGCCAGGCGAGCTTCACGATCACTTGCACCGCGCCCACCGGGAGCCTCACGGTCACGACCGCCACGTCGGGCTCGAACCTACCCAGCGGGTACACTGTCACCGTGGACGGTGGCCAGAGCCGCAGCATCGGGATCAACGGCAGCGTCACCTACACCGGGCTGACCGCTACGAGCCACTCGGTGCAGCTCACGGGCGTCCCGTCGAACTGCTCGGTGAGCGAGTCGAACCCGCAGTCGGTCACGGTGCCCGCCAACGGCAGCGGCCAGGCGAGCTTCACGGTCACGTGCAGTGCGCCGCCCAACCAGCCGCCGGCGGTGATCGCAGGAGGAAATCAAAACGTGCTGGTCGGTGCGCTCTTCACATTGAGCGGAGCCTCGTTCAGCGATCCGAACCATAATGGGCCGTGGACGATCACGATCGACTGGGGCGACGGCTCGTCAGACGTCAACACAACGTCGAACGAGGGGTCCATCGCGGGATCGCACTCGTATATCACCGTGCTGCGGGCGACCTACACGGTGACGATCACGGTGACGGACGCGGGTGGGCTGAGCGGATCGGCGTCGAAGACGGTGAGTGTGACGACGCTGTGAAATAAAAAACAAAATGGGAGTGGGGAGTCGGGAGTGGTTCGTCATGGTGCGGCACCGGGCATCGTCCGTCAGTCTGGCATCAGATCGTACCTCTCCCCACTCCCCACTCCCATTTTCAATTCAGAATGGGAATCCCAAGTCGACGTCGACCTTCGGCCACCGTGACTTCGCGTTCCCCGTCGCCGTTAGACTGACCCGGCCGGCGAACGTCCTGACCCCCAGCTCGACGCCCACCCCATCGACCCATTGCGTCGGGGCCCAGGTCCAGCGATCGAGCACCGTCCCCGCATTCCAGCCCACGCGGCCGAACCAATCGGGCAGGAATTCCCACTGCAACCCGAGCTCTGCTTTCTGGAGATTGCGGCCGCGTAGCTCCTGCGTATTCAGGCCCGAGAACGGGATGTCGCGGTCGGGAAAGAGATAGTAGGGCCGGGCGCCGCCGAGCGAGAAGAGATAGTAGGGCGGCGGGGTACCGCCCGTCGCGCCCAGAGTGCCTCCTGCCCACACCGAGACGGTCGGCAACAAAGGCACATACAGGTGCAGATCGGCGAGCTGGTGTGAGAAGGCGGTGCCGTCCCCCACAAGCCGGTTGCCCCATTCGGACACGCCCCGGAATGCGAAGCCGCGTCGCGGATAGAGGCCCCGGTCGTACGTGTCGGCCTCGATCACAGCGGCGACGGTGTAGACGGTTCGATTGATCGCCGCGGAATCGATCGCCGACACCGATTCGGCCCACCGTGCATGCTCAGCCTTGACGCGTATGGACGCCAGCCCACCGGCGCCGAAGTTGGTGGACAGCGACGTCGTGACCGCCCCGAGGTCCACGCGCGCCTCGGCCACCTGGTGCCCCCCCCCGGCGTACAGATCGAACGGGCTGCGGACATACTCGACGCGGGCACCGAGCGCAACCGGACGGCCGATGCCGGCGGTCTGTGAGCCCCCGATGCCCACGCGAATCTGCTGGCCCAGGCGCGCGTCGAGTTGCGCGTTTGAGCCGAACCCGGGCACCCCGAACCCGCCCGAGAGGAGCAGCGAGGCCTTGTAGCGGCTGTCGTACCGCAGCCCGAGCCCGAACCGGCCGCCGGAGCGCTGCCGCACCACCACGGTCAATTCGCGCTGCTCCGGCGCTCCACCCGCCACGGGCTCGAGACGGTAGCGCACACTCTCGAACAGCCCCGTCGCGTACAGCCGATCCATGCGATGGTCGAGTCCACGCGGGGTCACCCAGCTCTGGTCGCGCACGCCGAGCACGCCCCCGAGATACTCCGGCGTCACGCCTCCGGCGAGCGTCGTATCGAAGCGGACTCGCGTGACCAGGACCGACTCCGGCTCCACCAGGGCCGGCCGCTCGACAGCGTGCCCCGTCCGCCCCAGCCGCCCCAGCCGCCCCAGCCGCCCCAGTACCGAGTCGATGCGCGGGAGGGCCGCGCGCGCCGCCGCCGCGCCGCGGGCAATGAGCTCCGGCCCGCGGGTGAAGGCGGTGCTCGAGAACCCGCGTACCTCCGGCACGATGAGCACGTCGCACTGGGCGCGCTGGGACGCCTGAGAATCCCAGATCCGAAACGAGATCGACTGCAACAGGACGTCCGCGAGCGAGCGGAGACTATCGCGCGGCTCGAGCGGATCGGTGACGTCGCTGCAGATCAGCACGTCGGCACCGAGGGCTCGGGCGTCCTGCGCCGGCAGATTGCGGATCACGCCCCCGTCGATCAGGACGCTGTCGTCGATCTCGACCGGCGAGAACACGCTCGGCAAGGCCATGCTGGCCCGAAGGGCGTCAGCGAGGAATCCATGATCGAGCACCTTGGCCTTGCCGGTCTCGAGATTGGTCGCGACCGCCGTGAACGGGAGGGACAGCCGACGGAAGTCGTGTACGCCGTGGGCGGACCACGTGAGCCGGGTGAGGAGCTGAGAGATCCGCTGCCCGGGCACGACGCTCTGCGGCAGCTTGATCGAGCCCCGCGTGATGGGCAGGGTGAGGAGATAGTGGTCTTCCGTGAACTTGCGATCGACCGGCAAATCACGCCGGTCCACCGGATCGGTGAGGAGCCGCGTCCAGTTGACCGAGGTCACGATGCTGTCGAGCTGGGCCGGCGTGTACCCCATCGCGTACAGCCCGCCGACCACGCCGCCCATGCTCGTGCCTGCCACGATGTCCACTCGCACGCCCGCTTCCGCAAGGACCTCGAGCACGCCGATGTGCGCGAGTCCCCGAGCGGCGCCGCCGCTGAGCGCCAAGCCCACTTTCTGGGCCTCTGCTCGCGGCGGGAACGCCGTCAAGAGAGCGAGGAGCGGGAAGAATGCAGGGAGCGGGGAGCGCGGAGCAGGACCGCCCGACGTAAGAAAGGGATTCATGCGCCTAATATCGCATGATCCCGAATTGACCTCAGTTGCCTAGCCTACGAACAACGCTCGCAACAGGCTGTGTGAGGAGAACGACGCGGGCGGCCGCGTGTGCGCGCGCCGTAGGGCGCGGCTCATGCGATCCCTGACCGGGGTCCGAGGCCGCATGACGGATCGCATTTGCCACGCGAGCACGCCGGCACGCTCCCACAACGGAGCGATGGGCGCCAGCTCGCGCGTGCACAGCGACGCGTGGCGCGTCAGCCGCCAGGCGAAGTCTTCGATGTGCCCGCGCCGGAGGTGGGACGAGAGGTGGCGCGCGTAATCGTCGGCGTAGGCGCGCATCGCCACCGCGGCCGTGTACTGCCAGTCTCCGTTCTCACGCAGGCGGGCGGCAACTCCCGTCGCCAGATGGGCGGTGGCGCGCAGCAAGGCGCGAAGATCTCGGCGGTTGGCGTCCATACGCCGGCCCCTGTACGCAACCGGCGTGCCTGCGGCTAACGACGCGTGGTGAAGAGGGATTTAGGCTGCGAGAGGGGAAGCGTGGGGCGCGGACGCGACATCGTCGCGAGGCGCCGTCGCGACTGCGCGGCGAGGGGAGTTGCGCGCGCGCCGCTAGGACAAGACCGATCGGTATCCCGCGCGCGACCGCGAAAGCTGGAGCGCCCCGACCCGGGTCAACTCCGCCAGCCACCGATCCACCGGAAAGTGACCGGGATCGAACCGCGCCGCCTCGTAGCGCACTTCGTGAAACGTCGACTGCACCACGCGCTCGGCGTCCACCGGGTCGTGCAGGATGGTAAAGGCGAGATCGCGCAGGTCGGACCCATGGCGGCTGGACAGCTCCCACAGCGCGCGCTCGTCCCCCGAAGCGACACGCTCCAGGAGGGCGACATCCGACAGCGCTGGGCTTGAGGTGGGCATAGGTGAAGTAAAGAGCCCTCCGGTGATCGGGGGGTAACGATGCGTTTGACGTCTTTTCTGTGTGAGCTAGCTTACGCTCCCATGTCCCCCACGTCCGACCGCCGCCAGGGCGACCGCCGCCGGCATTACAACAGGCGCAGCGGCGTCGATCGGCGGTTCCGGGAAGACCCCGTGGGCGACGACCGGCGGCAGAGCCCCGATCGCCGGTCCGGTCGCGACCGACGTGGCTGGGTGGAACGCAGGAAAGCCCCACGCAAGTAGCTTTTGCGCCTTAGCGTTACGCTCCCGCTCCCCGGGGGGTCTTTAAGGCCATGACCCCACCGCAGAAACGGGCGCCGACCTTTCTCGATCCCTCCGGTCGCCGGTGGCGCCGCTTGCGTGTGGGCGCCCTGGTAGCCGGGGTCGCGAGCACGATTCTCTTTCTCTTCGTGGTCACCGGGGTGATCGTCCCGCCCCTCCTGCCCACCCTCCGCTTCACGCAGACGGCCGCCGATTCCCTGGGGCATGCGCCTCGCTCGTCGCGCCCCGCGGCGAAGCACCCGATTTCGGTGCGCGCGGAGCGTGAGCGCGTGGCGAGTCGCCAGCGGCTGTTCGCCTACCTCGCCAAGCATCCCGCGGAGCCGGGGGTGCGGTACGCACAGCTCCCCATCGGACGGCCGCGTGCACCGCTCACGCCGGCGGGCCGCCCCATCGTCACCGGGTTCTACGTCAATTGGGATGACAACTCGCTGGCGTCACTGCGAACCCATATCAACGCGCTCGACTGGGTGGTGGCCGAGTGGGGATTCGTGCGCGGTGATACGGTCCCGGTGCACTTCCAGGTGGACCCCCGCGTACTGGCGCAGGCGGCGTTGGCGGCGCGGGCCAATCGGCCGGTGCAAGTCTTTGCGCTCGTCACGAACTTCACGGGAGACGATTTCGACGCGCGCGCCCTCACACGGCTACTCGACAACCCCCGCCTTTCGCGCCGCGCGATCGCGACGATCGCCGACACGCTGGCCCGCTACGACCTGGCAGGGGTCACCATCGACTTCGAGAATGTGCCACGCGCGGCGCACCCCGCCCTGCTCCGCTTCCTGGGGGCGCTCAAGGCGCGGCTGGCGCGGGACCACCGGCTGGTCACCCAAGCCATCCCCGGGGACGATCCCGAATGGCCCATCGCGCGCTATGGGGCGCTCGACGACTACGTCTTTCTCATGCTGTACGACGAGCATGACCCGTCCGACGAGCCGGGGCCGATTGCGAGCCAGGCATGGTTCGAGCGCCACCTAACGCGCGCTCTGGCTCATGTGCCGCCGGCGAAGGTGATCGTCAGTGTGGGACAGTACGGATACGAGTGGTCCGACACCGCGGAATCCGCCACCGAGCTGACGTTCCAGGATGTGATGCAGCTGGCGCGGGTCCACGCACATGCGCCGGCCATGGCGGGCGGCACGGGCAACCCGACGCTCGCTTGGGACGACCCGGATTCCACCGGTCACATCGTCTGGTTCCTGGACGGCGTCACGGCGTACAACCAGATCCGCCGGGCCCTGCCGCTCGGCGTCCGCGGCGTGGGCGTCTGGCGACTCGGCTCGGAGGACCCGTCGCTCTGGACGGTGCTGGATCGCGATGGCCTGCACGCCCGACCCCAGTCGCTGGACACGATCCGGATCGGCTACGACGTGGAGTTCGTCGGCACCGGGGAGATCCTGCGGATGGTCGCGGAGCCGACGCTGGGGCATCGGGCCGTGGCGATCGACAGCGCCACCGGGCAAATCGTGGTGGACTCGGTGCTGACCACGCCCTCGACGTACGTCATCGAGCGCTACGGCCGCCGCAAGCATACCGTCGCGCTCACGTTCGACGATGGGCCGGACGCGACCTGGACACCGATGATCCTCGACACCCTGCAATCGCGGGACGCGACGGCGACGTTCTTCGTGATCGGCGAGAACGCCGAGCTGCATCCCGCGTTGCTGCGCCGTATCCTGCGCGACGGCCACGAAATCGGGAATCATACGTTCACCCATCCGAACCTCGCGCTCGTGGGCCCGACGCTCACGCGGTTCGAGCTGTCGGCCACCGAACGGTTGATCGAGGCCGTCGTGAACCGGCGCACCGCCCTGTTCCGGCCTCCGTACTTCGGGGACGCCGAGCCCACCACCGCCGACGAGCTGGGGCCGATCGCCGTGGCACAGGGCCTGGGCTACGTCACCGTCGGACTGCGCGACGATCCAGGCGACTGGCTCGAGCCCGGCGTGGACACGATCGTCCGGCGCAGCCTCGAGCAGCTGGACCGCGGCAACGTCATTCTGCTGCATGACGGCGGCGGCAACCGGGCGCAAACGGTTGCGGCGCTCGGCCCCCTGATCGATTCGCTGCGCGCGCGTGGCTACCTGCTGACCACCGTGAGCGAGCTGGCCGGCCTCACACGCGACGAGGCGATGGCTCCGCTGCCGCCCAGCACGGCGTTGCGCCGCTTCGTCGAGCTCACGTCGTTCTCCGTGGTCGGCTGGATCGAGCTGGGGTTGCGTGCCGTGTTCCTCGTGGCGATGGCGCTCGGCGCGCTGCGCCTGGTGGTCCTGGTCGCCCTGGCCGTGCGCCAACGGCGCGTCCACCCCTTCGCGCGGCGCGGCGTGGACGGCGCGTACCACCCCAGCGTCAGTGTCGTCGTGCCGGCGTACAACGAGGAGGGCGTCGTCGTCCGTACCGTGCGGTCGCTCCTCGCGCAGAACTACGCGCGACTCGAGATCCTGGTGGTGGACGACGGCTCGTCCGACGGGACGGCCGCGGCGGCCTCCGAGGCATTCGCTGGCCGCGACGAGGTGCGCGTATTCACCAAGCCGAACAGCGGGAAGGCGAGCGCGCTGAACTTCGGCCTGGCGCGCGCCATGGGCGAGATCGTGGTCGCTGTGGACGCGGACACGCTGCTCGCGCCGGGCGCGATCGTCGCTTTGGTGGCGCCGCTCGCCGACACGCGCGTCGGTGCGGTCGCGGGCAACGCCAAGGTGGGCAACCGCATCAACCTGGTGACCCGGTGGCAGGCGATGGAGTACATCACGAGTCAGAACCTCGACCGCCGCGCGTTCGCGCTGTTGAACTGCATCACGGTCGTCCCGGGCGCGATCGGTGCCTGGCGCCGTACGCTGGTGCTCGACGCGGGCGGATTCTCGGAGCAGACGCTCGCCGAGGATCAGGACCTGACCCTCACGCTCCTCGAGCGTGGGTGGCGGATCGCCTACGCGGATAGTGCCGTGGCCTACACCGAGGCGCCCGACACGCTGCGCGGCCTATCGGGTCAGCGGTTCCGCTGGAGCTTCGGGACGCTGCAATGCGCGTGGAAACACCGTGGCGCGCTGTTCCGCTCGCGCGCGCTCGGCTGGGTCGCGCTCCCGAACGTGTGGATCTTCCAGCTCGCCTTCCCGTTCCTCGCGCCCGCGGCCGACCTGCTGTTCGCCTGGTCGCTCCTCACCGTGTACGTGAACAAGCTCCAGCACGGCGCGGAGTACGCGATGCAAAGCCTGGAGCAGGTCGTCGGATTCTACGTCGCGTTCCTGGCCGTCGACTGGCTGGCAGGTGTGGCCGCCTTACTGATGGAAAAAGGCGAAGAGAAAGGGCTGGCATGGCTGATACTGCTGCAACGCTTCGTCTACCGGCAGGTGCTCTACTGGGCGGTCGTCAAGGCCGTTGGGGCCGCCGCGCAGGGCCGGGCACGTGGTTGGGGCAAACTCGCGCGGAAGGGCACCGTCGAACTGCCCAAGGCCGCTTGAACGGGAGGTGTGAGGTGCTGAGACTCGGGATGGGCATCCTCGTCGCGTCGCTCTCGCTATTTCGTCTCGCGGTGGCTCAAACGTGGGCCGCTACCGCGAGCGCCGGCACCGTGCATCTCACCGACAGCTCCTCCCTCAACGCGCTGGGTGGTGTGGTCGAATACCGAGCCCTGCGCTGGCTGACGCTTGGAGCCGCTCCGACGCTGGTGCGCAGCACCGTCGGCACGCAGACGACGTCCGGCTTTGGAGACTTGCCGCTCACCGCCGCCGCTTCCAAGGAGCTCGGTACCGCTTGGGGACCCGAGCTCGCGGCCGCGGTGACCCTCACAGTCCCGACGGGCAATTCCGCCTGCGGCCTCGGGAGCGGCGTGACGAGTGTCGGGATGGAGGTGGGCGCGGGTCTCTCGCCCGCCGACGCACTGCACTTCTCCGTCGACGCGAGTCGGAGCCTGTCCGCCGTGACACTCTCGGCCCTCGACGCTCGGGGGTCGACCTGGCTCGACGTCGATGCCGACGTGGATTTCACGTCGCGGTTGACCGGGAGTGCGTCCCTCGGGGGCGACTTCGGTGGCATGGACACCACCACGGCTGCCCGGGAGGTCGGAGCAGGCGCGCGTTACACGCTCCATGGGCCGTTGACCTTGAGCGTCGACGTGACGCATCGCCTCTCCGGTATCGCGCCGACGTGGGGACTCGCGGTGACACTCGGGACGGCGAGCTCCGGGCTCTCGGCCCTCAACCCCAGCTCACCACTATGGCATCAGCGACAGGTCTTCAGCGGTGGGGTGAACATCCATGGGCGGGGGAAGTCTGGGGGAACGGGTGGGTGTTAGTGAGCAACCTAAAAAGGGAGAGGGGAGTGGGGAGAGGGACGCTCCGATGAACGGACCGCTGACGCCGTACCGAACACCGGACACCTGATACCGGAAACCGTTTAGTTGATATCGAACGCCCCGCTCGTATCGCCCGTCAAGCTCCCCGATGCCGCCGTGAGCGTGTAGCCCACTCCCGGATTGCTGATCGTCAGATCGGAGAAGGTCGCGACGCCGCCCACTGCCGCGACGGTCGTGGTCCCGCCGAGGATGCTCGAGCCCGGATTGTTCCCGATCGCGATGGTGACATTTCCCGTGAACGCGGTGACGACGTTACCGAACGCGTCCTGAGCGGTGACCTGCACGGCGGGCGCGATGGTGGAGCCTGCCGTAGTACTCGTCGGCTGGACCGTGAAGACGACGCGCGCGGCCGCGGCGGGCGAAATATTGAAGGTGTTGCTCGTCTGACCGGTGAGCCCCGGTGAGCTGAAGACCAGGGTGTAGCCCCCACCGGCCTTGTCGAGGGTGAGATCGTCGAATGTGGCGAGCCCGTTCACAGCGTTCACCGTCGTGGTACCACTCAGCGTGCCGCCTCCCGGGTTGGCGCCCAGCGCCACCGAGACCTGGTTCGTAGCCGTCGTCACGAGGTTCCCACCGGCATCCTCGACTCGGAGCTGCACGAAGGGACTGCCGATCACGTTGCCCGCGATTTCGTCGTGCGGGTGCGCGCCGAAGTCCACGTGCGTGGGCGGCCCTATCAGCACATCGAACGGCACGCTTGTCACGGGTGTGAAACCGGTGGCGTTGGCGGTGAAGGTGTAGCCCGTGGCGGCGATGTTCACGCTCAACTGCGAGAACGTCGCGACCCCGCCGACCGCCGCGACCGTCGGCGTTCCGATGATTGGCCCGCCGCCCGGGTTCGCGCCGAAGGCGATGGTTACGTCGCCCGTGAAGGTCGTAGCCAGATTCCCCATGCCGTCGAGCGCTTGGACCTTCACCGCCGGGTTGAAGTTCGTCCCGCCGGTAATCGTACCTGGCTGCGTGCCGAACACGAGCTGCGTGGCAGGTCCCGCGGTGATATTGAACGCGTTGCTCGTGGCGGTGCTCAACCCCGTCCCGGTCGCAACGAGCCAGTAGTTGTTGCTGCTCTTGTCCAGGCTCAAGTCGCTGAAGGTCGCGACCCCGTTGACCGCCGCCACCGTAGCGGTCCCGCTAAGCGTACTGCCGCCAGGATTGTTGCCGAACGCGATCGTCACGTTGCCGGCGAACGTGGGCACCAGATTGCCCGCCGGGTCGAGCGCGGTGACCTGCACCGCCGGCGCGATCGCCTGACCCGCGACCGCGTTGCTCGGCTGCTGCGTGAATACCAGCTGGGTAGCACTGCCCGGCGTGACGTCGAAGGCGGTGCTCGTGATCGGACCGAGGCCACCGCCGGTGGCCGTGAACGTGTAGCCGGTACCGGTCTTGTTGACGCTGATGTCGAAGAAGGTCGCGGTTCCGCTCACCGCGGCCACGGGATTCGTGCCGCTGAGTGTCGCTCCACCGGGGTTGTTTCCGAACGCCATGGTCACGTTGTCCGTGAACCCGGTCGCCACGTTCCCCAGGGCGTCGAACCCGCGGACCTTCACCGCCGGGCTGAACTGGTGACCCGCGATGATCGTCCCCGGCTCGGTGGAGAAGACGATCTGGGTCGCGGTGCCCGCCGTGATGTTGAACGAGGCGCTCGTCGCGCTGCTCAAGGTCGCCGCCGTGGCCGTGAGCCAGTAGCCGTTGGCGGTCTTGTTCAGACTCAAGTCACCGAAGCTCGCCACGCCGTTCACCGTCGCGACGGTTGTCGTTCCGGCGAGCGTACTGCCGCCGGGATTGTTGCCGAGCGTCACGCTCACACTGCCGCTGAATCTGGGCACCGGATTGCCGCCCGCGTCTGCCGCGGTCACCTGTACCGGCGGCGTGATCTGCTGGCCGGCGACGGTCGTCGTGGGCTGCTGGGTGAAGAGCAGCTGGGTGGCCATACCCGGCGTGATGTCGAACCCGGTGCTGGTCACCGGCCCCAACCCACCGCCACTCGCGATCAACGTGTATCCCGTGCCCGTCTTGTTCAGGCTCAGGTCCGTGAAGGTCGCGACGCCGCCGACGGCCGCGACGGGCGTCGTGCCGCTCAACGTGGCGCCACCCGGATTGCTCGCGAGGGCGATGCTCACGGATCCCGTGAACCCGGACGCGAGGTTTCCCAGCGCGTCGAGCGCCCGAATCTTAACGGCCGGGGAGATCTGGTGTCCGGCGACCGCGGTGCTTGGCTCGGTCCCGAACACGAGCTGTGTGGCAGTGCCCGGAGTGATGTTGAACGAACCGCTCGTCGCGGTGCTCAAGCCGGTGGCCGTCGCGGTCAGCCAGTACCCGTTGCCCGTCTTGTCGAGGGTCAGGTCACCAAAACTCGCCACGCCGTTCACGGCCGCGAGCGTGGTCGTCCCACCGAGCGTGCTGCCGCCGGGATTGTTGCCGAGCGACACCGTCACATTGCCGGTGAAGGTCGGGACCAGGTTGTTTGCGGCGTCGAGCGCGGTGAGCTGCACGGCGGGGCTGATGGCCATCCCGGCCACCGTATTCGACGGCTGCACGGTGAAGACGAGCTGGGTTGCCGTACCGGGCGTGATGTCGAACGCGCTACTCGTCACGGGCGAGAAGCCCGCGGCACTCGCCGTCAGCGTGTATCCGGTGGCGGTCTTGTTGACACTCAGGTCCCCGAACGTCGCGACGCCGCCGACCGCCGTAACGGGCGTCGTGCCGCTCAGCGTGGCACCACCCGGATTGCTCGCGAGGGCGATGCTCACGGATCCCGCGAACCCCGACGCGAGGTTCCCCAGCGCGTCGAGCGCCCGAATCTTAACGGCCGGGGAGATCTGGTGTCCGGCGACCGCGGTGCTTGGCTCGGTCCCGAACACGAGCTGTGTGGCAGTGCCCGGAGTGATGTTGAACGAACCGCTCGTCGCGGTACTCAAGCCGGTGGCCGTCGCCGTGAGCCAGTAGCCGTTGCTGGTCTTGTCGAGGGTGAGGGTCGAGAACGTCGCGACACCGCCGACGGCGGCGACGGCGGTACTGCCACCGAGTGTACTCCCGCCCGGATTGTTGCCGAGCGCCACCGTGACCGTACCGCTGAAGGTGGGCACGGGATTGTTCGCGGCGTCGAGCGCGGTGACCTGCACGGCCGGGCTGATCGCCGCGCCCGCGACCGTGGTCGACGGCTGCACGGTGAAGACGAGCTGGGTCGCCGTGCCGGGCGTGATGTCGAACGCGGTGCTCGTGATCGGAGTGAATCCCGAGGCGGCCGCCGTCAATGTGTAACCCGCTCCGGCCTTGTTGATGCTCAGATCGGGGAACGTGGCGACCCCGCCGACGGCCGTGACGGGCGTCGTGCCACTCAACGTGCCTCCACCCGGATTGTTTGCGAGCGCGATGCTCACGGATCCCGTGAACCCGGGCACCAGATTTCCCAGCGCATCGAGCGCGCGAATCTTCACGGCCGGGGAGATCTGGTGTCCGGCGACCGCGGTGCTTGGCTCCGTCCCGAACACGAGCTGAGTCGCGGTGCCCGGAGTGATGTTGAACGAACCGCTCGTCGCGGTGCTCAGCCCCGTGGCCGTCGCCGTGAGCCAATAGCCGTTGCTGGTCTTGTCGAGGGTGAGGGTCGAGAACGTCGCGACACCGCCGACGGCGGTGACGGTCGTGGTGCCTCCGAGCGTGCTCCCACCCGGGTTGTTGCCGAGCACGATCGTCACGTTCCCGGTGAAGCTCGGTGCCAGGTTCCCGGCCGCGTCGAGCGCGTTGAGTACGACCGCGGGACTGATGGCCGCCCCGGCCACAGTGTTCGACGGCTGTACGCCGAACGCGAGCTGCGTCGCGCTGCCCGGCGTGATGTCGAACGGGGTGCTCGTCACCGGAGCGAATCCGGAGGCCGCGGCGGTCAACGTGTAGCCCGTACCGGTCTTGTTGACGCTCAGATCGCCAAACGTCGCCACGCCACCGATCGCCGCCACCGACACGGTCCCGCTCAGTGTCGCCCCGGTCGGATTGTTGCCAAGGGCGATGGACACACTTCCCGTGAAGCCGGGAACGACGTTCCCCAACGAATCGACGGCCCGAATCTTAACGGCCGGGGAGATCTGGTGTCCGGCGACCGTGGTCACAGGCTCCGTCCCAAAGACGAGCTGCCTGGCGCTCCCCGCGGCGATATTGAACGAACTGCTCGTCGCCGTGCTGAGCCCTGTGGCCGTCGCCGTAAGCCAGTAGCCGTTGCTCGTCTTGTCGAGGGTGAGCGTCGAGAACGTCGCCACACCGCCGACCGCGGTGACGGTCGTGGTCCCGCCGAGGGTGCTCCCTCCGGGATTGTTGCCCAGGGCGATCGTCACGCTCCCCGTGAAGCTCGGCGCCGGGTTCCCCGCCCCGTCGAGTGCGCTCACCTGAACGGCGGGGCTGATCGCGGCGCCGGCCGCCGTGTTCGAGGGTTGGATCGAGAACACGAGCTGGGTCGCGGTGCCCGGCGTGATGTCGAAGCCGGTGCTCGTCACGGGCGCAAATCCGGTTGTGCTCGCCGTCAACGTGTAGCCCGTGCCCGTCTTGTTGATGCTCAGGTCCCCGAACGTCGCCACGCCGGCGACCGCCGTCACCGGCGTAGTGCCGCTCAGCGCGCCTCCGGTCGGGTTGCTTCCAACGGCGATGCTCACGGACCCCGTGAACCCGGGCACGAGATTTCCCAGCGCATCGAGCGCGCGGACTTTCACGGCCGGCGAGATCTGGTGTCCGGCGACAGTGGTACCAGGCTCCGTGCCAAAGACGAGCTGCGTGGCGCTTCCCGCGGTGATGTTGAAGGAGTTACTGGTCGCGGTGCTCAGCCCTGTGGCCGTCGCGGTCAGCCAGTAGCCGTTGCTCGTCTTGTCGAGGGTAAGCGTGGAGAACGTTGCCACACCCGCGATGGCAGCGACCGTGGTCGAACCGCCGAGCGTGCTGCCGCCCGGATTGTTGCCAAGCGAGATGGTCACGTTCCCGGTGAAGCTCGGCGCGGGGTTCCCCGCTCCGTCGAGTGCGCTCACCTGAACAGCGGGGCTGATCGCGGCGCCGGCCACCGTGTTCGACGGCTGCAGCGTGAATACCAGCTGCGTCGCCATACCGGGCGTGATATCGAACGCCGTGCTCGTAACCGCCGTGAACCCCGTAGCGGCCGCTGTCAGGGTGTAGCCGGTACCGGTCTTGTTGATGCTGAGATCGCCGAACGTGGCCACGCCTCCCACCGCCACCACCGCCGTCGTGCCACTCAACGTGCCACCGCTCGGATTGCTGCCGAGCGCGATGCTCACGGACCCCGTGAACCCGGGCGCCACGTTTCCCAGCGCATCGAGCGCGCGGACTTTCACGGCCGGCGAGATCTGGTGTCCGGCGACTGTGGCGCCAGGCTCCGTGCCAAAGACGAGCTGCGTGGCGCTCCCCGCAGTGATGTTGAAGGAGCTGCTCGTCGCTGTGCTCAGCCCCGTGGCCGTCGCCGTGAGCCAATAGCCGTTGCTCGTCTTGTCGAGGGTGAGGGTCGAGAAGGTCGCGACGCCGCCGACCGCTGCGACGGTCGTCGTCCCGCCGAGGCTGCTCCCTCCGGGATTGTTGCCGAGCGAGATGGTCACGTTCCCCGTGAAGCTCGGCGCTGGGTTCCCCGCGGCGTCGAGCGCGGTCACCTGCACCGCCGGCGTGATGGCGGCACCGGCGACGGTGTTCGACGGCTGCACCGTGAACGCGAGCTGGGTGGCCGTCCCGGGCGTAATGTCGAACGCGGTGCTCGTGACGGAGGCGAATCCCGTCGCGCTCGCGATCAACGTGTAGCCCAACCCCGCCCGGTTAAGGCTCAAGTCGAAGAACGTGGCGACGCCGCTCACGGCCGCGACGGGTGTGGTGCCGGCGAGCGTGGCGCCACTCGGATTGGCCCCGAGAGCGATACCGATTTGCCCCGCGAACCCGGTGGCGACGTTCCCGAACGCGTCGAGCGCGCGAATCTTAACGGCCGGGGAGATCTGGTGTCCGGCGACCGTGGTGGCGGGTTCCGTCCCAAAGACAAGTTGCGTGGCGCTCCCCGCGGTGATGTTGAAGGAGTTGCTGGTTGCCGTGCTCAAGCCGGTGGCCGTCGCGGTGAGCCAGTAGCCGTTGCTCGTCTTGTCGAGGGTGAGCGTGCTGAACGTGGCGACGCCGCTCGTCACCGCGGCGGTCGTGGTCCCGCCGAGCGTGCTCCCGCCGGGATTGTTCCCGAGCGCCACGCTGACATTGCCGGCGAACGAGGGCACGAGATTCCCCGCCGCATCGAGGACCGACACCTGGATCGCCGGTGCGAGCGGCACACCCGCGGTGCTCGTCGCCGGCTCCACGGTGAACGCGAGCTGGCGCGCCGCGCCCGGCGTGATGTCGAACGCGGCGCTCATCACGGGAGCAAAACCGGGAGCGCTCGCCGTGAGCGTGTACCCCGTGCCGGTCTTGTCGAGGCTGAGATCGAAGAACGTCGCCACCCCGCCCACCGCCGCGACGGGCGTCGTGCCGCTCAACGTGCCACCAACGGGATTGCTGCCGAGCGCGATGCTTACGGATCCCGTGAACCCGGGCACCAGGTTTCCGAGCGCATCGAGGGCGCGGACTTTAACGGCCGGAGAGATCTGGTGTCCGGCGACCGTAGTGCTAGGCTCGGGACCAAAAACGAGCTGCGTCGCCGTCCCGGCGGTCACGTCGAACGCGCTGCTCGTGGTCTTGCTGAGGCCGTTCGCCGTCGCCAGCAGCCAGTACCCTGGCGCGGCCTTGTCGAGCGTGAGGGTCGAGAAGCTCGCGACGCCGTTCACCGCCGCGACCTTCGTCGTGCCGCCGAGCGTCCCGCTGCCCGGATTGTTGCCGAGCGACACCGTGACGCTATCGGCGAACGTGGGCACCAGGTTTCCGGACGCGTCGAGCACGGTCACCTGCACCGCGGGAGCGAATACCGCTCCCGCGGTCGTGCTCGCGGGCGGCTCCACGGAGAACGCCAGCTGGCGCGCCGGTCCGGGCATCACGTCGAACTCCGCGCTCTGGATCGACTGCAATCCATAGCTCGACGCCTCGAGCGTGTAGCCCGAGTCGGCGCGATCGAGACTCAAGTCGAAGAACGTCGCCACACCCTTCACGGCGGTGACGGTGGTGGTGCCGCTCAACGTGGCCCCTGCGGGATTGTGCTTGAGCGCGATCGTCACATCGCCCGAGAAGCCCACGGCTTTGTTTCCAGCGGCGTCCTCGGCCGTGATCTTGACGGCCGGGCTGAACTGGTGGCCGGCGACGAGCGCGCCGGGTGGCGTGGTGAAATCGAGCTTGGTAGCGGTGATGGTCGGGCCCGTGGTGTCGCGCACGCAGGTGGCGAGGCTCGCCGCCGCGACGAGGCCGAGGATGGCGCGCGCCACCGGGACGGGGCGCGCAGGACGGGGACGGGGGTAGCGGGCCATGGCTGGGCCAGACGCCCCGTAAGTGGCAGGTTTTGGGCCTCCCTAACCCCTTGTCGGAGGCCCGCCCGGCGCCGAGGTGTGGCAGATCGCTGACAGACGTGTTCCCATTTCTTTTTGCACCATTTCTCGTAACTGAACCGCCCGCGTGTACACGCCGCGCACGCTCGCCGCCGCGCCGCGCTCGGATCAGAGTGCGGAGCTGTGGCGCCGGTTGCTGCCGGCGGACTACGGGTGGCTTTTCTGCGCGGTCACGGTCGACGGCTACGTCTGGTCGGGCGGCGGGTTGGGCGCCGAGCACAGCTCGGGGAACCGGGAGGACATTGAGGTCCCGATCGCCTTCTACGGGTCCGGCGTTCCGGCGCGGCGGGTTGAGCGCGCCGCAAGCACCGTGGATATCGCGCCGACCCTTGCCGCCTTGCTCAGCCTAACGCCTATGGACTCACTCGATGGGCGGGTGCTTCCGGAAGTCAAGTAAAAGGGAGAAGGGAGAGGGGAGAGGTACGTGACGGCTCGCGTTGAAATGATGGAGCTCGCGACAACCGAAACGAACCTCTCCCCTCTCCCCTCTCCCCTTTTTCTTTTGTTATTTCACCACGATCCCGTGCACCGTGCGCTGCGTCCCGACTCCTGGGTCCGCGCCGCCCAGATGCAATCCGTGCCGCGCCATCCCCGGTCCGGCGATGATGTTGGGATCGTTCACCCCGTCGCCGTTACAGTCGAACGCGCCGTTGTCGACGACTAGGGTGCGATCACCGGCATAGGTGTTGGCGCCGCTCGTCACGTCGAATACGAGTCCCAGGTTGGCCGGGTTCCCCTGGAGGTTGTTGCCTACGAATGTCGTTCCGCACGCGAGTTGCACGAAGACGCCCGCGATTCCGGCGCCCGTCACGCGGTTGTTGCTGAACACCGTGCCGTTCATGACGATCGCGGCCTGCGGCGACGTCTGAATGCCGAACAGGGCAGCCCCCTGGATCGTGTTACCCGAGACGCGGCCATTGGCCAGGCGAGTGGCGCTCACGCCGGCACGCCAGGGACCGATCGCCGTGTTGTCGGCGATGACCGCGTCGGCGACGTCAAACGGGCGGATGGCTCCCTGACGCCCTCCGGTGGACGGCGCGGTTGTCACCAACGTATTCCGCTCGACGTGGACGCCGTCGATCCGGACCTCACCGACTGCGCCGTTGGTTTGGAGCTGGATCCCGGTGAACGGCCCCGGCGCGTTGAAGGTGTTGTTGCTCACCACATCACCGATGCCCCCCGCGACGAACGCGCACACGCCGTTTGCCGGGCATGTGACGGTGTTGTTCGTGAACGTTGTGCTCTCCGCGAACGCGGTCACACCGTCGTTCTCCGAGAGGTACGGGCCGTCACCCGCCTGGCTGGCGTCGAGCACGAGGTGATCGACCGTGACCTTGCGTGCGTCTACCGTGAGCATGTCTTGCACCGCCCCGCCGGCCACGGCAAACAGGCCGGATCCCGGCGTGGCGCACGTGATCGTGACGCCGGCAGTTCGAATAGTGTCGTCCTGGGAAAGCCCGATCATGCCCTGGATGGCGATGACGGCCCCAGGCGTCGCTGTCGCGATGGCGTTCCGGAGACCCGCCTCGTCGCTCACAGTGACGGTCGACGTCGTGGGACAACTTGTCGGCCCGGCCACCGCGAACGAGGGGCGGGCGGCGGTGGGTGCAACGCTCCGGTCCTGGCAGGCCACGGCCGCCAGCACAAGGAGCACAGAAGCTGCGTGAAGGACGCGATTCATGTCGAAGCCCCGCTAGTGTTGGATGTCGATGGTGACGCTCTGGTTGGTGCCGATATTGCCCGGGCTGAACGTGGGGATGGGAACGCCCACGACGTTGCCGCTCGTGTTCGCCGACGCTGAGGTCGACACGCCGGTCGAGTGCTGGCGGAACCCAGGGAACGTCAGGTCCGACGTGCCGCTCGAGCGCAGCGCGAACGCGCCGTTCGCCGACCAGTCCACCGTGATCAGCCCGGCCGGCCCGCCGAACGTGAAGAAATTGGGATTCCCACTGGTGTTGGTGCTCAGGTGAAGCTGCTTACCGCCGCCCGCGAGGTCGCGCGCCGGGATCGTCCCGAAACCCTGGACGAAGGTGCAAAAGAAGAAGGCGTCGCACTGCTCGACGAAGTAGGAAAGGAAGGCCGTGGGATTGGTCACCGAGCCGCCCCGATTGACGCCCAAGCTCCCGAACACGAAGCCCCCCCCCCGCCCCCGCCCCCGCTGTCACCGGGCGTGCCGCCGGAGAACGACGACCAGTTCACGGATCCGAAGTCACCGTTAGAGACGAAGTGCGACTGGCCGGGGCCGCCACCTCCTCCGCCGGTGTCCGACGAGACGAGACCCATATTGGGGTTGGGCGCGTTCTTGGCGGGCGCGGTGGCCGCGTCCTTGTTGCACGCCGCGAGTGTTGCGGCGAGCGCGACCGCGGCAGAGAGATGCGCAAAGCAGGGCTTCATGGTCTCCTCCTTCTGGTTCGTGAGCTTCATCGGGTCACGGTGATCGCCCAGGCGGGATCGGCGTCGAATGCCGGATTCGTGGTGACGCGCGTCGAGAGGGAGCCGTCCAGCTTCATGACGTAGATCTCGAAGTTGCCGTCGCGGTCGCTGACGAACGCCAGGCGATTGCCCGTGGGCGACCACGCCGGGTAGTACTCCTCCGCCGGATTGTTCGTGAGGCGCGTCGGCCGCGACCCGTCCACGTTCATCACGTAGATCTCGCCGTTGCCGTCGCGGTCGGAGCGGAATGCGATCTGGTCCCCGCGCGGCGACCACGCCGGGAAGCCGTCCGCCGCCGGGTTGCGGGTCAGGTTCACCGGATTTGAGCCGTCGGCGTTCATCACGTAGACCTCGTCATCGCCGTCTCGGTTCGTCTGGAACGCGATCCGGCTGCCGTCGGGCGACCAGGTGGGCAGGAGATCCACCGCGCCATCGACCGTCAGGCGGGTCACACTCGAGCCGTCCGCATTCATCACGTAGATCTGCGGCGTGCCCTCGCGATCGCTCACGAAGGCAATGCGACGGTCGTCGGGAGACCACACGGACATCTGGTCGGTGCTGAAGTCGTGCGTGAGGTTGGTCTGCGCCGTGCCGTCGGCGTTCATGACGTAGATGTCGCAGCTGAAATCGGTCGCGCGGCAGGTGGTGAACGTGATCCGGCGCCCATCGTGCGACCAATTCGGCCGGGCGTTGTAGCCGGGGACCGCCGTGAGCTGGGTCGGCTTGCTCCCGTTCGCCTGCATCACGAAGACCTGGAAGCCGGTGCCATCCCGGTCGCTGGCGAACGCCAACAGCTGCCCGGCGAGCGGATCGCCCGTCGGTGCGCTCGACGCGTCGAGCGCGGGCTCGAGCGGCTTCCGGTCCGGCGCAACTGGTTGTTCGGTGCACGCGGCGATGATCGCCGTGCCGATCGGCAAGAGGACTGCGAGGGTCGAGTAACGCATCCGCACGCTCCATGAAGGACGCGCGCAGGTTAGAGATCGGCGGTCAAGCCGTCGTCAAGCCGTTTGCGCGCGCGAGACGTTGCAGGATGGAGCATGGCCCCACCACGCGCATCGGCCGTTTGCCCTACGAGACAACTGTGCTTGCGGGTCGGTCGCACGACGGGTAGGTTCGCCGACAATCCGTCTAGGACACGTGCGGGTGTCCATCGGTCTCTCGGCCGCCGAGCTCACGCAGCTTCAGGCGGCGCTCGAATTGTTGTTGTCGCCGCTCGACTGCGACGGTGTCGCGGCCTGGCGGTCGAAGGCGCGCCACGCCGTCCAGGCGCTGCTCGGCGCGGACAGCTCCGTCTCCATCCTGCAGATTCCCGGCGAGCCCGCCTTCGAAGCCGACGACGTGCAGCCGCTAGTAGACTACGGCCTGCACTACCACCGCTTCGACCGCGTCAACAAGTACCACGACCTGGGCACCATCGCCTTCACCTGGGACGTCATCGGCCATCTGTGGGAGCGCCCGAGTCGCACCGCCTGGCTCAAGAGCGAGTTCTACAACGACTGGGTCTCCAAGAATCGCCTGTGCCAGCCGCGCGGCCTCAACGTCGCGCTCCCGCCCGGCCAACCGCTCCTCGGCCCTCCCCCGGGCGAGGACGTCGCGGCCCTGTACCTGTATCAGGACCGGGAGCGACCGCAGATCGACCGCGACCACCAGCTCTCGCTGTTGCGCACGCTCCTGCCGGCGTTCAGCGCGGGCGCCTACATCGCCCTCCGGCTCGGTGTCCGCGGCGCGCTCGACCCGCTGATTGGCGCGCTCACGGAAGGCGTGGCCGTGCTCGACCGGCGCCTCCAGGTGATCTACCAGAACGCCGCGATGTGCGAGCTGCTCGCGGACGATCCCGAGCGGACGCCGATCGAGCAGGCCTGCCTCCAGCTCGGCCACGCGGTGCTCGCCGCAGGGCGCGGAAATGCCAAGTCCCGCGTCCAGGAGCTCGTGGGCCCCGGACCGCGCGCCGTGCGGACGGCCACCGGAGGCTACTGCCTGCGCGGCGCCCTCGTCGCGTCGGGCGCGCTCGGCGTGGGGCCGGCGGCCGTCGTCGTGGTCGAACGGACCACTCCCGGGCGACGCAGGCTCGACGCGCTCCGCTCGCGGTTCGGCCTGACGCCGCGCGAGCTCCTGGTCTCGGGTCTCCTCACCGAGGGCCGGTCGAACCACGAGGTCGCCCACGCACTCGGCGTGTCTATCCATACCGCGCGTCGCCATGTGGAGCATGTGCTGCTGAAGCTGGGCGTACATTCGAGGGCGGCGGTGGGGGCAAAGCTGAGGGACTCGGCCTAGCCCGTTTGACATCGTCGGTTTCGGGAGACAGGATAGTTTCGTGAGCTCCACCGTCCGATGGGCCCGGCTGCGCCGCCCCGCCGACTGCGGGCTCCGCGTGGGCGCCTGGTATCCGGTGGCCGCGCTGTCGGCCACGGAGGTCCGGGTGTACGTGCGGGGCAAGCTGGTGCGCGTCGCGCGGACGCTGGTCGAGCTGCGGACGGCACCGCCGGGCGAATGGACGGTCGTGCGGGGGCCGTTCCACGCCGCCCGGGTCCCCTCGAGCGCCCGCGAGGGCTACATCGTCTGCCCCAACTGCCGCCATCGCGAGCCAGTCCCCGAGGACCGGCCCGCGGTGCGCCGGTGCGCGCGCTGCAACATCTCCGCCGCGGTGGCGTGGAGCGAGGTGCCGGCGCCCGCCGGCGCCGGCGTGTCCCCCTCACGAACGGATCGCCGCATGACGCGACGCCGCAGCTTCGGCAGCCGTCGCCGTACCGCGGAGCGCCGGATCGCCGACCGGCGCACGCTCCCGCTCATCGGCTACGAGGTGGAGCAGCGCCTGGCGCAGCGCCGCAGCCTGCTGGCGCGGCGCGTCATCGCCGACCGCCGCTCGGGGGTGGAGCGGCGGCGGCGGGTGGCGGCGTGGTAGCGCGTTAAGGAAAAACCTCCCGAAACAGCTGCAGCATCGCGGTCCAGGACTCGCGGTCGGCGGCCGCATCGTACGCGAGCTGCGGCATCCCATAGATCGCCGCATCCGGGTTCGTGAACCCGTGCTTCGCACCGGGATAGACCACGACCTGGAAGTGCGCGCCCGCGGCCTGCATCTCCTTTTTGAACGCTTCCACCTGCTCCGGCGGCACGAAGGGATCCGCGCCACCCGCGAGGACGAGGATGCGGGGTTTCACTTTGCCGGGCTGCGCCGGACTCTGCGTGGCGAGCGCGCCGTGGAACGTGACGACCGCCGCCAGGTCCGCGCCCGAGCGCGCCATGCCGAGCACGACGGCGCCGCCGAAGCAATAGCCGATCGCCGCGATACGCGTGGTGTCCACGCGCGGATCCTTCTTCAGGAGATCGAGCGCGGCGTTGAACCGCGCCGCGAGCACCGCCGGATCCTTCGTCACCTCCGCGACGAACGCCTGGGCGTCCTGGGGATGCGTGGTGGTCTTGCCGTTGCCGTACATGTCGAGCGCAAAGCCGACGTAGCCCGCTTCGGCCAGGCGACGCGCCTGGTTGCGCGCATGCTGGTTCATGCCCCACCACTCGTGCACCACGAGCACGCCGGGGCGCTTGCCGCGCACCGAGTCGTTCCAGGCGATGAACGCCTTCAGCACGGTGCTCCCCTGCCGGTACTCGACCTCGCGGGTCTGCACGTGGGAGCTGGGAGCGGAAGGGGGGGTTTGCGTCAAAAGCGCGGTGGCCAGTGCGATTGCGATTCGCAGATGCATGGACTTACCTCGTGGAAGTGGACGGAGCGGTCCCGGAGGCTCAGATTGATGGCGTGACGCACTCGAACAATAACACGGTGATGACGGAGGTGCGCGCCCGCGCGCTGCTCGTCATCGAAGACGACGCCCCCATCCGGCGCGCGCTGCACGACGCGCTCGGCGAGGTGGCGGACCGGCTGCTCGAGGCGGCGACGGGCCGGGAGGGCATCGAGCTCGCTTCGTCGGAGCGTCCCGAGCTGATCATCCTGGACCTCGGGCTTCCCGACGCGGCGGGGGTGGACGTGTGTCGCGAGATTCGCTCGTGGTCGCGCGTGCCGATCGTCGTGCTCTCCGCGCGGCATTCGGACACGGAGAAGGTGTTGCTCCTGAACGCGGGCGCCGACGACTACGTCACGAAACCGTTCAGCACGCCCGAGTTCGTCGCGCGCGTGCGCGCCGTGTTGCGGCGGGCGCGGCTCGGCGGCGCGATCGGCGACCACGGCCCGGCCGTGATCGAAGCCTACGGCCTCGTCATCGACGTCCCGCGCCGCCGGGTGGCGCGCGGGCAGACGGTGATCCGCCTGACGCCGATCGAATGGGATATCCTCCGCACGCTCGTGGCGCACGCCGGCCGGACGCTCACGCACCAGCAGATCTTCGACGCGGTCTGGGGCTCCGCCCTGGGCAGCCCGCAGCAATACCTGCGGGTGCACGTCACCAACCTGCGCCGCAAGATCGAGGTGAACCCCGCGCAGCCCGAGCTGATCGTGACGGAGCCCGGCGTCGGGTATCGGGCCGAGCTGCCGGTGTAGCCCCCGTCGCGCCGTGATCAGCTCGCGCGTCTGGATTTGGATCGGCTGGGTCACCGTGTTTCTCACGGCGACCGTGTTGCTGCGGGTGTTCCGCGACAGCGTGGATACCATCCCGCCCGTACTCATCTACCTGCTCATGATCCTGGGTGGGAGCGTGAGTGGCGGTCGGGCGCTCGGCTTCACGCTCATGTTCGCGGGCTTCGTGTCGATCGACTTTTTCTTCCAGGTCCCGTACGACCGGTTTTCGGTCGGCAAGCCGCTCGACTGGTTGGTGTTGCTGTCGTTCCTCACGACCGCGGCGGTGACCACCCACCTCGTGACCCAGGAGCGCGAGCGCGCCGCGGAGGCCGCCCGCAAGACCGACGAAGTCGCCGCGCTCGGCAGCGTGCTCGCCGCCGTCTCGCACGACCTGCGCACGCCGCTCACCACGATCACCGCCCTCGCGCAGGCCGGCGTCGCGCGCGGGGACCCGAGCGCGCGGGCCATCGAGGAGGAAGCGAACCGGCTCTCGCGACTGGTCGCCGACCTGCTCGATCTCTCGCGCCTCCGTGGCGGGGCGCTGCCCCTCCACCCCGAGCTCAACACGGCGGAAGACCTGGTCGGGGCGGCGGTGCGGCAGACCGCGGGGCTGTTCGGCGATCGTCCGCTCGAGACGCGGGTGGACCTGAGCGAGCCGGCGCTCGTGGGCCGGTTCGACTTCGTGCAATCGCTCCGCATCCTGAGCAACCTGCTGGGCAACGCGGCGCATCACACGCCGCCGGCGTCGCCGGTCGAGCTCTCGGTGCAGCGACAGGGTGGCACGCTCGCGTTCGCCGTGGCGGACCGCGGCCCGGGCGTTGCCGCGGCGGAGCGCGAGCGCATCTTCGAGCCGTTTTACCGGCCCGCGGGCGCGCCGGCGGACGGCGGGGGCCGCGTCGGGCTCGGGCTCGCGATCGCGCGACGCCTGGCCGAGCTGCAGGGCGGCACCGTCGACTACGCGCCCCGTCCAGGCGGAGGCAGTGTCTTCACGCTGCGGCTGCCGACGGGCGATGGAAGAAAATGACTCACAAGGTCTTCAAATACTCCACTAGATCCGCCCGCTGTTGCGCCGTGAGCCGCAGCTTCAACACGCCGTCGTAGTGCTGCACCACATCCATCAACGTCGCCGCGCTGCCGTCATGGAAGTACCGCGGGTGCTGCTGCAAGGCCCGGAGCGGCGTGGTCCGGTACTGGTGATTCTTGAGCCGGCCGGCCCGCACGGGATCCATGCCCGTCTCCCCCGGATCGTGCAGGATGCCCCGATTCACGTCGGTGAACGCGAGCGACGGGATGTGGCAGCTCGCGCACCGCGCCACGCCGTCGAACAGCGCGTGGCCTCGCTCCGCGGCGGCCGGATCGAAGCTCCCGGCGGGCGCCGGCGGCGTCGCGAGACTCAGCTGGTAGGCGCGTAGCACGGGGAGCACCGGGGTGACGCGATCGGGAGTCTGGTGGATATCGATGCCGAGCACCGGGTCCGCGAACGATCCGTGGCCGTGCATCTGGGTCACCGCGACGTACGCATTCCAGTACGACACGGGCCCTTCACCGGTGTAGGTCTCGAGGGCCACGCCCGCGAGCCCCAACGCAGGCGGGAGGACGACGGGACTGTTGATCCCGTCGCGGTTGAACTCCGCGTCGTAGCGGCCGGGACCCCACGAGTTGAACACCGCCTTGACCGCGGCGGGGAGGGCCGGCGACAGGGCGACGATCGCGCCGACGTTCAAGTCCCGGTTCGGCAGCCCGTCGAGCCGCCGTCCGACACCCGCGGTGACCGAGTTGTCCACCGTGGAATGACACAGCGCGCAGGTGATGCCGAGCGCCTTGATATGTTTGTCGGCCGTCACCTGGGCCTCGACGCCCACGACCGCGTCTCGCCGCAGCAGCTCGACGGTGGTAGCAGGGCTGTTGAGATCGGCGCTCGCTAGGAACCCCGGCGGCAAGCGGTCGGCATCCACCTTGAGCCCCACCGCGAGCGCAGTGGCGGGCGACACGCCCGTCTCCACGACCTGGTTCAGGTGCAGGGTGTCGGTCCAGAAGGCTTCGTCTCCGAAGGTCCAATGGCGGAAGATGTAGCGACCCGCGGCCGGACCGCTCAGCGCGGCGCCGAGTCCGGCGTCGGCCGGTACGAGCGCGTCGGTCGGGGACGCGGCGGGGGCGGTCGGCGCCGGGGTCGTGCGGCTCGTGCAGGCCGCGAGCGTCAACGTGAGGACGGCACGGGAGAGACTGCCGAGCGATGGACGACGCATGACGGATCTCCTTGGATGGATTTCTATAACTCAGATACGTTGTCTATAGAGAAACTGGTTTGCGTCGGGCGGGAGGCTTGACAAGCACGTGCCGGGGGCGCCGTTTTGTTCCTACGACAAGCGCGTGTTGCAGTTAGAGACCTCTACCTTAGGGGACACTGCCATGCCGTTCGGCGCCTTCATCAACGTGATTCCGGGTCCGGTCTTCATCGTCGTCCATGCGGTCGCGCTGCTGATCGGTGTGTACTTCGCGCGACGGGCCTTCGCCATGGGCGCCACGGAATTCGGCCGGGCGTTCGTGCTGTTCGCGCTCGCCGAGCTGAGCTACATCACGTATCACTTCGACTGGACCGTGTTCCTCTTCGCCCACTTGATCAGTGAGGTGCTCGACCTGCTGGCATTCATCCTCGTCTTCATGGGTATGACGAAGCGGATGATGGGCGGCGGTACCCCCGCGGGAGGCCGGTGAGGCAACACGCGGACTGGTGCGTCCTGATCCTTGCCGCGCTCGCGGCGTGCCGGCCGTCGGCGCCGGTCGCTCGACCCGTGGCCACGGACCACGTCGCCCTGCCCCCGTCCTACATGTTCCGGCCGGCGGCCATCACGGTGCCGGCCGGCACTCGGGTGACCTGGACCAACACGGATCACTTCACCCACTCCATCCGGCTCCTCGACCAGGGGACCGGGGGGGGCGGGGGGGGCGGGGCGCAACCGATGATTCTCAAACCCGGCGACAGCACGAGCTTCACGTTCGCGACGCCGGGCACGCACCTATACGATTGCTCGTTCCACCCGCACGACATGCACGGCGAGGTGGTCGTCACCCCCACTCCAGCGCACTGAGGCACACTATGAGCCGAATCCATGTCCGAACGGTCACCCTCGTCGCCGCCGCGTTTGCAGGCGTCTCGCTCGCCTGCGGCGGCAGCTCGAGCGGGCCGCCGGCCCCCACCCTGACCATCGCCAAGACCTCGACGACGAGCGGCGATGGGCAAACCGACACCGTTCTCTCCACGCTCGCGAATCCCATCCGGGTGGTCGTGACCCTGGGGACGCCTCAGGTCGGGACGACGGTGACGTGGGCCGCCACCGGGCCCGGGGCATCGGTGACGCCGCTCCAGTCGATCACCGATGCGAACGGGATCGCGACCACGACATGGAAGCTGGGTCATGTGTCGGGCGCGCAAACCGCCACGGCGAGCGTGACCAGTGCAACCGGCTCGCCGGTGACGTTCACCGCAACCGCGACGCCCGGGGTCCGCACGCAGATGATCCAGCCGACCGGCGACGGTCAGGCGTGGATGATCGGCACCGTCCTGCCGCAGCCGCTCGCCGTTACCGTCGCGGATCAGTATGGTAACGGCGTGGCCGGGACCGCTGTCGCCTGGCAGGTGACGAGCGGATCGGCGAGCGTCAGCCCCACCAACCCGACGAGCAACGCGAGCGGCGTCGCGCAAACGTCCCTCACGCTCGGCAACACACCCGGCCCCATTACCATCACCGCCACCAACGCCTCGCTCAGCGGCTCACCGCAGTCGTTCAGCGCCACCGCTCAAGCGATTCCCACGACCGCGGACGTCACCGTGGGGCCCGGGATTCAGTTCAAGAGTAACCGCAACAGCACCACGGACCCGGCCACGGATACCATCGCCGCGGGCGGATCCGTGACGTGGACGTGGGCCGCGAACTCGATCGGTCACAGCGTGCACTCCACCGGGGCGCCGACCTTCGCGAGCAGCGTCGTCATGACGACCGGGACTTACGCGGTCACGTTCAACACCGCGGGCACATACACCTACAACTGCTCGGTCCACGGTAGCGCGATGGCGGGAACGATTGTGGTGCGGTAGGGGAGTGGGGAGTGGGGGGAGGGCTCAACGCGTACGAAGTAATACGCAACATGACCCCGGTTCGCGGGAAGGTCCGGAAGGCCGGAACGCCGCTCGAACGCCGCGCACGTTGAGACCGGCCAGCACACCGCGCAGCAGGGCCAGGTTCATCTCGCAGATAAGCGGCTGACACTCGGCCGCGAGGGCGCCGAAGGGACAGTTCTGGAGGCGGATTTCGCCGTCCTTCCGGGCAGCGACGGGGGCGGGGGCGTACCCGCACTCCGTGAGCACCGTCGACAGCTCGTTCCGACGCCTCGGCCCCCCCCCGCCCCCCCCGCCGTTCCTCACCAACGCTCGGCCCGCGTCGCGCGCCGCCCGCAGCAGGCCGCGACGGGCAGTGGGCGGCGCGGCTGTGAGCGCACGCGCCAACACGCGCCCCGCCAACTCGTAGCGCCGCGCCGGCAGCGTGACATCGAGCTCGAGATCGGAGCGGCGATACAGCTTGGCCGGGCGGCCCGCACCGGGCCCCCGGCGCCCGGTCAGTCGGCGATACGATGTGTCGAGTAGGCCGTGGCCGACGAGCTTGTCGAGGTGGAAGGCCGCGAGCGCCCGGGAGATGCGGACGGCCCGAGCCGCCTCGTCGCGTCCCACGTCGCGGCGTCGGCTGGAGACGTAGCGATAAAGCGCCCTCCTGGTGGGATCGTGGAGGGACGCGATCGTCGCAATCTGGCGCTCCAGCGATGTCGCGGCCACGCCACAAATCTACACCGCTTTGACAAACCCTACGGGAACGGAGGCGGTGACAGGGGCGGCTTGGGCAGGTCTCCACTTGGCGCCCGCACGGTGACGTCCTCGAACAGCACCGACGGCACGACATACGATGCCGCGTAAGTGAGCCCGGGCGCGCCCATCATCTGGAAGCTGAAGCCTCCCCCGCCACCGCCCCCGCCCCCGCCCTCGAAGTCGAAGCCGCCGAATCCCGCCAACACATCGTGGAACGGGCTCGTGTACACCGTCTGCGCGGTCGAGACGGCCACGATCTCCTTGAACGTGGACGGCGTGATCCCGGAGAGATTGGCGGAGCGGATCGGCTCCTCGTGTCCGTCGGGATAGACGCGGACCGCCAGCGTTGCCTGGAGCGTGGGCGACCCGGATTCCGCGCCGCTCATCATCGCGAAGAACGCCATCGGATCGGACATGCCCATGAGCCAGGGATTGCCGATGCGACGGATGACGATGGCATACGGCTTCCCGCGCGCCGCGGCGAGCTCGAGCAGCTTACGCTTGAGCGCGTCACTCGAGAGAACCCCTCCCCCTCCCGAGTCAGGGCTGACCACGAGGTTCGTGACGACGGGTCCTTCGCCCCACCGATTGCCGCTGCTCCGCGCGACGCCGCGCACGGGGACGCGTGTGGCGAGCAGCGTCTTCAGGATCCCGTGATCGATGACTTTGGTTGCGCGCGTGGGCACCCCGTCGTCGTCCACCTTGAATTCGCCCAGGTAACGGCCCTGGTACGTCGTGAGGCCGGGATCGTCGCTCACCGAGAGAAACGCTGGCAGCACGCGCCCGCCGATCTGATCCAGGAACGGATTGTCCAGCCGCGCGGCGAACTCTTCCATGAACGGACTGCCGAGCACGGGGCGGCGCACGGCCACGAGGCGCGGGGCGAAGATGTCGTTGAACAGCTCCGCCGCCGCCTCACCCTCGAACAGCACGGGGCCGTTGTATGGCTCCGCGATGCCGGTCCGGCGCAGGCCGGTCAGCCGTCCGCCCAGCGCGCGCACCGAGTCCGCGATCTGGTCCGGCGTGGGCAGGTCGCGCGGCGCGCCGCCGTACAGGGTGATGACATCGGTAAGCGGCGAGCCGTCCACGGCCTGCGTCGTGGCGCGGATCCGCAGCACCACCCAGGGGGAGGCACGCGTGAACGACGAGCCTTCGCTGTTCACATATGTGGTGCGGACCACGCCGGCGCTCCACGAGACCTCGGACGTGTAAATGTCCGGTATGCCCCGAAACAGCGCCGACGCGCGACGCACCAACGCTTCTCCGGCCGGGCGGTCGAACAGCTCCGGCGGCGCGGGCGTCACGTCGCTGATGGTGGCGGGCGGCTCCTTGCTGAAGTCGGGGAGCGAGTCGGTTCGCGTATGGTTCGCGAGCGTCGCGCGCTTCTGGGACAGTTGCTCGACCGCGCGTTTGTACGCGCCGTCGGTGGCCAGCCACAGCTGGCGCCGGACGACGGCGTAGTCGTCGTCAATGGGAAGCCCCGCGAACCCGTAAGACCCCTCGAGCATCGTGCGCGTCGGGCTCGGCATTTCCATGAAGTTCGTGTTGTCGAACTTGTAGTCCCCGACGCGCAGCTCCACGTTGAGGGCGCGCCGGTGCGTGTCCGCACCGCGCAGCAGGGCGCCGAGGCTCGCGCTCGCGTCGCTGGTCCGAATCTCGTCCACCCGGTAGGCCACGAAGTAGGGCGCGGGCAACGTGTCGAGCCGCAGCCGCGTCATCGTGCGCGCCAGCTCGTCACGTAACGCGCGGCCCAGCGGGTCGGCGGCGGCCGGTGTCTGGGCAACGGCGGCGGCCCCTCCCCAGGCGAGACCGAGGAGACACGCCAGGGCGGTCTTCACGGCTGCCCGGCGTCCGGGGGTGGCAGGATCGGCGGCCGCTCCTGCGACTTCGGCTTCTTCTGGACTTCGACCTGCGACAGCAGCAGCCCGGGCGACACCGCCGACACGGGCACCCAACCCGACTCCGCTCCGCACAGGCCGTTGAACACTTCGACCTTGTCGTCCGCCGCCACGATCTTCGAGAACGCCGTCAGGGGCGTCCCGATGAAGTCGACGCCCCGGACCAGCTCCTGGTGCCCGTCGGGGTAGACGCGGTACACCATCACGGGCATCACGTTGAACGCATTGGGAATGAACCGCCGGGTGATGGTAAAGCCGCCCTCGATGTCGTCGAACAGCAGGCCATACGGTTTGCCCTGACGCCGCACCTCGTCGATCAGCATGCGCTTGAGCTCGGCCTCCGTGTGCCGCTCCGTGGTTTCGACGATCAGGTTCGACTGGCGCGCGACGGGTGAGAGCCCCAGCTCGGAGCGCCCGTGTCCGTTCGAGCCGGGGAAGCCTTCGATCGGCGAGCGGCTCATGAGAAACGTCTTCAAGACGCCGCGGTCCACGACGGTCACGCGCTGCGCGCGCACGCCCTCGTCGTCGAACCGATAGAACCCGGCCAGGTCCGTGGAGCCGAGCCGGCGCAGCGTGGGATCGAAGTAGACCGACATCGAGGAGGGCAGGACCGCCTCGTTCACCTTCTTTTTGAACGTCTGGCCCTCGGTCTCGAGCTTCTGGCGCTGGCCCTCGACGCGGTGTCCGAACACCTCGTGGAAGAACACCGCGCTCGCGCGACCCGACAGGATCGCGGGCCCGGCGTACGGGTCGAGCGGCGGCGCCCGGCGGAGCGCGTGGAGATCGTCGATCATCCTGGCCACGGCGGCCAACACGGTCTTGTCGGACGGCAGGCCCTCGGGCGTGAACGCCCAATACGACTCGTAGCGCGGCAGCTCCATCCCGTCGTCGGCCTTGGAGAAGGCGAAGAGGTACAGCCGATAGATCGGCTGCGAGGTCTCGATCTCCGTCCCTTCGCTGTTCACGTACCAGCGGGTCTCGACCTCAGCGACGAAGCGGGCGGTCCCCTCGTAGATGTCGGAGCTGCGGGCGAACGGCGCCGTGTAGCGACGGATGCGCTCTTCCCAGGCGCGCCGGTCGACCACGAGCTTGGCGCCGGGCTCGCTGTAGGATTCGCGCGGCTCCCCGGAGAAATCGGGCGACGAGTCCTCCGCGGCGACGCCCACCATGGCGTTGGTCTTCACCCAGGTCAGCTGCTGCACGGCGCGCTTATAGTCGCGGTCGGTCGCGTACCACAGGGCGGCGCGGATGGCGGTCGGGTCGTCGTCGATCGGGATCTCGGTCGAGCGCACGCCGAAGTCCATGAAGTCCCGGCCGGGGAATCCCCCACGCAGCGGATGCGTGTTGTCGAAGCGGGAATCCCCCACGCGCAGGTCCACGTCGACCGCGCGACGGCGCCCCTCGCGGCTCCGCGTGATCGCGCCGAACGAGCCGGCGACGGCGGCGCTCGCGATCTCCGTGACTTCGTAGCTCAGGAAGTACGGCGGCGTGGGCTGGGACTTGAAGGTCGCGAGCGAGCGCGCCAGCTCGTCTTTCATGGCCTGGAGGACCGGCGACGCCGGTCGCGCCTGCGCGCCCCCCGGGCCAGCGATTGCGGTGAGGATCAGACCGAGCAATCCAACACGACGTATCATCATCCGTCCCCTTACATCCTCGAGGCCTGGGTGGGCTGACAACTAAACGCGAAGCGAAGAGGGCTGTCTAGAGACGTTTCGTGCGGGGGAAGGGCGTTACGCTGTGTAACGCCGGAATCACCCGTCCCCCCTCTCCCAAAGGGAGAGGGGGACGGGGGGTGAGGACCTACTGCCTCGTCTGCTCCCCTGCACCGCCCGCCGTCGCGGCGCCCGCCGTGCGGTTCTGGTAGGGCGGCCGCTTCGGGGTCGCCACCGGCCGGCTCTGCAGCTGCCGCTCCACCTCTTGAATGCCGGCGTCGAGCTGCTGATCCACGCCGCGGGCCAGCACGCCCGGGTCTTCCGCGACCGCGATGTCCGGATCCACGCCGTGCCCTTCGGCGAACCACTGCCCCGAGGGATCGTACTGCCGGAACGTCGGCACGGTCACGAACCCGCCGTCGATCAGCTGCGGCACGCCGCTGATGCCGATGATGCCGCCCCACGTGCGCTCGCCGATCAGCGGTCCCAGTTTGGCCTCGCGGAAGAACGTCGGGAAGCAGTCGCCCCCCGAGCCGCTCCAGCCGTTGATGAGCATCACCTTCGGCCCGACCTGGGCCGCCGGCGGCCAGCGCCAGTCCTGTCCGTCTCGCACCGCGTAGAACGCCATGGCCGGCCGGTTCAGCAGCTCGATGAAGCGGTCGGGAATCTGGCCGCCCGAATTGAACCGCTCGTCCACGACGAGCCCCTGCTTGTCGATCTGCGCGGCGAGCTGGCGCTCGAGCTCGGTCTGGCCGTCGAGCCCCGTGCTCGGCACGTAGACGTAGCCCACGCGACCCTTGGTCATCTCGTCCACGTGCCGCCGGTTCGCGTCGATCCACGCCAGATACCGCAGCCGACCCTCGTCGGCCAGCGTTTTGACGAGCACCGTGCGCGCGCCGTCGGCTGAGGGCCGGCTGTTGACGGTCAGCTTCACCGTCTGGTCGGCCAGTCCGTCGAACGCCGCCCACGGATCCTGCTTCGGATCGAGCGGCAGTCCGTTCACCGCCAGCACGTAGTCGCCTTCCTTTACATCCATCCCGACCAGCGGTGAGCGGACTTCCGCGTCCCACGGCGCCCCGGTGATGATCCGCCTGATCCGGTACGCTCCGTTTTCGAGGCTCCAATCGACGCCCAGGAGGCCCACGCCCCGGCGCGGACCGGTTTCCAGGTCGCCACCACCGCGGTAGGTGTGCGAGCTCGACAGCTCGGAGATCAGCTCGCCGATGGCGAAGTTGACGTCGGAGCGTGTCACGCTCGCGTCCAGGAGCTTGCCGTAGCGTGCGCGCTCCGCGTTCCAATTCACCCCGTGCATGCCGGGGTCATAGAAGTAGTCGCGCTCGAAGCGCCATACGTCCGCGAAGATCTGCTGCCACTCGGCGCGTGGATCCACGGTCATGGTGAGCTCATTGGTCCGGAGCGGCTTGTCGAATTTCTGACCGGGCTTCACGTCGACGATCGCGAAGCGGCGCGGCTGCTGGGCCACGAGCACTTTCTGCCCGTCGAAGGACAGGTCCACGCCGGTCGCGTCGTCGATGACCGTTTCTTCCTTGCGGTCCTTGAGATCCCAATAGACGAGCGGACTCTTCTTGTCCGAGGCTGCGGCTCCCGTCCGCGGCGTGCGCCGGTACAGCACCTTGCCGGATGCCGCCGCCAGGTCCGCGTAATTCCCCGCCTCGGGCGGCAACAGCACCACCCGGCTCTCAAATCCGGCGAGATCGATGTCGACGGCGGTCGTTTTGGACTTCGCGGCGTCGGGCTTCTTGCCGTTCGTGGTGTCGGCCGCCGTGGAGTCGCGCTTGGCGGTCTCGTCGTCGCTCTTGGGCGCGAGGGGCGAGGGGACGCTCGCACGCAGCGGCACGGCGGCGATCTGCGTGGTGTTGGTGTAGATCCAGGTGTTCTCGACGTCACTGTAGATCGGGACGAACGCGCTGTTTCTCAAGAAATACAGGTACTGACCATCCGGGTCGAACACGGGCCCGGCGTCGGCGTAATAGCCCGACGTCACCTGGGTGCGCGTGCCGGACTTCGCATCGAACAGGAAGACGGCCGTGTTGCGGTTCTCGAGGTCGCGCGCGTAGGCCAGCCAGCGACTGTCGGCCGACCAGGAGACGCGGAATGGGTCGAGCGCGCCCTGGTACATGAACAGGCCGCGGTCCACCTTGGTCGCCTTCTTGGAATCGCGGTCCACGATCCAGATCGTCATGGTCTGATCGATGAACGCGAGCTTTTTGGAATCGGGCGACCAATAGGGCCGGTAGCGGAATCCGGGACCGAGCGTCGTGAGCTGTTCCTCGGTGCCGCTGCCGTCGGCGGGGCGCACCATGAGCTGGTACTCTCCGCCCCGGTCGCTCCAGTAGGCGATCGAGCGGCCGTCGGGCGACCAGGTGGGGGTGCGCTCCGCCACGCCCGGCGTGCGCGTCACGTCCAGCACCGGGCCGTTCTCGGCCGGGACCGTGAAGATGTCGCCGCGCGCCTCGAACAGGGCGCGCTTCCCGGTGGGCGAGATCGCGGCGTCCGCGATCCGCGTCCCCACTGAGTCGAGCCGCGGCTTCAGCGTGCTCGCGTCGGTGATGACCTCCACGCGCACGTCGTGCGTTTGCTCCGTCGCGAGATCGAGGAGATACAACCGACCGCCCGATTCGAACACGATGTCCGACGGCCCGATCGCCGGGAAATGGATGTCGTAGTCGGAAATCCGCGTCACCTGGCGGATCAAGTCCTTGTCCAGGCTGTACGCCCAGATGTTCGCGCGCTCGCCCGCGCCGCGGTCGGACAGGAAGTACAGCGTGCGGCCGTGCCACATCGGCTGACTGTTGTTCGCATCGCTCGGCGCCACCTGCTTCGAGGCCCCGGTCTCGAGGTTGTAGAGCCAGATGCGGGAGTTCCAACCGCCGCGATACCGCTTCCAGGTGCGGAAGTCCTGCGACTGCGGCACGTACGCGAGCCATTTCCCGTCCGGAGAAATGGCGCCGAACTCCCCGTAGGGCACCGGGAGCTTCACCGGCATCCCGCCGTCCTTCGAGACCCGATACAACTGGAAGAACCGGTCCCGCCCGCTCTCCATGGGGGACGCGTACAGGATGCTCTGCCCATCGGGATACCAGCCGAGCATGCGGTCGGGCGCGGGATAATGGGTGATGCGGGTCGGCACCCCGCCGCCTGACGGCATCACGTAGATGTCTTCGTTGCCGTCGTAGTCACCCGTGAACGCAATGAGCTTGCCGTCGGGCGAGAAGCGCGGGAACGACTCTTCGCCGCGCGGCGAGCTCAGTCGGTTGGCGACGCCGCCCGCCTTGGGCACCACCCAGACATCGCCCGCGAACACGAAAGCGATCTGAGTGGCGGACACGTCGGGCTGGCGGAGCGCCCGGGCGTCGATCTGGCCCGCGAGCGGCTGGTGGAAGGCGAGCGCGCACACGACCGACCACGCGAGCGCGGAGGAGAGCGATCGAGTTCGGACCATATGACCTCTTCGGACGGCGAAAAGAGACACACGAACGACGGCGGGAACGGAGTGATGGTCGCGGCCGAACGGCGCCGTGTCAAGCCGGGGTCTTAGCGGGAATACCCGTGAAGCACGGGCAGTCTAGCAGCCGGAAGCTGCACGGCTCGCCCCTCACTGGAGAGTGACTCATGGCACTGCACGAATATTTCACCGCGTCGTCGACAATTGGGCGACTCCTCACCGGGTGGTCGCACCTCTACCGGCACACGCCCGTGAATACCGCCGTCACCTATCTCCACCTGGTCGGCATCATGGTGGGAGGCGGCGTCGCGGTCAGCACCGATCGCGCTTCGCTCCGGCTCTCCCCCGCGACGCCGGACTGGTCCGCGGAGTTGGCCCGGCTGGCCGGGGTTCATCGCTGGGTTCTCACGGGTCTTGGCCTCATCTTCGCGACGGGCTCGCTGATGGCGTTAGCGGACTTGGACGGCGTGATGAGGTCGGCCGTCTTTTGGGTCAAGATGGGGCTCGTCGGCCTGTTGCTCGCGAACGGCTACCTACGAATGCGCTCGGAGACCGCGCTCAGACAGGGAGTCTCCGACGCGTGGACTGGCTTCCGCCGAAGTTCCGGGGCGAGCCTCGTGTTGTGGTTCGTCGTTCTGCTGGCGGGTGCATTGCTCCACTCGACGCTGTGAGCGTCGGTCCTCACCCCCCGAACTTACTTCTGGTATAGCTCGGGCAGTTGCTCCTGGAGGCGCGTCAGCTTCGGCAAGTCGTTGTAAACGATGTACGGCTGATCGGTGTGACGCGCGAGGTAGTTCTGGTGATACTCCTCGGCCGGGTAGAACCCCTTGAGCGGCAGCACCTGTGTCACGATCGGCTTGGGGAAGACATGATCCCGTTGCAGCTGCTCGATGTAGCCGAGCGCCGCCTTGCGCTGGGCGTCAGTGGCGTAGAACACGACCGACCGGTATTGCGTCCCGACATCCGGACCCTGGCGGTTCAGCTGGGTCGGATCGTGGGCCACCGTGAAGAACACCCGCAGCAGATCGTCGTAGGACACCTGCGCCGGATCGTATGTCACCTCGACCGATTCGGCGTGGCCCGTGTTCATCGCGCTCACGATCTCGTAATGCGCCGTGACGGCACTGCCGCCCGCGAAGCCCGAGACCACGCGCGACACGCCCTTGACGTGCCGGTAGACGGCGTCCACACCCCAGAAGCAGCCACCGGCGAAGACGGCTGTCTGCTGCTGGGCGGCGGCAGGAGCTGGAGCAACGAGGAGGAACAGGAGGCCGAACAGGGCCGCACGACGAACAGGGAGGCTGGTCATTGTACGTATCATAATCCCGTTTGTGGGTTCTCGGCACCCCGTGCCGCCCTGCCGCCGTGCCGCCCTCCCGCCTTCGCGACTCACACCATCAGCGCGCGCATGGGGTGGAGGGTCCGGCGGAACGGGTCGAACACGAGGCCGAGGATCTCGAGGGTGACGACGCCGAGGAGCGGTTCCGCGTCCCCCGGCTGGCCGAGGACGACGGGGGTGTGCCCCTCGCCGTGAGGCAATCTCACGATGCACTCCGAGACGGACCGGTGGACGGACGTTCCGTCGGCCAGTACGAACTCCATCTCGCGCGTCGGCACGAGACCGATGGCTCGCCACACCGGTTCGGGGAGGAGCGAGTAGGTGGCACCGCTATCGATCAGGAAGCGGACAGTGACTTCCGCGCCCGGGGGGGGGCCGCGGACGGTTCCTTGCACGTAGCTGATACCCACGCTCCAGAAAATGGGGGGCTTCGGCCAAGCGCCGTCATCGGAAGTTTGCCAGGCGGCGCGAAACCGCGCCAGTGAGCGATGAGAACCGAAGCTTAGCTAACCTTCGCCAGGTACTTCTCGGCAGCCTGGAGGGCCCGGCGCTTGCCGCCGTGCGTCACGTCCCCGAAAAACCTGCGGTGGCGCGGGCCGTACGTGCCGTCCCGCCGTTTGTGGAACCCGACACGGACGAACCAGCCGAAGGTCCGCGTGGACGGTTGGTCGATGCGGCTGATGCCGCGCCTCTTTTTCATGGCCACGATCCCGATAGAAAAGAATTGTGCGCTAAACTGCACACGTGGTCCCTGTTAGGCAAGGGAGCAGGCCGGGTCAGCCGACCAGGTCAGAGATCTGCAAACCGCTTCAACGTTCAATCTCCCGATCCCGTACACCCGCAAGGACCCTTCACCGGAACGGGATCATGTCCCTACCTCTTTCGCGGCTGCTCGTCGCTACGTGGTTCGCGGTCGCTTCCTCAGCCTGCACAAACGGTCGCAGCGGCCAGGTCATGGGTCCTCCGGATACGACAACGACTCCCCCTCCCCCTCCCCACCTCCGCCTCCGGCGCCGCCCGTAACGTTCGACCTCCGCTTCAAGGGAGTAGGTATCCTGTCCAGCAATGTCGACGTGACGCACACGGATATCTATGCAACCGACGCTTCTTTCACGTCATACACGGTGGACAGCATGACTGGTTCGCCGCTCGAGCTCGGCACCGGCCTCTGCAGCGCGACCACGTGCGCGTGGTTTTTCGACGTGTTCACCCAGCCCGCCGGCGTGGCGCGCGTAGGCGCGGCCTACAGGGCTAACATCCTCGCGAATCTCCCATTCGTCCTGGATACGGCGACGAGCGACACGGTCGTCACGTCCTTCGACCTGGAGCCCGCTGAAAGCCTGTTCGCGATCGCGCAGCTCGCGACGAGCCAGCGGGGCGGGTACCACCTCGTTCCGGGCGTCGTGCCCGTGAGCGGGCTGCAGGCGGCGGCTTCACAGGAGGGCGCGCACCATCGGGTGATCACGGCACTCTCGTTCGATTCCGGCGCGGTGCATTACCTGTCGTATGCCTGGCAGCACGACTCGACGGCGGGCTACGACGCGCAGGTCGTGACCGCGTCCTTCTCGACGGTGGGCACGGCGGCGATGGGACTCGCCGCGAACGGCTACACCATTACTGCCTTGGGGGGCGACTCGACGGATGGATTCGTGCTCGTCGGGACGCGCGTGACGGGCGCCTCCGCCCCGCGGAGCCTCCTGATCAACCCCGCTCAGGGCACGGACCTCACCGGATACGCGCCCGTCGGATACCTGATCGAGTCGCCGCCCGGGACGCTGACGTTGCTGCTCGAGAAATGACGCCAGCGCGGCTCAAGCCGCGGCTCGGCAGCGTCTGCTGAAGCAGAGTGTCCCGCGCGTTTACGAGCGGTCGCCGAGCCGCGAAGCCTGCCCTGAGGCGCGCAGCGCTGAAGGGTTCACTCGCGCCATCGGGGCGCGACCCGGCAGCCCCTTCGGGTACGCCCGCTATCCGAGGATGTCGTCCACCAGAAATGTGACGGTGGGGAAACACCGAAGCGCGATCATCGCGCCGCGGGAAAACGCACGGACGCGCGTGTAACGGCCACCGGCAGGTTCCTGGTACATGAGGACGCGCTCACTCACAAGGTCGACGAGCCAAGCCTCTGGAATCCCCGCCCGGGCGTAGAGAGGAACCTTGACGTCGCGGTCGTAGGCCAGCGTGGTATCGGCGACCTCGACGGCCAGGAGGATATCCCGAGTGCGGGGGTGGTGAGGGTACCCATCGGGGCGTGGCTTGAGGAGCGTGAGGTCGGGCTGAGGCGCGTCTCGTTCGCCGAGGACGACGGGATTCTGGACGTCGAAGAGCGCGAGATCAATCAGGGCGCGCGCGAACAACTGCGTGAGCCGGCGGACCACGCTCGCGTGACGGTCTCCGATCGGGGTCATCTCGACCACCTGGCCGTCGACGAGCTCGACCCGGGTGTCCGCGCCGAGGACTCCCAATTCCCCCAGTCGTTGGTAGGCGTCCACGGTGAACGGCCCCCGGAGCACGCGTTGTGCCATGCCCACAATATCGGCTCCGCGAATCGGACCGGTCAATCTCGGCGCGGCCGGCTCACCGTCCGTCATCTATTGCGCGCGGTCCGGAGCCTATGGTTGCAGGAGAAACGGTGGGACTCGTTGATCAGCCGACGGGGAGCTACCTTCTGAAATAGCTTCGACGTCGAGGGCAGTATGCATCCGACATGCGTGCGGCGTGTCGCCCCGTGGATCGCCTGCACCGCCATCGCGTGCGGGAACGAGTCGACCTCACCCGGTCAGCCGATTTTCCACGGCGACTTCCAGCTCGTCGCGGCCGACGACTGGGTCGCCAAGCAAGCCTGCAACTACGTCATCCCGACCGACGAGACCGTCTGCGACTGGGGTCACCTGTCCATTACGACCGATCCCGCCGCGATCTCCGTGCGCGGCTTCACGGTCTATCACGCCGGCGTGATCGTGCATCAGGACTCCGTCAGCTATCACGCGCCCGTACACGTGGTCGACGCGTGCACGATCGCGATCGACAGCACGGGCGGCGTCACGCCCAATGGCCGTGGCGTCCTCGCGGGCGATACCCTCCACTTCTATGGGCATGGCTCGCTCGGCGACTCACTCTCGTGGGGGTATCTGGTGGTGCAAGTGGAAAGGGTGAGTGGGTGTCCGTAGAGGGAGCTGGGAGCGAGGAGCAGGGAGCAGAGAGCCGGGAGCGCTCCCTGCTCCGCCACCCCGAGTCAAAAGCCGTTCACGAACGAGCAGCCGGGCGGCTCCGGGCTCCGGGGAGTGCACTCGGTCGTCGGGAACGGCATCCGGTTGTAGAAGTGCCCGTTGGTCGCGATGCGCGACAGGGTCAGGAGTCGATCGTAGTGGCGCAGGTCCAGCCAGCTAAACCCTCCCTCCCAGACGAGTGAGTACCGCTTCTCGTACAGCAGTACGGTGAGCACCGAATCGGGCGTCTGCGCCGCCAGGTTCGCGAGTGCCGGGAGCTTGCCCGAATTGACCCGCGTAAAGTTGATGAGCCGTGCCGCCGTGGCGAGGTCGCCCAAACCCAACGCGATTTCGGCCCGGAGTAGGATGAGCTCCTCGTTGCGGATCAGCGGAATCGGCTTGTCCGGCGCGTCGTACAGCGTGAATTGCTGGTTGCTCGTGACCCCGTCGAGCGGCGGCGGCGTATCGACGGACGCGGTCATCTTGTCGAGGACCCGCTGGTCGAGCGTGACGCCGTCGCTCTGCCGCTGCGCCTGCGTGATCAGCTCCGGGTTCGCGAACAGGTGCACCGGATCGAAGTTGGGGTTCGGCTCATCGCCCGGCCCCGTGCTGTACGAGTGGTACGCCCCGAAGGTCAGCGCCCGGGTCGTATCGAGGAACGAGCCGTTGATCGCCACCAGCGCGTTGGCCCAATCGTCGAGGTACACCTCGGTGCGGGCCTTGAGGGCGCGATTCAGCTCAACGAACGTGAGCGGCGTCGCGAACGGGGAGAGCCCCGCGCTCAGCCTGAACGGGAACGCTGGCCCCGCCCCCTGAAGATGGGTGACGGCCGAGTCGAGGAGGTTGAGGATGTGCTGGTAGACCTCGGCGCGCGTGGCGATCGGCGCCGGCGGGCCCAGGGCATCGATGTCCACGGCGATCGGCGCGCCGAAGCTGTCCCGGGTGGCGACGATCTCGAAGAAGTCGAGCGCCTGGATGGTCAGGGCGAACCCCCGGACGGCCTCCTTGTCCGCGGCGCCCATGTCGACGTCCTTATCCAGCGCGCGCAGCAGGATGTTGACGTTCCGGATGTCGGCGTACGCCGGCGTCCACTGGCCTCCGCCGAAGCTCCCGGGGTCGAGCGGTCCTTCCATGAGCTGCGTGACCGTGCGCGGCTCCGTCGGCTCGATGTCGAAGCCCTCGCGACCGAAGATCCCCAGGTTGCGGACGTAGAAGGCCACATTCTCCCGGGTACCCGTGAGCAAGCCTTGCGTGGCATTGGCGATCTTCGCCGCGGTCGGGTGGTTCAGGAGGTCGTCGAGGCTGGAGCTATTCAGGTCGGGCACCGCCAGATCCTTGCACGCGACAAGGGCCGAGAGCGCGGCGCCAGCCATGAGCGAAGCGATCGTGCGCATGGGAAGAGTCCTCATTGGGCGGCCCCGGTCAGAATCCCATGTCCACCGACAGCCAGAAGCTGCGACTCGGCGGATAGGGTGACACGTCGAAGTTCCTGGCGATCTGCTGGGTCCCGAAGTTCGAGACCTCGGGATCGGCTCCCTTGTAGGGCGTCAGCGTGAACAGATTGCGACCCGAGAGGCTCACCCGGGCGTAGCGC
>Ga0247667_1000113_pt1 | contig 41613 bp, 32 predicted proteins | sample CNK08_metaG_FD_183027 | JGI IMG/M metagenome (GOLD analysis project Ga0247667, IMG submission 183027) | Soil microbial communities from Purdue University Martell Research Forest, Indiana, United States - CNK08 | ecosystem: Environmental > Terrestrial > Soil > Temperate forest > Bulk soil... | reverse complement strand
CAGCGGTACTGGCGGCATCACTCGTGGCAATCGCTTCAATCTATGGCGTGCTAAACGCCAACGCCCAAAGTATTTGTTCCGACGTGTCCGCCACCGCTGTCAACGGCGTATCTCTTGGCAACGTCGTTGCGGGCCAAACGTACAGCTATCAGGCGTCGGGAGTCGTCGGGTATAATCTCGACGGTTGCCAGTCCGATCCCGACGGCAATATCGTAGCCGGGGCTTGTAGTCCGGCCACTGGCGACGACAGCTTCACGTGCCCCGGTCTAAAGGCGTTTTCCCTCGTCGGCAAGGTCAACGGACAGTGCCTCCAGTTGGGAAGCAGCGGTACATTCGTCGCGCCGTCCTCAGGTTCGCTGGTCCTGTACTTTAACGACAGTATCTACGGCGACAATAGCGGTTCCTTCAGCGCGTGCGTCACTCCAACGCAAGTACAGCAGCCGTGTGCCAGCGTTTCAGGAGCGGCGAGCGGCGGCGTTTCGTTTGGCAACGTTGTGATGGGTCAGTCATACAACTATCAGGCGTCGGGGGTCATCGGGTATAATCTCGACGGTTGCCAGTCCGATCCCGACGGCAATATCGTAGCCGGGGCTTGTAGTCCGGCCATTGGCGACGACAGCTTCACGTGCCCCGGTCTAAAGGCATTTTCGCTCGTAGCGAAGCTCAATGGACAATGCCTCCAGTTGGGAAGCAGCGGCACATTCGTCGCGCCGTCCTCAGGTTCGCTGATCCTGTACTTCAACGATAGCATCTATAGCGACAATAGTGGCTCGTGGAATGTCTGCCTAGCAGCGCCGTCTGACGACAGCGATTTGGACGGTGTGCCGGACGACCAGGACGAGTGTCCGAACACTCCGCCGGGAGCAATCGTCAACAGCCACGGCTGCAGCATTGATCAACTTGTGCCTTGTTCAGGTCCGGCCTCCGGCGGGACGTGGAAGAATCACGGCCAGTACGTCTCCGCCTTCGTCGAAGTCTCCACGCAATTCTTTGTGGACGGACTCATCACTCCGGACCAGTTTCACGCCATGGTTCCCAAAGCCGCGCACTCCGCCTGCGGCAAAAAGCGAAACAACAGACAAGCTCTACATAACTGAGAGTTGAGGGCAACCGCCTGGCCCCGTGGATCCTCACTCGACGAATATTGTGTTATTTGGATAGCTGCAAATGTTTTTCCGAGCACTATTTGCTTTCCTCGCCTTGCCGTGTGTCGTTGCCGGACTCATTCCGGTTCTGATTGCCCGGGGCGATACTAACCGGCATGGCGGTTCGGCAATCGGCTTCGGAGTTCTCGCGCTCGGCGTCGTGCTCCTGCTTTGGTGCGTGCGGGACTTTTATGTCTCGGGGAAGGGGACGCTTGCGCCGTGGGATCCGCCAAAACGTTTGGTGGTGGTTGGACTCTATCGCGTCGTCCGCAACCCCATGTACGTCGCGGTGCTGACCGTCGTGCTGGGTTGGACCCTTGTTTTTGGTTCCCTGTGGCTGGCCTTCTACATGGTGACGCTGGCCATGGCCTTTCACCTTCGCGTCCTGTTTTACGAAGAACCCCGGTTGCGTCAGCAATTTGCCGCGGAATGGATCGCCTATTCCACAGCCGTCCCCAGATGGCTGCCCCGCTTGGGACCGGGGAATAACGGATCCCGCACCTGACGTCCTGATTCCGCACTTGACCTCATTTCGCCGCCTGATAGCTTTTCTCTCGGAACCACCGCCATGCGAAGACGAAACCTTAACCGTTCCCGATCTGAGGCCTTACCTCAAACCCTGACGAATCTTTGAAAGAATCCTCAACATGCGCCGACCGCCCAACTCCAAACACAGTTTTTCGTGGGAGGGGCATTCTTGCCCCGACCGGTCGCGACAAGAATGTCGCTCCCACAGCCCGTTCTTCAAACAAGCGCGGGCTTTCTTGGGCGCTTTTGTCGGAACATTGATGCTTCCAATCATTATGACCACCCACGCCCAGGATTCCACAAATGCCCCTGCAGCCACGCTCCATCCGGCGCTGTTCCTCGTCGGCGATTCCATCATGCGGACCGGCAACGGCACGGGCGAAAATGGTCAATGGGGTTGGGGCTCGGAGATCATCCCGCTTTTCGACCCCGCGAAAATCCATGTCTACAACGAAGCGCACGGCGGCCGCAGCAGCCGCTCCTACATCGAGGAAGGCCTGTGGGACAAGATCCTCGACCGCCTGCAACCCGGCGATTTCATCCTGTTGCAATTCGGCCACAACGATTCGTCCAATTCACAAAATTACCCTGACCGCACCACCATCATTGGCAACGGCGACGAATTCATTCACTTCGGGGTCGGCGCTTCCAATAAAGTCGTCCACGCCTACGGCTGGTATCTGCGCCGCTATGTGAAAGACGCCAAGGCCAAAGACGCGACCATCATCATCTGTTCACCTGTTCCCCGCAATGTGTTCATCAAGGGCAAAATCAAACGCGGCTTCGACGGTTACGCCCAGTGGGCCGCCGATGCTGCCAAGGCCAGCGGCGCTCTCTTCATCGACCTCAACACCATCGCCGCCAATCGCTATGACGCTCTCGGCGAGGAGAAGACCGCAGCTTTGTTCTCAGATTACCAGCACACCAAAAAAGCCGGTGCCCGCCTAAATGCCGAGTCCGTAGTCGAAGGCCTCAAGCAATTGAAAGACTGCCCACTCGCCAACGACCTCGCGGTCGCCCCGGTTCACTGAAGCGTCTGGCTTGACCGCTTCAAGTTTTCGGTGGCCAGTCGACCCCCTTTAATTCAGGTGGTAATTGCGACGGATCGACCGGGTAAAACAGGCTCATATCTCGCTGTTGGTTGGGTTCGAGTTCGGCTTCTGGAGCTCCCACGATCAGCCAAAGAACTTCCGACTCCGTATCGTTGAACACCTGGCGCAACAATCGCGGCCCCACCAGCACGCCGCCGTATTGAGGCACCGTCAGCGTCTCTTCCCCGACGCGGATGCGGCCGACTCCTTCCACGACAAAATAGAACTCCTCCGCGCGCACATGCTTGTGAAGGGTATTGGCGCTCTTGGGAGGGAGCCGCCAGAGCCTTGCCCCGAGAATCTGGCTGCCAGTGCGTTCAAGGAAGTCCGCGTTCGGAATCCGCATGATGTTCGACGGTCGCCACTGGAGGTCCTCGGGCTTTATCAACTGGTAGCCTTCGATTGCTTTCATAAGTTTTGCCGAACAGTGTTAATAGGGTAAACTCACTTTGTGATTTCACAGCGATTGGGCCGAAAAAACAAACCCAAAACAGCGGCGGCGCGGCCCGGCGTCCGCTTGACGAACGGCTGCGAAACTTCTAGCCTTCGCATCGCCACGAGACACAACATTATGCGCCATCTTAAACGCCTGCTTCTTCTGGTCGCCTCCGTGCTGCTCCTTGCGTCGCTCTGTGTCCTCGCCGATGACGATTCGGTCGTCCTCAACTCGGGGGAGATCATCAAGGGGAAGATTACCGCCGAAACCGACGCCGAAGTGTCGATCGAGATCTCCAACGAACGCCACACGGTTTTTAGCACGCGAACCATTGCCCGGTCCGATATCAAGGAGGTCCACAAACTCACGCCCGAACAGCGCCAGGAGGGCGCCGCTTACGAGGCGCTGGGTCGTTACCAATTAAATCCCAACCAGGAATTCAAGTCCGCCGAGTACGCGGAGGGGATCGCCGCTTTCGACAAATTCTTGGCCACTTGGCCTAACTCGGAACAAGCCACGAACATCGCCGCTCGCCAGACCGAGTGGCGCTTCGAAAAATTCGAGGTGGATAACGGCCGCGTCAAGTTCGCCGATAAATGGATGCCGCCGGACGCGAAAACACCGCTCGTCGAGCGACAGCTGCTCCATGATACGGAACAGGGACTTCAGGCTCTGGTGCCGATTGTCAAGGCGGCCCATGCGCGGGTGGACGCGGCCCAAAAAGAGCATAATTTTCTGCACAGCACCGCTGGGTATAAGGGCAAGGTGCTGCCACATCCTGAATACGAACACGTCATGGCAAGGTACGCGGCCAACGATGCCGAAATTCCCAAAGCCAATTCTAATCTGGCAGCGGCTATAAAAAAATTCGACGAGCTATTCGCGCAATACCAGAAACTCGGCGGCACAGTGGATTACCGGGAACAAATCAATGCGAAGTAAGTAGTTAGTCGGCTGGAAATAGATAGGTCCTTTCCGATGGCGGAATACCCCTGGCAGCAACGAGGTGATGAACCGGAGAAGGCCTCAACGGCGACGGTTTCCCGGCGTCAGGTGATCGCGGATCGTCCTCGCCACGTCCCGAATTGCGGGTCTTTAGAAATGGGCTCAGCAATGCATGCACGATTCTCTTGAAAGTGAAAGCGACCCTCGCGATTCGCTGCGGGACGCAGACAACGCGTCCACCAAGAAACTCCGGAAGTGTAATAGGAGTCGTCATGTACACAACTTCTACCGCGAATCGATGATGAGCTCAAGCCGGTCTTCGACTGACCCTGCTTGACACCCCGCCGCGTCATCCGCAAACTGCAGCCATGCCTGTGGCGGCCACAAAAACCAAATCCATCTACCTCATCGGCGGTGCGGACGAGTTTTCCATCAAGGAAACGGCGGCCAAGCTCGCGGAGAAGCTGGCACCGAAGAAGGCGGGGGAGTTTGGGTTGGAGATCATCGAAGGCTCGTTCTCGAATCAGGACGAAGCGCTCAAGATTCTCTCGCGAGTCCGCGAAGCGTTGAACACCGTCGGCTTGTTCGGCGGTGGCGACAAGCTCGTGTGGCTGAAGAGCACCGAACTGCTGGCCGACAACCCGACTACGCGCACGGAAGCCGTCAAAGACGCGCTGGCGGAACTTGGCGATCTACTGAAAGGTGGTCTCGGCGATGGCGTGGTGCTGCTCATCAGCGCCATCGGTTGCGACCGGCGCAAGTCTCTTTACAAAACGCTCGAGAAAATCGGCGAGGTGCAATTCTTCGAGGCGCTCGAAGAAGGGAAAGGCGATGCCGACGAGGAAATCGAGGCGTTCATTCGTTCAAAGCTGAAGGCCGACGCCAAGACGATGAACCCGGAAGCCGTTCAGGCGTTTCGCGACCTGGTCGCGCCGAATCTGCGTGAGATCGCCAACGAACTGGAGAAGCTGATCACCTATGTTGGCAAGCGCAATGAGGTTTTGCCAGAAGATGTTCGCGCAATTTGCTCCGCCTCACGCCAAGCGGTGATTTGGGAACTGACCGACGCGCTCGGCGCGCGCCGCATCGCGCAGGCCATCGCCGCGCTGGAGAACCTCCTCGACTCCGGCGATCAACCGATCGGGATTTTGATGATGTTGGTCGCGCAGTTCCGCCTGATGCTGCTCGCGCGGGACTTGATGCAACGCAAGCTCATCACCGCTCGCGACGGTCAAGGCGGCAACTTCGAGTTCGTGAAAGCGTTCGAGCACCTGCCCGAGCCCGTGACCGCCCATTTTCCGCGAACGAAGGAAGGCGCATTGCCGAATGCCTGGCGTCTCTACCGTTGCGCGCTGGCCGCGAAGAATTTCACTACAACGGAATTGATTCGCGCGATGGATTTGCTGTTGGAGGCAAATCGCCAACTCGTGACGACGCAATTGGATGATCGGCTCGTCCTCGAGGAAGCGATCGCCAAGATCGCCCGGAAGTAGCCGGCAAATTCGTACCGGCTAAAACGGATTCAGCAATTGCGGCGGAACGTCGGGTGCGCGGGCAACGGGGGTATTCGTGGGGGCGATTCCCTTCGCCTTTTCCAGCAAGCCGAGAAGCTGGTTCGCATCGATATATTCGACCTGCCGCAACTCGGTATGCTCCCGACCGTCAGGGCCCAGGAAGAGAATCGTCGGCACGCCCCAAATGCCGAAATCCTTGCGGATTTTTTCAACCTCGGGCGAGCTTTCGCGCGTGAGGTCGGCCCGTACCATGGCGACCTGGTTCGTCTGGCCGATTACGCGCGGATCGTGGAACGTGGTCCGCTGCATCTTCCGGCACGGGCCGCACCAGTCGGCCGTGAAATCGATCATCACCGGGCGATGCGCGGCCGCGGCCTGCTGGAGGTTGGCAATGGAGTAAGGCTCCCACACGATCCCGCCTGTCTCCGACATCGCGGCGTTTTGCCAGAGCGGGCTGGTAATCCACGCCGCCACCACGAACAGCGCCACGCCGAATACCCGTTTGACCCAAACCATCCACATGCCCGACTTCGGTAGACGCGTCAGCAACCCAGAGAATGTCCCCAGCACGACGTACGGAAGACCCAATCCCAGCGCGAGCGCAAAAAACAGCCACCAGCCGAGCCACGGGTTGCCGGTTTGGCCGACGAACGCCAAGAGCGCAACAACGAATGGCGCCAGGCATGGTGCGGCGATCACGCCGATCACGGCACCCAGAAAAAACACACCAATATAACCCGCCTTCGACGACAAACCAGTGGCCTTCTGCATGAGAGCTTGCGGAGGTTGCAGCTCAAACAGCCCGAACATGCTCAGCGCGAGCGCGACCAGCAACAACGCGATGCCGACAAGCACGAAGGGACTTTGGAGCGCGGAACCGAAGAGCGAGCCCGTGAGCGCCGCGATCAGTCCAAGCGTTGAATAAGTCAGCACGATGCCGAGGCAATAAATCAGTGACGATATGAACGCGCGCCGGGCATTCCGCTCGCCGCCCTGTCCGCCAAAATAACTCACCGTAATTGCGATCATCGGATAGACGCAGGGTGTGAGGTTGAGCGCGAGCCCACCCAGGAAAACAACGAGGATTGTGACGAACCAACCACGCTCGCGCACCAGTTTGGCAATCGGACTGACATCCTCATTTGCCCCGGCGGTAACGAGGCGCGCCAACGGCGCTGACCCGGTCGCCGCGCCGAAAATATCGGGATGAATGGGCTGCGGCCTCTGCGACGCAGGGGTAACTTCAGTTTCAATAGCAATGGGAATGGTCTTCGGCGCAATGCAGACCTGATCGTTGCACGCCTGATAGCGTAGTGAGCCCTCGAGCTTCACAGGCCCGGGCTTGGCATCCGCACTGACATGTCCCTCGGCAAAGATAATCGCGTTGCCCGTGTAAAGCGCGACCGGTTCATCCGACCATGACACCCTCGTCGTTGCACCTTTCGGATACACGATGCGGTCGATAACAATCGAGGCAGCCGACGGCAACGTGAGCGTGGTCGGAATGAGCCCTTCGGCATTGGCGGGATTGGCATTGATATGCCAGTGTTCGGCGACATCGATGACGACCGCGACACGGAAAGGCGCATCCGCTGCAAGTTTGTCGACCGACAAGACCGTAGCGATTTTGGCCTCGCCTTGCGGTGCGCCCGCTTGCCCTTCGCCGGCCAGCGGTGCCAGTAGAGCCAGCGCGAGCGCGATCCAGAATGGGCGGAAACGACTCATTGCTTGAAAATGGCTCTCAGATCAGCTTCGAGGGTATTGGCTTCGGTGACGCCGACATATTTCTGGATGATGTTTTGGTTCTTGTCGATGACGAACAGGGTGGGAATGGAGGTCAGGCCGCCGAAGGCTTGAATGATGTCATAGTCGGGCGGATATAACGGGAAGCCCAGTCCCTGTTGTTCGGCGTAGGTCTTCATCGGCGGGGCGCCGGGCTGTTCAAAGACGAGGCCAAGTACTGCCAGGTTTGTCTCGCCGTAATCCTTGAGCAGGTTGCTCAAGATCGGCACTTGCTTCTGGCTGGGGCCGTCCCCGGTGGCGAAAAAGCATACGATCAACGCCTTGCCTTTGAAGTCGGTGAGCTTGATGGTTTGCCCCCGCCCAATTTTCAACGAGAACAGAGGAGCAGGCACTGCCGTGCGAATCTCGGGTGTTGCCGAATGGGCGTCGTTCGTCGCCCCGAACGCGCGGCCCAGCAGCAGGATCACCAGCAACAGGACGACGAAGCCCACAACCAGGGAGATCATGAGGCGACTCAACGGCGCATTTGATTTGGCATTCATTATCCGGGTTTCCACCGCTCCATTTCCAACCCCCCAACGAGAGAATGGTTCGCGCCACACTATTACTCAACTCCTTCCCGGTGCGCAAGTGTGGCCTTTGCGCGGCTCCAACCGGCTGGCTGTTCCTTGACACATCACTGCTAACGGTATAAGCTATGTCACTAATGCGCATGGCTTTGAGACTCGTGGCAGTGCTGGTTGCGATTTCCCTCATGGGTAGCTTGCCGGTGCGTGCCGAGCAATGTGAACCAACGACGGCGCCTTGTCACGATACCCAGCCACAGTCGATGAATTGCTGCCAGCCGACGCAATGCCACTGCAATTTGTCGACGCCGGTTCCGCCCGCGCCGGATTCCGTGCCGGCCAGCGCCAACACGATCACGGGGCATGAGCTCGTGAAAGTCGCGTCGCTACCGATGGACGCAATGTTCCTCATGGGCGACGAATATCTTAACGTGCGCCCGACCGCCAAAGCCGATACCTCACTCCGCAGCAACGCCGATTCGTATCTTTTGACGCATGCTTTCCTGATCTGAGACCTGATGCCACGCCGGTGGTGTCTCTTTTGTCTGTCTCAGATCAGTCATGCAATTACACGAACAACCAGATTCCGAAATCATCCGGCTAATCCAGTCGGGGGACGATTCCGCATTTGACGAATTGATGGGGCGTTACAAGCGGCCCGTCGTAAATTTCATCTTTCGCATGCTTGGTAACGCGGACGACGCCGACGATGTGGCGCAGGAAGTGTTCGTGCGCGTCTATCAGAAGCTGGATACCTACCGACCAGCGACAAAGTTCTCCACGTGGCTTTTTGCGTTGGCCCGCAACGCGGCGATCGACCGTTTGCGCTGGCGCGCGCGACATCCCACTGAGTCGATTGATCCCGAATCCCCCCTGGCGGCCCCAACGGATACTGCGAAAGAAGTCGGCGCGCGCGAAATCGGCGCGTTGATCGCGGCGGCGGTGGCTGAACTCCCCGAGGATCAACGGACCGTCCTGGTGCTGTCTGAATATCAAGGAATGTCGCATGCGGAAATCGCCGCGGTGATGCGCTGCTCGGAGAAATCGGTGGAGTCGCGCCTTTATCGCGCCAAACAAACGTTGCGGACGGGGTTGCGCCCCCTGTTGGAATGACGCGCGCGTGTATCGCTTTAACCACGCTGATTGATTCAGAACAGTGCGGTTCGGAATTCGGGGATTGGCGGACAACTCTTGACGTGACGGAATCATTTGCGGTTACGAGAGTTGCGGGATATTCGCTTAAGCGACACAAGGTTGGCACGGCGCATGTTAATAGTCCCGGCAACCGCGCGCGATGGTGCGCGACACCGAAACAGTTCGGTGTCGTACCTCACCAACACCACCGCCAAAGGCCTACCTTATCCCGTCGGAAGCTGAAAGCCCTCGCTGGAAACGGCGAGGGCTTTTTTTGCCCCCGGCGTATTACCAGTTGATGAAACAGAGTGACGACAAGCTAAGCGCCTTCTTGAAGCAATGGCGCGATATCGAACCACCCGGCAATTTCGAGGCCAACGTGTGGCGTCAGATTCGCACCGCTGCTGAGCCGGCGGTCGAGACGGTCAACTGGATTGACGTGATCGGGCGTTTGTTGTGGCAGCCTGCCTGGTCAGTTGTTGCCGCCATGGTGGTTGCGGTAGTCGTTGGCGTCTGGGGCGGTATTGCCTCGGTTCCCCAACTAATCAACGGGCCGGGGACGGAACTCCGATTCCTTTCCTCCGGCACGCTCGTGGGCAGCTACGCGCAAATGGCATCGAAGAAGGCGCAATGAAAAAGACGCTGACAGCACTCGCGGTTTTGACACTCCTCGTTACGGCGGTTTCCTTCGGTGTGGCACGCTGGTCGGTACACTGCGCCATGACCGCGCCGACCGTGAATATGAACGATACGGCGTTGCTCAAGCGCGAGCTGGACCTGACCGACGCGCAAACTCGTGACATCGAAAAGATGGGGACTGAATTCCAAGCGCAGTTGAATTCTTTCTGCGCCGCTCATTGTTCAGCACGAATGGCCCTGGGCGATGAGCTGGCGAAGTCGAAACCGGACCCGGCAAAATGCAGCAACTTCATTGAGAAAATGAATGCGGCGCAGGCGGGCGCGGAGCGGGTAACGCTGGCGCACATATTGAAAGTGCGGGCGTTGCTGAACGACCAACAAGCGCAGCGTTACTCAACCATGATCCACGACCAGGTTTGCAGCTTGCCCATGGGCTCCTTGTAAACCAACCCGATCCCAATCATGCGAACCAAAACAACCATCCGGAACGGAACTTTTGCCCTTCTGGCCATGCTGGCTGTCGTGACCGTCGTAAGGTCCGAGCCGAAGGAAATTACCTCCAGCCTGACATTGGATCAGGTCATCGCAGAAGCGCTGCGGAACAATCCCCAGGTGCGGTCGATGCAAGCCAAATGGGAAGCGGCGCAGGAGCGTCCAACGCAGGAGCGCACGCTGCCGAATCCGGCGTTGACGTTCAAAGGCGGAAACGGGGTCGACGATTTCAACTTCCCGAGAACCCAGGAAACACGCGTAGGGGTCGAACAAACATTTCCCTGGTTCGGCAAATTGGGTCTGCGGGGAGAAGTCGCTGAGAAAGACGCGGCCATCGTGCATCACGAGCACGAGGCGATGGAACTGGAAGTGGTGGCCTCCGTGAAGGAAGCCTACTTCGATCTCTACGCGGTGCAACTCTCGATGTCCATCACCCGTGCCGAAGAAGACGTGCTCAAAGAGATCGAAACGATTGCTGAAAGCCGGTACGCCACGGGAGCCGCGAGCCAACAGGACGTGCTCAAGGCGCAGACGGAGACCACCATGCTCAAGCAGCAATTGCTGGACTTGGAGCAACAGGAAGCCACGGCGAAAGCCAAACTCAACTTGCTGTTGGATCGCCCGGCCGATTCGCCTCTCGGTCTAGCTGTCTCGCCGCCGGTCCTCGAAACGGAGGTTGACACGGGCAGGCTGTTTGATCAGGCAGAAAAGGGTCGACCCGAGATCCGTCGCGCACAGATGGATATCGAGCGCAATGAAGCCCAGCGCAATTTGATGAAGAAAGAGTTCTACCCCGATTACCGGCTCGGGCTGGAGTACGGCCATATGGAGGGGGGGTACACCGACTTTTCCGGTTCCGAAAACCAGCTGATGGTCACCATCGGGTTTGACCTGCCGATTTGGCGGACGAAATACCGCGCGGGTTTGCGCGAGGCCGAGAAGATGATCGAATCCAGCCGGGCCACCCTTGAAGCGGCGGAAAAGCAAATCTCCTACGACGTGCAAGATGCGCATTTCAAGTCACTGACCGCCAGGCGCACGGTCGAACTCTACAAGAACTCTCTGATACCGCAGGCTGCAGCCCGATTCAAAGCCAGCGAAGTCGCGTACCGCACCGGCCAGGTAAGTTTTCTCGAATTGCTCGAAAGCGAGCGATTTTTGCTCAACGCACGCGTCATGGAGGCGATGGCGGAAGGGAATCTCGGCATACAACTGGCCCGCCAGGAGCGTGCCACCGGTGCGGGCGTGAAGTACGTCTCGCGCTCAAGTGGCGTGAACAAATGAAGGAATAGTCCATGGAAACTCCAACACAATCACCTCCTCAATCTCGCCATCGGTCGTTGTCGCGGATCTTTGCCATCATGGTGGTGATCGTGCTGATGGTGGCTGCGTTTTTCTTTGGTCGAAGCTTCACGCCGGCATCGCCCACACCGACTGCTACGGGAATGCCGTCTGCCGGCGCGAAGGGGAGATTATACCAGTGCTCGATGCACCCGCAGATTGTTTCCGACAAGCCGGGGAAGTGCCCGATTTGCGGGATGAATCTTGAGCCCGTTGAAGAAGTGGCTCCCATGAGTGCCTCCAAGGGACACAAGCTCCTTTTTTATCGCAATCCGATGCGCCCTGACGTGACTTCGCCGACCGCAATGAAAGACGAAATGGGCATGGATTACATCCCGGTCTATGAGGACGAAACGGCGGCCGAGAGCGAAGTGCCGGGGCATGGCTCATTTACCTTGTCCGCCGCCCGTCAACAACTGATCGGCGTGACGCGCGGCAAGGTCGAGCCAAGAGACCTCCGCATGGAGATCCGTACTGTCGGTCAGGTCGCGTACGATCCGGACTTGTATCAGGCGATTGTGGAGTATCGCAATGTTGTCAATCTGACGGGCGCGGAGACGGTTGTGGCCAGCGCCGCATTGCGATTGCGGCAGATGGGCCTCTCGGACGAGATGATCAAGGAGTTGGGTGACGCCAATCATGACCCGAAGAATCTCCTTCTCCCAGGGAAAGAGGTCTGGGTGTACGCGCAGATTTATGAATACGAAATGGACCTGGTACACTCGGGCCAGCCGGTCACTATCACCGCGCCATCCGTGCCCGGATCGGGCTACACGGCGAAGATCGTCGCGGTCGACCCGATCTTGAATGCGGCGACCCGCACCGCGCGCGCTCGCATCCTGGTGGCCACTCCGGGGGAGAACCTGCGGCCCCGGTCATTTGTCCAGGTCAGGATTGAGGTTTCATTGGGCAATAAACTGTCCGTGCCTTTCGATGCGGTCCTCGACACCGGCGAACATCAGATCGTGTTTGTGATCAAAGGGCCTGGTGAGTTCGATCCGCGCTCCGTCAAACTGGGAAGGCAAGCTGACGGCTACTACGAAGTTTCGTCGGGGCTTGAAGCCGGCGACGAAGTGGTCACGTCCGCCAATTTCCTAATCGACTCCGAATCGCGATTCAGATCCGCGCTGGCTGCATTCAAGAAAACCGCTGCGCCAGCCGCGTCCGCCGCACCCTGAGAACCGGCCATGGTCGAGCGAATCATCGAATTCAGCGCGAAGAACAAGTACCTCGTGATGATCGTTGTCGTGGCCGCGATGGCGGCGGCCACCTGGTGCGTCAAAAACCTCCGTCTCGATGCGATTCCCGACCTGAGCGATACGCAGGTGATTGTATTCAGCCGCTGGGATCGCAGCCCCGATATTATTGAAGATCAGGTGACTTACCCAATCGTGACCGCCCTGTTGGGCGTGCCCAAGATCAAGGCGGTTCGTGGGTTTTCTGATTTCGGATACTCGTATGTATACGTGATCTTCGAGGATGGCACCGATATCTACTGGGCGCGCTCGCGGGTCATCGAGTATTTGAGCAAAATCATTCCCCGGCTGCCGCAAGGCGTCCAAACGGAAATGGGCCCGGATGCCACCAGCGTGGGGTGGGTGTACCAGTACGCACTGGTGGACAAATCGGGTAACCAGAACCTCGCCCAACTTCGCAGTCTCCAGGATTGGTATCTGCGCTACAACTTGCAGGCCGTGCCCGGGGTTTCCGAGGTGGCCGCCGTCGGCGGGTTTCAGAAGCAGTACCAGATCAACGTCGATCCCAACCTGCTATTGGCCTACAACATCCCCTTGACGCAGGTCATCGACGCTGTCCGCAAGGGCAATAATGATGTTGGAGGGCGGTTGCTGGAGTTTGCGGGCACCGAGTTCATGGTGCGAGCGCGAGGCTATGTGAAATCAATCGACGACCTGGAGAAGATCGTCGTCGGTGTCGATGCCAAATCCGGCACGCCGATCCTCGTCAAGCAAGTCGCCCGGGTGGCGCTCGGCCCGGATATACGGCGCGGCGTGTCGGACCTCAACGGCGAGGGTGATACCGTGGGCGGCATCATCGTCATGCGGCAAGGGGAAAACGCACTGAATGTCATCCAACGCGTCAAGGCCAGGATTGAAGAGTTGAAACCCACGCTGCCCGAAGGGGTGGAAGTGGTTACGACCTACGACCGATCGGAGTTGATCGAACGCTCAATCCACACACTGAAACATTCCCTGATTGAGGAAATGATCATCGTGAGCATCGTCATCCTGATTTTCCTGTGGCATGTGCCCTCGGCCATTATTCCCATCGTCACCATCCCCATTTCAGTGTTTCTGGCGTTCATCCCTTTTTATTTGATGGGGTTGACCGCGAACATCATGTCCCTGGCCGGCATCGCCATTTCCATCGGCGTACTGGTGGATGGCGCGATTGTGGAAGTGGAAAACGCCTACAATAAGCTGGAACAATGGCAATCGGGCGGGCGCGTTGGGGATTACCATGCCATCCGGCTACAGGCACTGAAAGAAGTCGGCCCGGCGGTGTTCTTCTCGCTGCTGGTGATCGCCGTGGCGTTCTTGCCGGTGTTCACTCTGGTTGATCAAGAAGGGCGGCTGTTCAAGCCGCTGGCGTTCTCCAAGAATCTGGCGATGGCTCTCGCGGCGGTACTGGCGATCACCCTTGATCCCGCTTTGCGCATGATGTTCACCCGGATGGATTATCATGATTTCCGTCCGCGATGGCTGAGTTGGGTGGTCAACACGATAACCGTCGGAAAATATTATCCCGAAGAGAAACACCCTGTCAGTCGCGTGCTGTTCCGAATTTACGAGCCGGTCTGTCGTTGGGTGCTGGAGCATCGGAAGATCACCCTGGGCGTCGTTCTGGCTTTGCTGATTTCGACCATCCCGGTTTACTTCAAACTCGGCCACGAGTTCATGCCGCCGCTTAACGAAGGGGCGTACCTGTACATGCCGACCGCCTTGCCGGGTATGTCAGTGACGGAAGCGCAAAGAATCCTTCAGATCCAGGACCGGATTTTGAAAGGGTTTCCCGAAGTCGAGACCGTATTCGGCAAAGCGGGGCGCGCCGATACGTCGACCGACCCGGCCCCATTCTCGATGGTTGAGACCACGGTCACCCTCAAGCCCGAAAGCCAATGGCGCACCGTGAAACGCTGGTACTCCAACTGGCCACGGCCCTTTCGCCCACTGTTTTCATACTTCGTGCCCGAGCACATTACGTTTGAAGAATTGCAGGACGAGATGAACGAAAAGCTGCGTTTTCCGGGCATCCCCAACATTTGGACCATGCCGATCAAGAACCGCATCGACATGCTTTCCACCGGTGTCCGCACGCCGATTGGGATCAAGGTGCTGGGCCCGGATCTCAAGGTCGTTCAAAAAATCGGTGAAGACCTGGAGAACATCATCCGTGACATTCACGGTACCCGCACCGTCCTGGCCGAACGCACGGCCGGCGGCTTCTATCTCGATTTCGTGCTCAAACGCGACGAACTCGCCCGGTACGGACTCAGCGTTCAGGATGCGCAGGAAATCATCATGTCGGCTATCGGGGGTGAGAATGTGACTACCGCCATCGAAGGGCGTGAACGCTACAGTGTCAACGTGCGCTACGCGCGGGAGTTCCGCGACGACATTGAGCGGCTCAAGCGCGTGCTGGTACCCACGGCCAGCGGCGCGCACATTCCCCTGGCGGAACTGGCGGACATCCGCATGTTGGAAGGCCCGTCCATGATCCGTAACGAGAACGGCCAGCTCGCCGGCTACGTCTTCGTGGACATGGTGGGCCGCGATGTTGGGGGCTATGTCGAAGAAGCGAAGCAGCGCGTTCAGCAGAATCTCAAGATGCCCAAAGGCTACACGCTGATTTGGAGCGGCCAGTACGAGAACATGGCCAGAGTCACTCAACGGCTGAAAGTGGTGTTACCGCTGACTGTTTTCCTGATTGCCCTGCTGCTGTACGCGAACACCAAATCGGCGGTGAAGGCCGGGATGGTCATGCTGGCCGTGCCGTTCTCGCTCGTTGGCGCAGTCTGGCTACTGTACCTGCTGCACTACAACATCTCCATTGCGGTGTGGGTTGGAATGATCGCCCTGATGGGGTTGGATGCCGAGACGGGTGTGTTCATGCTCTTGTTCCTTGACCTCGCCTATGAGGACCGCGTTCGGCGAGGTCAAATGCGCACGTACAAAGATCTTGAAGAAGCGATCATGCACGGCGCGGTCAAACGCATCCGGCCCAAGATGATGACCGTCACCGCCATGTTCATGGGGCTGCTGCCGATCATGTGGTCAATGGGCAGCGGCGCGGATATGATGAAGCGTGTCGCCGCACCGATGGTGGGCGGAGTGCTTACTTCGTTCATCCTCGAATTGCTTGTTTATCCAGTTCTTTATTCCATCTGGAAATGGCGGTTTGTGATGAAGGAAGGCACGCTTGTCCCGAAAGCCCTCGGGGAGGTTCCTGCAAAATAACTGGAACGATTCAGTGAGTTCAAGCATGTTAGTAATAGAGTCCGGTTTCCAAAAACCGAACAACCAATCAGAGGAGGAGTGGATGAAAAAGCTCGTTGCATTGAGTGTCGCGGTTGCCGTTGGTTTGATCATGGCCTGGAGCGTGCAGGCGGAGGATCAAAAGACCGATGCCCAAGTGACCGTCAAGGGTGAGGTCGTCGATATGGCTTGTTACCTTGACCACGGCGCTCACGGCGAAAAACACGCTGAGTGTGCGGCAACCTGTATTGAGTCCGGTTTGCCGGTGGGAATCAAAGGCGAAGACGGCAAGACCTATTTGCTGATCGGCGAACACAAACCGCTCAACAAAGCCCTGGCCGCATACGCGGGCAAGACCATCACCGTCAAAGGCAAACTGGCCACACGCGATGGAATCAACATGATCTCCAACGCGGAAATCCAGAAATAGTCAGGAGTCGGCGGGTGGAATGATGGGCGCGCACCCTGGGGATTTGTCGCGTATATCAGGGTCGTGCCCGCAAATGAACGGCGAGTACCATGCCTGAATTCCACGATTTCCTCCAGCAGCTCAAACAGCCCGAATATGTCCATGTCCTGCTCAACCCAATTCCGGTCTACGCCATGTCGTGTGGAATCCTGGCGCTTATCGTTGCCCTGATTCTGAGAAGCCGGCAGGCGCAAATCACGGCGTTTGTCGTGGTGATCTTCGCAGGGCTTTCCGTGTGGCCTGTCGGGGAGTATGGCGAACGCGGCTACGATCGCGTGTACTCGATGTCGAACCAGGACGCGCAGCAGTGGCTGGATGTCCACATGCACCGGGCCGATATCGGGTCGTGGGTGTTTTATGCAACGGCAATCGTCGCGGCGATCGCGCTTATTCTTCCGCGGTTCCGTCCACGCACGCAATTACTGCTGGCTCTTGCCACGCTCGTCTTCTCGTTCGCCTCACTCGCGGCCGGCGCCTGGATCAGCCACGCCGGTGGCAAAGTGCGCCATTCCGAATTCCGCGAGGGCCCGCCTCCCAGTCCCGTGCCGCACGAAGAAGGGCATTAGTCGAGGTTAGTCGTCGTCAGCCTTGTTCTTGGGGTGCGGGAATACGAACCCGGCGCGGGTGGGCGGGGGCATCGGGGAATCGTCGCCGCGAACGGAGCGCCAGATGACTTCGTTGAGGAGCAGATCATCGACGGCGTCCTCCTTGGAGAAGTCCATGGTGCGCGAAGCTTTCTCACCCCAGGTAGTCTTCGTGTTCTTTTCCTGCAAATCGATGCGGGCGGGGAGGGCGGTGTACGGGCGCACATCAGGCGTGCTTTGGAACGCATTGAACATTGGGGTGGCGGCGGCATCAAACTGGGACATCGGTTTTAGTCCAAGGATCAATTCGATTGTTCGCAACATGCTGCTGGTGGAGTACATGATCGAGTCGACAAAATGGCGTTTCAAGTACGGGCTGACGACGAGCCCCACCGTCCGATGCGCGTCGACGTGGTCGGCGCCGTTCTGCGCGTCGTCTTCCAGGACGAAGATGGCGGTTTGCGACCAGAACTGCGAATGGCTAATGCCTTCGATGATCCGGCCCAGGGCGGCATCGTTATCCGCGACACAAGCGCTTGGCGTTCTCTTGTCCAACCGCACACCAAAGGTGTGGTCGCCGGGCAGTCGAACGACTTGCAGGCGCGGCATGTCGCCTTCATCCTCGAATCGCTTGAGTTCCTCCAGAAAACGGTCCGCCCGCTTTGCGTCCGGGTATTCCAGGTCGAAGCCGCGGTATTTCTCGTCGATATGGCCGCGCAGGGTTTTTACGCGCGCCACCGCCGGATCGTCTGCCGTCTTCCCGTTGGCGACGAATTCGCCGTAGCTGCGGTAGCTCACGCCGGTTTCCGCGGCGCGGTCCCAGAGATAACCACCGGCGGGGGTGGCCATCGGGAAAACTCCCTCGGCGGGGTAGATATACTTCTTGTTCTTGTTGTGGCCGTACTGGAGCGGCCACGACTTTTCCACGAAATCCGTGGCATACGCCCCCATCGTCCACTCATGACCGTCCGCGCTGATTTCGGCATCGGCGTAGAAATTGTCGAAGAGAACAAAGTCGCGAGCCAATTGGTGGTGGTTCGGTGTAACTTCCTCCGGAAACAGGCAAAGGTTCGTATCGCCGTTGCCTTCCGTCATGTCGCCCAGGACCTGATCGTAGGTGCGGTTCTCCTTGATGATGTAGAAGCAGTATTTGATCGGGCTCGCATCGCCGGGCTGGAGCGGAATCGGGCTGTCATTCGGACGGGTGGCGGAAACCGTTGCGTCCGGTTTGAGCGGACTGCAACGATACGCCGCCACCGTATCGGCCACGAGTTGCTTTCTAAACGCTTTCCGATCGGGCAGATCGATCACGCTCAAGGTCCCGCGAAGAAGTTCGGCTATATATTGTGGCAGCGTTTCGGCCCGGCTCTTCCGGCCGGGTTGCGGGCCATTGGGGTTCGCCCTGGAAATGACTCCCTTACCATTGCTAACCAATAGACGGTGACCATCGGGCGTCACGCGTACGGAAGTGGGATACCACCCGACGGGAATGAAGCCGAGCGAACGACTGTGTCCCGGCTGGCTGACGTCGAACACGGCGATGTTGTTGTTGTCCGCGTTGGCCACGAACAGGGTCTTCCCGTCCGGCGTTAACGCCAGGCTGTTGGGAGTGGAGCCGGAAGGCCAATTGGCGTAGAGCGAAGCGGAGAGCGTTTCCAACGCTTTGCCCGTTCGCGTGTCGAACACGGTCACAGTATTCCGATTGGCATTGGCAACGAAGAGCGTCCTGCCGGAAGCTGTCAGCAGCATTTCATTGGGATGTTCCTGGGTCGCCCAGCGGGCGGCCACTCGCTGTGATTTCAGGTCGACCACGACCACTTCCGCATTGCCCCAAAGGCTCACGTAGAGTTTTTTGCGGCTGTTGTCGAGGCAGCAAGCATAAGGGAAGACGCCGGAATGATTCAATTCACGTTCGGTTGACCGCTGAGTCGTCGTAACGGTTTCAAGGTCGGACCCCGCCGGCGTCAAGGGGATATCGATTACCTTGCCTTTCTGCAGATCGACTTCGGAAACGCTCTGGCCGTACAGGTTCGCGACGCAGAGTGTTTTGGCGGCGGCATCCAGGACCAGTCCCGCGGGAATGCCAACGTCCTTGATGTCCCGCAGGCGGATTTCGCGATGATCCGAGAGAAGCCCATCCTTGAAATGGAAGCTGTGGACCAGTTCTTCGCTGGCGCCGCTGCAGAACAGAAGCGAACCGTCGCGGGAAAACGCGATTCCGTAGAAAGCCTCTTCGAGCGGCGCATTGGTCACGACGTTCTCGGTCACCAGGTCCACCACCATGATTCCATGATGGCTATATCCCGAGTGCAGGATTGCGGCGAAGCGCCCCTGGGGATGTACCGCGATGTTGACCGGGAAATCACCCAACTCGATTTGTCGTCCCACCGGACGCAGCGACCACTGGTTGGGCAACAGCACCGAGCCATCGGCCCGTTGACCGGGCAATTGGACCAGCGGCTTGTTTTCCTTCGCCGTCGAACCAATTGCGCTCGCGAACAAAATGGCCAGGCCCAATGTGAGTTTGCGCATAAGATTTTCTCCTTAACCCTCGTGTTCAATTCTTGTAGCCGTGGGCCTTCGCCGGCCAGGCGGCGATGAACAGCAACGTGCCCACGACTGCGACGACCATCAAACCACGAAACGCTGCGTCCCAGCCATAGTTCTGTACGAGCGCCCCCATGCCCCAGCCGGAAAGAAGCGTACTGGCGTAGCCAAAGATGCTGGTCAGGCCGACGGCAGTTGCGGCGGCGCGTTTGGTGGCCAGATTGGCGCACGCTATGGCGAGCAAACATTGCGGGCCGTACACAAAAAAGCCCGTGGCGCAAAGCAGCCCGGTGATTAGCAATTCTGATTGCGTTTGGATCTTCCAAAAAAGAAAGACCGAGACACCGGCGAGCGCCATGTAAACGACGCAGGCGCGCACGGCGCGTCCGCCAAGAAACCTATCGGTGATCCAGCCGCCGAGCAATGCCCCGATCAGCCCGAAAACCTCAAAACCGGCGATCATTCCGGCGGCGTGCATGATCTTGATGTGCTTGGCTTCCATGAGCATGGTCGCGCCCCAATCGAACACAGCGTACCGAATGGTGTAGACGAAGAAATTCGCCGTCGCGAGGAGCCAAATGTATTTATTGCGAAATACCTGTTTGAATACGAAGGCCTTGAAATCCGCGCCCGATTCTTTTTCCGAAAGTTCAACGTGCGTGCCTTCCAGTTCCGGCAACCCGACGGAGGGCGGTGTGTCTGCCAGCAGGAACCAGAGCAAAACGGCGACCACGATGGCGATGGCCGCGGGAACAAAGAAACAAAGCCGCCAATTCGGCGGGAAGAAATATCCGCTGAGCAAAAATCCACAAAGCAGGACAATGAGAATGCTGCCGATGTTGTGGGAAGAATTCCAGATGGAAAACTTGGTGGCCAGCTGCTTGGGGGGAAACCAATTCGCCATCAATCGCGCGCAGGGCGGAAACCCCATGCCTTGAAACCAGCCGTTGATCATCCAAATGATGCCAAACGCCACCACGGCGGAACTCAGGCCGAACAGGATATTGAGCAGCGCCGATGCGATAAGGGCTACCGCCATGAAGACGCGTGCGTTGGAGCGATCCGCGAGAAAGCCGTTAAGAAACTTGGATACGCCGTAGATCACACCGTGCAGGGTCAGGAATAATCCCATGCTTCCCTTGGTGATACCCAGTTCCTTGCCCATCAAAGGCATGGCGAACCCAAGATTTTTTCGAACAAAATAGAATGTCGCGTAACCCAGGATCGAAAAAACCAGAACGTGATTCTGCCAGTAGCGGTACTTCCGCGAAATTTCCTGCGGATCGGTCAGCATGACCGCTGCCGGCGGCGCCGGTTGGAAAATCTTCAACCACCCTGTGACCGGGGGGCGGACCGCAAGCGGTGCAACCACTGGTTCTCCGGCCACGTCTGACTCAGGTTGATAATCCAAGACCCGTTACCTCTCAAAACACCAAGAACACACGATTGGTGAGATTTCGTCAAGACGCAAACCCTGCGGCGATTACGGTGTGATACACTGCTCGGCGCAAACGGTCGGACGGGAACGGCTATTGCAAGACGTGGAAATCACCCAGGGTCTGATCGTTGTTGGTGCCGTTGTTCGCACTGGGGGCACGCCAGTGGAAGATTGGGGTCCGGACTGTAACTTCTCCAATATGTTGGCTGGCTGCGACACCGAACTCGATCCCGCCGTTGTCAATGACGACGCTGGAAAGCTTGACGCTGCCAACCAGGGAAGCGGCGAGATCGCTGTTTTCAAAACCATTGGTGGTCGAGCGGATGGTAACGCTCGCGAGGCGCAGGTCCGCTACGAATTCACCGCTGGTTAACGGGCTGTCGGGATCGTCCGGCGTGTAACCAACGAAGACGGTGGAATCAATCATCTGGAAAGCGCTGATGGAACCAATGCTGCCATTGGCGACGGTGATATTGGCGCCGCTGATCATGCCGGACACAGCGAGATTCTCGAGGGCAAACTGATTGGTCTCGATGCCATCGCCGGATAGGGTAATGGTTCCCCCGAAATCACCCGGAATAGCGTTACGTTTGTCGCCCTTGATGGAGATGCTGCCGATCCGCGGTGCGTCGATCGTGGTGTCCTCGCCAAAGCGCGCAGCGCTCAGCCTTTTGAGCCTGCTCCCGAGGGCGATGGCGCTGCCATCGTCAATGTTGTGGGCCGTGATGCTGGTGTTCTGGTTTACAGAACCGTTGGCGATGATAACCGCGCCGTTGAGGAGGTCGTGGATCTTCAGTTCTCCCAGGTAGTCACCCAGTTGGATGCCATCAACCCCGACGACATCAAAATCCCGCGCGTCGATGAGACGGCATCCACCATCCCCAGTGATATGGTCAATCTCCAGTAAACCCGTTCCCGCCTTGTTCTTCTTGACCTTGATCGTGAGAACGCTGCCGGAGTCGGTCGCGGACAGATCCAGGGCGAGGGGCTCAAATTGGGAAGCCGACATTGTCCCGGCGAATTTTAGCAGCAGCGTTACCACATCACCGTCCGAATTTGTGAATGTAATCGACTGCGGGTTGTCGTTGACGATTGTCACCACGGCTGTGTCTTGGGTGAGGGAACCTTCCGCGGGATTGGACAGCGTCACATTGACAGTCTTGTTGCTTTGGAATGTCTTGAATTCCAAAATGGAAAAACTGAAACTCGACTGGGAAGCGCCCGGCGAAAAGATGAGTGTGCCGCTGGTGCTGAAATAGTCGACGCCATTAATTGCTGTGCCGTCACTGGTGGCATAATCGACGCTATTCTGGTCACTGGAATCGCCAAACCGGATTGCTGTGATTATGGCGTGACCGACATGTTCGCGGACGTTGTAGGTAGCCGCGCTCAACTCAATAACCTGCGGGCCCGTCGCGATGATTGTCAACTGGGCGTGTATGGGACTGCCCAGGGCAGCGCCGCCGGTGGGATTGCTAAGCGTCAGATTGACCGTCCGGTTGGTTTCGAGAGCGCCCAAGGGTGGGCTTATGATCGGAATTTCGAAGGTGTTCGTGAGGACTCCATCAGCAAACGCGACCGTCCCATTCGTCGCTGTGTAGTCGACCCCGGCCTTCGCCGAGCCGTCGCTGGTGCTGAAATCGACCGCTACTGTCCCATTCGTCCCGTTGGTTCGGACCACGGTGATAACCGCGACGTCGTTCGTATCATCCACCGAGAATGTTCCCCCCGCAAACTGCAACTGTTGCATTGCGTTATTGATAATCGTGAGCACGGCGCTGGACGGGCTACCCAGCGTGGCAGGTCCGGTGGGGCTGGACAGGGCAAGGTTGACGGTCCGGCTGGATCCCGGCACACCGTTGTTCAGAAGGGTGATTGGGACTGTGTTGGTTACGATTGCCACCGGGTTGGTCGTGACTTGCGCGGGAAAATTCTCAGTGGTAGAGACAGCAACATAGTCCACCGTGGCCGTGGCAGTACCATCACTAGTCGAAAAAAGCACCGAAGCCGTAGCATCCGTACTGCCCGAGAAAATGATGGTGATAAGCGCATTGCTTTGCGACAGGTTCGCGGTGTAAGCAGATTGGCCAAACATGACGGTCCCCGTCTGCGCGCGCACCAGACCTGGGAAGAAGATTGCAGTACAGCTGGCGATGAGTAACGAAATGAGAAATCGCGGCGGTCTGAGAGCACGACTCCCCACGCCACTTTCCGCCAGAATGAAACCCCCTGAGCCAAAGCCTTGACGCCGCATATTCTGCACAGACCTACTTAGCGCCTCACAATTGAAAATGCAAACTTTGAATTCAATCGCGACGCCCGACCGTCGCTGGTTTAAGAACGGCCATCAAGGACGGCGCGCAATTTCTGCGCAAGCGCGGAAGGTGTGAACGGCTTTTGCAGGAGCGCTACGCCTTCACGCAGCACTCCCTGATGGATGGCGGCGTTCTCCGTGTAGGCGGACGTAAAAAGTGTTTTGGTTTGGGGATGCAAAGCGCGAATGCGGTCGGACAATTCTTTGCCGTCCATTTGCGGCATCACGATGTCCGTGAACAGCAAATCGATATGTCCGTTGTGCGGTTGCTGGATCAGGTTCAAGGCTTCGAGACCATTGGCAGCCACCCGCACGGTGTAACCCAACCGCTGCAACAACAGGCTGACCATCTCACGCAGCGAGGGATCATCCTCGACCAACAGGATCGTTTCGGTCCCGCGCGGGAGATCGGGTAACGCAGGCTTTGCCGTGGAAAGGTCTGTTCGCTGTTCAACCCGGGGGAGATAAATCTTGAACGTGGTGCCTCGGCTGGGTTCGCTGTAAACGTTGATGTGGCCGCCGCTTTGTTTGATGATGCCGTGGCACGTGGCTAATCCCAATCCCGCGCCTTCGCCGACACCCTTGGTCGTGAAGAACGGCTCGAAGAGATGCGCTTTGACTTCCTCGCTCATACCGGTGCCCGTATCCGAGATGGCGAGCATAACGTAATCTCCCGCCTTCACCTCGGGAAAGCGACTGACGTACTCTTCGTCGAATGTGACCAGGGACGTCTCCAGCGTGAGTTTCCCGCCACGACGCATTGCTTCGCGGGCGTTAATGGCGACGTTCATGATGACCTGCTCAATTTGTCCGGCGTCCGCCTTCACCGCTGGCAGGCCAGCGGCGGGAACGATGCGCACATTGACATCGCTGCCCATCAAGTGGCTCAACATGCCTTCCATGCTCGTCAGGACCCGGTTTAGATCGAGGGTGTCCTGCCGCAGGAGCTGTTTGCGGCCGTATGCCAGAAGTTGCTTGGTCAGCGCGGCGGCAAGATCGGCGGCTTTGCGGATGGCGATCGCGTTGGCACAGTGCGGACTTCCCGAGGGAAGATCGCCGAGCAGCAGTTCACTCTGGCCGATGATCGCCGTCAGGATGCTGTTAAACTCGTGGGCGATCCCACCGGCCAATTTGCCGACCGTTTCCATTTTCTGGGATTGAACCAACTGGGCCTCCATCTGCTTGCGCTCGGTGATGTCGGTGACAATGCCCGTGAGACGAACCAGATTGCCAGCGGCGTCGTGGACTTGAAAACCACGGTCATGGACCCAGCGGACTGTGCCGTCGGGGCGCGCGATCCGATACTCAACGCTCACGCTGGGTTCGCTTCGCGTAAGCGCGCGGAAGATGGCGAAGACGCGCCCGCGTTCCTCCGGCAGGATGGCTTCAGCCCACTGGTGAGGATTGGCATAGAGACTTTCCGCGGAACGGCCCCAAATCAGTTCATACCCCGGACTGACGTAGAGCACTTCTTTCTGGTCGGGCGAAGTCATCCAGAATACGTCGGTGATGTTACTCGCCAACTGGCGGAATTTCTCCTCGCTTTGGCGCAGTGACTCTTCCGTCCGTTTGCGCTCGGCATTTTCCACCTGCAAGGCTTCGTTGGCCTTCTTCAGGTCAGCGGTGCGTTCGGTCACGCGTATTTCAAGTTCGCCGCGCGCCGACTGCAACGCGGCGTCCCGCTGCTGAATTTGCGCGAGCATTTCATTGAACCCGACCACCAACTGGCCGATTTCGTCGTTGCTTTGTTTTTTCGCCCGCAACGAATAATTTTTGTCCTGCGCCACGGCCCGCGCCACCTCCGCGAGATGCAGGATCGGATTGGACACCAGCCGCTGCAACCGGCTCGACAACACAAGGGCGACCAGCAATGAGGTGAGGAACACCAAACCCACGATCACCACATAACTCATGCGGCGCGCCGAAAGGTTCTTCAAGTTTGACGCGACAAAAATCGTGCCCGTCATCACGCCGCCCTGCTTGATTGCGCGAAACAGGTGCAGTTCATCGCTGGTGAATTCCTGGCTGGTGGGCTGGACCGCAGGCGGTACAAACGATGAAGCGGTATCCCGCTGGTAAACGGCAAACACCCGGCCATCCCGGGAATAAACGCTGGCAGAAACGATACTGTCATCAGCGCGCAACCCACCAAGCGTTTCCTTGGCGGTCTTGGGATCGTTAAAATCAATGGCCGCCGCGCAGTTGTTGCCGATGGCATCGGCAAGAATGGTAATCTTTTCGCTCAACTCCCGGCGGAAGGTGACCGTGTCGTAGGCGATAAACGCGGCACAGGCGAGCAACAGCGCAACGCTGCTGGTCAGCATGATGATCAGCATTTGCTTGCGCCGGAGCGAGAGATTTGTCAGAAAGCGCATAGATCTTTAGTTGGTCTTGCCTTTCACCACATCCGCCACCGCCAGCAATCGGGAACTGATGGTCAACCCGGCTTTCTTTGCCGCCGCGAGATCAATGTCGAGTCGGACATTTCCATTTCTGAGCACGAAGGAAATGATGCCACCGTTTCGCGCGAACGGTTCGTCCTCGCCTACGGTGAGCACGGGCAACGCCCTGGTTTTATCCAAAATTGCGCCCATACGGGAGGCTTCCAATCCGCTGATGAACAAAATGTGGCAACCGTTCAATTCCGAGTCTGCCGCAAGATGTTTGATGACGAAAGGCCGGCCGTTGACGGTTTTGCCCTCGACAGCCTGACGCAGATCGTCATCGAACCGATCTTTCGCCATGACCCCGATGACGATGGGCGCATTGGGGCCCGGGAACGCCGCCGCTGGCCAGTCCACGTATTTGGCGAAGTTGAAGAGAAAGGCGGCTTTGACCTGGTACTCGGAAGGCAACTCTTCTTTCGCGGCGGAAATCGATGTTCCGGCGATCCATCCCATTGTTATTACGAGGAGCGCGCAGCGGACCGCCCACAGATCACTCCGGCGGCGCCCCCCCCCGCGCGGCTCCCGGGGCGCTCGGTGAGGGATGCCGGTCAGTATCGCCATGTGACCTTCCCGTAAAATCCGCGTGGGACCTCGACAGTCGGTGCGCCGATGGTGCTCGCTTGCTCGGGATGGTGGTCGTCCAGAAGATTCTGCCCCACGACGGACAACTCCCAATTGGGCGTGGGGCGGTAGGACAAACGTACATCCGCCGTGACGTAAGCTGGTACCTCTTGGACGTTGTCCACGTAGCGCAAGTCTGCATCCAAGCTGAGGGAGCGAGTGAAATCGCACGAGGAACGCAGCACGACCTGATGCGTGGGGGCGTTCAATTCGTCCCCCTTGGCGACGGTGGTGGGTTGTCCCCGCAGGTGCATCAACAAGAGCGTGTAACTGGCGGACAAACGCCAGAAGTCCGTCGCCGCGTAGGTCACGACCGCTTCACCACCGTAGGATTGGCCTTGGAGGGTGTTCTCGGGTTGAACCGTTTCGGTGCCGACTGGTACACCCGGAGTGAAACCGGTTGGTACCTGACCTACAAGCTCGCTGTAGTTGTTGTAGAACGTGGCCACATCTACGCTGACGCGCCGACCGGGCTGGATGCGATAACCGAGTTCGTAAGCCAGCACATCTTCAGATTTGAGTTGGGTGTTGCCGACAAATGTCGGCACATAAAGCCCGCCGCCGGGACCGACCACAGGCGCGCCCAAGGCGAAGGTGATGAACTCTTTGCTTTCCGCCTCACTGGGTGTTCGCACAGCACGGGACACCGCGGCCCAGACCGTCTGGTTTTCAGTCGGCTTGAACATGAGGCGGGCGCTGGGCTGCACTTCAAATCCGGTGAAATCGTTATGCTCGACTTTCGTACCCGCCGTGAACGTGAGCTTGTCAGGGATGATCTTGAGTTCGTCCTGCACAAATGCGCTAAAGAGATTCACGGCGAGCTCATGCCTGAGGATTGTGATTGCCGGGCTGTTTGCTTTGAATAACTGCGAGTCGGTGAACCGATAGCCGAGCCCCCAGATAACGTCATTGCATTCACCCAGCCCAAAGGTGTGCTGTAAACTCAGGTCGGCAGTGTCCAACGCGACCTCGGCCAGGGTATCGTTCCGGTACGTGTGGTCATAGTAGGCCTGCACCTCATAACTCGAACGATCGGAGATGCGTTGCGTCCAGCGCCCAAGAGTATTGAAGCCGTACATGCTGCCGTCATGGTTGTCCAGATCGCCGGTGTAGCCGTCTCCCTGCCAGGTCATTTGGCCGTCGTTGTGTGTGTAGTGATCGACGCGGTAGCCGGCTTTGTTGATGTCCCAGCTGTCATTGGCCGACTGCCCGTTCGCGAACTCAAAATTGTCATTGAGCTGGTAGGTGTCGTAGACGCGATAGTAGGTGTCTTCGTTGATCTTGCCGCCGTAACGCGCGCCGCCCAACGCCAGGTGCTCGTCACCGCCGCCGCCATAGACGAGATCTCCCTGGGTATCCCGGGCGCTCTTGCTTATAATACTGATCACGCCGTCGACCGCGTTGGCGCCCCAGACCGTTGCGCCCGGACCGCGGATTACTTCGATTCGGTCCACATCATCGAGGAACACTTGCTGGGCGTCCCAATAGACTCCGGAGAACAAGGGCGAATAGACGGTGCGACCGTCAATCATGACCAACAGCTTGTTGGCAAATTGGGAATTGAAACCGCGCGCGGAGATTGCCCAATCGCCAGAATCAATCGCGGCTACCTGTAACCCGGGTACCAGTCGCAACGCGTCCGCCACGGTGGTGGCGCCCGAGCGGTGCAGGTCGTCATTGCTCAAAACAAAAATGGCCGCGGCAGCGTCATCGAGCCTTTCCTCTTTCTTGGAAACAGAAGTGACTTTGAGGTTGACCAGATCTTCCAGGGAAAGGTCCGCCACCGAATTGGTTGACGACCTGGCCGAAGGTGAGCTGGAATCCGCCGCCTCGACGCCGCCGGCAACGAGCAGCATCAGTCCGGCAAATGCACCCTTTCTGCCGCATCGGTTCAACCAATCGCCGATGCCCGAGTCAGTTTCGCCACTGGATGAACCGGGTTTCATAAGGGCGGTCTATACAGTAGATGCGAGTTTTTCCAATCGGATGGTTGGGTCGAAGACCTCTTTTGCATTCAATCCCGCGACAGACTCGCCTTCGTCATCCAGCAGTTCGCGCACAGTGCGGGAGAGGGTCGCCGGGGTATAGGGCTTCGGCAGAAACGCGACGCCGGGCTCAAGCACGCCGTGTTCCGCAAGGGCGTCGTCGGTGTAGCCGGACGTGTAGAGGACTTTGAGATCCGGGTACGTCGCCTTCAACCACTCGGCCATCATTTTGCCGCCCATTTGAGGCATGATGACATCCGTGACAACCAAACGAATCGGCTGGCCCTTTGTCTCGCGAGCCATACGTAACCCCTCCTGACCGTTGGCCGCCCGCAATACGCTGTAGCCGAGAGATTCCAGAACACCGCAACCCAACTGACGCACGGACGGTTCGTCCTCCACAAACAAAATCGTTTCCGTGCCCCGTGGCATTGTTCCTCCCCTGGCGACCGGGCGTACCGAGGGCTCCAAAGCCCGTTCAACACGTGGAAAATAAATCTTAAAAATCGTGCCTTCGCCCAACTTGCTGAAGACATCGATGTGGCCGTTGCACTGTTTGATGATGGTCTGGCAGGTTGCCAGACCCAGGCCGGTGCCTTTGCCCTTCGGCTTGGTCGTGAAGAATGCTTCAAAGAGGCGGGCTTGCACTTCATCGGTCATGCCGGTGCCCGTGTCACAGACCGCTAACATCACATAATTTCCGGGGGCCACGCCTGGGTGCGCCTGTGCGTAGTTCTCATCCAATGTGACGTCGCGCGTTTCGATGGTGAGCTTGCCACCCTTGGGCATGGCATCGCGGGCGTTGACGACCAGGTTCATCAAGACCTGTCCGACGTAGCCCGAGTCGGCTTTGACACGGCCCAGTTCTTTTCCTGACACGATTTGCAGTTCGATATTCTCATCGATCAGGCGTCGCAGCATTTTGTCCGTCCCAGCGACAACTTCGCTGAGGTCGAGGACGACGGGCTGGACTGTCTGCTTGCGACTGAACCCCAGGAGTTGACGTGTCAAACCCACGGCACGGTCGGCGGCCTGCCCGATCTCTTCCACTTCTTTCCGCAGGGGATCGTTTGGGGGAAGCTTGGTCATCATTAGCTCGGTGTTACCCATAACGACTGCCAGCAGGTTGTTAAAATCGTGCGCTATCCCGCCGGCGAGTTGACCAAGCACTTCCATCTTCTGGGCTTCGATGAGCTGTGCCTCAAGCTGCTTGTGATCCGTGCGGACCTCGATCTCCTGCATCGCGCGGCGCACGGCAGGCGCAAGGCGTGAGAGACGTTGCTTCAACACGTAATCCGTCGCTCCGCTCTTGAGTGATTCAATCGCGAATTCCTCGCCGAGCGTGCCCGAGATCAGAATAAAAGGCACGTCGGGACATCGTTTCCGCACCAGTTCCAGCGCGGACATCCCGTCGAAGGTGGGCAGCGAAAAGTCCGAGAAGATAATATCGAAGCCGTCCTGTTCAATTGCTGCGGCGAAGTCAGCGCGAGTTTCGACGCGCTTGATTTCGCAGGGAATGCCTTCGGCCTCGAGAATCGACGACGCCAGGTCGGCGTCGTTTTCGTCGTCTTCCAAATGCAGAACGCAAAGAGGGGATTTCATTCATTACTCCTGCTCCCCTTTCATAGCAATCATCCTGCCATTATTGAGCTTTAGACCCTTTCTGCTACGTGATTTGGAGGTGGCTCATTGATGGCCGCCCAAAAGATACCCAGTTCCTTTACAGCTTTTATAAAGTCTTGAAAATCAACTGGTTTAACCACATACGCGTTGACGCCCAATTTGTAACATTCGGCCAGATCGGGCGCTTCACGGGAAGAAGAAAGCACGATAACAGGTATCGTTTTCAGTTTTTCATCCCCCTTCATCTGTCGCAGCACTTCGATCCCGTTCAGTTTCGGCATTTTCAGGTCGAGCAGTGCGAAGATGGGGTTGCCGTTGAAGCGGGCCACGAATTTTCCGCGGCGGTACAGATAATCCAGCGCCTCCTCGCCATCGTGGACGACCGCCACCTGGTTCGCCAGGTGGTATTCCTCCAGCGCCGTCAGCGTCAGTTCCACATCATTGGGATCGTCTTCGGCCAACAAAATGGTTTTTATCTCAGCATTCATTCATGTCTCCTTTGGTTTTGGGATTGAGAAGTAAAATGTCGCGCCCTGGCCCACCGCGCCTTCCGCCCACACCCGGCCCCCGTGGCGCAGGATGATGCGCTGGACGTTCGCCAGCCCGATGCCGGTGCCTTCGAATTCATTGCTGGCATGTAAGCGTTGGAACACGCCGAAAAGCTTGGCAGTGTATTTCGGATCGAACCCGGCTCCGTTGTCGCGGACAAAGATGATGACTTCATTGTTCTCAGCCGGGGCGGAACCGACTTCAATGGTGGCCGGGTCGCGTGTGCGGGTGAACTTCACGGCATTGGCAAGGAGATTGACCAACACTTGGCGCAGCGTCGGGCGATCCGCCTGCACTTCGGGCAGCGGACCGATTCTCCAAACGATGTTCCGTCCCCGGGTTTCGCCTTGGAGATCGGGCAGCGTTTCTTTGACGAGGTCATTCAGGTTGACGACGGACTTCTGCATTTCAACGCGTCCGACTCGCGAAAACGCCAGCAAATCGTCAATCAAATCCCCCATACGCTTTGCGGACGTGGAAATCGTTTGCAAATATTTGTGACTCCTTTCCGAGAGAACGGGCCCGGCATCGCCCTTCAGCAGTTCCACGAATCCCGCCACATGGCGTAACGGCGCGCGCAGATCGTGGGAAACGGAATATGAAAACGCCTCCAATTCTTTGTTGGCAACTTGCAGTTGCGCCGTACGTTCGACGACGCGTTGCTCCAACTCGACATTCAGTTGGCGAATCTCTTCGGCGGCCTGCTCGCGCTTGGTGATGTCGCTGATCGTGACAACCGCCATTATTGGCTGGCCACCCGCGTCATGGACGAGCGTGCCACCGTAACTGAAGACCCGCAGCCAATCGGTCTGGATGCGCCGGATGCGCGCCTCCAGGTTGCGAAGCGTCTCGCCGCGCAGGATGCGGGCAAGCGGCCATTGATCCACAGGCCAGACGTTGCCGTCCATGCCAGAGAGCTCGAATATGTCAGCGAATTCGGTCAGGTGACGACGGGTTTCCTCCAGGGTGGCAAAGCCGTGCATGTCCAGCGCCGCCCGGTTGAAATGAAGCAACTGGCCGTTGAGATCGGAAACGGCCAATCCTTCGGTGAGGTTTTCGACAATCGTCTGATATCGTGCTTCGCTCTGCCGCAGCGCCCTCTCCGTCAGTTTGCGCTCCGTGATGTCGCGCGCTATTTTCGATGCGCCGACGACCTTGCCCGTCGAATCCTTGATGGGTGAAACGGTGACCGAAACATCGACCAGCCGGCCATCCTTGGCACGGCGCACAGTCTCAAAATGCTGAACGCTTTCACCGCGCCTGATCTTTCCCAGGATTTGTTTCTCTTCATCCTGCCGATCGGCTGGGATCAACTGCATTATCGAGTTGCCAAGCATCTCGGCCGCGGAATAGCCGAAGATCTTCTCGGCCCCGGTGTTCCAACTCGTGATGATGCTGCTCAGGTCCTTGCCGATAATGGCATCGTCCGAAGATTCAACGATTGCCGCCAGCCGCGCCATGGCTGACTCTGACCCTTTGCGCTCGGTGATGTCGGCGCCCAAATCCACGTCTTGATTATCCTTCACTTACCTCCATGGAAATCACGAATGATCACATCGGCTACAGGGTGGTCTTGGTTTTTTCAGCCATCGTAAAGTCTTCACAGTGGCAAGTCATGACACGAAGTGCGACTCATTGGCGTCTTGGCCTTTATGTCGCCAGTTTAACAAAGGCCCATTGAATGTCTATCAGGGAAAACACCTAGATAAGGCGCGAAGGCAGCAGTTTGGCTTTACGCAGGCCTCCCATGTCAACTCTTCGTCGTCGTCAGTCGATTTGCTTGCGCGGGAGTAAGCGTGGCTGGAAGTATTACACGCGGATGACTCAAACACTAACGCGCGTTCATCATGCCTTTTAGCACGGCTTCGAGTCCGGCCCTTCCCGCACCTTGCTCCCGCAGTTCCGGCACGCCCCAACCATCGTCGTAGAGCCGGAACTCTTGAATATTGTCTTGCTGAGACAGCAATGCTGCCGTGGCGTTGACGGTGTCGCAAGCCATTTGGGCGCCCCGGCGGAGATTCGGACCTGCGTCCCAGAGTGCATCGCGATCGGGTAAAGAGAAATGCATAGCCGATTCGATTTACTTGCGTGCCGCCGCAAACGTGGCATAATGCCGGACGCAAATTTTGCCGATGTAGCTCAGCTGGTAGAGCAACGGTTTCGTAAACCGTAGGTCGTCAGTTCGATCCTGACCATCGGCTCCAGATTTTTGGTCGTGCTAGGCGGGGAGTTAGCGGTTCCCTGCACCAGCAACCCGCTATAGCTGGGCCGAATTCCTCGCCGAGGCGGCGATGTGGGCGAGCAAACCGCGGGGCGGCGTCGAAGGTTGGGTCCGATGCAATGGTTGCTTGCGAACCCCGCCAGGGTCGGAAGACAGCAACGGTAAGCTTGATGTTCCATGTGCCGTCGGGGTGCCTGGCCGGAGCTTCAACCGCGGCGCGCAAACCGATGTCGTTTGTCGAAGCGAGGTGCACGATCATTCTTTCAGTGCGATGGTTCTGGGATTAATTCATGGCGCAGCAATATCAGGTCCTGGCGCGGAAATGGCGCCCGCAGCAGTTCGACGATGTCGTGGGGCAGGAGCACGTCACCACCACGTTGAAGAACGCCATTGAGCAGAACCGCCTCGCGCACGCCTATCTCTTCGTCGGGCCGCGCGGCATCGGCAAGACCTCCACCGCCCGTATCTTCGCCAAGGCGCTCAACTGCGTGAAAGGACCGACCGCCACGCCGTGCGACAAGTGCGACAACTGCCTCGAAATCACCGAGGGACGGTCGCTGGACGTGCTGGAAATCGACGGCGCTTCCAATAACGGCGTCGAGCAGGTTCGCGAATTGCGCGACACGGTGCGCTACGCGCCGGCCCGCGGCAAGTTCAAAATTTACATCATCGACGAAGTCCACATGCTCACCACGCAGGCATTCAATGCGCTTCTCAAGACGCTCGAGGAACCGCCGGCACATGTGAAGTTTATTTTCGCGACGACTGAACCGCAAAAAGTGTTGCCGACGATTCTCTCGCGTTGCCAGCGGTTCGATCTGCGGCGAATTCCCGCGAACCTCATCGTCAAGCACCTCAAGGAGATCGCGAAAAAAGAAAAAGTGGCGATCGACGACAAGGCGCTGGCCGCTATCGCGCGCGGTGCGGAAGGTGGCCTCCGCGATGCGGAAAGCACGCTCGACCAACTCATCGCGTTTTGCGGCAACAAGATTGCCGAAGCGGATGTGCTTTCGGTTTTCGGTCTCGTCGCGCAGGACCGTATCGCAGCTCTCACGGATGCGGTCCTCGACGGGGAAACGACGAACGCGCTGAAAGTGTTGAAGGACCTCGACGACGCCGGCAAGGACCTGCAACGCCTCGCGGCGGATTTGCTCGATCATTTTCGCAACCTGCTGGTCGTGACGTTGGGGGCGGAAGGCGTCGCGTCCTTGCAACTGCCCGAGTCCGAAATGGAACTGCTCGTGGCGCAGGCGAAGCGCACGGATTCCGACGCGGTATTGCGGGTCATCGACGCGCTGGCGGCTGCCGAGGGACGGCTGCGCTACGCGTTGTCCAAGCGCGTGTTCTTTGAGATTGCGCTGGTGAAGGCCGTGAAGGCACGCGACATGGTCGGGATCGATGGTTTGCTGAAAAAATTGAACGAGTTGAAGGGCGGGCTGCCATCAAGCCCCCGCGGGAACGATCTTCCAGTCACGAAGACCGCTTCCGCGGCGCCAGCGAATCATGTGCGGGAGACCGCACAGACGAATTCAGCGGCTTCTGTGGACGAGGCGTGGGCCTACGCGGTGGAACATCTCGGGAAGGTCACGCCGCTGGCGAAGAGCTATCTGGTTGGGACCCGTCCGCTTGGCCTGCGGGGCAACGTGCTGATCGTGCGCTTTGATCCCGAGTTCGCCGATCGCAAGGAATTCGCCGACCGTCCCCGTAACATCGAGGTGTTGCAAGCGAGCTTAAAGGAGAAGTTACGGATGGACGTCGCGTTGAAATTCGAGGTTGGGGAAGCCACCGCCGCGACGCCAGCGAAATCATCCGCGTCTTCGCTGGGGAAACCGGGAACGTCTGCCAGGGCGGCCGAACCCGCAAAAATGAACGTCGATGATTTTAAGAATGACCCGCTGATCAAAAAAGCGCTGGAGATCTTTAAAGGAACAATCGTCGAAGTCAGAAAGTGATGGTGAAAAATGGCCGGACTAGGGAAATTTCTCAAACAAGCCCAGAAGATGCAGGCGGAAATGACGCGCGTGCAGGAGGAACTGGCGCAACGTGAAGTCGAAGCGTCGGCGGGTGGGGGAGCCGTAAAGGCCACTGCGCGCTGTGACGGCACTATCGCGTCAATCAAGATCGACCCCAAGGTCGTTGACCCGAAGGACGTCGAGATGCTCGAAGACCTGATCCTCGGCGCCGTGACCAATGCCCTGCAAACGGCGAAGAAGACGCAGGATGAAGAGTTGGGGAAGGTCACCGCCGGCATGAACCTCCCCGGCATGATGTAGCGGCGCGACGCCGATGGATTATCCTCAGCCCGTCCAAAATTTAATCGCCCAGGTGTCTCGCCTGCCCGGCATCGGCAAGCGGAGCGCGGAGCGCATCGCCTTGCACCTGCTAAAGGCCAACGGTGACACGAATCGGTTGCTGGCCCAGGCGATCCTCGATGCGAAGGCGAAGATCCGCAACTGCTCGCGTTGTGGCAGCTACACCGAGAACGATCCCTGCGAGATTTGCGACAGCCCGCGCCGCGAGCAGTCCTCCATCTGCGTGGTGGAAGGCCCCAACGACATCCTCACCCTGGAACGCGCGGGCGTGCACAAGGGCGTTTATCATGCGTTGATGGGACGGGTCTCACCGTTGAACGGTATCGGTCCCGAGCAACTCCGCATCGCGGCGTTACTTGAACGCGTGAAGCGGGACAAGCCTACAGAGATCATCCTGGCCCTGGGTGCCGACGTGGAAAGTGAAGCGACCGTGAACCATCTGATCGATCTGCTCAAACCGCTTGGCGTTTCGGTCAGCCGCATCGCGCTGGGGTTGCCCGTTGGTAGCGCCTTGGAAACCGCCGACGAAGTCACACTCTCCCGCGCCCTGGAAGGCCGGCGAAAAGTTTAAAGTCCGCGACGCGTTCAGGAATTGCGGCGACGCAGCGTCATCAGTCCCAAAAGTCCCGCGGCCGCAAGCACCAACGAGGATGGTTCAGGAACAAACTGCACCCGAATATCCGTCGGGTCGTAGATGACGGTATAATTGGGTGTGACCGTACCAAACGTACCTGAAACCGCGAAAGCCGTCGCTACCGTGTAGATATTGCCCACCGCGCCGCCGGAGAGCGAGAGAAGGCTGTTCGCATTCAACGTCAGGTTGCTGGCGACGGCCAATAAGTCATTCTGACCCGCCAAGAGGCCGAGTTGGATGGAGAGTGTACTGTTGCTGCCGAGCGTAACGTTGCCCCCAACATTCAACGTCCCAAAGCCAAGGCCTGGCGCGACCGTGCTGCCGGACAAGCTGTTGATTGAGGCGGTAAAAGTGCCAGTGCCGTCAATCGTCCCGACATTGGCGATGACGCGCGATTGATTAGTGGCGATGGAATTGCCGGCAGCGCCATCGAGATCGACCAGTGTGAGCTTTCCGCCATTCATGAAGACAGTGCCAAAATTCGTGACGGCAGGCCCGTTGACCCACGAATTGGTCGTGCGCCGGATTTCAAATGTGGCGCCGCTATCCACCTGAACAAACCCCGTCGGCCCATTTTGGAAACCACCACGGCTGAATGCGTCGCGCGGATCAATCCGGAGTGTGCCGGCCCTGGCGAAGAGCGAACCATTGTTGACGAACGCGCGGTTTCCGCTGCCGAAATTGCCGGTAAACGCGCCCGTGCCGGTCCCATTCATAACTACTGTGCCATTGGCATTGTTGGTAAACGCTGTCACCTGGCCATAGTTGATCGCCACGATCTGGTTATTGACCGGTGTAAAGGCAATCGTGCCAGCATTGACGACCGGAGTGCTGCCTCCGCTGTTGAGGAAGGTGCTAAAGCCGGAGGTTGAAGAGGCGTTGGAAAGAACCAGCGTGCCCGCCGATCCGCCGCCCGGACGCAGGTCAAAAGTGAGGCTTGAGTTGGTGCCAATCAATGAGTTGGTAGTGAGAATCAGCGTGGCGTTCTTACCGATCTGCACACCGAAGGTCGAACGGAAAAGACCTCCACCCTGTTGCACCGTCACCGAAGCGCTGCCGAGTCCATTGGAAATTGCCAGGAAATTGATGGCATTCGTGATGCCGACGCCGACAGAAGATCCCATATTGGTGATGAGCTGCGCTGTACCGAGGTCGTTGGTGATGCGCACGTCGTCTGCTGCGCCCGGGGGGAAAGTACCTTGCCAATTGCCGCTGGTGTTCCAGTCAAACGTGCCGCCGGTGGTAGTTGACCAGCGCGATTCCGCATACGCCCTATGGGTACACGTAACGATGAAAACGGTAGTGGCTACAAGAACAGTAAGCTTAACTCGCATAGCAATTCTCCCGTCTGTGACTTCTTTGGACCCGATACCAACTCGCTGAATACCGAAACCTATTGCTTCTCCAGCCATATTTATATCGTAGAACGGTTTATCAAGTCAACACCGCTTTTTATACATTTTCGGCCTTTTCCTATACAACTTCTGTGGTCTTGTCGGTCTCTCCACCCTTCGTTACAGTATCCAGACTCATGAAAGTCCGGGGCAAGAACTATCGCGCCGTTTGGATGGAAGGCCGCCATGTCGTTGTCATCAACCAGCCGCTGCTCCCGCATCGATTTGGCCTGCTGCGGCTCAAAAACCATCGGGAAACCGCGCGAGCCATCAAAACGATGACCATTCGCGGCGCGGGTACCATAGGGGCTACTGCCGCCTGCGGCATGGCGCAGGCCGTGTTGGAGGGAGCAGACCTCGTTCGCGCCTATCGCACCCTTCTCGAAACCCGCCCGACGGCGGCCGACTTGAAGCACGCGCTCGATCGCGTCCGCGCCCAAGCTGGTTCCGCGAAGGAGGCCATCGCTGAAGCGCAGGCCGTCGCCGACGAGTATGTCGCCCGCGCCAAACAGATCGCCGAGGTTGGCCTGCCGCTCATCAAAAGCGGTTCGCGCATCCTCACGCATTGCAACGCCGGCTGGCTGGCGCTGGTGGACTGGGGCAGCGCGCCCGCCCCGATCTATCTCGCGCATCGCCGTGGCCGAAAGGTCTTCGTCTGGGTGGACGAGACTCGTCCACGCAATCAGGGCGCGAACCTCACGAGTTGGGAATTCCTCCAAGAGGGCGTCCCTCACAAGATCATCGCCGATAATGCCGGCGGTTTTTACATGCAACGCGGTGAAGTGGATTTGTGCATCGTCGGAGCCGACCGCATCGCGGCCAACGGCGACGTCGCCAACAAAATCGGCACGTACCAGAAAGCCGTGCTCGCTCGCGAGAACGGCATCCCGTTCTACGTGGCCGCGCCGAGTTCGACGATCGACCTGAAATGCCCGAGCGGAGACAGCATCCCGATTGAAGAGCGCGACGAAGACGAAGTGCATTACATATCGGGAAAGACTGCCGGTGCGAAGCTGGGACGAGTCCGCATCTCGCCAGCGCAATCCCGCGCCGGCAACCCCGCCTTCGACGTGACCCCAGCAAAATACATCACCGGAATCATCACGGAGCAGGGGATCATAAAGCCGGGTGAGATCCGCAAGCAGTTCAACAGGTAATGGCACTCCGCACGCCGTAGTAGCGGGCGGAAAAGTTGGTGGCGCTCAAGGATAGGAAATATCGATGCGGTAGAACTTCTGTGGCGGTACCGCGTTGGTGTCGGTGATCGTGACCTGATTACCGTTCGTCAATGGGCCGGAATAGGCCGGAAGCGGCAGCCAGACCCCGCCGACAAGATCGGTGCTGAACTGGGGTGTGTAGGTGCGGCCCGTCGCCAGCGGGTCGAAGAGCAGGTTTTGCTGAGAGGTTTGGTTGGTGTCACTGGCAATCTGCAGGAAGAATACCGACGTGGGATCCGTCGGGTTCAGCCCGGCCACGTACTTGAACAGGTTATTCTGGCCCGTATTATCGAAGTCACAGGACGCACAGGTGGTGGCACCGGTCGTGGAACTGCTCCCGAAATACTGCAGACGCCACCAATTCGCGATTCCGTCGCCGACACTGTCCGCGCCGTAGACCTGGGCGATCTGATTGGCGGACAGGGCGCTGCCGTAGATTCGCACATCATCGAGAATGGCGTCGGTCTTGTACACCACACCGCCGCCGGGGCGATTGCCGATAGCGAGGCTGTCAGTAGTGACCGCGAGCGGACCGCCGGCGGGCTGTTGCGCGACCAGTTGCCCGTCGATATACAGGCTGATGAGCGAGCCGTCGTACGTGCCCGCGATGTGGTGCCAGGCGCCGTTCGACGGCGGAGTGGCGACGACGGAGCCATTGGCGACGCCGCTGAGGAAGAATTGGAGTTGGCCGGTATTGGTAATGCAGAGGCCGTACTGGTTGAAGGACGCGCCTTTCTCGATGAAGCGGGGTGAATTGAACCAGTCGGGCGAGTTGATCCACGCGGCGAGGGTGATGCCATTCACGGGGTTGAGCGATGCGGCATTGGAAACCGTCACCTGAGTCGAAAAGCCGTCGAAAGACAGGGCGCCGTTGATCATCCCGCCGGTCCACGCGCCGCTGCCGAGAACCACGGTGCCGGTATTGGTGTTTCCGGAGGAATCGAAGGCCGTCGAGCCGGTCCCCTCGTCGAATGTCCAGTACGCCAGCAGATTGGTGGCGCTGGTCGCGGGCAACGTTATCGCGCAAGCGGATGCGGAATCCGCCGAAGTTCCTCCGAGGTTGTTGGTCGCAGCGACCGTGTAACAGTAGTTCACGCCCGATGACAAACCGGTATCGGAATAGGTGGTCGCGGCAGTCGTGGCGATCTGGGAACCACCCCGCTTGACGATATATCCCGTCGCACCGCCGGAAGCGGACCAGGCGAGGTTGATCTGATTGGTGCCGCCGGTGGTGGTGGTGAGGCCCTGCGGCGTTGGGGGTGCGCCGGGGATATTCTGCGACATAATCAGGACACTGTAGGGAGCGATGGAGATCGTGGCGGTGTTGACGGCCACCGTGGTGGAGAGGCTCCCATAGTTGCCATAGTCGGAACCGTACTTGGTAAAGTCACTATTGAGTTGCGTGTACCAAATGCCGGTATGGGGGAAGCCGCTGATATTGTACGCGGGCCAGTTGGTGTTCGCGAAATTGCAGATGACGATGACATCGTCTCCCACGTTGCCCGTGTTCCATCGACGGTAGGCGATCAGACGATTGCTGTTGTCCCGCTGAATCGTGCTTGTATTCAAGCCCTTAAGCCCAGAAGAGCGTCCGTCGAGATTGCGGCGCAAGTGAATCAGGTCCTGATAGAGCGAGACGATACCGCTGTAGGTATTGGTTCGCGACCAGTCGAGCGGATTACTGGCGCCGAACTGGGCGGTCGTGAGCAACTCCGCGCCCTGCAAAATCATCGGGATACCCGCCGTGGTGAGGGTGACCGCCGCGCCGAGCGTGGACAATTTGCGCGCGTACCAGCCGGTGGGAGCGGCGCTCGCGATTAGGACCGGCATCCGCTGGCCGCCATTTAGGTCGCCCGCCGAATCGTGCGTGTCGGTGAATACGACGTTCCCCCACCCGGATGCGCCCTGACCGTTGTGATTGATATTGACCGCACTGTCGATGGCGCTCATGTTGCGCGCGGAATCGTTGGTCACCGTCAGCTGCGAAACCAGATTGTTCTGGAACGGGCTCGAGTACCAGGTGCTGTCGAACCCGGCCGTACCGCTCAGGTAGCCGGAGTTCTCACCGATATTGATTTTGCCCACGTAACCCGTATGAATCAGGCTGCTGATTTGCTGGAGAAGACTTTGCACGTCGGCGATGAAAATATTGGTGCCCGCGTCCGAGGCGTTCATGAAGTCGTACGGTGCATCCCAGCGAAAGCCGTCAACATGGCATTCACTGAGCCACATCGCGATACTGTCGCGGATGAAATTGCGGACCTGGGTGCTGCTGGCATTGGGACGGGGACCCCAGGGCGTGCAGCACCAGCCATTTGTCTGGTTGAAATAGATCCCGCCACCATTCAGTCCGCCGTCGTAGCCATCGAAGTCCCACAAGCCATATGCCAAATCCCCGCTGGACCCGCCGTTATCGCCGTAGTGGTTGTGGACCACGTCCACGAGCACGGCGATACCAAGTTGATGGGCGGTCTTCACGAAGTTCTTGAACGCATCCGGGCCGCCGTAGCTGCTTTCCACGCCGAAAAGATCATCGGGGTTGTACCCCCAATTGAAATTTCCGGGGAATTCGTTGATGGGCATGACTTCCACGGCGCTAACACCGAGCTGCTTCAAGAAGGCGAGCTTGTTGGTGGCATTGATAAATGTGCCCGGACTGCCGGGCGAACTCGGATCGTAAAACGATCCGATATGCATTTCATACACGACCGTGTCACTGAGGGCCGGGGTGGAGAAGGTGTCACCCGTCCAGTTGAAATTGGTTGTATTATAGATAATCGAGTTGCCCGACTGGGAAATCTCCTGGCGACAGCGGGGGTCCTGCTTGTAGGTGCTGCCGTTGAGGAAATACTTGTACTGCTGACCGGCGGTGGCGCCCGGGACATCAACCGACCAGACGCCACTTGTTCCTTCGGAGAACAGTGGCGTGGCCGTCGTGGAGAAACTATTGAATTGGCCGGGGACAGTCACGCTGGACGCGTGCGGTGCCCAAACGCGAAATGTCACCCCGCCACTGTAAGGGATCGAACCCCAACCGGGACGGGAGGACGGAACAGCGCTGGCGGAAAACGGTTTACCAACAATAGCTAAAAAAAACAGGCCAACGACAAACAGCGGACGGACACTTGAGCGGCAGCGATTCATGATGTGACGCACGTATTTACCTCAACAACCAAAAGACTCCCGAACAT